>Ga0335075_10006045_pt1 | contig 18711 bp, 17 predicted proteins | sample Lox_Sample_24_FD_206723 | JGI IMG/M metagenome (GOLD analysis project Ga0335075, IMG submission 206723) | Soil microbial communities from Loxahatchee National Wildlife Refuge, Florida, United States - Lox_Sample_2.4 | ecosystem: Environmental > Terrestrial > Soil > Wetlands | place: USA... | reverse complement strand
CACCCGGGCGTTCGCCGAGCAGCGCGAACCCGCCTGGGTGCCCGAGCCGTTCCGTCAGGGCGGCCGGATCTGACGGCAGGCGATCGCGCCGAGCGGCCCTGAGTCCGGCTCCCTCAGGGCCGCGGCCCGGTGATGAACGCCGCCCGGACCGCGTCGGTCAGCACCGACAGCGGCAGCTCGCGCCGATCGTCCTCCGCCAGCTCGCTCGCCTGGAACGCCGTTACCAGCCCGGAGAACATCCGGGCCAGCAGCCCAGGGTCGCCCTCGCGCAGCACACCCGCCCGCTGGCCGCGCCGGAACAGGTCCGCCTGCATGTCCATCGACTTAAGGAAGTTGGCCAGCGTCTCGCTGTCCTCCACCGGGTCGCCCAGCGGCGCGGCGATGGCCCCGCCGCGCAGCACCAGGCGGCCGAACTCCGGATGGGCGCGGAAGAACCGCACCTGCCATTCGGCGAGCGCGATGATTTGCTCGTCCGGCGGCAGGCCGGACGACAGGACCTCGCTCATGCCGGGCATGAACGCCGAGGTCCGGCGGTGGAAGATGGCCCGGTACAGTTCGTCCTTGCTGGCGAAGAACCCGTAGACCGCGCCCACGGAGTACTCGGCCAGCTCGGCGATCTCCCGCAGCGAGGCGTCATGGAAGCCCTTGCGGGCGAACAGCCGCTCGGCGACGTCCATGATCTGGTCCCGGCTGAGCGCGCGCCGGTGCTCGCGCCGCTCTTCCCGCAGATTACGTCCGCTCATCCGCGCGGGGACCCCCAATCGAGATGCGAACATCGTAATGGCATGCGCCGGCTGTCCCTGGCCGTCGGCGGCGGTCAGGCGATCACACCGTCGGCACGAAGCGTGGCCAGCTCGTCGGGGCCGAGGCCGAGCTCGGTTCCGAGCAGCTCGTCGGTGTGCTCGCCGAGCCAGGGCGGGCGGATCTCCGGGCTGGGGACGACCCCGCTGAGCCGCACCGGGCTGGCCGGCACGAGCACGGGCTGGGCCACCCCATCGGTCCGCGGCAGCTCCACCAGCATCGACCGGGCGGTGACGTGAGGGTCGCGGACGACCTCGGCGTCACTGAGACAGGGTCCCGCCGCGATTCCCGCGGCGGCGAGCCGGTGACAGGCCTCGATCTTGGTCATGGCGCCTGCCCAGGTCTCGATGGCCGGTCGCAGCACCGTCTCAAGGTGGTCAACCCAGCCCTGCCGGGTCGACAGGCGCGGGTCGGCGGCCCACTCAGGGTGCCCGATGAGCGCCGCCAGCCGGGCGAAATCCCGTTCACGGCCAACCTGCAGGACAAACCAGCCGTCGCCCGCACGGAAGCCGTGCATGATCAGCGGACCCATCTCACCCTGACGCAAGCCCATGGACCAGAAGTTGGTCACGATGTCAGTCATCGCGAGCAGCGCGTCGAGCATCGCGATATCGACGTACTGGCCGCGGCCGGTGGCATCCCGGTGCCGGAGCGCGGCCAGGATCCCGACCGTGGAGAACAAGGCCGAGCCGATGTCGCCGAGAGCCCCGACCGGCGAAACGCGGGGCGGCTGCCCGTCATCCCGCTTCATCTCGTAGATGCCTGACATGGCCTCCACGATCGCCGCGAACGCGGGCCAGTCACGGTACGGGGTGGGGACTGTGTTGCCGAACCCGGATACCGACACGTATATGCAGCCCGGGTGGACGGCCGCGAGGTCGTGGTAGCCGAGGCCGAGCCGGTCCATCGCGCCCGCCCGGGAGTTCTCCGCGATCACGTCGAAGCCCGGCGCGAGCTTGAGCACAAGGTCGCGTCCACGCGGATCCTTCAGGTTCACGCACACGCTGCGCTTGTTCAGGTTGTTGCGCAAGAAGGTGGCACCGACGCGCCGTCCCTGCGGGTCGGTCACCGCCGGCAGCGAGGCGCGGCCGGTATCGCCGGCCAGCGGCTCGATCTTGACCACATCGGCGCCGAGCCGGGCGAGCAACTGGGTGGCGAAGGGTAGCGCCTGCATCTGCTCAAGGGCAAGGACCCGGATGCCGTCGAGCGGTCGCGAGGCTCCCCCGTCTCCGCGCCCACGTCCTGGCGGTCCCGCAGCCTGCTCCGCGCTCACTGTCGTCCCTCCGCATCGCTCATGTTCTGTCCCCGGCCCTTCATCGCGCTCTTCCGCACGCAACGAGTCTAATTGCAGATTAGATATTTTATGAAAGTTTGCCATAGGATTGAGCCATGCGAGGAATCCTGTCCTGGGGCGGTTACGTTCCCCACCACCGGCTGGATCGCCGGGCGATCGCGACCGTAGCGGGCTCCGGCGGGGGCTCGGGCGCCAGGAGCGTCGCGGCCTACGACGAGGATGCGGTCACGCTCGGCGTCGCCGCCGCGCGGCTCGCCCTGGCCGAATCACCCGCCGAACCGAAGACCCTGTGGCTCGCCACCACCGATCCGCCCTACCTCGACCGCACCAACGCGACCGCGGTGCACGCGGCGCTGCGGCTGGACCGGACCGTCGCGGCGTACGACGCGGTGGGCTCGGTGCGCTCCGCGGCCGGCGCGCTGCGGGCGGCGGTGCAGGCGCGCGAGCCGGTCCTGGTCGTCGGGGCCGACCTGCGCGGCGGGCTGCCCGGCGGTCCGGACGAGTCGGCGGGCGGCGACGGCGCGGCCGCGATCGTCGTCGGGGGCGACGAGGACGGGCCCGTGCTCGCGGAAGTGCTGGCCACGGTCTCGGTGACCGAGGAATTCCTCGACCGCTGGCGGCTGCCCGGCGAGCCGGCCTCGCGGCTGTGGGAAGAGCGATTCGGCGAGACCCGGTACAGCGCGCTGGGCGCCGAGGCGCTGAAGCTCGCCCTGTCCGAGGCGGGTGCCGGCGCTGCCGCGGTGCGGTACCTGGCCGTCGCCGGCCTGCACGGCAAGGCCGTACGCGCGGTGGCGGCCGCATCGGGCCTGCCGGCCGAGCGGATCGCCGACCGGATGGAATCGACGGTCGGCAACGCCGGGGCGGCCCAGCCCGGACTGCTCTTGGCCGCGACCCTGGAACGCCTGCGCGCGGAGCCGCCGGGGCAGCTCGTCGTGCTGCTGGTGCTCGCCGACGGGGCCGACGCCCTCGTCCTGCGCACCACCGGCGCGCTGGCGGCCTATCGCCCGGCACGGCCCGTCGCCGCGCAGGTCGCCGCCGGAGCGCCCGTCGGCTACGGCACCTACCTGGCCTGGCGCGGCATGCTGCGGGTCGAGCCGCCCCGCCGCCCCGAGCCGGCCCGGCCCTCCTCGTCGGCCGCCAACCGCAACCTCGGGTGGAAGTTCGGTCTCGTCGGCTCCCGGGGAGACGACGACCTGGTGCGGATGCCCCCCTCGCCGCTAGACGCGGCGGCGGTTCCGATGGCGGCGGCCACGGGGACGATCGTGACCTTCACCGTGGATCGGCTCGCCTACTCCCCGAGCCCGCCGATCGTGTTCGCGGTGGTGGACTTCGATGGCGGCGGCCGGCTGCCGCTCGAGCTCACCGATGTGCGGGCGGACGAGGTGCGAATCGGCGACCGGGTCGAGCTGACCTTCCGCCGGCTCTTTACCGCCGAGGGCGTGCACAACTACTTCTGGAAGGCCCGGCCAGCGTGGACAGCGGAGGGAGAGGCCTGATGGGCTCGCATGGCATCAAGGACCGTGTCGCCATCGTCGGCATGGGCTGCACCCGGTTCGGCGAGCGGTGGGACAAGGGCGTCGACGAGCTGCTGCTCGAGGCGACGGGCGAGGCGTTCGCCTCCGCCGGGGTCGGCAAGCAGGACGTGGACGCCTACTGGCTGGGCACCGCGCAGTCCGGGATGAGCGGCATGACGCTGTCCCGGCCGCTGCGGCTGCGCGACCGTCCGGTGACACGCGTCGAGAACTACTGCGCGACCGGATCCGAGGCACTGCGGCAGGCCGCCTACGCGGTCGCCTCCGGTGCCTACGACATCGCCATGGCGGTGGGCGTGGAGAAGGTCAAGGACTCCGGCTACCAGGGACTCAACGCCTTCCCGATCCCGGCCGACGGCACGCAGCGCACGCTCACCGCGGCGGCGATGTTCTCGATGGTCGCCCCCGCCTACGGCCGCCGTTACGGGGTGTCCGACGAGGAGATGCGGGTGGTGCTCGCCCGGATCGCATCCAAGAATCACGCCAACGGCGCGCGCAATCCGCGTGCGCAGTTCCGCAAGGAGATGTCGGTCGAGCGGCTGTGCGCGATGCCTGCCGTGGCCGGCGGGCTCTCGGTGTTCGACTGCGCCGGCGTGGCGGACGGCGCCGCCGCGGCCATCGTGGTCCGGGCCGAGGACGCCCACCGGTACACCGAACAGCCGCTGCTGATCAAGGCGCTCTCCTTCGTGGCCGGCGACGGGTCGGGCCTGGCCGACCCCGGCTACGACTACACGACGTTTCCCGAGGTCGCCGCGACGGCAAGGGACGCCTACGCGCAGGCCGGCGTGACCGCGCCGGCCGAGGAGCTGGCCATGGCCGAGGTGCACGACTGCTTCACGCCGACCGAGCTGGTCCTGATGGAGGACCTCGGCTTCGCCGAGCGCGGCTCGGCCTGGAAGCAGGTCCTCGCGGGAACCTATGACCTGGACGGAGCGCTGCCGGTAAACCCGGACGGCGGGCTGAAGTCGTTCGGCCATCCGGTGGGAGCTTCGGGGCTGCGGATGCTTTTCGAGGCCTGGCTGCAGCTGCGCGGCGAGGCGCCGCCGGAGCGGCGCATCTCGACCTACGGGTCCCGCTCGCTGGCGCTCACCCACAACCTCGGCGGTTACCCGGGGGACATGGTCAGCTTCGTGTCGATCGTGGGCCTGCCGTGACCATCGTGAGCGGCCTGGAGGGCCAGCCCGCCCGGGTCGCCGATCCCTTCAGCCTGGCTGGCCGCCACGTGCTCGTCACCGGCGGCGCGCGGGGCATCGGCTACGCCACCGCCCTGCGGATGCTCGAGGCCGGCGCCTCGGTCATGGTCAGCGACATCGACGCGGCCGCCCTGGACGATGCGGCCCGCCGCCTGAAGGCGGCGGGGTTCGCCGTCGAGTCGGTAGTGGCTGACGTCGGCGACCTCCGCCAGGTCTGGCGGCTGGTCGAGCGCACCGTGGCGGCGCTCGGCGGGCTGGACGTGCTCGTCAACAACGCCGGCACCTTCCAGCCGACGCCGCTCGACGCGCTCGACCCGGACCTGGTGGACCGGCTCTTCGCGGTGAACACCAAAGGCCTGCTGTACATGTCGGCCGAAGCGGCCAAGGTCATGCCGCCGGGGAGCGCCATCGTCCACGTGTCTTCTCTCGGCGGGATACGGCCGCCCTTTCCCGGACTGTCGGTGTATCACGCGACGAAAGGCGCGATCGACAGCCTGACCAGGGACATGGCCCTCGAATGGGGTCCGCGCGGCATCCGGGTCAACAGCGTGGCGCCGGGCGGGATCCTGACCGAGGGCGCCGGGCAGGTGACCGGTCATCCGCTGTTCCCGCCGGAGCGCCTGGCCCAGATCATGGAGCGGGCCACCGCCCGTCCCCTGGGGCGCATGGGGTACGCCGACGACCCCGCGCTGGCGGCCGTCTTCCTCGCCAGCCCGGCCGCGGGCTTCATCACCGGTCAGCAGCTGCTGGTCGACGGCGGCTACTACCTGGCCTGAGCCCGGAGCCCTGGCGACCTGGCCGGAATCCCGAATGAGTCATCGTGTACGCAGAAAGGCGGTTCGCTCGTGTCCGAGTCAGTTACCCCGCCCGAGCTCCGCTGGGAGCCCGGCGCGGACGGCGTCGCCTGGCTGACGCTCAACCGGCCCGCGTCCGGCAACGCCCTGACGGCCGCGCAGCGCGAGGCGCTGATCGCCCACCTGGCCGAGGCCAGTGCGGACGCCAGGATTCGGGCCGTCGTGCTGACCGGAGCCGGCGACCGGCACTTCTGCACCGGGGCCGACCTCAGCGTGCGGCCGACGCCCACGCCTGCCCCGCCGCTGGGGATGCCGGACCATCCGGCGGGCGCGGTGGCCCGGGCGCTCACCAACGGCGCGCAGCGGCTGATCGCCGCGGTGCTCGACTGTGAGAAGCCGGTGATCGCGGCGGTAAACGGCACGGCGGCCGGCCTCGGCTGTCACCTCGCCTACGCCTGCGACCTGGTGCTGGCCGTGGAATCGGCGAAGTTCATCGAGATCTTCTCCCGCCGGGGCCTTGTGGTCGACGCCGGCGGCGCTTACCTGCTCACCCGGCTCATCGGGCCGCAGCGTGCCAAGGAGCTGATCTTCTTCGGCGACGACCTGCCGGCCGCGGAGGCCGCCAGGCTCGGGCTGGTCAACCGCGTGGTCCCCGGGGGCAAGCTGGTCGAGACGGCCGCTGACTGGGCCGCGCGGCTGGCGGCGGGGCCGACGGTAGCGCTTGGGCTCGGCAAGCGGCTGGTCAACCGCGCACTGGACGCCGACCGGGCCGGCTGCCTGGCGGAAGAGGCACTGGCCGCGGAGATCAACATGGTCAGCGAGGATGGGCAGGAAGGCCTGCGGGCCTTCCTGGAGCGCCGCCCGCCGCGCTTCCAGGGCTGGTGACGAGCTGGTGATCGAGGCCCGGCACGGCGCCGGCACGATTTTGTTGCCGACAGGAGGCATCCGTGGATCTGCGACTGACCGAGTCTGAGGCAGTCTTCACCGGCCGGCTGCGGGCCTGGCTGGGCCGGGTCCTGCCCACCCTTCCGCCCCCGCCCGGCCGGGACGACTGGCCCGCCCGGCGCCGATACGACACCTCCTGGCAGCGCATGCTGTTCGAAGCGGGCTACGCGGGAGTCGATTGGCCCGCCGAGCACGGCGGCCTGGGCGCCAGCCCTACCGAGCAGCTCGTCTTCCTGGCCGAGACCGCCCGGGCCCGCGCGCCCTACGTCGGCGCGAACTTCGTTGGCCTGCTGCACGCCGGCCCGACCCTGATCGTGGAGGGAACCCGCGAGCAGCGGGCCAGCCACCTGGCCCGCATCCTGCGCGGGGACGAGGTCTGGTGCCAGGGCTTCTCTGAGCCTGACGCGGGTTCCGACCTGGCGTCACTGCGCACGACGGCGGTCCGCGACGGAGACGACTACGTGGTTACCGGGCGCAAGGTGTGGACTTCGCACGCGGCGGTCGCCGACTACTGTGAGCTGCTCGTGCGCACCGATTCTGAAGCGCCCAGGCATAAGGGAATCAGCTGGCTGATCCTCCCGATGGACGCGCCCGGCGTCCAGGTCCGCCCGCTGCGCACCGCGGTCGGCAGCAGCGAGTTCAGCGAGCTCGTGCTGGATGGAGTTCGGGTGCCCGCCGCGAACCGGGTCGGCGCAGAAAACGACGGCTGGCGGGTGGCGATGGTCACCTTCGCGTTCGAGCGGGGCACGGCGTTCATCGCCGACGTCGTAGAGTCCAGGAACCTGCTCGCGGAGACCGTAGCGCTCGCGCGCGCCACACCCGGCCGCGGCGGCGGGACGCTCTGGGACGACGCGGCGCTGCGGCGTGACGTCGGGAGGCTCACCGCCGAGGTGACCGGGCTGTGGGCGCTCATCTGCCAGAACGTCTCGACGGCGTCCGCCGGGATGGTGCCGGTCGAGGGCGCGTCGGTGTTCAAGCTGCGCTTCACGGAGAGCCGGCAGCGGATCGGCGACCTGGCCGCCCACGTGCTCGGCCGGGCCGCGCTGGCCATGACCGACCTGCCCGGCCACCGCAACGGACGGATCATCGAGGACCGGGTGAACACCCTGGCCTTCACGATCGCGGCGGGAACTTCCCAGGTGCAGCGGAACATCTTGGCCGAGCGCGTGCTCGGCCTGCCGAAGGAGCCGAGATGGACCTGATGCTCAGCAGCGAGCAGCGCGACATGCGGGCCGCCTTGCGCGAGTACCTGGCCGACACATGGGGTCCGGACAGGCTGCGCGCAGCCGCGGACGGCGACGCCTTCGACCACCGGGCCTGGAAGTCCCTGGCTGGCTTCGGCATCTTCGCCATGGGGTTGGCGCCGGCCGACGGCGGCATGGGCCTGGGCCTGGCCGACGCCGTGATCGTCTTCGAGGAGCTGGGCCGCGCCCTTGTTCCCGGGCCGGTCACCGCCACCTTCCTGGCGGCCGGCCTGGTGTCCGGCGCGGCGGACGGTGAGGCCGTGGTCGGCCTGGTGGACAGCCGTGACCCAGTCGCCCTGGTGGAGCACCCGGCAGTCGTGACCGACCTGCTCGTCCTCGACGACGGCGGCGTCTACCGCGTGCCGTACCTGGCTCTGCGGCAGCAGGACTCACCGACGCCGGTCGATCCCCTCACGCCGGTCGCGCCCGTCGCGGTCCGGCTAGCGGACGGCCAGCGGCTGGCGGACGGGCAGGAGGCGGCACGGCTCCGGCGCACCGGCGCGCTGCTGACGGCGGCGCTTCAGGTCGGGGTGGCGCAGGGCGCGCTCGATCTCGCCGTGCGGTACGCGGGGGAGCGGGTGCAGTTCGGCCGGCCGGTCGGCTCGTTCCAGGCGGTCAAGCATCTGCTGGCCGATGCCCTGGCCCGGGTTGACGTGGCCAGGGCGGCCACCCTGGTGGCGGGTGTCGTGGCCGACGACCCGGCGTCCGCGGACCTGGCCGACGCGGGAGCGGCTGAGGCCGTGGCGGCGGCGAAGGTGCTGGCCGACGAGGCGGCAGCGGCCAACGGCAGGACCGGCGTCCAGGTGCACGGCGGCATGGGCTTCACCTGGGAGGTGCTGGCCCACCTGTACGTCAAGCGGGCCTGGGTGCTCGAGACGGCTTTCGGTACCGCCGACGAGCACGCCGCAAGCCTGGCCGGATCCCTGGCCTTACGCGTCCAGCCGCTCGAAGACGGCGGTCAGCCCCTGGCCGCCGCCGATGCACATCGTCTCCAGCCCGTACCGGCTCTGGCGGCGGTCCATCTCCCGAAGCAGCGTGGCCAGGATCCGGCAGCCGGTCGCGCCGACCGGGTGACCGAGCGAGATGCCCGAGCCGTTGACGTTGGTCCGCTCCCAGTCGGCCGCGCCGAATCCCCACACGCGGCCGCAGGCCAGCACCTGGGCGGCGAACGCCTCGTTGAGCTCGATCAGGTCGATGTCGCTGAGCTTAAGCCCGGCTCGGTCGAGCGCGAGCTGGGTGGACGGCACCGGACCGATGCCCATGGTGCGCGGCGGCACCCCGGCCACCGCCCACGACACCAGCCCGGCCAGCGGCCGCAACCCCAGCTCCTCGGCCTTGTCCCGGTGCGTGACGACGCAGACAGCGGCCCCGTCGTTCTGGCCGCTGGCGTTCCCGGCCGTGACGGTCGCCTCCGGATCTGACCGTTGCAGGACCGGGCGTAGCCTGCCCAGCCCCGCCAGCGAGATATCCGGCCGGGGGTGCTCGTCCGCCTCCACCACCTGCGAGCCGCCGCGTCCCGGCACCGTGACCGGGATGATCTCATCTTTGAACCGGCCCGCGCGCTGGGCGGCCACCGCCCGCTGGTGCGAGAGCAGGGCCAGCTCATCCTGCTCCTGGCGGGTGATGCCGTACTCGGCCCGCAGGTTCTCCGCGGTCTCGATCATCCCGCCGGGTACGGGGTGCGATCGGCCGCCCGCGGTGGTCCGCCCGCGGGCCAGCGCGTCGTGCAGGCTCACGGCCGCATCCCGGACGCCCCAGCGCATGCCTGTCGAGTAGAAGGCGGCGGAGCTCATGCTCTCGGCGCCACCCGCGACCACGACGTCGCCTATGCCGGTCTGCACCTGCATGGCGGCGAGGAGCACGGCCTGCAGGCCGGACCCGCACCGGCGATCGAGCTGCAGGCCGGTAACGCTGACGTCCAGTCCGGCGTCCAGCGCGGCTACCCGGCCGATCGCGGGCGCCTCGGACGTGGGGTAGCACTGGCCCAGGACGACGTCGTCGATGTCGGCCGAGGCCAGCCCGGTGCGGTCCAGGAGGCCGCGGAGCGCCGCCTCGGCGAGGGCCACCGCGGGCACGTCCTTCAGCGTCCCGCCGTACCGCCCGACCGGGGTCCGCACCGGCTCGCAGATGACAGCGTCGCGCAGCCTCGCGTCACGATTGGTCACGACGTTCCTTCCGGGTCTGTAGGTCGTGCAGCACACGCTGGACGGTTTCGGCGAATTCCGGACGGCCAACCGACCATTCCTGGGCGGCCAGTTCCAGCGCGGCGGCCTCGGCGACCGGCACCTCCAGGCTCTCCCGGAGGCTCTGCTTGGTCCTGCGCACCAGCTCAGGTGACCGCGCCGCGGCTTTCCTGGCCAGTTTCAGCGCCGTAGCGTCAAGCTCGGCTTGTGGGACGCATCGCCAGGCTAGGCCGCGGCGCTCGGCTTCTTCGCCGGTGAGAACGTCACCGCACAGCACCATCGCGGCGGCGCCCTGCGCGCCAATCCGCTCCGCGAGCCGCCACAAGTGCCCGCCGCCTGGATGAATGCCCACGTCAAGGAAGCGGGGGTCGAACCGGGCGGCCGGGGTGGCGACAACGATGTCGCAGGCCAGCGGAAGATTGACCCCCGCGCCGACGGCCGGACCGCCCACCGCGGCAATCGTCGGCACCGGCGCCGCGGCCAGCCGCTCCATCCCGGCATACGTCGCCGTGAGCGGCGTATCGCGCCGCTGCAGGCCCTGCAGCGAGCCGCCGGCGCAGAACACGGGCGGCGCCGCGCTCAGCACCAGCGCGCGTGCGCCCTGCTCCAGGGCAGTCGTCACGGCGTTCGCAAGGTCGTCGCTCAGCCGCTTCGACAGGGCGTTGCGATGCGCCGGGTCATTGAGGCGGAGCAGGCCGACACCGTCGTCAACGCGAACGTCGACCAGCAGTCCGGATTCAGTCACGGCGCTCAGCCGCCCATCTCATCACATGTATATATTATCAAATTATCTGAACGATGGGCGTGGCTCTGCCGCGGCCGCCTCCTTACCCGACCCAGCCGTCGGCTCAGCCGCTGTCTACCAGCGCCGCCAGCAGCGCACCGACCTCGGCGGGCGCCATTCCGCCCTGCACGGCGACGCCGATGAGCAGCGTCGTGATCCGGGCGCGGAACCGCGATGACGGCTCGAATTCTGCCTCGTCAACGGCGGCCAGGTGCGGCAGCGACTGCTCTCCCGTAGCGAGGATCCGGCGCAGCTCCCGGTGGAACGGGCGTCCCTCCCCGCGCGCCAGGTCTTCGCGGATCTGAGAGACGGCCGCGCCGAGCGCGCAGTCAGCCACCAGGTGATACGCGTCAAACGCCGCGTTGGCGGGGAAGCCCTGCCGGACGCACAGCGCCAGCGCGGCCTCGATGTTGCCCGCCATCACCTCGACGCCGATCGCCCCGTCGATGTACTGCTTGAGCAGGCCGGGATCGCTGACGAACGCACTGCGGATGTAGACGGCCCACTCATACAGCCAGACCGCCCAGTGCTGGTCGCGGTCGGTCGGCAGGGGCAGCTGCCGAACCGACTGCTCGGCCGCCAGCGCGAACAGCTCGTCCCGTCCCTGCACGTAATGGTACAGCCCGGGGACGCTGACGCCGAGCCGGTCGGCGACCGACCGCAGCGACAGGTCGCTCAGCGGGATCTCGCCGGCCGCCCGGGCGATCGCGTCCCGGTCGATTCGCGGCGGCCGCCCGCGCCGTTTCGCCGCCCGGCTCCGGGGCGCTTCAATCTCAGCTGAGGATCCCATGGTCCTCCTGGAGCAGCGGGCACCGTCCCGCCGCGATGAGGTCGGCGCGCTTGTGCAGAGTCGCCGCGTCCGCGGCGAGATCGTCGGTGATAAGGTAGCGGCCGGACCTGATCCCGGCCACGACCTGGCTGGCGAGATCGCCGAGGGAAGCGATGGACAGCTCCCGGCCGCGTTCGGCGGCGAGCCTGACGACCCGCTCCACGGTCAGCGCGGGGGTGCTGCGCGGGTGTTCCCGTGCCAGGTGAGCGGGCCGGTTGCGCTCGGACGTCCACATGCCGGTGGCAAGCAGGCCGCCGCCGGGCAGGAAGAGCGAGACGCCGATGTTCGCGTTCTCTGCGGAAAGCTGCGCGGCCAGGCATTCGGTCAGGATGGCCACGGCGGCCTTGCTTGACGCGTAGACGGAGGCCCCGGGGAGCGGGTTGACGGCCCCGTCGCCGGATGATGTGTTGACGATGTGACCGGGCTCCCCGGCGGCCAGCATGCGCGGGACGAAGGACTGGATGCCATGGGCGACGCCGAAGACGTTGACCGAGTGCACCCACCTCCAGTCGTTGGGCGTGGTCTCCCAGGGACTGGCGGCGGGCGGGCCCACGCCGGCGTTGTTGACCAGGACGTGGACCGCGCCGTGGCTGGCGTAGACATGCTCGGCGAGCGAGTCGACGGACGCGGGGTCGGTGACGTCGCAGATCGCCCCGGTGACGTCGGCGCCGTCGGCGGCCAGTTCCTCGATGGTCCGGGCGAGCGCTCCGGCTTCGACGTCGGCGAGGACGACGCTCGCGCCCTCGGCGGCGAAGCGGTGCCCGAGGGCCCGCCCGATCCCGGACGCGCCTCCGGTTATCACGGCCACCCGGCCCGAGAAGTCCTGCGGGAAGCCGCTCACGACGCCGCCGCCGCGTGGATGTCCGCGACGGTGGGGCCGACCCGCCGCACGGTGGGCGCCAGGGCACCCAGATCGATTCCGTAGACCTGGGCGGCGGTCAGCCCGAGGATGCGCCGCACCTCCCCTTCCGGCACGCGGCCGAAGCGTTCGGCTAGCCAGGACCGGGTGTTCGGCCAGCTCCCCTCGGGGTGCGGATAGTCACTGCCCCACATGAGGTTGTCGATGCCGATGTCGTACCGCCGGTCTATCTCGGTGTTGAACATGACCGAGGCGGCATACCAGCAGTTGCGGTTGACGTACTCACTGGGCTTCATGGTGAGGCCGGAACGGAAAGCGGCGGGGCCGAACTTGCGGGTCGCGTGGTCGCCTTCCCACTTGCTGTCCATCCGGCTGATGATGTCCGGCGCCCACCAGGCTCCGTTTTCCGCGAGAACGTACTTCAAGGTGGGGTGCCGCTCGAAGACCCCGCCGAGGACGAGCGCCCAGAGAGGCCTGGCGGCCCACCAGTACGCCTCGACCGTGTAGATCGCGATCAGCCCGGGGGTTACGCCGTAGTCGTTGGGTCCGACGCCGGAGTGGGTGTGCACGGGCATGCCGGTGGCCGCCGCGGCCGCCCAGACCGGGTCGTAAACCGGGTGGTTGTAGGAGGGCAGGCTTCCCCAGGCGGTGGGGATCATGATCCCCCCGCGCAGGCCGTGCTCGGCTGACCACTTGATCATCGCGACGGCGGCGTCGATGTCGTGCACAGGCACGATCGCGACGCCCGCCCGGCGCTCCGGGCTGTTACGGCAGAACTCGGCCATCCACCGGTTGTGCGCCCAGGCCCCGGCCAGCGTTAGCTCGGCGTCGTCGCTGCCGGTCGAGCCCAGCCCCGCGGTGAAGGGAGTCCTGGCGACCCCGCCGACACCCGCGGCATCCGCGTCCGGGAAGATCACCTCGGCGGCGACGCCGTCGTGATCCATTTCCTTGGTGCGCACGGCGGGGTCCCAGGCGCCTTTCATGCCGCCGTGCTGGCCGATCTCGGCGTTCCACTCGCGCAGGAACTTGCTGTGGTCGTCGTTTTCGGCCGCTTCGCGCATGGCCTCGGCCTCGGCCTGGGCCGCGTCGAACTCCCGGTGGTAGCGCGAATCGACGTACTCGCGGTAGCCCGCCGCGGGCAGGCCGGCGTGACTGTCAGTGGAGATAAGGACGTAGCGGTCGGCCATCATGGCCTCCTAACCGGTCACTGGTAGCGGATGGGCGCGTAGCGGGCGAAGGCCGCCGCGTCCACCGGGCCGACGACCTTGGGCGTGTTCTCGCTGGAGCGGCGGACCCAGGTCATCGTGAGTCCACCGCGCACCGGCAGGTCCACGACCGGGCAGCCCGGAAGGTCTCGCAGGATCAGGTCGCCTTCGACCCGCTCGGCGCTTTCCGCGCGGCGCACCTGCTCGAAGCGGATCAGCAGCGGGTCGCCATCGAAGCCGGTCCCCTCGGCGGCGGGCAGGAACTTGAACCAGAACTGGCGCGCGGCGTACGGCGAGGGCACCGGCAGCGCCCCGGTGACGCGCCCGGTCATCTCGATGAACGTCACGCCCTGCCGGGTCACGGTTCCCCGGACGCCGCCATCGTCGTTCCGCGTGAGGGCGATGTCGGCCAGCTTCTTCGGCTCGCCGTAGCGCTCGCGGCTGATGGCGACGGCCGGCTCAAGGTCGATGGGGATGACCAGCGGGTACTCTCCGGGCTCGCCGTCCAGCTTCGCGTCGACGGCGAAGTAGGCGACTAGCTCCTTGTGCCGGTGCTCGCCGAACGTCAGGTCTATGTCGGTGATCCGGCAATGCACGCGCGGTTCGTCCGGCGCCGTCAGCGGCGGCGGCAGCACCTCGGACAGGGCGTCGGGATCGGTGAGGTAGGTCGCTTCCAGCGCGGGCAGGGGCGGGACGCTCGAGGTGAGACTGTGCGGCTGCTCGGGTGTCTGGACCCAGCGGGTGAGGCTCACGGCGCGATCTCCTTCACGGAGTAGAACTGGCGGCACCACCGGCGGTGCTCGCCGATGTCTTTCTCGCCCGGGCGCAGCACGGGCGGCTCCTGGTAGACCTTGTTCTCCCAGATGGGGATGTCCTGGCTGATGCCCTCGCAGAACATCTCGGCGGCGTCCCGGGCGGCGCTGTCGCCCAGCGAGCGGGGCGCGGTGAAGACCCAGCGGACGTGCACGTTGTCCTCGTCGATGGGCGTGGTGCTTGACAAGAAGGTGGTCCAGCCCTTCAGGCGCAGGACCCCGAGGCCGAGACCGTAGCCCTCGCGGATGAAGGTCCCGTCCTCGCTCATGGCCTTCTTGTACGCGCCGTCCACGAGGAACGTTTCCTCGGGCACCGCGTCGGTGCCGTGCACGAACTTGAAGTGCGCCCGGTCGACGTTGTTCTCGGCCATCTCCTGACAGCAGGTGGCGACCTCGAAGTCGCGGACCACGATCGGCAGCCATCCGTGGTCGCCGAACTCCGGGACGACCGGGACGTCGTAGAACGGCTCACCCCCCTCGAGGTGGTGCCAGGCCCAGATCATGTGGTTGCGGTCGAGGGTCGGGTACGAGCGCATCGTCGCCGTCCGCGGGATGTAGGCGACGTCGTCGTAGGGGACATCGACGCACTCGCCGGTGCCTCCATCGAACTTCCAACCGTGGAACGGGCATCGGATGCAGGACTCCTCCACCTGCCCCCCGACGGCGAGATGCGCGCCAAGGTGCGCGCAGTGGGCGTCCAGCACGTGCGGTGCGCCGTCGATGCCGCGGAACAGGACCAGGTCCCGTCCGAAGTAGCGGAGCGGCCGCACGTCCCCCGGCGCTAGATCCGCCGAGCAGGCGACGACGAACCAGCCGTTGGGCACTGGGAACGGGAAGCGTCCTCGCCGGTCGCGGAGGACCCGGGGACGCAGGCCCGGCTGGGAAAGCAGCCTTCTGTCACGAGGCATCGGCAGGCCGGCGATGTTGCGGGGCGACACGGGAACGCCGTCGGCCAGTTCGTCTAGTTCAGGGATGGCGATCACCAGCGACCTCCTTTTTCTGAACGATTTTTGGAAATCACTTCAAAAATGTCACCGGCCGTCGGCGCCGTCAAGATCTGGCATGCGGATCAAAAATATTATATTTTATTCAAAACACTATGGCGGGGAGGGGTAGCGGTGCATGTACTCGTGCACGGGGCCTGGCACGGGGCCTGGTGCTGGGATGCGCTGGTCCGGGAACTGTCGGACAGGGGAGTGCCCGCCGTCGCCGTCGAGCTCCCTTTGACGGGCTTCCGCGACGACGTCGCCACGGTTCGGCGGGCGATTGAGGAAGCCGGCGACGAGGTTGTCATCTGCGCGCATTCCTACGGCGGCATGGTGGTGTCAACCGCCGCCCGGGGACTACCCCGCGTGCGGCACCTGGTGTTCCTGGCGGCGTTCCAGGCAGCTGAGGGCGAAGACATGGCCAGCCTGCTCATGCGTGAGCCCTCGCCGCTCACGACCGCGCTCGCGATCGGGCCGGAGGGGGTAACGGTTGACCGTTCCCGGCTGCACGAGGTCTTCTATGCGGACAGCGACCCGTCGGTGGCCGAGGTCCTGGCGGCGCGGCTGCGGCCGATGCCGCTCGATGATCCGGGGGTCATGAGCGGGACACCCGCCTGGACCGTGATCCCCTCCACCTATGTCGTCTGCACCCGGGACAACGCGATCTCACCAGCCACGCAGCGGTTCATGGCCGCACGCGCCGGCCAGGTCGTGGAGTGGGACGCGGATCATTCCCCGTTTCTCACCAGGCCAGGGGAGCTCGCGGACCTGCTGACCTCGCGCTGCTGAGAGGATCGTGATGGAAGAACCGGAACTGCGCCAGATCCTGGCCGTCGTGCGCGACTTGGTCCGGGGCGTGGTCGTGCCCGCCGAGGAGGACATCGAGGCCGCCGACGCGATACCCGCGGAGATCAGGAAGGCGGCGACGGCGATGGGGCTGTACGGCTTCGCCATCCCGGCGGAGTACGGCGGCCTGGGCCTGTCGCTGCCGGAGGAGGTCCGCCTCGTCTTCGAGCTCGGGTACGCCACGCCGGCGTTCCGTTCCCTGTTCGGAACGAACAACGGCATCGCGGGCCATGTCCTGCTTGAGGGCGCCACCGAGAAGCAGCGCGCGGCGTACCTGCCGCGGCTGGCCAGCGGCGAATGGACAGCCTCGTTCGCGCTCACCGAGCCGGAGGCGGGCTCAGATCCCTCGACGCTGAGCGCGTCGGCGCGCCAGGAAGGCGGCGACTGGCTGATCACCGGCGCCAAGCGGTATATCACGAACGCGCCGTACGCCGATGTGTTCATGGTCTTCGCCCGCACCGACGCGCAGGCACCGCCCAGTCGCGGCATCTCGGCCTTCTTGGTCGAGCGCGGGCTGCCCGGGTTCCGGGTGGGTCCGAAGGACCGCAAGATGGGCCAGGCGGGCGCCGTCACAGCGGACGTCTACCTCGACGAGGTCCGGGTGCCCGCGGAACGGCTCATCGGTGAGCACCCGGGAACCGGCTATGCCACGGCGATGCGCTGCCTGGCCCGCGGCCGGATTCACATCGCCGCGCTCTGCGTGGGCCTGATGGAGCGACTGGTGGACGAGTCAGCGCGATGGGCGGTCACCCGCCGCCAGTCCGGCCGGGAGATCGGCGACTTCCAGCTCGTCCAGGGCATGCTCGCTGACTCGCAGACCGACCTGATGGCGGGCCGGGCGCTGGTCATCGAGGCGGCACGCGCCTACGAGGCAGGGGAAGACCGGCGCACCGGACCGTCGTGCGCGAAGTACTTCGCCAGCGAGGCGGTGTCCCGGGTCGCCGATCGCGCCGTGCAGATTCACGGCGGCGCCGGGTACATGCGCGGCGTGCCGGCCGAACGGCTGTACCGGGACGCTCGCCTCTTCCGGCTTTACGAGGGAACCAGCCAGATCCAGCAGCTGATCATCGCCCGCGAGGTGCTGCGGGCCGCTCGGGGACAGGCCTCCCGGTAGTCCGGGGGCGGGTTATTCGGCCCGGGCGCGCAACTGTCGCCGGAGTACCTTACCGCTCGCGTTACGCGGGAGGGCGTCCACGAACTCGATCGAGCGCGGCACCTTGAAGTTGGCCAGCCGCTCGCGGCACCACTCGATGAGCTCTCGCTCCGCTGGCGCCTTCCCGTGCGCCGGAATGACGTACGCCCTGGCGACCTCGCCGAGGCGCGGGTCGGCCACGCCGACCACGGCGACTTCCAGGATGTCCGGGTGCCGGGCCATGACCTGCTCCACCTCGGCGGGGGACACATTGAACCCGCCGACGATGAACAGGTCCTTGAGTCTGTCGGTGATCTTCAGGTTGCACGCCGTGTCCACCGTGCCGAGGTCGCCGGTGTGCAGCCAGCCGTCGGCATCGATGGCCGCCGCGGTCGCCTCGGGATCCCGCCAGTAGCCCCGGGTGCGGTTCCCGCCCCGGATCAGCACCTCACCGGGGGCTCCCGCCTGCACCACCTGGCCCGTGTCGTCCACCACCCGCAGCTCAACGCCGGGCAGGGGCGCGCCGTTGGTACGGGTGACCGTCTCGGTGGAGTCCGACGCCCGGCACATGGTCGCGGTGCCATAGCACTCAGTCAGCCCGTAGGCGGTGATGAAGTTCTTGAAGGGCAGCTCGTTTCTGGCCCGCTCCACCAGGACCTCCGGCACCACCGCCGCTCCCGTGGCGGCCAGGCGCAGCGAGCTCAGGTCGAACTTGGCCCGCTCCGGGCTGTCCAGGATCGCGTAGTAGATCGTCGGCGGCCCGTTCATGACCGTGATCCGCTCGCGCTCGATAACCGCCAGGGCCGTGGCGGTGTCGAATACCGGCAGCGGCACCATGGTCACGCCGTGGATGAGGCTGGCGATCATCCCCGCCTTGTTGCCGCCGGTATGGAACAGGGGCAGCGAGATCAGGTAGCGATCGCCTCGGCGCAGCCCCCAGATCTCCCCGTACGCCTGGTAGAGCTCGATGCCTGGTCCGTGCGCGAGCATCACGCCCTTCGCGCTTCCGGTCGTGCCCGAGGTGAAGATGATCTCCGACAGGTCGCCCGGGCGCACCGCGTCGGCTGCCTGGGTCGCGTCGCCGGCGGAGACCGCCGACGAGGAGGCGAGGAACTCGTCCCAGCCAAGGCGGACGGCCTGCGGCCAGCCGGCCGCGGCCTGGCTGGCGCCGTTCGGCGAGAGGTCGACGATCAGCCGGAGGTCGCTGAGCTCGGGATCGGCCGGGTCAGCGCCGGCGCTGCTGGCCAGCAGCGCGCCCAGGTGGTCGTAGCC
>Ga0335075_10006044_pt1 | contig 18712 bp, 20 predicted proteins | sample Lox_Sample_24_FD_206723 | JGI IMG/M metagenome (GOLD analysis project Ga0335075, IMG submission 206723) | Soil microbial communities from Loxahatchee National Wildlife Refuge, Florida, United States - Lox_Sample_2.4 | ecosystem: Environmental > Terrestrial > Soil > Wetlands | place: USA... | reverse complement strand
ACCAACTCCGCCATGGCGGACCCATCGTCCTGCCCTGACGCGAGATTCAGATAGCCGATGACTCGCTCGCCGCCATCCTTCGGATTCCGACCGGTGGCCAGCAGGTGATCGGTGCGTCGATGTGCCAACTCCCGCAGAACCTGCTCGCCGACCGGTGCGACTTCATCGAACTCACCCGCCACGGTGACGAGTTCACGTATCTGCCGCTGCTCGTCGGTGCACAGCACCGCCCGCCACTCGGGTGATGTCACTGGCTGTGCAACGGATCGACCAGCGGGTCCTGCCGACTTTCTGCATCGGGCTCATGGTCGTCGGCGACGGGCTCGCCGCTCGGTGGCCGACCGCGGTTGGGGCGGACTGCTTTGTAGCCCACGTTGCGTACCGTGCCGATCAGCGATTCATATTCCGGTCCGAGTTTGGCCCGCAGCCGGCGCACGTGCACGTCGACCGTGCGGGTGCCGCCGAAGAAGTCGTATCCCCACACCTCGTGCAACAGTTGTGCCCGGGTGAATACCCGGCCGGCGTGCTGCGCCAGGTACTTCAGCAGTTCGAACTCCTTATAGGTGAGCTCCAGGGGACGTCCCCGGAGCCGGGCGGTGTAAGTGCTCTCGTCGATCACCAGTTCGCCAAGGCTGATCTTTCCGATGCCCTCCTGGTCCTGCAGGCTGCCCCGCCGGCCGATTAGTAATCGCAGTCGGGCGTCGATCTCGGCGGGTCCGGTGCCGGGCAACAAGATCTCGTCCAGACCCCAGTCCGCGTTAACCGCGACCAAGCCGCCTTCGTTCACCACCACCACCACCGGAATCGAGCGGCCCGTCGAACCGAGCAACCGGCACAGACCGCGCGCCGCGGGCAGGTCGAGTCGCGCGTCGATGATCAATACGTCCGCGCCACCTGCTTCCAGCAGGGAAGAAACATCCGGTGATGCTGTGCGCACAGTATGAGCGAGCAGCGATAACGACGGCAGGACCACGTCCGGGTGCGGTTCCGCGGTCAGTAACAATAGATCCAACAAGCCCCTCCAGCGTCATGGGAAAGGCGTCTCCCAAATTCATGGCGAGATGTGAAGTTATCGGCCAGGTTGTTTAACGATAGCGTGCTGCCTGGTCTTCAGCGCGGTGACGATGCAGACCGGAACACTCTGGCAGCGCGGTGACGACGCAGCGGTAGGCCACAATATGCGGATGCGTAAGGTGCTGGTCGGGGCGACAGCGGTGGTGTTAGCCGTTGTAATCGTCCTCATCGGGGCCGCGGGCGTCGACTTCGGGACCACCATCTATGCGGAATATCGACTGGCCCGCACGGTGCGCGCCACAGCGCACCTGGGTTTCGATCCATTCGTCGCGATCCTCGGCTTCCCGGTGATCCCCCAGGCGATTCGCGGCCAATACGACGACGTGGAAATCAAGGCCACCGCAGTTGACCGTCCGTTGGTCGGCAAGGCCACCCTGGAAGCCACCATGCACTCGATCGACCTGACCGACGCGTCATGGCTGATCCGGCCTGATGCCAAGCTTCGGGTCGGCAAGCTGGAGAGCCGGATCATCATCGACTCGCTGCACCTTGGCCGCTACATGGGTATCCGTGACCTGATGGTCGAGGCGCCGCCGCAGGACACCAACAACGCCACCGGCGGCACTACCGAATCGGGGATCTCCGGCAGCCACGGCTTGGTGTTCACCGGCACCCCGAAATCGGCCCACTTCGACAAACGGGTCAGCGTGGCCATCGACCTGTCGATGGCCGGCGAGGACAAGACCACGCTGGTGTTGACCCCCACCGGTGTTCTGACCGGCCCGGACACCGCCAACCAGAAGGTTCCCGACGACAAGCGCGACGCGGTGCTGGCCGCATTCGCCGGCATGCTGCCCGACCAAAGACTTCCGTTCGGGGTGGCGCCGACGAGCCAGGGCGCCCGCGGCTCCGACGTGATCATCGAGGGCATCACCACGGGATTAACCATCACTCTCGACGGGTTTAACCGGGCATGATTTCAGCGATCGTCGCGGTGTTGGCCGCCTTGACGCTGGCCGCGATCGTCGGGTGGCTGACCACGCGGCGTGCCGGCCACGTCCGGGCGACCGATTCCGGAACGGCTGGCGAGGCGGACACCAGCGACTTGGGCCTGTCCGGTGACGGACCGACCGTCGTGCACTTCAGCGCGCCGTGGTGTGCGCCCTGCACGCAGGTGCGCCGCGTGGTCAACCAGGTGTGCGATGACCTTGGGGACCTCGGCGACGTCGCACACGTGGAAATCGACATGGACGCTAATCCGGCCGCCGCGCGACGTCTTTCCGTTTTGTCGCTGCCTACGACGTTTATCTTCGACGCGCAGGGGCATCAGCGGTACCGCGCCGCGGGCGTACCGAAAGCCGACGACCTGCGGTCGGCGCTGGCTCCACTGTTGGCTTGATGATGTGGCCATTGGGTAAGCTGTCCGACGTGTCCGCCCGCCATGAGCTCCGGCTCACCAAGCGCCGCGCAGTCGATCTGTGCCGCATCGCGGGTTACTGCTGTTGTTGCAGTTGCTGAGTAGCCGCGCTTTCTCGCGCCGCGCTCGGAGCAGCCAGGGACGAACACCATGGCGCCTCCCCCAATACCCGTGCACTGAGCAGCTAGGAGCAGCATCGTGTCCAGCCCCAACACCACCGACCAGGTCGATGTTCGAGGGCCGCGTTTCGCCGCCTGGGTGACCACCGTTGTGTTGGTGATCACGCTCCTCGTCTCGGGACTCAACTCGCTGGCCGCCGCGGTCATTCTGGCCCTGCAGGCTGTCGTCTTCGCGATCGGCGCGGTGGGTGGCCCGCGTCGTCACCCCTACGGGCTGGTATTCGCCAAGCTCGTGGCCCCACGCCTGGCACCGGTCCGCGAGCGTGAGCCGGTGCCGCCGTTGAAGTTCGCCCAACTGGTCGGCTTGATCTTCGCAGGCGCCGGCACGGCCGGGTTCGCCGCGGGCGCGCCCCTGGTCGGCGTCATCGCCACCGCGGGAGCGCTGGTGGCGGCTTTCCTCAACGCCGCTTTCGGTATCTGCCTGGGCTGTCAGCTCTACCCGCTCGTCGCGCGGCTAAGGCCCACCCTCAGTACTTCTGAGCCCGTATAACGCACCTTCTGCTAGGCCTTTCTCCTAGCTGACCGAAAGGAAACCCCACATGGCACGCTCGGACGTCCTGGTCTCCGCCGACTGGGCCGAGAGCAATCTCGACGCTGACCACATCGTCTTCGTCGAGGTCGACGAGGACACCAGCGCCTACGACGGCGGCCACATCGCCGGGGCGGTCAAGCTGGACTGGCGTACCGATCTGCAAGACTCCGTCCGGCGTGACTTCGTCGACGCCCAGCAGTTCTCCAAGTTGCTCAGTGACCGCGGCATCTCCAACGACGACACTGTGATCATCTACGGCGGCAACAACAATTGGTTCGCCGCCTACGCATACTGGTACTTCAAGTTGTACGGCCACGACAACGTCAAGCTGCTCGACGGTGGCCGCAAGAAGTGGGAACTCGACGGGCGGGCGCTGTCCAGCGAGACGGTGAACCGGCCGGCCACCAGCTACACCGCCAAGCAACCCGACAACGCCATCCGGGCGTTCCGCGACGAGGTGCTGGCCGCGATCAACGTGAAAAACCTGGTCGACGTGCGCTCCCCCGACGAGTTCTCCGGCAAGATCCTCGCGCCAGCCCATCTGCCGCAGGAACAAAGCCAGCGGCCCGGTCACATTCCGGGTGCGATCAACGTGCCGTGGAGTAAGGCCGCCAACGAGGACGGCACCTTCAAGTCCGACGACGACCTGGCCAAGCTGTACGCCGACGCCGGTCTGGACGGGTCGAAGGAAACGATCGCGTATTGCCGGATCGGCGAGCGATCCTCACACACCTGGTTCGTGCTGCGCGAGCTGCTCGGACACCACAACGTCAAGAATTACGACGGCAGTTGGACGGAATACGGCTCCCTGGTGGGAGCCCCGATCGAGTTGGGAAGCTGATATGTGCTCTGCCCCAAAGCAAGGACAGACGCTGCCGGCCAGCGTCGACCTGGAGAAGGAGACGGTGATCACCGGTAGGGTCGTCGACGGCAACGGCCAGGCCGTTGGTGGCGCGTTCGTGCGCCTGCTGGACTCTTCCGACGAGTTCACCGCGGAGGTCGTCGCCTCGGCCACCGGCGACTTCCGGTTTTTCGCCGCACCCGGATCCTGGACGCTGCGTGCGCTGTCGGCGGTCGGAAACGGCGACGCCGTGGTCAACCCGTCGGGCGCGGGTATCCACGAGGTCGACGTCAAGATCGCCTGACCGGTCTCCCCGGTCAGGCGCAACGCCGCTAACGATTCGTTTCGATTGTCCGGCTCCCAGCGGGCCCATGCCGGTCCGCATCGTCGCCGAACTAGACTCGTCGCGTGGTTTTGTTCTTCGAGATCATGCTGGTCGCGGCAGTCGTGGCGATCTCCTGGTTCGCGCTGTACACGCTGTATCGGCTGATCACCGACGAATCGTGAGCCGCGCCGGCGACGATGCAGAGCGCGGCGATGCGGAGGAGCGGCGCTTGAGTGACGCCGAAGGCCCAGAAAGGCCCGTCGAGTCGGTCCGTCCGTCCGGTTCCGGGGACCGTGCGGTTGCCGCGGCCGCCCAACGCGCCAAGGTGACGGCGACTCGCAACATCCCGGTGTTCGATGACCTGCCCATCCCTGCCGACACCGCAAACCTGCGCGAAGGCGCCAACCTGAACGACGCCTTGTTGGCCCTGCTTCCCCTCGTCGGCGTGTGGCGCGGCGAAGGAGAGGGTCGCGGAGCCGACGGCGACTACCGATTCGGACAGCAGATCGTGGTCTCACACGACGGCGGCGACTATCTGAACTGGGAGGCCCGGTCCTGGCGGCTTACCCATTCGGGTGACTACCAAGGGCCCGACTTGCGTGAAACCGGCTACTGGCGCTTCGTCAGAGATCCGCACGACCCGACTGAGTCACAGGCCATCGAGCTGCTGCTGGCGCACTCCTCCGGTTACGTCGAGCTGTTCTATGGCCAGCCGCTCAACCAGTCGTCGTGGGAATTGGTCACCGACGCCCTGGCCCGCAGCCGGTCGGGCGTGCTAGTCGGCGGCGCCAAGCGGCTCTACGGCATCGTCGAGGGCGGCGATCTGGCCTACGTCGAAGAACGGGTCGACGCCGACGGCGGTTTGGTGCCGCATCTGTCGGCGCGGCTGTCGCGGTTCGCCGGCTAGCACGCGATAACGGCTGCGGCCGGAAGCTGCCCGATCCGGGGCATTGTTCACATCCCTAAATCGGTTGCTGCAGAAGGTATTTGGAGCACGCGATCAGCGCTCACGTTGCGGGGGTGCCCCCTGGAAATGGGCAGCCCCCGAGCCGTAGTTCCAAGTTGGACAGACCGGAGGCTCGGGGGCCGGGTGGCTGCGGGGAATTCGCCAGCGCGCGCAGGTGATTCCTCGCCCGGTGCAGCTAGCGGGCAGCCACCTCACAAGTCCATAAAGCTATCAATTTCGCGGACCACCTCCTTCCCTGTGTACGGCCGACCGTACCCGCTGCGCGAGACGCCGACAACCGATTTCAGCGATCGCTGACAATGGCGGTGTCGACGAGTTCGGCGAATTCCGTGGCCATCGGAGCGCTCGGCAATGCCTGGCCGTCGAGCGTATGGACGCGCGCCGCCAGCGTCATGCTCGACACCAGCCAAATTCCTTGAGCCGCAATAAGATCAGACACACGTAGAGCGCGATAGTCGCAGTCGTATCCCTTGGCGCGGGCAACCCCGAACAGCGCCTGCTGGGTGGTGCCACGCAGGATCGGATACCAAGGCGGCGGGGTTAGCAGGCACACGTTGCCGTCGGCTCCTGCGCCACCGACGGCGACCACCACCGTCGAACGGGGGCCTTCCAAGACATAACCGTCCGAGCTGACGAAAATGACGTCACCGGCGCCCTGCCGGGCGGCATGACGCAGCGCGGCCATATTCATGGCGTAGGACAACGTCTTGGCGCCGGCCAGCAGCCACGGCATCGCCTCGACACCCGTCGCTGGCAGCTCTCGGGGCAGTGTCACCGCGGCCACCCCGTCGCGACGGGCCGCGGTTATCCGATCGGCGATCGGATTGACCGTCACGAAGGCGGTGGGCGCCGAGCCGCGTTCCCGCCCGCGGCTGCAGACCAAACGCATCGCACCCTCGCCCGAGGTGTCCATCGCCCACTGGCGCGCCGCCAGGTTGATGGCGTGTCGCCAGGCCGGCAGGTCCGGTTCCGGCAGGTCCATCAGTTTGGCCGAGTAGCTCAGCCGGCTCAGATGTGCCTCGACCAGGCAGGCGCCGCCGTCGCGGACCAGCAAGGTCTCGAATACGCCATCGCCACGCACCGCGGCGAGGTCGTCGGCGAATAGGAGCGGCGTCCCCGGCGGATGTACCTCGCCGTCGAGTGTGACGACCACGCCCAGGTGGCCTGTCATGGACCAGAAGCCTAATAGCCATGGGCCCGTAGAGTTGGTGTGTGTCCGCAGTTCCCGCTCCCGAAACCGGACCCGATGCCGGGGCGATCTGGCATTACGGTGACCCGCTGGGTGAGCAGCGGGCAGCCGAAACCGACGCCGTGCTGGTTGATCGCTCGCATCGTCGTGTGCTCACGCTGACGGGTGCCGACCGGCAGACCTGGCTGCACAACATCTCGACGCAGCACGTCAGCGAGCTCCCCGACGGCGCGAGCACCCAAAACCTCAGCCTGGACGGGCAGGGCCGGGTGGAGGACCACTGGATCCAAACCGAGCTCGGCGGCGTCAGCTATCTCGACACCGAGCCGTGGCGCGGCGAACCGCTGTTGGACTACCTACGCAAGATGGTGTTCTGGTCGGATGTGGCTCCTGCCGCGGCCGACCTGGCGGTGCTGTCGCTGCTGGGGCCGCGGCTGGGTGAACGAGCGGTTCTCGAGGCGCTGGGCCTGACGGCTTTGCCCGCCGAGATGACCGCGGAGCCGATGACCGGTGGTGGCTTCGTGCGTCGCATGATCGGGACACCAGAGGGCAACGTCGAGCTGGACGTGTTGGTCGACCGGCGTGATTCGGCTGACCTGCAGCGTCGTTTGGCGCGGGCTGGGCTACGGCCGGCCGGAGTGTGGGCCTACGAAGCCCACCGGGTGGCGGCCGTGCGCCCGCGACTCGGCGTCGACACCGACGAACGCACGATCCCGCACGAAGTGGGGTGGATCGGCGGTCCGGGGCTAGGAGCGGTGCACCTGGACAAAGGCTGCTACCGCGGTCAGGAGACCGTCGCGCGGGTGCACAACCTGGGCAAACCGCCCCGCATGCTGGTGTTGTTGCATCTTGACGGGTCGGCGGACCGGCCCGCTACCGGTGATGCAGTGCTGGCCAACGGTCGCGGGGTGGGCAGGCTTGGAACCGTGGTCGAGCACGTCGATCTGGGCCCGGTGGCGCTCGCACTGCTGAAGCGCGCAATACCGGCCGATACGGCGCTGATTACCGGCGGCCCCAGTTCCAGCGCCGAGGTGCCGGCAGTGATCGACGCCGACTCGCTGCCGCCGATCGACGCGCCGGGCGCCGGGCGGGTGGCCGTCGAACGATTAAGGGGAACGATGAGCTGACCGTCCGCGCGGCGTCCTGCCCACGGTGCGGGGCGCAACAGCACACACTCACAGGGCACGGTAAGCTGTCGGCAGGACAATAAAGACAAAAGATCGGAGCCGCCTACTCGTTGGGCCGCTCCGTTATTGCGCGAGGGGGTTCCCCCATGGGCCGCGGCCGGGCTAAGGCGAAGCAGACCAAGGTTGCTCGAGAACTTAAATACAGCTCACCGCAGACCGATTTTGAGCGGCTTCAGCGCGAGCTGTCCGGGTCGGGCGATGACGACGCCGACCAGCAGGACGGCGAAGACCCCTGGAGCGCTGACGACGACTGGCGCCGTTAGAGCACAGGTTTTCCAGCTCCACCTTCGGCCATTTCCGGCCCGCATTTTTCGTCCAATAAAGCTTGTCTTCTAGAACCTTGGGTGCTGCCCGACGAGTTTGGCTCGTGGGCTTTCCTTCCCGCCCTTGTTGATTGTGCCCAACACCCAGCAGTCGAAATGGCGGGCGGTCAAGATCGCCAGGGCGCGGTCGGTATCCTCCGGCGCCACCACCGCGATCATGCCGATACCCATGTTGAAGGTTTTCTCCATCTCGGCGCGGGATACCCGGCCGCGCTGGGCAATCATCGCGAAGACCGGCGCCGGCGTCCACGTGCCGCGGTCGACCTCGGCCACCAGCCCGTTGGGGATGACGCGTTCCAGGTTGCCGGCCAACCCGCCACCGGTCACGTGGCAGAACGTCCGAACCTGGGTTTCGGCGGCCAGCGCGAGACAGTCCTTGGCGTAGATCAGGGTCGGCTCGAGCAACTCTTCGCCGAGCGTGCGGCCGAACTCTTCGACATAACCGGCCAGGTTCATCCGGTCGATCTCTAGCAGAACCTTTCGGGCCAGCGAGTATCCGTTGGAATGCAGACCGGATGATCCCATCGCGATAATCACGTCGCCCGGCTTAACCCGGTCGGGCCCAAGCACATCGTCGGCCTCCACCACGCCGACACCGGTGGCTGAAATATCGTAGTGGTCCGGTTCGATCAGACCGGGGTGCTCGGCGGTCTCGCCGCCGAGCAGCGCACAACCCGCGCGCATGCACCCTTCGGCGATGCCGCCGACGATCGCGTTGAGCCGTTCTGGCACGATGCGGCCCAGGGCGATGTAATCCAGTAGGAACAGCGGCTCGGCGCCACAGACCACCAAGTCGTCGACGACCATCGCCACCAGGTCCAGGCCGACGGTGTCATGCTTGTCCATCGCCTGCGCGACCGCCAACTTGGTGCCTACCCCGTCGCTGGATGCGGCGAGCAACGGTTCGCGGTAATCGCTTCGTAGCGCGAACAATCCGGCGAATCCACCAAGCTTGCTGCGCACCTCGGGCCTGGTGGCTTTGGACGCCAGCGGCTTGAACAGTTCGACGGCGCGGTCTCCGGCTTGGATATCGACTCCGGCGGATGCATAGGTGACGCCCGAGGCGGCCGGGTGTTTTCCGGACTTCTTTGTGAGGTCGGCCATCGTCGATAAAGGCTACCGGTCGGCGCCGAATGGGGGTATCGGCCACCGGTCCGGGTTAGGGATGGCGCAGCACCGAGGCCTGCTCGGCCTCCGGGGATAGTTCGCGGGCCGCAATGTTGGCGTGGACCTCGACCTCTGCGGCCTGCACGGCTCCCCGCGCGGTGGTGGCGAGCATGTGCTCGATGACGTTTTTGCCCAGTGCGGTCTCGCTGGGCAACTCGATCGGATACTTGCCCTCGAAGCAGGCCGCGCAGAGCCGCGAGGTGGGCTGCTCGGTCGCGGCGATCAGACCCCGCAGCGAGATGTAACCGAGCGTGTCGGCGTTGATGGCGTGCCGCACCGCTTCGAGCATCTCGTCTTCGTCCTCAACGGCGTTCGCGATCAACTCGGCCGGCGAGGGAAAGTCGATGCCGTAGAAGCAGGGCCACTTCACCGGCGGCGAGGCGATGCGCACATGCACCTCGACGGCGCCAGCCTCGCGAAGCATCCTGACCAGCGCGCGCTGGGTATTGCCCCGCACGATCGAGTCGTCGACGACGATGAGCCGCTTGCCGCGGATAACCTCCTTGAGCGGGTTGAGCTTCAGCCGGATTCCCAGCTGGCGGATGGTCTGCGACGGCTGAATGAAGGTCCGTCCGACGTAGGCGTTCTTCATCAGGCCTTGGCCGTAGGGGATGCCGGCCTCCTGCGCATAGCCGACCGCGGCGGGAGTACCGGACTCCGGAACACCGATCACCAGGTCCGCGTCGATCGGGCATTCACGGGCCAGCCGACGACCGATCTCGAGCCGCGCGCCGTGCACCGATCGGCCGGCGATGGTGCTGTCCGGTCGTGCCAGGTAGACGTACTCGAAAATGCAGCCTTTGGGTTCGGGATTAGCGAACCGGGTCGACCGGACGCCATCGGCGTCGATGGCCAACAGTTCACCCGGCTCGATGTCGCGGACGAACGAAGCACCGACGATATCCAGCGCGGCGGTCTCGGAGGCCACCACCCAGCCGCGGTCCAACCGCCCCAGCGACAGCGGCCGCACCCCGTACGGGTCGCGGGCGGCGTACAACGTGTTCTCGTCCATGAACGTCAGGCAGAACGCGCCACGCACGGTCGGCAGCAGTTCCAGCGCCGCTTGTTCCAGGCTGGAATCGGCCGCACCGTGAGCCAGCAGGGCGCCCAGCATGTCGGAGTCGGTGGTGGCCGGCGCCGGACACCGTTTGGCGATCAACCCGGCGTCTCGCGCACGTGCGGCAAGCTCGGCGCTGTTCACCAGATTGCCGTTGTGCCCCAACGCCACCCCGGTGCCGGCCGCGGTGTTGCGGAACACCGGTTGTGCGTTCTCCCACGTGGTTTGGCCGGTGGTCGAGTATCGGCAGTGCCCGATGGCGACGTGGCCTTCCATGGCGGCCAACGTCTGCTCGTCGAAAACCTGGCTGACCAGGCCCAGATCCTTGAAGACCAGCACCTGCGACCCGTCTGCGACGGCGATGCCGGCGGCCTCCTGGCCTCGGTGCTGTAGCGCGTACAGCCCGTAATAGGTGAGTTTGGCGACTTCTTCGCCGGGCGCCCATACCCCGAACACACCGCATTCTTCGCCGGGCGGGTTTTCTTGATCTTCCGGGGCCGTTGGCTGCTTGGTGGTCACGGTACGGCGGACTCCCTGGGAGGCGACTGGTGACGACTGGTGACGTAATGCAGTTTACGGAAACGACGGTCATGTGACCGAATCGGTCGTGCGTGTTGCGCCGCTCAAAAGCCGTATTTCCTGGGCTTTTATTCCCACAGGGTGCCAGCAGTCACATACGTCACAACGCTCAGCGGGCTGCCAGATCATCGAGCACTTGATAGGCGGCGTTGTAGCCGGGCGTGAAGGTGATGCCCGGCCCGCCGTGACACCCGGCGCTTGCCAGGTAGATGCCGTCGACCGGAATCGGCAGGTCGATAAAGCCCTTGGGTCCGGGCCGGTTCGGTCCCATCAGGTCCGGATGCAGCAGGCCGTGACAGAAATCGCCCGACGGGGCGCCGAACATTGTCTGCATGTGATACGGCGCGAAGGTGATATGCCGGATGACGATGTCGCGGAAGTTGGGCGCGTAGCGAGTGATCTTGTCGATAACCCGTTGCGCCATCTCGTTTTTCAGATGCCCGTGCTGGTCACGGCTGGCCTCGACGGGAAACGCGTAGGCATACGCGCTCGCGGCATGCTTGCCAGGCGGCGCCAGTCCAGAGTCCATGCAGGACGGTATCTGCATGCCTAGCGATGGATTGTCGGGCACCAGGCCGCGGGTGCACATCTCCCACTGCAGCTGCTGTTCCTCGGGCGAGCCGAAAATCCCGATGGACTGCTGCATGCCGGGTTCGTTGAGCAGCTCGTAGGGCGGCGCGAACTCCGGCAGGCCGTCCAGAGCGAAATGCATTTGGACGAATGCGGCACGGTGGTCGCGACCGTTCAGCCGGGTGATCAAGTCCGCGGGCAGGTGGTCCGCGCCGACGAGGTCGGTGAGGGTGAGATCGGGCGCCAGGTTAGACACCACCACGGGCGCGCTGATCGTGGACCCGTCGCGGAGTCGTACGCCGGCGACACGTTCGTTTTCCACCAGGATCTTCTCGGCCTTGGTCCGGAACCGGATCTCGCCACCTCGGGAGACGAAGAGCTCATGGAGGTGTTGGGTGAGCGCTCCGATACCGCCCTCGAGCTTGGTCATCATCGCGGTGCTCTCGTCCGGCACCGCCAACGCAAAGGCCAGGCAGGTGGCGCTGCCGGGGGTGTACGGGCCGCGATAGGTTGAGTTGACGGCCAGAAACGCCAGCATCCCGCGCATGATTGCGTGCTTTTCTTTGTCCGGCAGGTAGCGGTCGATGGCGTCCATCGCCGAGCCGAACAGCATCTGATGGATGGCCGTGCGTTCGGCTTCGCTTGCCGCGCAGGCGTACATCTCATCGAGCGTCTTCGGCGGCGTGCGCACGTCGAACCGGCCCAGCGCTTTCGCCGGCCCCTGGCTCCAGGCGATCAACTCGGCCATGCCCATGATCGCGTCGGCGCCATGTTTCTCGCCGAGATGCGTCATCAGCTGCATGGGATCGCGGTAGAAGATCATCGGCTCCTCGCCGGACTCGCCGATATTGACCGACATCACTTCGGCGTCGACGGTCGGAAGTGTGTCCAGGCCAAACTCTTTGGTGATCTGCGGGGCGGTGGGAAACTGCACGGATCCCGCGATCTCGTAGCGGAATCCGTCAATGAGCTCGACCGTCGCGGCCATTCCCCCGCTGTAGGTGTTGGCCTCCAGACACAACGTGCGGAGGCCCGCGCCCTGCAGGATGGCGGCTGCCGCCAGGCCGTTGTGCCCGGCGCCGATAACGATCGCGTCATAGTCAGTCATGACTCGCAGAATATGTCAGTACTGACATAATAGGAAGATGTCAGTACTGACATATTGTGGAAATTCGCGATAGCATCTGGCGCGATGACCGAGGCGACCAATCTTCACGAGCTGCGCCGGCGATCGACGCACGAGGCGTTGCGCCGGGTCGCGCTGGCGCAGTTCGCCAAAAAGGGCTTCGGCAATGTGACGGTGACGCAGCTGGCCACCGAGGCCGGCGTCACCGAGCGGACGTTCTTCCGGCACTTCCCCAGCAAGGAAGCGGTCCTGTTCCAGGATTACGACACTCACCTGGAGTGGCTGGCCGAAGCATTGGCGCAGCGACCCGCCTCGGAGTCGCTGTTCGATGCCGTGTTGGCCAGCGTCGCGAGCTTTCCGCACGACGTGGAAGTGGTTCGCCAGGCCGCGATCGCCCGTTCGACGTTGATATCCGCCGAGCGCATCGCCGCGCACTTACGCGCGGTGCAGTCATCGTTCGCTGAGGTGCTGACCGACTTCATCAAGACCCGCCACGCCGGAGTCCGGAACCTCGACCTCGTCGCTGAGGTCGCGGGCGCCACCCTGGCGGCGGCTCTTGTGGTCGCGGTGCAGAAGTGGGGTGACGACGGATGCACCGGCGATCTTGGTGAAATCGTTGCCACGAGTGTCGATCTGGTGCGCTCCGGGCTTGCGCCGCTGGCCTAACCGGCCAATCGCACCAGCGGCAGCCAGGTCTGGATCTCTCCGGCACGCGAGCCGGAGACGTGCAGCGCCCCGGCGGCGCTGGCGTCCGTCACCGCCAGCAGTCCGGTGGCCAGCAACAGCCACGTTCGAGGATCCGTCTCGACCACGTTGGGCGGTGTGCCTCGAGTGTGCCTCGGCCCGGAAATGCACTGCACCGCAACGAATGGCGGAACACGGACCTCGACGCTGGCACCCGGCGCTTGCGCGGCCAGCGTGCGCGCGGTGAGTCGAACCGCCGCCGCCAGGTCCGCACGACTGGGAGCCGGACGGCTCTCGTCGCGCAGCCAGTCTTCGAGAGCCCGGACCGCTTTGCGAGTCTTTACCGGGTCGGCTTGATGACGGGCGGCCATCCGCCAACACTATTGCAAGGCCACCCCGAGCTCTTGCGCGAAAACTTTGATCATGTGCTGGACGGCAATCTCGTTGCGCCCAATGATCATGTGGTCGTGTTGACCGTGCCTGACACCTTCGCCGCACTGCGGCAGCATTGCGAAATCCTCGTCACGGACAGCGGCATGCACCCCTTCAAAGACCGCGTCGTACGCGGCCCTCATGTCATCGGTAGTCGCGGGTAGCCGACCCATCCAGCCGTGACGAACGGTACAGCGGGTGGGCTCGCCATCGGGCAGCAGGTCGATAATCTCTACGCCAACCGGGCTGTTGGCGAGAATGAGGTTCGGGTACACCCAGTAGATTACTCCCATGTTCGCCAACGGCTCCGGCGATACGGTGGGGTCGGTCTCCAGGTTGGTGATCCAGTTGAACGGGAAGCCGATTCGGTGGTGCTTGCCGAACTCGTCGTAGACCATCGTGTTGGCGAGGGTATTCTGCCCGATGAGGCTTTGGCCGTGGACGTAGGGAAAGTGGTATCCCTCGGCGAACGCTTCCAGTGCACCCTTCCACGAGACGTCTGACTTGAACTCGCGCTCAGTGTGATAGCCGTACGACTCGTAATTCCACAGCGCCAGTTCGGCATCCAGTACTCCTAGATGCGCGTCGAGGTCGATGGTGGCACCGGCGGTCAGCACCGCCCAGATAAACCCGTGACGTTCCTCCGATGGCAGTTTCACCAACCCGTAGTCCTTGGTGTTCATCGAATCGAAACCGGCCTTGCCCGGCACCGTGAACAACTCACCGGTGTTCTTGTACGTCCAGGCGTGATACGGACACACGAACCGTGAGGCATTGCCCGAACCACAGGCCGGCATTGCGCCACGGTGGCGGCAGTAGTTGAGCAACACGTGGCTTGCGCCAGTGCGGTCACGGGTTACCAGCAACGAATCGCCGAGCACCGACCGCACGACGTAGTCGTTCTTGTCTGGCAATTGAGCCGAGGGGACGATGGCCAACGGCACCCGACGCAGAATCTGCGACTCCTCAATTTCCGTGATCTTCGGATCGCGGTAGTAGTGCAGGGGCACCTTCAGTTCGCGGTCGGTCAGGTCCGTCGTTTTGTCCAAGGCATGACGTAAGCCTCGCCGGGTCAATGACTCGTCGGTGCCGCTCACCGGGCTCTTGCTCGTTGTCACCATCACCATCTCCTTGTCGCCGACTACTTGACCATACAATCAATATGGTTTGTATTGTCAAGATCGTAGCTCGGATTGTGCGACGATCACGCCATGCGGCGACACGGCTGGTCAGGAGACATCCCGGCTGACGATGACGAAGCGGTCGCCCGCATAATCGCCGCGACACGCAGCGCCATCGACGAACGCGGGACGGTGAGCGTGTCCGAGGTAGCCCAGACCTTGGGAGTGACGCGCCAGACGGTCTACCGCTATTTCCCGACCCATGAGGCGCTCTTAGGTGCCACCGCCCTGTCCTCCGTCGACGGCTTCCTCGATCGGCTTGCCGCTCATTTGGGTTCGATCACCGACCCAACTGAAGCCGTCGTCGAGGGCATCGCCTACACCTTTGAGCAAATCGCATACGACCGCTATCTAAGTTTGGTTTTCCAGCCAGGCAAGGCCAGTGCCTTCACCGCCGGGGTGACGTCCGACATGGCTATTTCGTTCGGCCGGTCGATGTTGCAACGGTTCGACGTTGATTGGGATGCAAGAGGTTTCACTGACGGCAAGTTGAACGAACTTGTCGAGATCATGCTGCGCATGCTGCAGTCACTCATCGTGGACCCCGGACGGCCCGCGCGACGGGGTCGTGAACTTCGCCGCTTCCTGCGCGAGTGGGTCGGGCCTTCGGTCAGCACACAAGCCACTGCGTCCAGATGAACGCTGTGGAGGCAGCGACGGTTGACCCCAACCGAAGTTGAGGTTCTAGCGTGGGTGTTGTGTCGTTCAAACCGCATGAAATTGAGTTCATGAAAACGGCCGACCTCGCCCGGCTAGCCACCATCCAACCCGACGGCACTTTGCAGAACAGTCCGGTTGGCTTCAGCTACAACGAAGCTCTGGGCACAGTGGACATCCACGGGTACCGGATGTCGAAAAGCCGGAAGTTTCGCAACCTGGCTTCCAACCACACCGTTGCGCTGGTCATCGACGACATCGCGTCGCGCGACCCGTGGCGGGTGCGGTGCCTGGAGATCAGGGGGACAGCCGAACAGGCCGAGTCCGGCGAGACCCGCACCGAGCCCAACGGTGACGAGATCGACACTGCAATCATCCGAATTACCCCGCGACGCATCATCAGCTTCGGCATCGACGACACCGAGACCGAACCGCACAAGTTGGCGGCCGACAGCCGCGACGTGCCGACTACCGCAGACTAGCGCGCTGGATGGTCAGAGCCGCTGCGGCGGCGGACTCGTTGATCGCCAGGTGGACGAGCATCGGCGCGCTGAGGCTGCCGGAATGTTCTGCCAGCCAACCGAATATCCAGCCCGCGCCCCCGGTAGCCAGCACGGTGGGCAGCACAGGCTCGCCGATCGCGCGCGCATCGGCAACGTGGGAAAGCCCGAACGCAACCGCCTGCAGCAGCCGACCACCGGAGGCGCCGTAACCGCGGCCGGCGACGGCGGTCAGCGCCGCACGGAATGCCGCCTCCTCAGCCCACACCGTCCCCAGCGGTATCCGCAACGCCAGCCAGGTCGACGCCGAGGCGGGTAGATCGCGTTCGGTCATCGAAACCCGCACGGCCGGAACGAATGTCGATGTCGCGACTGCGGTCGACGCCGCCGACCCGACGGCCAGCCCGAGCCGCAATCCGGTCCACAGCGGCGGTGGGCGCAGTCCCAGCGGCGCCCTCGTCAACAGGACCAGCAACCCGGCGAGACCGGCTTGCAGCGGCACCCGTCCCCGCGCGGGTATCCGCGGACCGACGAAGCTCCAGCCGACCAGCACGGCGGCCAGCCCAACTGCTTGAATACGACTAAACACGCTGTGCCGCATCATCTTTTCAGCGCCGCACGGATGCGCTCGGTATCGGCGGCCGTCCAGCCGTCCGGGGGAGCCACCGCGACCCAGCCGTCCAGGATGTCGTTGCTGTAGTTGTGGCCGTGCCCACCGGGCACACCCTCGGCGTTGGTCAAGTCGGCACTGACTTGCCAAAAGGTGACAACCGGATTCCAGTGCATGGCGCCGCTGCGGTCGCGCCCGCGGGGTTCGGTGAGCCAGTCGGGCTGGCCGAACAGCAGATCGGGTGACCACCAGACCACCGGGTCAGATGGGTGCTGCAGAAACAGCACCCGCGTGCCTACCCATGGCGGCCCGGCCACCTGGTCGACGTCCGCCGGATCGATGGCGTCGGAGAACCGCACCGTTCGCCCGTTGTCGTAACGCGGTGCTACCTCGGTGGTGTGCGGGTCGCGCCGCACGATCAACGCATGCCACAGCGGACTGGCTTGTGGCGGTCCCACCCACAGCACCGCGTCGAAACCCATTTGCCGGATGTCGGGCAGCCATCCGAAGGCGGCCTGGCCGGCCATCGAACCAAGGCTCTCGCCGTAGAGGATCAGCTTCGGCCGGTGGTCCGGCGGAAGTTGTTGCCAGCGCTCGTGAACCGCGTCGATCAGCATTCGACCGGAATCCATGGACTTCTGCCGGTCGGCCAGAAATGAGATCCAGCTCGGCAGATAGGAGTACTGCAGACCGACGATGGCGGTGTCGCCGTTATACATCATTTCCAACGAGCTGGCGGCCACCGGGTCGATCCAGCCGGTGCCGGTGGTCGGCGCGATGACCAGTAGTTTGCGGGTGAACGCTCCGGTGCGCTCGAGTTCTCCGAGGAGCACGGCCAACCGGCCCTGATCGTCGGGTGCGGTATGCAGCCCGGCATACACCCGGATCGGTTCCTTGGCGGGCCGGCCGTTGAGCCGGGCCAGGTCGGCGGCATGCGGGCCGCTGGCGACGAAGTCGCGGCCCTGATATCCCAGCGAGTCCCACGGCGCCAATGATGCTGGGCTGCCGGACTTTTCAGCGATCAGCGGCTGCGAGATGCCAGCTGGGGTGGCCGAGTCCCGCGGCTGGAAGACCGCGTTGGCCCCCGCGAAGAATCCGCGGACCAGAACGCCGTTGAACAGCATGACCAGCAGAGCGACAACGATAGTCGTACCGATGAACAGCGCCACCTCGTCGTGCAGATGCCACCGTCTAATCAGCATCCGGGCCAGCAACTTGACGGCGTCGATCAACACCCTGAACGTCGAGACCAGCAGGGTGCCGACAGCGACAGCAACGATCAGCGTGCGCAGGTAACTCATGGTCGTCGGGCCCTCGATACCCATCAGCGCGGACACCTGCCGCTGCCAGGAGGCGGCCGGGATGAGCATCAGCACGCAGGCTGTCGGAGCGATCAGGACGACCGCGGCCTTCATCCAGAACAGCACCCGTGCCGGGGGCGGCCACCAGCGGGCACCGCGGAGCACCAGCCGGTAGGTGGTCCTGCCGAGCACCACGCCCAAGCCGTAGCCGAACGCGCCGTTGATTCCCCCGATCAGCCCCTGAAACACCCAGTCCCGCGGGAGCAGCGACGGCGTCAGGGACAGACAGAAGAACAATGCGCCAAAAGCGATCCCGACGAATTTCAGCCGTAGCAGGCTCCACTCCCACACGACCAATGGATGCCGTTGGCGCGGTTGTGTATTCATCGCAGCAGTGCGGCCAGCACTCCCTCAGACGTGCTGCGCAGCTCTGCCAGGGGCACGGTGAACAGACCCTGAAACTCCACCGTGTCCGAACCCTGGTCGACGACACCGATGCGGGTGGCCGGCAGACCCCGCGCCTCGCACATCGCGCGGAACCGGCTCTCCTCGGTGCGCGGCACGGCCACCAGCACTCGGCCGGCCGATTCGGAGAACAGCATCACAAATGGGTTGGCGTCCTCGGCAAGAACGATGCGGCAACCTGTTTCGCCCGCGAGCGCCGATTCCACCACGGCCTGAGCCAGACCGCCTTCAGATAGGTCGTGGGCGGCAGACACCAGTCCATCGCGGGAGGCGGCGCTCAATACATCGGCCAAGAGGCGCTCGCGAGCCAGGTCCACCGCGGGCGGCAGTCCGCCCAGATGGTCGGCGGTAACCTGCGCCCAGACCGATCCGTCGAATTCGTCCCGGGTATCGCCGAGCAGTATCAGCG
>Ga0335075_10006043_pt1 | contig 18713 bp, 15 predicted proteins | sample Lox_Sample_24_FD_206723 | JGI IMG/M metagenome (GOLD analysis project Ga0335075, IMG submission 206723) | Soil microbial communities from Loxahatchee National Wildlife Refuge, Florida, United States - Lox_Sample_2.4 | ecosystem: Environmental > Terrestrial > Soil > Wetlands | place: USA... | reverse complement strand
CACCGAGCAGGAGGCCGGCATGCTGGTCCGCTCGCTGCTGTCGGCGGGCATCGATACCACGGCCACCGCGCTGGCCAGTGCCCTGTGGTGCCTCGCCCGGCACCCTGGAGAGTTCGCCAGGCTGAAGGCTGACCCGGGGCTCGCGCGCGCGACGTTCGAGGAAACGCTGAGACTCACCTCGCCGATCCATACCTTCTGTCGAACCTCCGAGGGGCCCACACGGGTCAGCGGCATCGAGATACCGCCGGATGCGAAGATCCTCTGCGTCCTCGGCGCGGCGAATCTCGATCCGCAGCATTGGTCGGATCCCGACCGCTTCGATCTCACGCGGAAGAACCGGGACCATCTGGCCTTCGGCGCCGGAATTCACGGTTGCGTCGGCCAGGCCGTCGCGAGGGCCGAAGCCGAGGCCGTGCTCGGGACGATCGCACGCAGGGTGGGTCGCATCGAACTCGCAGCGCAGCCCGCATGGCGCACGGAAAATGCCATTCACGCGCTGACCGAATTGCCGGTCACGATCCGGGCCTCCTGATGCGCCCGGCGGCTGTCCTGCACGCGGCCATTTTCGATATCGATGGAACCCTGCTCGATTCCTGCGGCATCGACGACTCCCTGTTCTCGGACGCCGTACGCAAGGCGCTCGGCGCGGTCCGGATCCGCGACGGCTGGCACGAATACGCCCGGGTCACCGACACCGGCATTCTCGCCGACATCTGCAGTGACAACTCGCTGGCCTATGACGCTTCGGTGTCGCTGCGCGTCATGAACGTGTACTTCCGGTCGCTCCTGGATCACATCCAAGTGAATGGACCTTATCGGGAGATTCCCGGCGCACTGCAGTACCTGAACGCTCTTCGGGCAAGGGCGGACGTCCGCGTCGCCTATGCGACCGGGGGCTGGGGCACGACGGCGCGGCACAAGCTGGCCAGTGCCGGATTTCCCCTGGACGGGATACCCCTCGCGTGCGCCGACGATCATCCGGATCGGATGCACATCATGCTGCAGGCCCTGGGCCGGCTCGAGGGTCCGTTCGCTTCGGTCACGTACTTCGGAGACGGAGTCTGGGATCAAAGCGCCGCCGCCCGGCTCGGCTGGGGTTTCGTCGCGGTGGGACCGAAGCTGGATGGCATATCCGACTTCGGTGCGCTGCCGCCGCAGCTGTTCCGGGTCGGCTGACGGCCAGACGATCGGACCTAACTTTTGCGTTCGGCCAGCCGGTCGAGCAACCGCGAGAACGCCGAGTTCTTCTGCGACTTCGCGGCCAGCTGCCCGACCGCGCCACCGGTGGTCGGTTTGCGCTTCTTCGCGCCCTCGATCTGCAGTTCATCGGCCCCGAGGATCTCGAGGGTCTCCTCGAGTGTCTTCGGACCGTGCTTGTCACTGGCGTGCACGCGGTTGCCGCGGCCCTTCAGGGGCTTCGCGGCAGCCCGGGGCGCAGGTCTGGCCGCCGCGGGAGACTGCGGTTTCGCCGGCGCGGGGGCCGCCGCCGCGGCAGCTGCCGCAGGCAGCTTCGGCCGCTCCGCGGTATCGTCGAGCAGCTTGAACTCCGCCGACTGGTCCGGCAGTCGCTCGAGCGTACCCTGAGCCGGCGCCGGCTCGGGTGCGGCCTTCGTGCCGCCCTGGGCGGCATTGGCGCCGTCGCGCTCGCGCAGGCTCACCGGAACCACGGCGACCGATGAGAAGTCCGAGCGCACGTACTGGGCGACGGTCTTCGCCGAGTTCGCATCGCTGAAGAAGCCCAGCCGCAGGCCGTACCACTTGCGGCCCTCGCGGCTGCCCTCGACCGTGTACAGCGTGTACGCACCGAAGATCGCCAGCTGCGGCACCTGGGCGAGGTCGATGGCCTGCACCGACCACTGCAGCTGCACGGCAAAGGCCGCCGGCGTGCTGCTGGTATTGAGCGGGTCGCCGCGCTTCTCTTCGAGCAGCCGCATGACCTGCGACTCGGGCAGCGCGCCGGCTTCGCGGGCGCGGCCGGTTTCGTCCAGCGACTTGAGCACCTCGCGCACGTTGGAGCGCTTGTCGAAGGGCATGTTCGCGTCGCGCTTGAACGGGGTGGCGGCGCGGGGTGCGGGTACGGCGGGAACCGTCGCCACGGACGGCGCCGGCGCGGGCGCGGGCGCGACGGGCTCCGGTGTGAGCGTGCGCGGCGCGTCCGGCACGAGTTCGAGTTCCAGCATCGGCAGGAGCCGGGTTTCTGCCGCGGGCGGTGCCAGCACGGGGGGCGCGGCCACCATCGGCGCCACCATCGTCAACTCGACGTCCGGGGCCAGCGTCGGGGCCTTCGCGAGCAGGGCGGCATCCGGCTCAACCTGGGCGGCAGCGTTCGGCGCCGGTGCAGCTGTCGGTGCGATTGCCGCATCCCTCGCGCGCAGACGCTTGCCGGGAGCCTCGCCGGCCCAGGCACCCGGATAGATCTCGCGCACCACCGGCAGCAGCTCTTCGGCCTGCAGCAGCGAATCGAAGTAGCCCATGTGCAGGCGGAAGCGCTCGCGGCCGTCCTCGAGGCGGCGGCTGACGAAGAACTTGTACCGCTTCAGTTCCGCCAGCTGCGGCTGCGTCAGCGCCATTGGCGTGGTCGACGAGCAGAGGTTGATGACGAACGCGTCCTTTTCCGCGGCCGGCTGCGCCGCCGGCGGATCAGGGATGTGTTTATCGTTGTGCGGCATCGGCAGTGACATGAATACGTTCCCCGGACAGCGGTCTGGCGTGCCGGCCTTCGGGAGAGGTTCTTTGACGCAGGATAGCCCGCATTCCGGCAGGGTGTGCCGGAGAAGTGGTGACCCCGCCGTCGTAGGAACGTGTCCGTTAGACCGGTGGCTTTGCGTCCCCGCCTTTCGACGGGTTTGCCTTTTTCACGTAAGCAGTGTCTGCATGGAGAGACGTTGGGTCAAGCGCGAATTTGCGCAGTGTCTCTCATCCGCGAAAAGTGGCCGCGTGCGGTGGATGTTAAGTCGCAATCCACCAGACATAACACTACGGCTCAGCCTGCGGCGCGCGCATCCTCGGCGGAATTGTCGTACACACGCGAGCTCAGCAGTTCGGTCACGGAGGCCGCGGGGAGCGGCCGTGCGAGGTAGTAGCCCTGCGCGCAGTCGCAGCGCCGCTCGCGCAGGAAATCGAGCTGCTCGATGGTCTCGATGCCCTCGGCCACCACCCGCTTCTGCAGCGCGTGCGCCATCACGATCACGGTCTCGATCAGGGTTGCGGCGTTGGGATCCTGCGGCACGTTGGCGAGGAAGCTGCGGTCGATCTTCACCACGCTGATCGGATGCTGCCGCAGGTAGCCGAGCGATGAGTAGCCGGTGCCGAAGCCATCCAGCGCCAGGCACACGCCGGTCTGCGCCAGCCGCTCCAGCAACGCCGCGTTCGCCGGATCGGCGAGCACCCGTTCATCGATGTCGAGTTCGAGGATCTCGCCCGGCAGGCCGAACCGATCGAGCATCTTGCGGATGTTGCGCACGAACTCCGGGTGGCGCAGCTGCTGCAGCGAGACGTTCAGGGCCAGGCGCGGCGGCGACAGGCCCTGCTCGCGCCAGGCCGCCAGCTGCGCGCAGGCCGTCTCCAGGACCCATCCGCCGATGTCGACGATGAGGCCGCTCTCTTCCGCCGCCGGCACGAAGTCGCCCGGCTGGCGCACGCCCTCGCGCTGGGTCTGCCAGCGCAGCAGGGCCTCCAGGCCGGTGAGCGACCCGTCGGTAATGGAATACTGCGGCTGGTAGAACAGCGAGAACTCGCGGCGGCGCAGCGCCAGCTGCAGGCCGCTTTCCGAGGGCAGCGGCTGCTGGCCCCCCATATTCACGTCGTAGAACATGGCGCGGCTGCGCCCGAGGTCCTTGGCGCGGTACATCGCCGTGTCGGCGTTGCGCAGCAGCGTGTCGATGGCCTCCCCGTCCTGCGGGAAGAGCGCGATCCCGATGCTCGCGCAGACGGTGTGGTCGCGGCCGCCCAGGCTGACCGGCTGCTGCAGCGACTGGACGATGCGCTGGGCGACGTACTCGACCGCCTCGGCGCTCACCACGTCGCGCAGGATCACCGCGAACTCATCGCCCCCCAACCGCGCGACGGTGTCGATCTCCTTGACGCAGCCGCGCAGCCGCTGCGCCGCGATGCTCAGTACCTGATCGCCCGCGGCGTGCCCGACGGTGTCGTTGATCTTCTTGAAGTGGTCGAGATCGATGTAGAGGACCGCGCCCTTCTCCAGGCCGGCGGCCGCGCTCTGCAGCTGCACGGACAGGCGGCTGCAGAACAGCACGCGGTTGGGCAGCCCGGTGAGCGGATCGAAGTGGGCCTGCCGGTACAGCTGCTCGTCGCGGGCCGCCTTGGTGAGGGCGAACCCCAGCCGGGCGGCGAATTCGCTGCCGCAGTGTCCGATGTGCGGATCGGCCACCGGCATTTCCTGGTAGCCCACGGCGAGGATGGCCGTCAGGTGCGCCGCGAGCTTGACCGGCCAGACCCAGAAGAACTCGGCGCCGAGCTCCTTGAGCGGCACCAGGAAGCTGTGGCGGGTGTCCTCGCAGCGGGTCACCGTCAGCGCCTCGGGTTCGGCGGCGAGGGTCACCATCATGTCGTCATCCAGCGCGACGCGGCTGACCGGCAGGTCCCGGCAGCTTTTGGCGGCCAGGTAGACCCGGCCCCGCCACGGTGCGTCGTGGTCCCGCAGCACGATGCCGGCGCTGCTGCAGCCGGTCACGCGCTGCACGCGGGTCAGGATGGCCTCGAGCACCGGCTCCAGGCCACCGGGCTGGAGCAGCAGTTTGTCGACCTCGCCCAGCGTCTCAAGGTTGGCCTGCTGGGCCCGCACCCGCTGGGCGCACTGGTTGAACTCGCGGATCAGGGCCCCCAGCTCATCATGGCCGGCGGCCGGGACTTGCGCGAACCCGGTCGCCGCCAGGTCCTGGAAGCCGCCGTGCAGCGCGGCCAGGGCGGGCTGGTAGCGGCGCGCCAGGTACGCGACCGCCGCAGCGGCGCTCAGCAGTGCCGCGGCGCCGCCGATGAGCAGCCAGCGCCAGGCGCCTGCGCCAGCGGCGCTGCCGGACAGGGCGCCGACGAGGGCCAGCACCGGTACCAGGGTGCTCAGGACAATGGTGATACCGAGCCGCTTCACCATTGCGCTATTGACAGCTGCGCGAAACATCCTTGGGGGCACATCCGCGAGAGGCAGGCCTCGCTTTAATTATCCGGGAAATCTGTCATGCAACAGTCGTCGTCGATGTTAACTGCATCACGTTCTGCTGCGCATTCTGGAAAGCGAACGGATGCCTGAAAAATCGTATCGGTAGACACCGCGGCGGCCGGAGCGCACGGCACCCACCATCGCCTCTGCCACGGTCGCCGCGCCGATTGCACGGCGGGACTGTGCGGCACCCCGCTGCAGCGGGCTCACCAGCACAACGGCCAGCATCGACAGCAGTTGACCGGCGCGCGCCCCGCGGCGAATGCCCAGCAGCGGGCCCGGAACCAATATGTCAAGGGATTCGAAGTTCATCGCACCCAGGGCGTCCAGGGTCTCGCCCTGCACACGCGCCGCGGGAGTGCGCGCCCGCGGATCGGCGCTCCAGCAGGACAACATTACGAAGCGCCGCGCGCCGGCGGCCTGGGCCGCGCGAGCGTAGGCCAGCACGCAGGCCTGGACCCCCTCGCGATAGGCCGCCTCCGATCCGGCTTCCTCGAGGGAACTCCCCAGGCAGCACACGGCGGTGTCGCAGGACTGGCCCTTGAGCTGGCTCTCCAGGTTTGCGAACGGCACGATCCGGTTGGCGAGCCGCAGGGATTCGCGGCCCAGCGGCCGGCGCGTGATGGCGAGGACGCGTGCGAACTCCGGCGCCTGCAGCAGGCCCTCGAGGACGCGCGCTCCGACCATGCCGCTGGCTCCCGCCAGCCACACCGTTTTGCCTGGACCTTCTGCCACGCGCGCGAGCTTAGCATTCGGGTATGACGGTGGTGCGGGCGGCGAGCTCCCGGGCATTCGCGGCGAGGTTGCGGTCCTCGCGGGTCATCGGTTCATCGAGCGCGGCATTCAGGCCGATGATCACCCCGCGCATGGACTGCGGCCGGTGCCTGGGATTCTTGGCGAGCAGCGAGCGCACCAGTCCGAGCAGGCGCCGCGGCGCCAGGTGCACCGGCACGATCGGCGGCACGGGATCGTGCAGCACCCGCCGCACGTCGAAATCCGGGAAGTAGGGCGGCGTGCCCGTGAGCAGTTCGAAGGCGAGCGCGCCGAGTCCATACAGGTCATCGGCCGGCGTCGGCGGCAAACCCTGAAGCTGCTGGGGACTCGCCGAGGAAGGCGACCAGCCCGTGCGCGCCTGGTCGATCTGCGCCTCCGGCCGGGCGCGGGCGGCGACGCCGAAGTCGGCCAGCTGCACCCTGCCCTCGGCATCGAACAATACGTTGGCGGGTTTCAGGTCGCGGTGGACCACGCCGTGCTCGTGCGCGTACTCCAGCGCACGCGCCAGTTCGATCAGCACCGGCACGATGTCGACGTAGGGCGCGCCGCGCAGCTGGCGCAGGTCCCCACCGGTGACCAGCGGCATCGGCAGCACCGCGAGTTCGCCATCGCGCACCGGCGGTTCGGTCCGCAGTATCAGCGGATGATCCAGCCCGTGCACGACCTGGTATTCGTGTTCCAGGTGTCCCCAGGGGTCGCTCCCGGGTGAAAAGGAGCGGGTCAGGATCTTCAGGGCAACCGCGGCCTGGGTGCGCTCATCGAACGCGCGCCACACCTCGCCCTGGCCGCCGCTGCCGAGCTTCCCGGTGAGCACGTACCGGCCGGCGATGCGAAGGCCTTCGGTTACGACGGCAACCATCGCAGCCACCCTGCCTTGGACTTTCTCGCGGCCACGCCCGGATGGACCCGAAACTCCACGACCGGTTCCGGCACGCTTCCACGCTGCGGATATCCCATGAGCTGTATATTAATACAGTCTCCGGGGGAGCTCCTGTGCCAAACGTTACGGTGTGGCGGGCGGAACGCCGGCTCAGCCGCCGCCGAGGAACATCCGGTAGGCGGGATTCGCGGTCTCTTCGTTGTACGGGTAGTGCAGCGCGTTCAGGTGATCGGTGAATTCGTCCCGCTGCGCCCGGGGCACCTGGATGCCGGCCAGCACCCGTCCGTAGTCGGAACCGTGGTTGCGGTAGTGGAACAGGGTGATGTTCCAGCGCGTCCCGACCGCCTTCAGGAACTTCAGCAGCGCGCCCGGACGTTCCGGAAACTCGAAGCGGTAGATGACCTCGTCGGTGAGTTCGCGGGCGTGGCCGCCGATCATGAACCGCACGTGGAGCTTGGCCAGTTCACTGTCGCTCATGTCGTGGACCGGATAGCCGGCCTCGCGCAGCTGCTGGATGACCGCGTCCTTCTCCACCCGGCCCTGCGTGAGGCTGAAACCGGCGAAGATCTGGGCCCGGGCCTCGCTGTCGTAGCGGTAGTTGAACTCGGTGACGCTGCGCGAGCCGAGCGCCTCGCAGAAATGCATGAAGCTGCCGGGATGCTCGGGAATCTCCACCGCCAGCAGCGCCTCGCGCTCGGCGCCGAGGCTCGCCCGTTCGGCGACGTGCCGCAGCCGGTCGAAATTGACGTTGGCGCCGCTGTTGATCGCGATCAGGCGCTTGCCCCGCCAGCCGTCGCGGGCGACGCACTTGCGGATGCCGGCGACCGCCAGGGCACCCGCGGGTTCGACGATGGTCCGCGTCTCCTCGAAGATGTCCTGGATGGCGGCGCACATCTCGTCGGTGTTCACCAGCACGATCTCGTCGACGAACTGGCGTACCAGTCCGAAGGTCTCCTCGCCGACGCGCTTGACCGCCACGCCGTCGGCGAACAGCCCCACCCGATCCAGCGTCACCCGCCGCCCGGCCTGCAGCGACTCGAACATGGCGTTCGAATCGGCCGGTTCCACGCCGACGATGCGGATGCGCGGATACAGGTACTTGACGTAGACCGCGATGCCCGCGATCAGTCCGCCGCCGCCGACCGGCACGAAGATTGCGTCGATCTCGCCGCCGCCGCACTGGCGCAGCAGTTCGACCCCGATCGTGCCCTGGCCGGCGATCACGTCCGGATCGTCGAAGGCGTGCACGTAGACCAGGTTGCGGTCGCGGACCAGTTCCTGGGCCTTCTCGAAGGCGGTGTCGTAGTCGTCCCCGTGCAGGACGGCCTCGCCGCCCAGGTCGATCACCGCCTGCACCTTGATCTGCGGCGTGGTCTGGGGCATCACGATGATGGCCGGTATGCCGCGGCGCTGGGCGGCGAGCGCCACCCCCTGGGCGTGGTTGCCGGCCGATGCGCAGATCACGCCGCGGCGGGCGGCCGACTCGGACAGATGCGCCACCTTGTTGTAGGCCCCGCGCAGCTTGAACGAGAACACCGACTGCAGGTCCTCGCGCTTGAGCAGCACCGGGTTGCCCAGCCGGCGCGACAGGCGCGGCGCCGGCTCCAGGGGCGTCTCGACGGCGACGTCGTAGACCCGCGCCTTGAGGATGCGTTCGATGTACGGGTTGGCCATGGCGCGCAGTCTACGCGAAGCTAGGCAGCGGAGGGTCCGGGTTCCTGCACCATCCGGTCCTGCATGGCGAGCAGCACGTCCTGGCGGGAGATTTCCCCGAGCAGGTTGTTGCGCCATTCGCCCCCGGTCACGGGCAGCACGTTGGCCCGCGCCCGCAGGAACACGTCCAGCGCCGCGCCCAGGGACAGGTCGTCGGTGAGCGCCAGGGTCACCGGGCGCATCACCGTGGCCACGGTCAGGGCGCCATCCAGCTGGGTGCTGCGGCTTTTCGCCAGCAGTTCGCGCAGGTCGAGCCAGCCGACCAGTTCATCGCCATCGGTCACGTACGCCCGCTCCAATGGCCGGCGCGGCAGCTGCTCGAACATGTCCTTGAGGCTCGTCGTCTGCGCGACCACGGCACCGGGAGGTTTGATCAGCGCCGCGACGGTGCTCAGCTGCCACGCATCCCCGCTGGAGCGGCCCTTGAGGGCCGCGTGATAGATGGACTCGCCGCGCCGGTAGACCTTGGCCGTGTAGTGCGCCGTCACGCAGGCCAGCATCAGCGGCAGCACCATGTCGTAGTCGAGGGTCATCTCGAACAGCATCAATATGGAGGTCAGGGGCGCGTGCGTGGTGGCGGCGAGGAAGCCACCCATGCCGACCAGCGCATACGCGGCCGGCACGGACGTGAAGTGCGGCAGCACCGAGTGCAGCACGCCGCCGAACAGCGCCCCGATGGCGCAGCCCAGGAACAGCGTCGGGGTGAAGACTCCGCCGACCGCGCCCGAGCCGACCGTGGCGGCCGTCGCCAGCACCTTGGCGACCAGGATGGCCAGCAGCCACCAGCCGATGAGGTGCGCATTGAGGATGGCGCCGACGGCGCCGAAGCCGTTGCCCCAGACCTCCGGGACGGCGATCGAAATCACCCCGACGATGAGTCCACCCAGCCCCAGCTGCAACGGCAGGGGGAGCTTCAGCGCCACGAACCGCGACTTGGCAAAGTCCAGCAGCGCCAGGAACGGCGGCGCCAGGTGCCCGAGCAGCACGCCCAGCACCACGTAGAAGATGAGTTCCCAGCTCGAGGCGAACTGCACCTTGGGGACATCGTAGACCGGGTTGTAGCCGAGGAAGCGGTGCACGGTCGCGCTCGCCGTCACCGAGGCGACCACCAGCGGGCCGAAGCTCTCCATGGCGGTGCCGCCCAGGATGATTTCCGAAACGAACAGCGCGCCGGAGATCGGTGCGTTGTAGGCGGCGGCGATGCCCGCCGCGCCACCGCAGGCGACCATGAGCCGACGCCGGGGAATCGGCGCATGCGCCAGCCGTCCCAGCCGCGATCCCAGCATCGCGGCCAGCTGCACCATCGGACCTTCGCGCCCGATCGAGCCGCCGGAGGAAATGGTCACCAGGGAGGAGATGCTGTTGGCGAGGGTCGCGCGCACGCTGATGCTGCCATCGCCCACCCGGACCGCCTCCATGTAGTCCACCGCGCGGGGTGAGGCGAGCACCCGTCCGGCCAGTCGCAGGATGCACCCCGCGAGCACCGCGCCGGCCAGCGGCAGCGCGACCCGGTGCCAGTAGGCCATGCCGGCGGCGGCCAGCTCGAGGCTGCGGTTCTGGCCCGTGAACAGCAGCTCGAGCAGCCGCAGGCCTTCGCGGAAGGCGACGCTCGCGAGGGCGCCGCAGAACCCGACGAGGGCGGCCCAGAAGATGATGCCGGCGAGATCCTCGTGGCCCAGCAGCACCAGCCGCAGCCGCGTCAGCAGCGACAGCGGCACCCGGGCGAACTGTCTGACCTCGGGCACCGGCGGTGGCGGAGGTGCCTGCGGGCCGCCTAGGCCGACGGTTCGCCGCTGGCGCGGCTGGTCGCGGGCCGGACGGCGAAGCGGAATTTCGCCTTGCCGATCATCACCTGGTCGCCGTCGTTGAGCAGCTCGCGGCTGACGCGCTGGCCGTTGACGAATACCCCGTTGGTGCTGTTGAGGTCCTCGATGACCGTCTGCTGACCCTGGATCAGCAGCACCGCGTGATGGCGGCTGACGAAGCTGGCGTCGATCTGCAGATCGTTGTCGGGCGTGCGGCCGATGGTGGTCTTGCGGCCCAGGACGTGCACCACCTCGTGGCCGTCCTGCGCGCGCACCAGCAGCCGCGCGCCGTTCTCGCGGATCGCCTCGTGCGTGCCGGACGAGCCGGGCGCCAGCGAGCGGATGCTGCGCTGGATGTTGTCGACCAGCGCGGCGCTGTGCGCCGCCTCGGTCTCCAGGCGCGACATCAGCGAGTCGCGCTCCTCCAGCCAGCGCTTCGCGTCGGTGATCTGCGCCTGCATCTGCGTGTTGATGCGGGTCAGTTCCTCCACGCGCATGCTGCGCGAGCGCACCTCGGACTCCAGCCGGTTGATGGCGTCCTCCGACACCCGCAGGTCGTTCTCCAGCCCCGCGACGCGCTCCTCGGCCGCGCGCACGCGCTCGACCTCGGTCTGGATCGTCCGGGCCTGGGTTGCGACCTGCCCCGTGAGCTCGGCGATCTGCCGGTCGCGCTCCTCGAGCTGCAGCAGCCGGTTGGCGTGGTCCGTGGTGACCTGCTTCACGGCCGCGACGTGCTCCACCGACTCCTCGCGCAGTGCGGCGAGCTCGGACTCCTGCGCGTAGGTGCGCTTGGTCAGCGCGGTGTTGGCGGCGGTGAGTTCGGCATGGGCCGCGGCCGCGGAGCGCAGCGCCTCGGCATGGATCTGGTTGCCGGCCACCAGCTGCGCCTCGAGCTCCGTGATGCGCGTGGCGCGTCCGCCGCTTTCCTGGCGCACCGCCTCGAGCGCCTGCTTGTGTTCCTCGATGGCGCGGGTCAGCGCGCCGACCTCGTTGCTGCGCCCGCTGAGCCCCTTGGTGAGGGCCTCCACCTCGCCGCTGAGTTCGGTGATGCGCGTCGCCCGGGCGCCACTCTCCTGCCGCAGTTCCTCGACGGCTCGCTTCAGGTCCTCGTTGGCGCGGGCCACCACGGCCGCTTCGTCCGTCCGCGCGCCGAGCCCGGTGGTCAGGGCGCTCACTTCGGACTCGAGCTGCGTCACGCGCTGCGAGCGCATCTGCAGCTCGCGGGTGAGTTCCAGGCCGTGGGTGGTGCTGCGCGCCAGCTCCTCGGCGAGGCGGGACTTGTCGGCATCGCGGCCCGCGATCTCGAAGTCCAGCGAACGCAGGATGGCGTCGAAGATGCCGCGCCGGCCTTCCAGCGACTGCAGCGTTTCCAGCTGCGCGGCGCTTTGGGTCTTGAGCTGGGCCGCGTGCTGCTGGGCGCCCTGCAGCGCGTTCGCGTGACCGGCGATCAGGGCATCCGCGCGGGCGGCCTCGGCGCCGAGCCGGGCCGCCAGGTCCGCCTCGCGCTGCTCGAGCGTGCGGGCGATCTCGGTTTCGCGCTGCTGCATCGTCTGGCGCAGCTGCGCCTCGCGTTCGGCGGCGGCGTGCAGGCCGTGCTCGTGCTGCTGCAACGTCGCGCGCAGACCGTCGATCTCGGTGGCCGCGGCGGCGTAGTCGGCGCGCGTGTTGGCGAGTTGCTCATCGAGCGCCGCCGCGCGCGCCGCGGCCGCCTGGCCCGCGACCCGCGAATCGGCGAGCTCGGCCTCGATGATGGCCAGCCGCTCGCCCTTGGCGGCGAGGCGGGTCTCGAGTTCGGCGAGATTGCCCGCCAGCGACTTCAGTTCGGATTCGATGCGCGAGGTCAGCGCGCCCGCGTGCGCGGCCTCCGGCGGCGCCGGGTCCGGCATGAGGTTCGGCACGTGCGGCAGGACCGCCGTGTTCAGCGTCGGCGATGCCCACGTGTCCGTGCTCGAGAGCGGGTCGTGGCCATGCTTGGCCTCGTAGGCCGCGACATCCAGCACCGGCAGTTCCGCGGTGACTTCGGAATCCGTCGCGGTGGTGGAGGAATTCGAAAGGGACTTACTGGAGGCGTTCATTTTTTTGCTCGCTTTACCCACGCAGGAACTCCCGCAACACGCCACTGAGCGGTGTCGCGGCCGACTCAAACAGGTCGCTGCCGTACACGTCCGCCTGTTCCACCACGCGCGCCTTGGGCAGCAGGTCGCGCGCGCGGGGGCTGTCCATGCCGCGACCCCGCGACCGGATCAGCAACGTGGGCTGCGTCAGCAACCGCAGCCGTTCGGCCGCCGGATACTGCAGGGCGGCGTGCGTGCCCCACCAGGCCTGCGGTCCGTTGCCGAGCATGTCGGCAAAGCCGCTGGCGATGACTTCGAGCGCCGCACCCTCGTGCACCGACTCGCGCACCCGGTTCCACTCCGGCAGCAGATGTCCGCCATCGGCCACCGGCGCGGCCGGCCAGGGCTCGCGCCGGAACTGATCGCCCTCGGCCTCATCGGGCACGGGCACGCCCATCAGCACCACGCGCTGCACGACCTCCGGCAGCGCGATCGCCAGTTCGGCCGCGACCAGCGCACCGGTCTGGTAGCCGAGCACGTCGAGCTTGCGGAAGCGCATCGAGGTGCAGAAATCGCCTACGGCACTGGCGTAGTCGGAGATCGCCGGCCGCGCCGGGGGCGGATCGGACTGGCCGAAACCCGGCAGATCCGGCGCGTAGACCGAGCGGTCCATGCCCATCAGCCCCAGCAGCGGCAGCACGCTGGCGCCGGATCGGGGTGTGGCATGCAGGCAGATCAACGAAGTGCCCTCATCGAAGCCGCCTCCTGGCGGGATCGCGTTGTGGACGTGCAGTTGGCCGTAGCGGCTCTCGAAATACCCGCGTCGCACCCGCGGTGCGGACGGTGGTGCAGGTTTACCGGGACCCTTGGGCATTCCGCCTCCGACGCCAAATCGCCTCCACTATATAAGGAATCCGTGCGCTCTTTAAGAAACGAGACTCCGTACCTGGCACTATGTCTCAATCCGGATGCACACTGTGTTAAGTGGGCCCGTTCGGAGGATCTTCATGACTTCCAGCAGCAAATCAAGGTCGCGGGGCAGCCTTGTGCGTCTGGCCCTGCCGCTGCTCGTCCTCGGTGCATGTGCAGGCTGCGGTCTCGCCGGCACGGCGGTGTCGGCCGGCGCCGGAGCCGCGGCTGAAGCGCAGCAGGCACAGCAGGCGAAGCAGACCGAGGACCGCGTCCGGCAGGAACTGGACCAGGCGCAGCACGCCGCCGCGCAGCAGCGCGCGGATGCCGAAGACCAGGGCAAGTGAAGTAGCGCCACACGGGCGCCAAGCGTTTAACTTAATGCCGCGCTGATGCTACTTCTTGCCGCGGGGGGCCCTGCGCGCCTTCTTGCGCACCACGCGCTTCGCGCCGTGCTTCGCCTTGGCCCGGGCGGCGCTGCGGCGCTTCGTTCTCACCTTCGGCGATTTCTTCGCCGCCGTTGTGGCCTTCGCCCTGACGCGGGTCGCGGTCTTCGCTTTCGCCTTCGCTTTTGTCTTCGCTTTTGCCTTGGCCTTCGGTTTCACCGGCGCCGCGGCTTTCGCCTTCGCTTTGACGGCGGGCTTCGCAGCAGCCGGTTTCCGGGCCGCAGCGGGCTTCGGCTTTGCGGCCGCGACTTCCTTGGGGCCGTTCAGCGCCACCGGCACACCGTGCGAATCCGCCACTTGCGCGACCCACGAACCGCCGGGCACCTCGTGGGGGCCGTTGAGGAGCTGCCCTCCGGCGGCCTCCACCGCGGCAACGGCGGCCGAGACGCTCGGCACGCGCAGGTACACCAGCCATCGCGGCCAGGTCGGCGGCAGGTGCGCGGGACGCTTGAAGGCGCCGCCGAGCTGCGTGGTCCCGGTGCCGAAGAGGTAGTAGGTGCCGACCTCGCCGCCCATGGGCATGCGGTCCAGCACCTCCCAGCCGAACAGCGTGTTGTAGAACTGCAGCGCCGCCTCGGGGTCGTCGGCGGTGAGTTCGTGCCAGGCGACCGGCCCGGCGGCCGGTGCGGCGTTGCTGCCGCCCATGTCGCCGGCGGGCTCGTACAGTCCGATGATGCCGCCCTGCGGATCGGCGATGACGGCATAGCGTCCGCCATCGGGAATCGCCGTCACCGGGTGCAGCACCCGGCCGCCATGGTTCTCTGCCGTGGCGAGTGCAGCGGCGAGGTCGGGCACACCGACGTAGGTGAGCCAGTTCGGACCGGCCATGGAGGCCAGCGAGTCCTTGCCCACCACGCGCGCGCCGCCCACGGGACCGGTCGGGGCGGCCAGCATGCTGTAGCCGGCATCGCCCTCCCACGGGCGGGAGTTCCAGCCCAGCACCTTGGAATAGAACCCGGCGCCGGCCTCAGGGTCGCTCGTCAGCAATTCGTGCCAGAGGAACTGGCCCAGGACTAAGGAGCTGCTCATCGTGAATCCCCTTTTCCCACGACATCGGCGCGGGTGCTGCGACTCTAAAACGCGCACGGCAACAGGTTCAACCGGCACGTGTCACTCACATGCGAGAATGGGCCACGCCGGCCCTCAAGTGGAGCTTCCCATGCATACCGGAATGGATTTCACCCGCATCGCCGCATGGCGCGGCGCGCTGCTCGCGATGGCGCTGGGTTGCATCGGCCTCATGGCCGTCACTCCGGCAGTGGCCGATGAGCCGGCGCCGGTCGCCGCGGCCGCCCCGCATCCCGGGAACTTCCGCGGGTATTCCGGCGTTCGCTGGCCCGATGACTTCCAGGTGCGCTCCGGGCATTGCGACCGCCGCAGCATCATGCAAAGCCCGCGGCGCCAGGATGCCATCGCCAGCCTCGGCGAGCGCCGCGCCCTCAACCGCAGCGCGGCACTGCTGGTCGGGGCACGGGTGTCGGACCTGCTGCCCTCGGCCGTCGGCCCGGAGGTGGACGAAGGCGATCGGGCCTGCATGGGCCAGGTCCTGGAACTGGGCGCCAGCGGCCGCTGGGTCAGATGGGACAACGGCACCACGGGCGTGCGCTACGAAATGCGGCCCGACGCCGGCCGCGACGGCATCGCCGGTTCCTGCCGCGCGTTCAAGCTGAAGGCCACCGGCAATTACGAGAAGGTCAAGCGCAAGGCGCTGGCCTGCGAGACCGGCCCGGGACTGTGGCAGCTCACCGGGCAGTAGCGGGCTAGAAGCTCTCCGAGGAGACCGGGGTCTGCGTCGTCGGCCGGCCGCGGGAGGCGATGAAGTCGCCGGTGATCATCTCCGAGTACGGCTGGCCGGGGCCCACCATCGGGTAGACACCGGCGTCGCGGTCGATGACGACCTCGAGCAGGGCCGGGCCCCGGAAGGCGATGAACTCCGCGACCACCCGCGCCACGTCGGCCTTGTCGGTCAGGCGCACCGCGTACTTGAAGCCGTCGGCCTGGGCGGCCTTGATGAAATCCTTGGTGTGCAGGGACTTGTCGCTGGCGGAGAAGCGGCCCTTGAAGAACAGCTTCTGCCACTGGCGCACCATGCCGTCGCCGTTGTTGTTCAGGATCACGATCTTCAGCGGCAGATCGTAGGTGGTCACGGTCTCCAGCTCGCCGATGTTCATGCGGATGCTGGCATCCCCGTCGATGTCGATGACGAGGCGCCGCGGGTGCGCGATCTGCGCGCCGATCGCGGCGGGCAGGCCGAAGCCCATGGTGCCCATGCTGCCCGAGGTCAGCCACTGCCGGGGCTTCGCGAAATCGAAGTACTGCGCCGCCCACATCTGGTGCTGGCCGACGCCGGTGGCGACGATGGCCTCGCCGCGCGTGAGCTTGTTGATCTCCTCGATCACGTGGTAGGGCTGGATGGCCTCGCTGTTGCGGTCGTAGTTGAACGCATGATCGCGCTTCAGGGCCGCGATATGCGCGTGCCACGCCGAATAGTCCGGCCTGAAGCCGGCGCGGCGGCCGTGGGCGACGAGCGCGCGCAGCGCCTCGCCCAGTAGCCCGACGTGGCTCCACTGCACCTTGCGGACCTTGTCGATCTCGGCGCGGTCGATGTCGAACTGCGCGATGGCCCGTGCATTGGGTGCGAACCGGGCCGGCACGGTCGCCACGCGGTCATCGAAGCGCGCACCGATGGCGATCAGGAAGTCGCAGTCATCGACGGCGTAGTTGGCGTAGGCCGCACCGTGCATGCCGAGCATGCCCACGCACAGCGGGCCCTGGGTGTCCATCGCCCCGAGGCCCATCAGCGTCGTGACCACCGGCACGCCGAAGGTCTGCGAGAACTGCAGCAGCGCATCGGCGGCCTCGGCGTGGATGACGCCGCCGCCGGCGTAGATCAGCGGCCGCTGCGCCGCCCCGAGCAACTCGAAGAAGCGGCTGGCATCGGCGGGGCTGAGGCTGTCGCGCTCCAGGTCCATGATCCGGCCGCGGTAGCCCGGGACCGGCAGCGTGCCGCTGCCGGCGTAGGGGCCCTGCCAGTTCTGCACGTCCTTGGGCACATCGACCACCACCGGGCCCGGCCGGCCGGTGCGCGCGATTTCGAATGCCGTGCGCAGCGTCGCCTCGAGCCGCGACGGATCCGTCACCAGGAAGATGTGCTTGGCCACCGCGCCCATCAGCGAGGCGACCGGGGCCTCCTGGAAGGCATCGGTGCCGATGGCCGCGGTCGCGACCTGGCCGCAGATGACGACCATCGGAATGGAGTCCGCCATGCAATCGCGCACCGGTGTGACCGTGTTGGTGGCGCCGGGGCCGGAGGTCACGAGGCACACCCCGACCCGGCCGGTCGACCGGGCGTAGCCGGCGGCCATGAAGCCGGCGCCCTGTTCGTTGGCGGGGACGATCAGGGGGACCTGGGGAGTGCCCTGCGCCTGGGCCCGCTCGTTGAACAGGAAGACCGCATCGTAGGTGGGCAGGATGGCGCCACCGCTGTAGCCGAAGATCGCCGTGACACCCTCATCGGCCAGCACCTGGACGAGCATCTGGGCGCCGGTCATCACCTGACCGGCGAGCGGGTGCCCGGTCGGCCGGGCCATGATGACGGTATCGTTCATTTGCGCGCTGAAAAGGACATAAAACCCTTGGGCGGTCTTAAAGAGTAGCAGTTTGGCGCACCGAGAGGCTACAGTTGCGCCCTATGCGCCATATCATCGCGATTCTTCTGCAGAACGAGGCCGGCGCGCTGTCGCGCGTCGCGGGCCTGTTTTCCACCCGCGGCTACAACATCGAGTCGCTGTCGGTCGCGCCCACGGACGACGCCACGGTATCGCGCATCACCATGGTGACGACCGGTTCCGATGCCGTCATCCAGCAGATCGTGAACCAGCTGCACAAGCTCATCGACGTGGTGCGGGTCGAGGACATGACCACGGGCGAACACCTGGAGCGCGAGCTCGTACTGCTGAAACTGAAGGTGCGCCCGGAGCACACCGATGGCCTGCGCGGCTACGTGGTGCGCACCGGCGGCCGCGTGCTCGATCCGGCCCTGGAGGGCTTCATCGTCGAGCTCACCGCGAGCGAGGCGGAGATCAACGGCTTCATCAAGGACCTGGCCGCGCGCGCCGAGCTGCTGGAGGTGGCCCGCAGCGGCGCCCTGGGGATGGGCCGGACCGCCCGGCCGATGCAACTGGTGAAGTCCGGCGGGTGAGGCCGTGGGCACGCCCCGGGTCCTCGTCATCGATGTCCCCGCGGAGGCGCTGATCCCCTATCGCGCCGCCCTCGGCGACCTCGTGACCCTGGTGTGTCCTTCCGGCACGGACCGCCTGCGCGAGGCGCTGCAGCAGGACTGCGCCCTGGCCCTGGTGAATCCCACCGCCGCGGGCCACGCCGCCACCCGGGTCCTCCGCGCCCACCCCCGCACGCACGACCTACCGGTGCTGCTGCTCGGCGAGCCCGGCGCGCCCTCGTTCGAGGATATCGGGGGCCCCGTCGATGCACTGCCCGCGCCGGTGCCGCCGCAGAGGCTGCGCGCGCGGGTGCAGGTGTTCCTGGAACTGCACCGGGCCCGGACCCGGGGCTGGCAGCTCTCCGAGCAGTTCCTGGCGACGATGCTGCACGAACTGCGCACGCCGCTGAATGCCATCCTCGGCTGGACCACCCTGCTGCGCACCGGGCGTGTGGATGCGCCCACGGCGGAGCGGGCACTCGAAACCATCGAGCGCAATGCCCGGGCGCAGACCCATCTCCTCGAGGGCATGCTGGATGCCGCCCGCGTCGTCACCGGCCGGGTGCCGCTCGAACTGACCGATGTCGATCCGCGGGCGGTCGCGGAGGCGGCGCTGGCCGCCGCGACTGCCGATGCGGATGCCCGCCGGATCGGGCTCCAGGCGGACCTGCCGACGGGAGTGGTGCCCCTGCGCGCCGATTACGCCCGCCTGCAGCAGGTCCTGTCCCAGTTGCTGT
>Ga0335075_10006040_pt1 | contig 18715 bp, 17 predicted proteins | sample Lox_Sample_24_FD_206723 | JGI IMG/M metagenome (GOLD analysis project Ga0335075, IMG submission 206723) | Soil microbial communities from Loxahatchee National Wildlife Refuge, Florida, United States - Lox_Sample_2.4 | ecosystem: Environmental > Terrestrial > Soil > Wetlands | place: USA... | reverse complement strand
CAAGCCGAGAACATATTCCGATATCAAGAGCGGACTCGCAAACATATTGAGAAAGTTGCGCGACCAGACATCCTCGAGGAACGCCGTGGACACGCCTTGCATCACGCGGGTCAAAAAGTCCCACAACAGCACCGTCCCCAGCAGCATGGGAATGAAATTATATCCTGACGAAGCCACGCTATTCAGATAACGTGAGACGAATCCCCACACCGTAATGTCGAGGACCACCCAGACAAAGAGCGGCACAAGGCGCGTGGGGCTGCCGCGATAGAGATAGAATTGGCGCAACGCCACCGCCGCGATCCGCCGCGCGCGCATCAGGCGGCCACCGGATGAAGTTGCTCACGCGCCACGTTCACGAACAGATCCTCGAGATTGGCTGCGCCATGGTCTCGCGGCAACGTTTTCGGATCGCCCTCCAGCAACAGACGGCCATGCGACAAAAACAACACGCGATGACAGACTTCCTCGACTTCGTACATGTTGTGGCTGGTCCAAAGCACCGCGCTGGCATTCTCCTGGGCGAATGCCCGGATCGTACTCCGAATTCCGCGCGCCGTGGCCGGATCGATGGAAGCGGTCGGCTCGTCGAGAAGCAGGAGCTTCGGCCGATTGAGAAGCGCCTTGCAGAGCGTCAATCGCGTCTGCTCGCCCGAGGACAGCACGCCGGCCTTGGTGCGGCGAAACCGGACAAGGTCGAAACGCACAAGCAGGTCCTCGATGCGCCGGGCCAGATCGGGTACTTCATAGAGAAGTCCGAACACGCGCAGATTTTCCTCGACGCTCAGATTGCCCGGTAACGCGGCGTAAACAGCGGAGAAATTGGTGCAGGAAAGTGCCGCACTCCGACGCCGCAGAAGATCGACACCATCGATTGCGATGGTTCCGGCGCTGGGTTCAAGCACGCCGAGGATCATGTTGACGGTGGTCGTCTTGCCCGCGCCGTTGGGGCCCAGAAGCCCCACGATCTCGCCCGCCGGTACCGCGAAGGAAACGCCGTCCACCGCCACCATGTTGTGGTAGCTTTTGCACAAATTCGAGACGGCAAGGACGAAATCGGCGGGCACGAGGTTGAATCCGGGCGAGGCTTGCGCCGTCTTGTGCCATCGACCATGTTGCGCGCGCAATGCAGGCCGCCCCCGCGATCGATGCTGCGCCGGATTTCCGGCATGTCGATGTCTGGATCTTCGATCTGGACAATACGCTTTATCCCGCCGCGAGCCCTATTTTCGCGCAGGTCGAAGCGCGCATGACGGTGTTCGTGCAGCAGTTTCTCGGACTCGACGAACAGGAGGCGCGCCGCGTTCAGAAAGCCTATTACCGCGAGCACGGCACCACATTGAACGGGTTGATGCGTGTTCATGGCGTGGACCCCGACGCCTATCTCGGCTTCGTTCATGACATTGATATTTCCGCGCTCGACGCCGATGCGGACCTCGCACGCGCGATTTCCCGCCTGCCCGGGCGGCGATACGTCTTCACCAATGGCTGCCGGCATCATGCCGGCCGTATACTCGACCGGCTGGCGCTTGCCTCTCTCTTCGACGAATTGTGGGACATCCGCACGATCGAGTTTCGCCCGAAACCAGATCCGGATTCCTATCGCGCCGTGCTGGCACGCGCCGATGCCAGACCAGCGCACACCGCGATGTTCGATGACATCGCACGCAATCTTGCGCCCGCGCACGAACTGGGTTGCACTACGGTCTGGCTCAGGGACGACACCGAGTGGTCGAGACCGGGACCGGAGCAGCCGCCGGTTTTGCCGGCCCATATCGATTATGAAATATCCGACCTTTGCAAATTTCTGGGAACGATCAGGGTTTGAGATGACGGACGATCTTGCACCGGCAATCGACGAAGCATGGGAGAAGCGCGATTCCTTCGATGCCTCGACGGAGGGGACAGTGCGCAACGCCGTCGATGCGGCGCTCGATGCCCTGGATTCAGGCCGCTTGCGCGTGGCGGAGAAACACCACGGCGAATGGCACGTCCATCAATGGCTGAAGAAGGCCGTGCTGCTGTCGTTCCGCCTCAACGCGACACAGGCAATCTCAGGCGGGCCAGGCGGCGCGGCCTGGTGGGACAAGGTGGATTCGAAGTTTAAGGATTGGAGCGAAGGACGATTCCGCACCGCGGGATTTCGCGCCGTGCCCGGCGCACTGGTGCGCCGCTCGGCGTTTGTCGGCAAGGGTGTCGTCCTGATGCCGTGTTTCGTCAATGTCGGCGCTTATGTCGGCGAGAACACGATGGTCGATACCTGGGCGACCATCGGGTCCTGCGCGCAGATCGGCCGCAATTGTCACATTTCCGGCGGCGCCGGCATCGGCGGTGTGCTCGAGCCGCTGCAGGCAGGCCCTGTGATCATCGAGGATGATTGTTTCATCGGCGCCCGCTCTGAGGTAGCCGAGGGCGTGATCGTGGGTGAAGGTTCCGTATTGTCGATGGGCGTCTTCCTGGGACAATCAACGAAGATCGTGGACCGCGAATCCGGCGAAATCTTCTACGGCCGCGTCCCGCCCTATTCCGTCGTGGTTCCGGGTGTGCTGCCGCACGCGCCCAACAGGCCCGCGCTCGCCTGCGCGGTGATCGTCAAGCGGGTGGACGCGCGGACGCGCGCCAAGACGTCGATCAATGAATTGCTGCGGGACTGAACGGGAGCGTCCGGCATGATGATCGCATCGATTATCGCGGCCCTGTGGATCGCATTCGTCGTATGCTGGATTGCAATGGCCGCCTGGAGCGGCAGGACGGAGAAACGTGCCGGTCTGGGCTCGGAGCTTCCCTACCGGATTGTGTTGATCCTTGGCGGCATCATCTTTTTCATTCCCGCGCATGGCTATCATGGGCCGCTCCGGCTGTGGCTTGTTCCGCTTGCGGTGGCCTGGATCTGTGTCGCACTGATTGCGCTGGGCTTCGCCTTCAGCGCCTGGGCGCGCGTCTATCTCGGCCCGCTATGGTCCGGCACGATCACGAAAAAAGCGGACCATAAAATCGTGAATACCGGGCCTTACGGTATCGTGCGCCATCCAATCTACACCGGAATTCTGCTTGCGGTTTACGCAACGGCGGCGGCGAAGGGAACGGTTCTGGGACTTATCGGCGCGTCTATCATCACGATTGGAATCTGGATGAAAGCGCGACTCGAGGAACGCTGGCTCCGTGAAGAACTCGGCGCGGACATCTACGATGCCTACCGCCGCAGAGTTTCGATGCTCATTCCATTTGGACCGAAAGCCGCCTGAGTCACGCAAGATGGACCGTGGCAAATTGCGTCGGGTTATGCTCGCACTGGGCGCGGCGGTCGTGGCTGCAGGCGCCGCACCGGCTCCGCGATCGATGAATGACATTCTCGCGGCTTCGCCCCTTGGCGATTGGCGCGCCATCAATCCCGCCAATACGTTGGTGATGGAGTTGCCCACGGGCCGTGTCGTTATCGAGCTCGCGCCAACTTTTGCACCGAATGCGATCGCCAACATCAAAGCCCTGGTCCGCGCACATTATTTCGATGGGGCGGCGATCGTCCGTGCACAGGACAATTACGTCGTGCAGTGGTCGCAAAGCGGCCATCACGCAGTTGGGACTGCAAAATCGACGATCACTCCTGAATTCGACCGGGCCATTGGCAGGGACGTCGATTTCACTTCGCTTCCGGATCCCGATACCTACGCGCCGCAGACGGGATTTTCGAACGGCTTTCCGGTCGCGCGCGATCCCGCCGCGGAGCGTATGTGGCTCACGCACTGCTATGGCATGGTCGGCGTTGGACGCGATGTTGCCGCCAATTCTGGTAATGGCAGCGAACTCTATGCCGTGATCGGCCAATCGCCACGCAATCTCGATCGCAATGTCACGCTTGTCGGTCGGGTGGTCGAAGGCATCGAGCTTCTCTCCACCCTGCCACGCGGTACCGGCCCACTGGGCTTTTACGAAAAACCGTCGCAGCGCGTACCAATCGAATCCATCCGGCTGGCCAGTGACCTGCCCACGGCGCAACGGCCCCGTCTCGAAGCGCTCCGCACCGACAGCGCCACTTTTCGGGCACTTCTTGCGGAGCGCCGCACCCGGCCCGATCCTTGGTACAAACACACCCCCGCCCACATTGGCGTCTGCAACATGCCCCTTCCCGTGCGCACCGCGCCGCGGAAAGCATAGCACAATGCCAACCGCCAACGGCTGGACCTGATATCGCCCTCAGGGTGCAATGCGTGAGGCGACGACGGTCTGGCCATCGATCTCGCCGCGGATCGAAGCTTCCGCATCTGTTTGGCGATCGTTCCAGGAAATGCGAACGTGGCCCTCATGGTTGGGCGCTGCGAGATTTACCTGCGCCATGATGCGTCCCGTCAGTTGATTCCAGTCGATTGTGCCGGAAACGGCAAGATCGTCCGCCCATTTCAGTGCCTTCAGATCGAAGGCATAACCAGTCCTGGTGTGTGACAGCGTGAACGTGCCGCCGCGCAATCCGCGATCGACATCGCCGAGCAACACGCCATAGCGCGCGACGGCGTCGCCAATCGTTTCGGCTGTCGCGGATGCGAGTGTAAGCCCGACATTATTTGCCTCGTTGCCCTGTTGGGCATTGGCTGGAGCGACGCCGCGCCAGCTCGCAGCAAAAGCTGGGACTGTGCGCACCGGCCTGATTCCGGACACGCAGGATGTATTCGGGAGCTGCCCTCCCGAATCGACAAAGTACAATACGATCGGGCCCACGCAGCGGGCGAGATCGCCGCCGAAGGGCGGCACATGCACGCCGCCATTGCCGATGGCGGTCTCATGGACCGTATTCGGAACTTCGAGGTAAGTTGCGTCAGGGAAAAGCGCCGTCGTCCAGCGGCCTTCCTTCGGCGAGGTAACGGTGTCGAGTTCGCCAGACAGGACGAGAACAGGTACGGAGGGAAACCTGGCGTTCTTGCCTACCGGCATGCCCGGATGCGCCCAGCCCGGCGCATGGGGCCACGCCTGGCAGAGATTGAGGCCCTCGGGATTTTCAACCGCGTGAACCGCCTCCTCGAGCCGGAACGGTGCGTAAATATGCGGATGGTTTGCCTCCGTGGTTGCAAGACTTGCCTCGTATTGCAGATGCCGGTCACTCTCGCTGTCGCGCATGTCGTAGAGTTGCACGTAGTCGGCGCATTCCACTGCCAATTCGAGACCGGTGCTGAAGTCCTTGGGCGGGCCGTCCGGAGCTTCCCCATCGACCGCCTCGGCGACCAGTCTGAGCAGCGGCAGCGGGTCCCGGGATTCAAGCCAGTCGCGACCCGCAGCGTCGATGTCGCGATAGGCGGTATAATTGTTGCCGGCATTGGCGACGATCGTGAAAATCGCACCGGCATCCGCCGTGACGTTTCTAATATCGCCCCACGCACCGGGCGCGCGGCCGCTGACCGGCTTGTCGCGCAGGGCGGCGATGAGTGCCCTGAAACGCGCTTTCTCACTGCCGTCGAGCGCGCTGCATGACGGGGAGCGCTTGCAGGCGATTGCAAAAGCCACAGGTCCGTTCTCGATCTCGCTCTGAAAATAGGGACCATCGCCGATCACCGGATAGGCACTGTCGAGTACGATGGTGCGGATCAACTCGGGGTGACGCGTCGCAAAAACCTGACCAAAATAGGTTCCGTAGCTGTCCCCGTAATAGTCCACCTTGTCGATATCCAGCGCCGCAAGCACGGCGGCGACATCGTCGGCTGCAAATGCCGAACTATAGAGCCAGGACGTGTTCCCCAGCTTCTGGCCGCAGGCACGCACAGCGGCGAGGCCGCCGCCCCTTTGGACATGATGGCAATCAATGGCTCCCGAGGTTCCCGTGCCGCGCTTGTCGATCAGCACGATATCGCGGCCATCCCGCAACGGGGTGAACAACCGCACATAGCCGTCCCGAGAGCCCGTGGTCGAATAGCCCGGCCCACCCTCCTGTGCGATGATGACCCCGCGGCGTTCGTGGTGGATGTCCGTATGGGGATAGAACTCAAACCCAATTGTGATCTTGCCGGGAATTCGCCCGTCGGGATCCAGCGGCCGGACGATGCTGCCGCAATAGCCGTCATATTGCGGGATGCATTTTTTCAGGACGAGCGAGCCGACCTTGATCTTCGCCCCGGCGGACGCGGATGCCGGCAACGCTCCCGCCAGGCAAAGGAACAACATCCCCAGATAGATTCGGAACATGCGGCAATCACCCCTTGGTGAGTTTCCCGGCAGCGGCTAATGAATGCAACACTACACAAATCTTCGGGGGCGAAACAGATGCGCACTTGCATCGCACATATTGGAAGGCAGTGGCGGTGACGAATTCCGGCAACGCGGTGCCAGTGACCACGGCCGCACCGGCGCGACGCCCCATGCTCGTTGCACTCGTGGTCCTGCTGTTCTTTGCTTGGGGGTTTGCCACCGTCCTGCTCGATTCGATGGTTCCCAAACTCAAAGGCGTGTTCGCCCTTTCCTACACCCAGGTGATGCTGACGCAGTTCAGCTTCTTCATCGGTTATTTCATCTTTTCCATACCGGCCGGCTTTATTCTTTCGCGCGTCGGCTATATCCGCGGAGCGATGCTGGGTCTTGCCGTGATGGTCTGCGGCTGCCTCTTGTTTTCGCCCGCGGCGGCGTCCGGGCTGTTTGTTGCTTTTCTGTTTGCGCTGTTCGTGATGTCGGCCGGAATAACGCTCCTGCAGGTCGTGGCCAATCCGTTCATCGCCGAGCTGGGTCCTGAATCATCATCCTCCAGCCGGCTGACGCTGGCACAGGCGTTCAATTCATTGGGTACGACGATCGGTCCCTGGGTTGGAGCTGTTCTCATTCTGAGCGGCGGCGTTACCATTGACGCCGTGCATCTTTCTCCAGCCGCACTCAGTGCCGTGCGCATTTCGCAGGCCCACGCCGTGCAGCTGCCGTTCCTGATTATCGCCGCAGGGCTCACGGTCGTCGCGGCCCTCTTCTGGGTGATGCGCAGGAGTGCTGCACCGCCGGTCAGCGACCAGATGGCCTCGCTGCGCGCGTTATGGGCACTTCGAAATCAGCCGCGGCTGCTTCTGGGCGCTATCGCCATCTTCGTCTATGTCGGTGCCGAAGTGTCGATCGGCAGTATGATGACGAATTATCTCATGCAGCCTTCTACGCTCGGCCTCGTCGCCGAGCGCGCCGGCAAGCTGGTCAGCTTTTACTGGGGCGGCGCCATGATCGGCCGCTTTTTCGGCAGCTTCATCCTGCGCGAGGCGCGGCCGGGTGTAGTGCTCGCGATCTGCGCAGTATGCGCCTGCACGCTGGCACTTGTTTCGTCACAATCGGGCGGCGCACTCGCCGCCTGGTCGCTCATCGCGGTGGGGCTGTTCAATTCCATCATGTTCCCGACGATCTTCGCACTCGCCAGCGAAAATCTCGGAGAGGAAAAGCCGAACGGCTCCGCGCTCCTCTGCATGGCGATCGTAGGCGGCGCGATCGTTCCCGAAATCACCGGGGCCGTAGCAGACGCCACACGGCTCGCCACTGCGCTTTTCGTCCCGGCTGCTTGTTATGTCTGGATTGCGATTTACGGCGCGCTGACGGCGCGCGGAGCGGGATTCGCGTCGCAGCCCGGCCTGGCGTAGTCTCGACCTTCACGGCCTACGAGCGATCAGGGGACAGCAATGCGGCGGTCTTTCCGTTCTCCTCTCACCGCAATGATGCGCGAGGCCGACGGGGCCTGCCGCGAAGCGCGCGCAACAGGCGCGCCGATCGATGAAATCGGCGCGATGCGGCTGGAACGACTCGCAAGTCCCGCCCGCAGAACGGTGCTGGCCGGCGCTGCGTCCGCCGCGGCGGCGGCCTTTCTTCCGACGCGGAGTTTCGCCATCGGCAAGCCCCGCGTCGCCATTGTCGGTGGCGGGCTCGCCGGTCTTTGTTGTGCCTATGACCTCTGGAAGAAGGCGGGAATAGCCGCCAAGGTGTTCGAATGGAACAATCGCGCGGGCGGCCGCGTCCAGACGCTCCGCGACTATTTCATCAACAACCAGACCACCGAGCAGCACGGCGAATCCATCTCGGTGGGACATACAGCGACGCTCAGTCTGGCGCGCGAATTCGGTCTCAGCCTCTGGAATACCGACGCCACTCCGCACGGCAAGAGGAACGCCTACCGATTCGACGGTAGACCTTATACCCAGATGGATCTCAATGCTGATTGGCAGAGCTTTGGCTGGAAGTTGTTCCATCATGCCGTGCGGCTCGTTCCGAACGCGAACTATCGGAATTATTCCAAGACCGCCTATGAGTGGGACCACATGTCGGTGCCGGAATGGATCGAGCAATACGTCCCTGGCGGCACGGCAAGCCAGTTCGGAGGGGTATGCCTGTCCGCTGTGCTCGACGAATATGGCGGCCCACCGGATCAGGAATCGGCGCTCAATCTCGTCTACCTGCTGGGCTTCGACGGCAGCGGGTATCAACCCACGCAGCATCCGCAGCTCTACGGATCGAACGAGAAATGGCAAATCCAAGGTGGCAACGATCAATTGATCACAGGGCTGGTGGCGCGGCTGCCGGAAGGCACGGTCCACTTCGAACATCGCCTTGTCGCGCTGCGGGAGAACAGCGATCGCAGCTACACCTGCACCTTCGCACGCGATCGCGCGCTGATGGAGTTCGAAGCGGACCAGGTGGTTCTCGCGATTCCTTTCACCACGCTGCGCGAGGTGGATCTCGACCACGTACATTTTTCATCGCTTAAGCGGCTCGCCATCAATACCCTGCCACTCGGCAACAACGTAAAAATCCAGATCCAGGTCGACGGAAGCCCGTGGCGGCGCGACAATTATAATGGCGATCTGCTGTGCGGCGGCGCGCCGGAGGGCGGCTGGGATGGAAGCTTCTTTGAGAATGCCAAGAGGCAGGGCGCCACGGAAATCTACGTCTCGCTGCCAGGCGGGCGGGAAGGCCAAAACCTCGCGGCGAAATACGGACTGAAATTCGGACACTATCAGGGTCCGGCACCTCTCGATCTGGTGACCGATACGCTGTCCGACCTCGAACGGACATTCCCCGGAATAACTGAGGCTTGGCGCCAGGGACCCCGCCTCGCTTGGGTAAACGACGGCAATATCCAGCCGCAGCTCCTGGGAGCATGGTCGCAATACAATATCGGGCAATACACGGGATTCAGCGGGATCGAGAAGGAGGCCGAAGGCAACATCCATTTCGCGGGCGAGCAGACCTCTCTCGAATTCCAGGGCTATATGGAGGGCGCCGTGCGCAGCGGCGAGCGCGCTGCGCGGGAAATCCTAGGATCCTGATTTCGGGTCAATTCCGCCGCCGAACGTCTTGAGAAAATGGATTTCGCCCGCCGGCGTGAAGCGCAAGGCGCGGCTTTCGCCGATGCGCGTGATCCATTGCAGCTCCTGAAACCGCTTCAGCAGTGCCGCGCCGAGTGCGCCGCCGAGATGATGGCGGCGCATGCTCCAATCAAGACAGGCCCGGCATAATGGCCGCCGCTCAGCGGAGAGCCTGTCAATATCTATGCAGAAGCCATCCATGAAATCGGCGCCCGATTTGGTCAAAGTCAGATCATCGTGCTCGCGCGCAATGCAGTTGGCATGGAGCAGAGTGTCGAGGAGGCTGACACCCATCTCGCCCGCGAGATGATCGTAACAGATACGCGCGCGCCGTAGCGCCGGGTCGCGCGGGCCCGGCCGCGTGCGCATCTGTCCGGTACGCGCCGCTACATTCATGATCGCCTCGATCATCTGCGCCACGTCATTGTCGGCCAGTCGGAAGTAACGATGGCGCCCTTGGCGCGTGGCGGAGATCAGTCCAGCCGCCGCGAGCTTCGCCAGATGCGAACTCGTCGTCTGCAATGTGATGCCTGCTTCTGCCGCAAGTTCGCTCGCGGTCAGCGCCATCCCGCCCGACAGCGCGGCGAGCATGTTGGCGCGTGCCGGGTCGCCCGCCAGTGCGGCGACAGGCGCAATGCTGGGTCCGTCCTTCACACTTCGACACATATCGAACTGAATTCGCAGGCGCAAGCGTTAGGTTGCGGGCGGACCTTTGGGAACATTCCAGATGCGCATCGTCTGCCATATCCGCTATCAGATCGATCCCTTCAAGCGCGCTTCGTTCGAAGCCTATGCCCGCAAATGGCTTGCGGTCATTCCCGCCTGCGGCGGCGAGTTGGTCGGCTATTTCATGCCGCATGAGGGCACGAACGACATCGCTCACGCGCTGATAGAATTCGAGAGTCTGGCGGCCTACGAGACCTATCGCGCAAAGCTGCGCACCGATCCCGAAAGCTTGGCCAACTTCGCATTTGCCGAAAAAGACAGGCTGATCCTGCGCGAACAGCGAACGTTTCTACGACGCGTGGAAGCGGACTGACGGTCGGCACTGCGGGAAAGAGAACAGACGCCGCGCGAACGCGCAGCGTCTGTTGATGACCGCACCTGACGAAGCCGGCTAGTACTGAACTGCGCTGGCTTCGCGGATCGGGCCGCCGTCCGGAGCTACGCGCGGCGCATAGCGTATCTCGCGTACATCGAAAGGCTGTTCCGCGGGCGCCATGTGTTCGACGCTTGGCGCTGCGCCGCCGCGGGCATTCGCGCAATCGCCATATGTCTTGGTGACGACCTGCGGCTTCTGGCCATCGCCACGTGAAACGATTTGCATACTGCGGGCGCACATGCCGTTGCCAGACATGGTCGAGACAAAGGAATAGCTCTCAGAACCGGGGGGAAGCTTTCCGGCGTTGATTTCGACCAGACCCGGATCGGCCGCCATCGCGTCGGCGTTGCGGATCATAACTGCCATCTGGCGATCCATTGCGGCGGAGATGCGGTCCATTTCGACGAAGGGCGATGGCCCAAAGTCGGCGACCGGCCAGCCGAAATCGAACGTCCCTGCCCAGGGACTGATGTTCACCCGGGGTGGTACGTCGCCGCTGTAGCGGATTTGTTCGATCGCGCCGCCGGGCAACCGCACTGTCATGACATGGGTCGCCGGGCCAGCGGCCGCGGCCAGGACGCCGGAGACGAGCAAGGCACCGACGCCGCCAAGCAAAGCTGTTGGGATGTTCTTCATCATGGTCTCCCTGTGTTTGAAGACACCCTCAATATAGCCGGCTCGGAATAAAAGTGAAGATCGCTCGAACCCTGCGCCCGGACAAAAGGTCGCCTCAAAGTTCGACCGTTTCATTACGCGTTCGTCATTTTCGTTTGAACTTTACAAGCGTTTCATGAAACAAACAGGCGACGGGCGCCAGCTTTGCAAATCCGCCGGGCCTTGAACAGGGAGAGAGTCTCGATGACCGCGCTGCCGCTCGCCGACTGGCGGGACTTCTATGTGACGATCGGGACTGCCTCGGGCGCGATTGTAGGAGCGTCCTTTATCGTTGCGACGCTTGCCTCCAATCTCAAGAGCGCAGGATGGGAATGCGCGGGTTCATCACCCCGACGGCCGTTCATCTCGGCAGCGTACTGGTGGGTTCAGCCATTTTGACCGCGCCCGCGCTCACATCGCTGTCGCTTGCGATCCTTCTGGGCACCGGCGAAATCGCGGGCACGATCTATGGGCTGATGGTCGCGACGCGTATCTCGAACATGCGGCTCGTTCTCGACGACCGCGTCTGTTATGTGATTCTTCCGATCCTCGCCTATGCCGCAATGACGGCCGCGGCGCTGATTGAACGCTGGGCGGTTAACCTAGCGCTCGAAACGCTGGCGGCGTCGCTTGTCGTGATCTTGATCATCGGCATGCGCAATGCCTGGGACATGGCGACCTTCATGATCACGCGCGATCCCGATAAGTGAGGCGCACGGGTCCAGGGTCGCGAATTCTCAAATTTGCCGGAGAGCCTGTTTGCGCAGCTGGCGGCTGAGTGCAAGCTCGTCAAGCCGCAGCCTGCTCCGCCGCAGCCGGGTTTCGGCCACACGCCGCACTTCCTGTTCGGCGGCGAGTTCGAGCGCTCTAAGCTCCTCGCTGGCCTTTTCCAGTTCGAGGCAGGCCTGCGCCTGCTCCCGGCCGATATCCTTGAGGGTCGCTTTGAGGTTTTCGCGCCGCGCATCCATGGCGCGCAGAAAGCTCGGGAAGGCAACGCGGCCGAGATCGGACCCGTTCGCCCGCTGTTTTTCGCGCGCCACGGCCTCCTCGAGATCGGCGAGCTTGCGCTCCACCTCGGCCGACATGACTTCCAGCGTGGCATTGCGTCGCTTCAACTCGTCGGCCCGAAACCGCTTGAGACGCAATAGGTTTTCGCGGCGCTTCATCCCGCCCCCGCCTTTTTCGGATTCAGAAATATCTCGATCGACCAAGGGGTTAGGCTCCAGATGGATGGAACGGCCAGCCGGCAATACAGGCCCTGTGCGCGCCGTTCACATCCAAATCCGAACCGGTCATCCGCGGTTTGTCTGACAAGTTTTGATTCCTCCCTACCGTCGCAATCTTGAACAGAAGGGTTTAAGTCGCAGTAAACTTAACGAGACGAATCAAGGGGATAAGGTAGAGGTAGGCCGGTTTGGTGAATTGTCCGCATTGCATGAAGGGATCGGAAGGGATGCAAGCCGTTGTTAACCATTTCCGCTTACCTTCCGGAATGCTTGCGTTAACGCGGCCGGTGCGGGGCCGTTGAAGGGATGTAAAATTATGCGCGTTCTTTTGATCGAAGATGATAGCGCAATGGCGCGCAGCATCGAACTGATGCTCCGCTCGGAAGGTTTCAACGTCTACACGACCGATCTCGGCGAAGAGGGGATCGATCTGGGCAAGCTCTACGATTACGACATCATCGTTCTCGACCTGCAGCTGCCGGACATGAGCGGTTTCGAAGTCTTGAAATCGCTGCGCACCGCCAAGGTGCAGACGCCGGTTCTCATTCTTTCCGGCAATGCGATCGTGGAAGCCAAGGTCAAGGCGCTGGGCTTCGGCGCCGATGATTACATGACCAAGCCGTTCCACAAGGACGAACTCGTCGCCCGCATCCAGGCCGTGGTACGCCGCTCCAAGGGCCATTCGCAATCGGTGATCACCACCGGGAAGCTGACCGTCAATCTCGATGCCAAGACGGTCGAAGTCGACGGCAGCCGCGTGCATCTGACCGGCAAGGAATATCAGATGCTCGAGCTTCTCTCGCTCCGGAAAGGCACCACGCTGACCAAGGAGATGTTCCTGAACCATCTTTATGGCGGCATGGACGAGCCGGAGCTCAAGATCATCGACGTGTTCATCTGCAAGCTGCGCAAGAAACTCGCCGCCGCCACCAATGGCGAGAATTACATCGAAACGGTGTGGGGCCGCGGCTATGTGTTGCGCGATCCGGCCGGCGGCGAAGAGGCGGCTTAGTTCTCCATCGCTCGCACTCTTGCGGGCGGAGATGCGTGCATTTCCGTCTGATGAAGTGCGGTGCTATTTCCTCAATCCTCGTCCCTGTCCGGCAGGAGCACTTCGCGCTTGCCCTGGTGGTTGGGCTTGGAGATGACGCCTTCCTCTTCCATGCGCTCGATGAGGCGGGCGGCGCGGTTGTAGCCGATTTCAAGGCGTCGCTGGATGTAGCTGACTGTCGGCTTGCGGTCGCGCGCGACGATGGCAAGCGCGCGGTCGTAAAGCTCGTCGCCCGAATCTCCCCCGCCTCCGAACATGCCGTAGGGATCTTCGCCGTCTTCGTCCTGCTCTTCGGTGACGGCGTCGAGGTAGTCGGGGGTGCCCTGGGTCTTGAGGAAGCGGACAACGTCTTCCACTTCCCGATCGGTCACGAACGGCCCATGCACGCGGCGGATGCGCCCGCCCGTCATCATGTAGAGCATGTCGCCCTGGCCGAGCAGCTGCTCGGCGCCCTGTTCGCCCAGGATGGTGCGGCTGTCGACCTTTGACGTGACCTGAAAACTGATGCGGGTCGGGAAGTTCGCCTTGATCGTACCAGTAATAACATCGACCGAAGGCCGCTGCGTGGCCGCGATCAGATGGATGCCGGCGGCGCGCGCCATCTGCGCCAGCCGCTGCACCGCGCCTTCGATCTCCTTGCCCGAGATCATCATGAGATCGGCCACCTCGTCGACCACGACGACGATGTAAGGCATGGGCTCAAGATCGAGCGTCTCGTCTTCATAGACCGGCTTGCCGGTCTCCTGATCGAAACCGGTCTGCACCGTGCGCTTGAGAGTCTCGCCCTTCTCTTTCGCCTTGCGCACCCGATCATTGAAGGCCTCGACACCGCGCACGCCGAGCTTCGACATTTTGCGGTAGCGCTCTTCCATTTCGCGCACCGCCCATTTGAGCGCCACCACCGCTTTGCGCGGATCGGTCACCACAGGGGCGAGCAGATGCGGTATTCCCTCGTACACGGACAATTCGAGCATTTTGGGATCGATGAGAATCATCCGCGCCTGATCGGGCGGCAGCCGATAGAGCAGCGACAGGATCATGGTGTTGAGCGCAACGGATTTGCCCGAGCCCGTGGTACCGGCGATGAGAAGGTGCGGCATCTTGGCGAGATCGGCCATCACCGCCTCGCCCCCTATCGTCTTCCCCAGCGCGAGAACGAGCGGCACGCGCGTCTTTTCGTATTCGCCGCTCTGGATCAGCTCGCGCAGAAATACGGTTTCGCGATGCAGATTCGGCAGCTCGATGCCGAGCACATTGCGGCCGGGAATGACGGCGATGCGCGCGGCGACCGCGCTCATTGAGCGCGCCACGTCATCCGAGAGACTGATGACACGCGAGGATTTGACGCCGGCCGCCGGCTCCAGTTCATAAAGCGTGACCACCGGGCCCGGGCGCACCGCGACGATACGGCCGCGCACGCCGAAATCGCCGAGCACAGCTTCGAGCATGCGGGCATTCTCTTCCAGCGCCTCGTCGCTCAGCTCGGGGCGATCCTGGGCGCGCGGGGGCTCGGCGAGCAGGCCGAGCGGCGGCAACTGATATTCGCTTTCGCCAAGGTTGAGCGCGGTCTGGCCGGCCGGCTTGGGCTTTGCGGGCGTTTTCCGCGGCTCTTCGCGCTTGACGCGTGTCTCGCGGCGTCGATCGGATTCACGGCTGGTAACGGCTGTTGGCTCGGGAACCACGTCGAGCGACTCGCTCAGATCCACGCCGTCTTCGTCTTCCGCGTTCCGCCGGCGGTGCAAGGCGCGGGCGAGCAGCCGGCATCCGTGGAAAGCAAGCACGACAGCGCCTGTCATGCCCCGCCAGATCGGCTGAGCGTGGAGGCCGGTGGCGAGAAACGCAAGCGGCAACCCTGTGATCAGGAAGAGCGGCGGCAGTGCGTAGGTGATCCAGCCCTGCTGCGCGACATCGGCAAGGTGCCGCGCCAGGCCAAGCGCGGCGAGGCCAACGAGTCCGCCAGCACCGGCGGGAAGCGCAAGCGGGACCGGCAATGCGCCAAGGCCGGCCGCCGTGCAAACCACGCCCAGGGGCCAGGCGATTGCACGCCATGCGCCGCTGCGCAGATCCTTGCCGGTCAGCGCGAACGCACCCCAGACGGCTGGCGCAACCAGTGCTGCGAGCGCCGCGAGCCCGAAGGTCACAAGCAGGAGATCGGCGGCCGTGGCGCCAAAGCCGCCGAGAAGATTATGGGGAACTCGGCCAGTGGCGTTATTGAAGCTTGAATCTTCGGAGCTGTAGCTCGCGAGCGCCACAAGGTAAGCGGTGCAGCCGAGAAACACGATTCCGCCCGCGCCGCGGAGCGCGACCGTGGCGAGGAATTCGGCAAAAGCGCGACGCAGGTCGTCGAACGAATCGGCGAGTTCCGCGCGGCGCGTGCGCGGCTGATAGGTACCAATCGTCCGTGCCCGGCCCAAAAAACCCTCCCCTTCGAACGCCCGCCGGAAAATAGCCGGAACGGCCCAGTTTGGCGGCAATGGTTTACAAATCATTAACGCCCCGAATCAAAACGCTAACCGGTTTCCTGCCCCCGCGCGAGAGCGGTAAAGGTGAGACTCGGTGGAGGCGTGATGAAACGGCCAAATGAAGCGGATGCCGTCATCGGCGGCGGCGGGATGGTGGGGCTCACGCTGGCGCTGGCACTGGCAAAGGGCGGGTTGAAGGTCATCGTCGCCGATCCCGTTTCACCGGCGAACAGCACTGCCGCCGCGTTCGACGGGCGCGTCAGCGCAATCTCCTATTCCTCCGTGCGCATGTTGAACACGCTCGGCGTCTGGCCCGCGATGCGGGACCGCGCCCAGCCGATCCACGACATTCTTGTCACCGATGCGAAGCTTGGCCGGGTGCCCTCGCCGTTCTCGCTGCATTTCGACCATCGCGAAATCGGGGTGCCGATGGGCTTCATCGTCGAGAACCGCGATATCCGCGCCGCCCTGGTCGCCGCCGCGGAACGCACGCCGGCGCTGATACTTGAAGTACCTGCTTCCATAGCCGAACTCGAACCGGACGGCGCCGGCATAGAGGTTCAGCTCGATAACGGAGCCCGCTTTCGCGCGCCGCTGTTTCTGGCTGCGGAAGGCCGCGATTCGCCATCGCGCGAGCGAATGGGAATCGGGTTGATCTCCTGGTCCTATCCGCAGCGCGGCATAGTGGCCACCGTCGCGCATGAGCAGCCGCACAACGGCACGGCATTCGAGCATTTCCTGCCGTCCGGACCTTTCGCCATCCTGCCCATGACCGGCAACCGTTCGTCGCTCGTCTGGACCGAGCGCGAAGAGCTGGCCGACGCCATGCTGCAATTGCCTGAGGCCGCGTTCGAAGCCGAAGTCGCGCGGCGGTTCGGTGCGCATCTGGGCGCCGTGCGCGCGGACGGTCCGCGCTGGTCCTATCCGCCGCGCTTTCATCTTGCCCGGGCCTATGTGCGTCCGCGCTTTGCACTGGTGGGCGACGCCGCCCATGGCATTCATCCGATCGCCGGCCAGGGTCTCAATCTTGGCTTCAAGGATGTCGCGGCGCTGGCCGAGATCGTGCTCGACGCGGCACGCCTCGGCCTCGATTTCGGCACGCTCGACGTCTTGCGGCGCTATGAGCGCTGGCGGCGCTTCGATTCCTTCGCATTGGCCGCCGCCACCGATGCCTTGAACCGGCTATTCTCCAACGACATCGGACCACTGCGCTTCGCACGCGACATGGGGCTCGGCATCGTCGACGGCATCGGTCCCTTGCGCCGCTTCTTCATGCGCCATGCCGGCGGCGATATCGGCAAGCTCCCGCGCCTGCTGCGCGGCGAGGCCGCGTGATGAATTGGCCGTGCCCTGAGCCATGTTGCGACCGAACAACGCAATAATTTGTCGTCCCCGCGAAAGCGCAGGGCTGTCCGGGGAATGATTCACTGTGACGCGGGTACATGCCCGGCCATAGCTGCGTGAAGCGGCTACTTTCTGGTTGTCAAGACCGAGAAAGAAAGGTCGAGCATGCGCTACAGCGATAGCATTTTTGGAAGGCTTCTCAAGCCGATATCGCGGCGGAGATTCGAAGCTTCTGTGGAGCGGCATGACGGGGATGCCTACGACAAGACATTTGGCAGCTTCGATCATCTGGTGACGCTGGTGTATGCGCAGCTTGGAGGTATTGGGAGCCTTCGCGCGCTTGAAGCGGTGTGGAATGCGCATGCGAACCACCATTATCACCTTGGCGTTGGCAGGATCGCGCGTTCCACGGTGTCGGACGCCAATCAGCGCCGTCCCACGGCGGTTTTTGCCGGGGCTTTTGTAGAACTTTCCGGTCTTGCCGATCGGACTGTGAAGCAGGAAGGCGCCGAGATGCTGCGGCTGATCGATGCCACGCCGATTCCGGTTGGCGAACTGGCGAGCTGGGCGCAGTGGAACGGGCGCACGCGCGGGCTGAAGCTGCATGTGGTTTACAATCCACGGCTCGACCACCCCAGGCAGATCGCGATCACGCCATCGACTGTCAATGACGTGGAGGTTGGCAGGGATGTACCGATAGAAAAAGGCGCGACCTATGTCTTCGACAAGGCGTATTGCGACTACACCTGGTGGACAAAGATCAATGACGCGAAAGCTTTCTTCGTCACCCGGCCCAAGACGAATGTGCAGCATAAAGTCCTGCGCCGCCGGCAACTGCGCAAACGCAAAGGCGACGGCTTCACGGTCAGGAGCGATTGCGAAGTTGCGTTAAAGAGCAAGAACTCTCGTTCCAAATTGCCTTTTACGCTGCGCCGCCTGCGCATTCGCCGTGACAGTGGCGGCTGGCTCACCATCATAACCAACGATCTGGTACGGCCCGCCGTCCGGATCGCTGCCCTTTACAAGGAACGCTGGCAGATCGAACTCCTCTTCCGCTGGCTCAAACAGCATCTGGCGATCAAGAAATTTCTCGGGCGATCGCAAAATGCCGTTCACTTGCAGCTCATTGCCGCCATGATCGCTTATCTGCTGCTGCGTATCGCAGCCCGCGAAACCAGACTGAAAATTCCGCCAATCCGCTTCGCAGACCTCGTTGCCAGCTCCCTCTTCGCCCGCAAACCAATCCATCTAATCGACAAACCGCCTCCAATAAATCCTGCCAAGCCCCGCCCGCCATACCCGGCCAGTCAATTGGAGCTAAACTATGCTTAAACTTTCCCCGGACAGCCATGCGCGAAAGCGGGGACCCGGCCCACTGCCCTCTACGGATAGACCTCACTGCTGGATTGCGAACAAGTTCTACCTCAACAGCGTAGGATACGAAGGACTCTTGATTGCGATATATTCATCCCGCCACAATAAGCCCTTCGCGGAGCTTGTCAGCACTTGGACTGTAGCATCTGGATGCGGTAACACATTATCCATTCCTGACATGCAACTACAAAAAGGAAAGA
>Ga0335075_10006039_pt1 | contig 18716 bp, 17 predicted proteins | sample Lox_Sample_24_FD_206723 | JGI IMG/M metagenome (GOLD analysis project Ga0335075, IMG submission 206723) | Soil microbial communities from Loxahatchee National Wildlife Refuge, Florida, United States - Lox_Sample_2.4 | ecosystem: Environmental > Terrestrial > Soil > Wetlands | place: USA... | reverse complement strand
CACGGCATACCCGTCGGCGGTCAGCAGCTCCGCCCAGGTCAGGTCCCAGCTGTGATGCCAGGCCAGGCTGGGCCCCCCGTGGATGTCGACGACCAGCGGCCGTGGCTGGCCAGGGCGCGGGACTGCGGGCTCGGCCAGCAGGGCCTCGATCGTCGTCCCGTCCGGCGCCGTCCAGCGCAGCTCGCTCACGACCATCTGCCGCGAGGCGGCCAGGCCCTGGTTGAGTGCGGTCCACCGCTCCGGTGCGTCGCCCGGGCGCAGTCGCACCACCTCGGGCGGCTGCCCGGGAGTGGACAATGCGGTGAGCACCGACGCGTCCGGGAGCGGGACTACCTCAGGGTGCCAGCGGGAGTTGAGGCAGCTTGCTTCCTCGGCCTGTACGGCGAGCTCGGCCGCGGAGATGACCCCGGTCCTGCCGACCCCGTCGGCCCAGCCCCAGGCCGTGCCGAGGTGGTGCCAGCCAGCCAGCCACAAGCGTCCTTCGCCGGTCCAGGACAACCAGGTCACATCGACGTCGATAGCGTCGCCGTCAGCCCCGGCCCCGGCCCCGGCCCCGGCCCCGGCCCCGGCAGCGTCGACGACAGCGTCGAGGCGGGCAACGCGGACGTCGCCGGCTAGCAGGCCGCGGTCGCTGGCCCAGCCCTCGATGTAGGCCACCACCCGGCCATCGGGGCTGACCGCCGGCGAGGACAGCTGCCAGGGCGACTCGCGCAGAACCCGCACCTGTTGTCCGCTAGCGTCGAGCAGCGCCAGGACGCAGTGGTACCAGCCGGCCTCAGTGGGATCGCTGCTGGCCACCACCACCGTGCCGCCGCCGGGAACGGGCGCGAATTCCCAGATGGCCAGGTCCTCGGGGCTTGCCGGGGCCAGCGCCTGCGTGGCGGCGTCGATGGTCCACAGCCGGCGCCAGCCGACACCATCACGCGCCACCACCGGATCGGAGTCCCCGCCGGCCAGCGGCTTGCCGGAGGTAAGTGACGCCGCGTCGGCACCCGGATCGGCCGCCAGCACCACCGGGCCCGCGGCAGTCCATGCCACCCGCTCGGCGAACGCCGGCAGCCGGTACTCGCGCCAGCCGCCCGGCGGCGCCGCGGGGTCCGCGATGATCAGCCGGCTGCCTGCGTCGTCCTGCACGGCCATGGCGAAAGCACTCCCGCCTGCGGATGCGTCGCTGACCGGGGCAAACGCCAGGTTGGTGTCAGGGACGAGGTCGGCGATCTTCGACGGCTTCCCAGCGAGCGACCCGTACCAGAGGCCAGTCGCTTCGCGCGGCCCCTCGGTGCCGGGGCCCACGACGAAAGCCGCGGCATCTCCGGCGGCAGTGACGGCTATCCGCTCAGGATGCTCAGGCTGTGACAGCATTCGGCAGAAACTCCTCGGCTAGTGAGCCCGGACCCGCGGGTCCAGCACGGCATAAAACAGGTCAACGGCGAAGTTGGCGACGACCACGAAGGTGGCGCCTAGCATCACGATCCCGATGATCACCGGCAGGTCCTGATCGGTGACGGACTGGACCGCGAGCTGGCCCAGGCCCGGCAACCCGAAAACGTTCTCGGTGACGACCGCACCGCCAAGCAGCACGCCGACGTCTATGCCAAGCTGCGTGACCACCGAGGTGAGGGCGGCACGCAGCGCGTGGCGGTAAGTGATCCGGCGCTCGCTGACGCCCTTGGCCCGCGCGGTGCGGATGTAGTCCTCTCCCAGTACCTCCAGCATGCCAGCCCTGGTCAGCCTGGTGTAGGTCGCCGCAGTGGTCAGGGCCACGGCGATCCACGGGAGAATCAGGTGCTGCGCCCAGCCAAGCGGGCTGGTGAAGATCGACACGTACCCGCTGCCGGGGAAGATCGGTATTCCGGCCAGATGGAGCCGGAAGAACAGCAGGTACAGCAGGATGAGACCTAGCAAGAACGTCGGCATCGAGTAAAAGAAGACCGCGAAGAATGTCGCGCCCTTATCGATGAACGACCGCGGATGGGTGGCCGCCAGCACACCGGCGCTCACGCCGATCACCAGCCACAGAACCGCACCACCGAGAGCCAGCGAAGCGGTGACGCCGATGCGGCTGGCAATCAGGCTGGTGACCGGTTCGGAGTTGTAGTACGAGTAGCCGAGATTGCCGTGCAGCAGATTCCAGACGAAGCTGCCGTACTGGTCGATGATCGGGCGGTTGAGGCCCAGCCGCCGGGTCACGAGCTCGACGGTCAGCGGCGTCGCCTGACGGCCCGCAATCTCCCTGGCCACATTTCGCGGAGCGATGAAGAACAGCGCGAACACCGCGATGCTGACGATCCACAGGACCACGATCCCGGAGAGCAGCCGTTTCAGGACCAGCCGGATCATCGCGCCTCGGTCTCCGTCGCCGGCGACCCGCCGGACAAGGCACTGGCGGACAAGGCACTGGCGGACAAGGCACTGGCGGGCGCGCCGCCTGCCGGCGCCGGCCGCAGTCGTCGCCGCCGCTTGCCGCGGCGCAGGGCGGCGATGAGCCGCTCCCCGTGCGGATCGAGCGCGTCGCGCAGGGAGTCACCGAGCAGGTTGAAGGCCAGCGTCGTGGCCAGCAGTGCCAGGCCAGGGAACGTGATGAACCACCAGGCAACCTGGTAGTAGCCGACCGCCTCGGCCAGCATGTCGCCCCAGCTCGGTGTCGGCGGGGTAATGCCCAGACCCAGGAAGGACATGACAGCCTCGAACGAGATGGCAGCGGGGATCAGCAGGGTCGTGTACACGATCAGCGGCGCGGCCAGGCCTGGCAGCACCTCGACGACCATGATCCGCAAGTTCCCGGCGCCCGCCGAGCGGGCCGCCTCGATGTACTCCTTCTCCTTGATCGACATTGCCAGCCCGCGCACGATCCGGCCGACAGACGCCCATGAGAACAGGGTGATCACAACGATGATCACCGTCAGGCTGGGCCCCACCACCGATACCAGGGCGATGGCTGCGAGCAGGAACGGGAAGGACAGCACCAGGTCCATCAGCCGGGACAGCACCGAGTCGACCACGCCGCCCAGAAAGCCGGCCAGCAATCCGATAGTGGTCCCGATGATGACGGCACTCAGGCTGGCAACGATGCCGACGATCAGCGAGATCCGTGCCCCGTAGATCGTCCGCACGAACACGTCGCGCCCCAGGTCGTCGGTCCCGAACCAGTATGTCGAGCTGGGCGGGCGGGGCAGCCCGGCGCTGGTGAGCCCGCTCGTGTAGTTCTGCTGGTCGACGCCGTGGCCGACGAGGTGAGCCAGCGCCGGGGCGAAGATGGCCAGCAGGATGAGCAGCACGATGAAGGCCGCCGAGCCCACCGCCACGCGGTCCCGGCGCAGCCGGCTCCAGGCCAGTTGCCACGGGCCACGGGCCTTGATCTCGGCCGACTCGGGCGCGACGGCCGCGGCCCGCACGGCGGCGATCTCGGACTCCACGGCTTCGGACTCCGGGGCTTCGGGTTCCGCGGCTTCGGACTCCGCGGCTTCAGGCTCAGCGGCTTCGGGCGCCACGACGGCCGTGGGACGTGCCCCGGCGGGCGCCTCGGTCAGCGGCAGCAGCCGCACTTCGACTGTGTTGGCGCCGACTGTGTTAGCGCCGACTGTGTTGGCGCCCGTGACAGGTTCGATGGGAAAGTGGCACGCCGTGAAGTGGCCGAGGTCTGCCCCGGCCGGGACCAGGAGCGGCTCCTCCACCCGGCACCGGTCCTGCGCGCGCGGGCAGCGAGGGTGGAACCGGCAGCCAGACGGCGGGTCGACAGGCGACGGGATATCGCCCTCGATCGTCAAACGCTGACGCTGCCGGGCCAGGTCGGGATCGGTGATCGACGCGGCAGACAGCAGCGCCGCGGCGTACGGATGACGCGGCTCCCGGTACAGCGCGCTGGCTGAGGCTGTCTCCACCACTTTGCCGAGGTACATGACCGCGACCCGGTCGCTCACGTGCTCGACGACGCTGAGGTCATGTGAGATGAAGATGCAGGTGAGGTCGAGCTGCGCTTGCAGGTCCTTCAGCAGGTTGATGACCTGCGCCTGGACCGACACGTCGAGGGCAGAGACCGGCTCGTCGCAGATGAGCAGCTTCGGGTTCACGGCCAGCGCCCGGGCGATCCCGGCCCGCTGCCGCTGGCCGCCGGAGAACTCAGCCGGGTAGCGGTTGTAGTGCTCCGGGTTGAGTCCCACCAGGGACATCAGCTCCTGAACGCGCTCCCGCCGTCGGCTACCACGTTCTAGACCGTGTACGGCCAGCGGCTCGCCGATGATCGCGCCGATGCGGCGGCGCGGGTTGAGCGAGCCGTAGGGATCCTGGAACACCACCTGGACATCGCGGCGCACCGCGCGCAGCTCGCTAGCAGACAGGTCGGTGATGTCGCGACCGCCGAAGACGACGCTGCCGTCAGTCAGCGGGTGCAGCCGCGCGATACAGCGGGCCAGTGTCGACTTCCCGCAGCCGGTCTCGCCGACCAGGCCCAGCGTCTCGCCGTCGCGGACCTGGAGGCTGACCCCGTCCACGGCGTGCACGAACTTGCGCTGCCGGGTCAGCAGCGACGAGCTGCGAACCGGGAAGTGCTTAACGATCCCGGTCAGCTCGAGCACGGCTGGCACGGCGTCTGCGGAGGCCCCGGCCTTGCCGGGAACCGCGGCCGTGCCGGAGCCCGCGGTTCCAGCGTCCGCCGTCGACGGCGAAACGAGGGCCGGCACCCGGCGGCTGACCTGCCCTGCCACGTCGTCGGGCAGCCAGCATGCCGACAGGTGACCGGCCCCCGCGACGGCACCGGCATCGACCGGGGTGCCGCTGCCGGGGCGGCGCCTGATACTGATCGGCCGGAGCGGAGGTGCCTCGGTCTCGCAGCGGTCCAGGGCAAACCGGCACCGGGGCCGGAACGCGCAGCCTTGCGGGGTTAGCAGCATGCTCGGCGGCTGGCCGGGAATAGGCCGGAGCCGGCCCTGGTCGCCCGCCACCGGGATCGACTCGAGCAAGCCGCGCGTATACGGGTGATGCGGCTCGTAGTAAGCGCTCCGCCGGTCGGCCTGCTCTACCGGGCGGCCGCTGTACATCACCATGACCTCGTCGGCCAGGTCAGCCACCACGCCAAGGTCGTGGGTGATCAGGACCAGCGAGGTGCCCAGCTCGCGCTGGAGCTTGACCAGCAGCTCGAGCACCTGCGCCTGGACCGTCGCGTCCAGGGCGGTGGTCGGCTCGTCGGCGATGATCAGGGCCGGGTCAAGCGCCAGCGCCATCGCGATCATCACGCGCTGGCGCATCCCGCCGGAGAACTGGTGGGGGTAATCGCTGATCCGCTCGCCCGGCCGCGGGATGCCAACCATGCCCAGCAGGTCGACAGCGCGCCGGCTGGCGACCTCGCGGCTGACCGATCCGTGCGCGCGCAGCGCCTCGGCGATCTGCCAGCCGATCTTGTACATGGGATGCAGGCTCGTGAGCGGATCCTGGAACACCATGCTGATCCGCTTGCCGCGGATCTCCCGCAGTTGCTCGCTGTCCAAGGCCAGCAGGTCACTGCCCTCGAACCAGGCATGGCCCGAGATGTCGGCGCCTGGCACCAGCCCGAGCAATGCCTGTGCCGAGACACTCTTGCCCGACCCCGATTCCCCGACAATGCCGAGCGTCGTTCCTTTCCGCACCGAGAACGACGCGCCGCGCACCGCATGCACCGTGCCGTCGGCCGTCTCGAACCGGACGTTCAGGTCCTCGACGTCCAGCAGGGTCTCGCCCGTTCCCCGGCCCGTGGCGGTGTCCGTGACCGTGGCTGTGCCGGCCACCGCTACAGGATCCTTCCGGGATCGGCGCACCAGGCCTCGATCTCGTCAGGCTCGCGCGGGAGCGCGGACGACAGCAGCTCGTATCCGCCGGAGGTGATGAGGACGTCGTCCTCGATCCGGATGCCCAGACCGCGCAGCTCGGGCGGGATCGTGTCGTCGTTGGCCTGGAAGTACAGTCCTGGCTCGACGGTCAGCACCTGGCCGGCCTCGAGCGGGCCGCCCAGGTACCGGGCTTCCCTGGCGCTGGCGCAATCGTGCACGTCCAGGCCCATCATGTGACCGGGCGCGCACAGCGTCCACCGCCGATGCAGGCCGCAGTCCGGTTGCAGCGACTCTGCCGCCGTGACTGGCAGCACGCCGAGGTCCTCCAGCGCCTCCGCGAGCACCCGGGCGCAAACGCGGTGGTACTCGCGGAAGTCCGCGCCAGGCCGCAGCGCCGCCAGGCCGGCCTCCTGCGCGGCCAGCACGTAGCCGTACACCCGCCGCTGCATCGCGCTGAACCGGCCGCTGACCGGGAAGGTCCTGGTCACGTCGGCGGTATAGAGGGACTGCGTCTCGACGCCGGCGTCCAGCAATAGCAGGTCGCCGGCGCCCAGCGGGCCATCGTTGCGGCTCCAGTGCAATGTGGTGGCGTGCGCTCCGGCGGCGGCGATCGGGTGATAGCCGACGCCGTTGCCCTCCAGCCTGGAGCGGCCCGCGAACGCCGCCTCGACATGACGCTCGGTCAGGCCGGGCCGGTCGAGGATCAGCGCGGCCACGTCGCAGAAACCGAGGGTGGTCGCGTCGACCGCGGCGCGGAGCTGATCGATTTCCCAGCCGTCCTTGACCAGGCGCAGCTCAGCGAGAACCGCGGCCAGTTCTGCGTCCAGGACCGGGTCCACGCTGGTGACCTGCCGCTCAATGCTGGCGTCGAAGCCGCGGCTGACGATGGCCTCGCCGAGCCCGGCCAGCCGCTCCGGCAGCTCGGCCAGCGGGCGGCAAGTGATTCCCAGCGTTTCCGCGCGCTCGGTCAGCGAGTGCCGGCGGCCGACCCACAGCTCACCGCTCGCCGAGTCAGTCCAGAACTCGCCGTTGTCCCGCCGGGACGGCGGCGCGACGAAAAGCGCATCGCCAGCCGCCGATGACGGGTCCAGGATCAGCACCCCGGCCGGGCTCTGGTCCCCCGCCAGCCACACGTAGTCGCTGCCGGGCCGGAACGGGTAGAACTGATCGTTGCTGCGGCGGCTGGGCTGACCAGCCGGAACGACGACGGGTAGCGGCGCGGGCAGGTGGGCGCGCAACTGATCGCGCCGGGCTGCTAGCCGGGCCGCCGGCGGCGCCGGAGGCGCCGGTGCCTCGGGCTGATCGCCCCAGCTCGCGGACATGAAGTCCGCGAGCCGGGGCGAGACGGGATCGTTGAAGCTCCCGGTGCTCAGGCGGTCGCCGCCAGGCAGCCCGGCGCCCGCCGGTACCTCGGCATCCGCCAGCGTGCTGACAGCCTCGCTCATGACCCGCTCAGCCACACGTTGGTCGGGTCGCAGTTCAGGCCGAACCAGAAGAAGTTGCAGCCGTGCACTGCCGCGGAGTGGAAGATCGGCCACTTCTGAACGTTGATCGGCACGACGGCCACGTCCTCCATGGCCGACGCGTCAGCCTTCTGCCAGTCCGTGGCGGCAGCCGCCACGGTCGGGGCCGAGAGCGCTGCCTTGACGTAGTTGCCGACGGTCGGGCTGGTGAAGCCATCGAAGTCGTTCGATCCGGGACCTGGCTGGGTCAGCAGCGGCACGATCGTCGACCGGCCGTTGTTGCCGAACCAGTCGGGGATCCAGCCAGGAGGAGCAAGGTCCCAGACGTCACGCTTGGCCGTCGACGGGTTCTCCAGGTACTGGCCGTAGAAGTCGGACTGCGTCGCGGGAATCAGCTTCACGTGGAAGCCGGCCGCCTGCAGGCTGGACTGCAGCGACTGGGCCACGCGCGGCATCGGGTCGGTGGTCGAGTAGAGCAGCTTGAGCGTCACGCCAGTCTTCCCGGCCTGGGCGAGCAGTTGCTTGGCTTTCGCCGGGTCACCGCTGCCGTTGTTATCGGGGAACGGGTTGAAGTTCTTGATGTAGCCCACGTTGCCGGGCAGGACGAGCTGGGATGTCGTAGCGGCGAGGGCCTTACCGCCCAGGATCTGCACGATTGCGTTCTTGTCGACTGCGTACGCGACGGCCTCGCGGACCAGCTTGTTCGTCATCGGCCCGGCGTACTGGTTCAAGGTCAGGTAGGTGCCGACCGAGATCGACGAGTCGCCGCTGGCCGTCGGACCCAGTACGAGCCCGCTGCTGTGCTCGGCGATCAGGGTGGGAAGATCCTGCGTGGGCGGCGTCACGTCCCAGTCCAGGTCCCCCGTCCCGGCCTCTAGTTGCTGCTGAACGTTGTCGGCAGTCAGCCCCTCGGTGATCACGATCTTGTTGACGTAGGCGTGCCGGATCGGGTCAGTCGAGGCTTTCCAGGCCGGGTTGCGCGCGAGAGTAATCGACTTGTCTGCCGTGTACGAGGTGATCTCGTACGGGCCGTCGGAGAGCGTGTGCTGGCGGAACGCGGCGCTGTCCGGCACGTACTTCATGTACTCGATCGGGCGGGCCGAGCAGAAGCCCATCGTCAGGATGTACAGGAAGTCTGGCGTCGGGCTGAGCAGGTGGAAAGTCAGCGTCAGGTCGCTGGTAGCCACGACGCCTGGCAGGTTGTGCGAGTTGACGTACGAATCGATTCCGGTCACCGTGGGCGCCACCTTGGCGAACCCGTCACAGTAGGACGCCATCCCGACGATGGTGGCCGTGAAGTAGCCCGGTGCGCCGACTGGTGACGCTGGATTGCAGAGCATCTTGAACTCGCGGACGAAGTCCGCGGCCGTGACCTGCCGGGCCGGCGTGGTGTTCCACATCACGCCCTGGCGCAGGTGGACGATGATCGTCTTCCCGCCGTCCGTGATTCCCCCGTTGGCTGCGGTCGGAATCTCGGTGGCAATGTCGGGCACGACCGGCGGAGGCGTGCTCGCCCCGGTCGGGTCGGGGTAGCTGAACAGCTGGCGCGTGAACATGCGCTCCAGCGTGTTGCTCACCGTGTAGTAAGCGCTGACCGTGTCGAGGTTGAAAATGTCCGACTGACCGAGCATCGTCAGCGTGCCGCCCCGCTGCGGCGTTCCCGCCGAGGCGGAGTTCACGCCTGATCCAGAGCCGCTGACGGTGCCGGTGGAGCTGCACCCCGCCGCCAGCATGACGGCTGCTGCCATTACGCCAATGGCCGTGAAACCACGCTGCATGCACCCTCTCCCGTCTTCCGCCGCACGTCGGCGACGTGGGTGTCAGGTACTATGTCACACACTACTGATGGCCCGCTAGCTACATAGCAGGGCGAATCCGATTTGTTAAACAGCCCAAGCCGAGGCGGTCGCCCGCGCGCAGCGCCGCAGTTCACCGCTGCCTGGCAGCGGTCACATGCTCAACGTGACGACTCGTCGCCCAGGATGCGTTGCAGGGTGCGCTCACCCATGCGGCTCATCGGCGGGTTGCTGTCGCGGTAGTACCAGACCAGGCCGACAGCTTGTTCGAAGGCCCACGCCTTGCCGCGTTCCCAGTCAAGGTCGTCGCACCCGAGATCGTCGCGAAGCGCCTGCCGCGGGCGAGCCTCGAGCAGGTGCCAGGCGCCCACCAGGTCCAGGGCAGGATCAGCCGGACCTATGCCACCGACGTCGATGATCCCGGTCAGGCGTCCACCGGACACCAGCAGGTTGGCGGGGATGAGGTCACCGTGCGTCATCGTGTCCGGCGTAGTCCGGGGTAGCGTCCGCATCGTGCTCCACAGCCGCCGAAGCCGCGGAACGTCCAGTAGCTGCTCGCTGCGGTCGAGGCAGGTCTTCATCCAGGAGTCGTGCGAGCGCAGGTCGCCGCCGCGGCCAGGGCGGTCGAAGGTCCTGCCTCGGGTATCGATGGCCGCAACGCCGCGGACAAACTCGGCCAGGTCGCGGGCGAACGCGACCGATTCCGCCGGGTCATCCTCAGCCGCCGTGACGCCGGGCAGCCAGGTCTGCACTGACCACGGAAGCGGGTAACCCGCGCCCGGCTCGCCCAGCGCTACCACCTCGGGGGTAGCGAATCGAGTGCGGCCCAGCAGCTCGCGGGCCGCCTCCGCCTCTGACTCCAGCCACCGCCACGTCGAGGAGATATCCGCGGGCTGCAGCGGGAACCTCGCAGCCAGTTCGTCGCCGATCCGGAAGATGGCGTTGACCGTCCCCGATGAAGCGATGCCACTGACGGGCAGCCTCCGCCACTCGGGGAACTGCTCGTCCACTAGCTGACGCACCATCTGGGGTGACACTGCCAGCTGGCCGGCATGCATCTGCACAGCGGAAGCGTCTGGCATTCAGGGCGCTGGCGGCAACTCAGTTTCGCCCCGGCGTTGTCCTCGCGGCCGTCCGGCTTGCGACGATAGCCGGGTGGAGGTGCTGAGTAGCCGGATCCTGTTGCGTCCTGCCGACCTGGGCCGAAGCCACCAGTTCTACCGGGATGTGCTGGGCCTTGCGGTTTACCGCGAGTTCGGCACGCCTGACAGTCCCGGCCTGGTCTTCTTTCTGGGAACTGGCTTCCTTGAAGTGTCCGGCCGCTCTGGTGGTGCTGCCGGGCACTGCGTCATGATCTGGCTCCAGGTGCGGGATCTTGCCGCCGAGTACGAGCGGCTGCTGGCGGCAGGCGTGCGCGTGCTGCGTGAGCCCGTAGCAGAGCCATGGGGGCTAACCGAGATGTGGATCGAGGATCCCGATGGCGTCCGGATCGTTCTGGTGGAAGTCCCAGCCGACCACCCGCTGCGCCGGGATCCTCGACCGGCACCTGGGTGAGCTGGTCAGGAGAAACCGGCCCTGTCGCCGGGGTCGTACTGCGGCTCGCCCGCGCTAGTCCCGGCCCGGTCGATTGCCTCCAGCAGCATCCGCACCGCGCCCGGCATCTCAATGAGCGCCTGGCGCAGATCAACGAGCTCCTGCTCACCGTTCGGGTTGGCCTCCGCGGCGACCTCCGCCGCGTCAAAATCCTCCATGCGGTCGCGCGCCGTCTGCACCTCAGACGACACGAGCAGTTCTTCTAGTGCATTGTCTGCCATATCATCCCAATCGACACGGTTCTGCTAGCTCCGCGGTCTTGTCCGGAAGCGGGCCAGCCGGTACATCGGTTGGGACTACCCGAAACCCGGCTGCGCTACCAGCAACCGCACGGCAGCAAGCGATGCAGCCGGACGATCACCGGTTGCGCAGCGGAATCTTGTCGAACTCGGCGATATTGTCGGCTTCGATTGCGCGCAGGCCATGACCTAGCCGCAAGCGCGCCTGCCGCAGCAGCCTGAGCGAATTCGTCGCCGGACCTTCCGCGGCCTCTCGTTCCAGATCAGCCCCGTGCTCCTCAATCAGGTGTGCCTGAAGGGCTGCAGCGACTTCGTCGGCGGCCTTCAGCGCGTCATAGATAGCGCGATCCCGCGCGGTGTCGTCAACCATCTCGTCAGTATTCCGCCAGCGCGGGCCAGCCGAACCGCCCGGCCCTTGCTGAGCGCCTTGTGCGTCAGAGCGCGGAGTCGAGCAGATAGCGCAGTTAAGACATGAGGTCGTGCAGCAGCGCGAGCAGGCTGAGGCTGGCGGTGAATGACAGCGGCGCGTCGGGCTCATCCATCAGGTAAAGGCCCGTCTGGTTCACTCGGGTGCGCAGAATCTCCAGGAAGCCCTCGCCATGGCTGAGTTCGTAGCAACTCTCGGCCTGCCTGCCGGGGTTGTTCTCCAGTTAGCTGTACTGCCCGTGCATAGTGTCCGCGCGCAGGAAGTACGACCAGCGAGGCCGTCCGGGCTCGCGTTCCAGGATCATGTGCCGGCCCAGACCCGGTTCGGTCTGCCTGGTCTCGTACTGGGACCCGGCCGAGCCACCCTGAGGATTGAGGCCGCACGCCTCTGCCAGCATCTCCACTAGCGTGGACTTGCCGGATCCGTTCTCGCCGATTAGCACGGTCAGCCCGGCGCCGAGTTCCAGGCCATCACGCAGGATCTGCGCCACCGCCGGCACCGTAGCTGGCCAGCAGTCGGCGTCGAGCGGGCTGCCGGGGTCGTGGCGAATCGCTTTGATCGACCGCCCGCGACTGGGGCGCGAGGACTTGTCACTGGCCACGGTTCCCATCATCGGGTGCTGCGTGGTCGGCAGCCTCGCGCAGCAGCTGCATAGGCGCTGGCACAATGAGGCGCGTGACGCTTACGTTCCGGTTTGCGGAGGCAGCCGACGTGCCGGCGATCGTGGCTCTGGTCGAATCTGCCTATCGCGGTGATGCCAGCCGAGAGGGCTGGACAACAGAGGCCGACCTGCTCGACGGGAACCGCACGGACGTCCAGGCTGTCGAGTCCGTGCTGGCCGCGCCAGGAAGTGTCATGCTCCTGGCGGAAGCCGACGGCCAGCTGGCAGCTTCGTGCCACCTTGACCGGCATGCAGGCGATGCGGTCTACCTCGGAATGCTCGCAGTTCAGCCGAGCAGCCAGGGCCAGGGCTGGGGGCGTCAGATCCTGGCCGAAGCCGAGCGAGTGGCCCGGCGTGACTGGAGCGCGAACACGATGACCATGACCGTCATCGCGCAGCGTCCGGAACTGATCGCGTGGTACCAGCGACGGGGCTACCTGCCGACCGGCGAGACCAAGCCGTTTCCCTATGGCAAGGACCGGGGAGGCATTCCGAGGCGCCCAGATCTGCATTTCGTGGTGCTCGCCAAGCCGCTCTGAGAAAACTGCGAGTCAGGCGACCGCGACCGCTCTGATGCTGAGGATGATTCTCGCGGCGTTCCCCGGCTGGTGATGTTATCGACCGTTATGCGCAGGGCTAGCCCCGGCCCTTCGCCTTGCGCCGGCTCGGATGCTCGATGACGGCATCCGGGCCGGGAAAGACCAGAGCAATGTGCTGGTCCTCGAAATGCACGAGGTAGGGCGGCTCTCCGCCTGCTCCGCGGACTTCGACGATCTCACCGGTCCGCTCTGGCTGACCCACGACTGCGCTGTGCACGTGGATCACATCCCCGACGACTGCCTGCATGACGCGTGCCTCCTTGGCCAAGGTTCTCGTTCGCCGCTCGGCGCGTTCGCCCTAGCTTCCGCGCCGGGGCGGACACGTGCTGTTTCTACCCAGGTTGGCCACGAATCCATCCGCACGCCAGGCCAGACGTCTATAGGCCCGACTCGGCGGTTACCTGGCCCGACTCGATGGCAGCAATCAGCGACTTGTAGTCACGCTCGTTCTGATCGGCGTAGGCGCCGGCGAACTCTGCTATCGCAGCATCGAAGACGTCGGAGCCGCCAAGGTAGGACGCGATGGCAATGCGGTCGCCGGAGCGGGCGTGCGCGCGAGCAAGTGTCCAGCCGCACAGCGCGCCGTACATGCGCAAGCCAGTCGGCACCATGGCATCAATATCGAGTGCGAACTTCCAGTCCCGCAACTGGCGGACGTAGTAGTCGCGGCTCTGCCCGTCCAGGCCAATAACGCGCTGCCAGCCCAGGAAGATGTCACTGCTTGCCTGCATGAGTTGCTGGCCCGCCACCACTCGCTGGCCCTGGTTGGCGTACTTGCTGGCACCAACGAACCGGCTCAGCACCGACGGCTCGGCTTCCTTTACCTGGAGGAAGAGCGGATCGGAATCGTCCCGGCCGAGCATCAGGACGATCCAGCAGCGGGTCCCGACGCTGCCCACGCCGACCACCTTACGGGCCATGTCAGCGAACTCGAACTGGTCAAGCAGGTACTTGCGGTCGCTTTCCAGCGTGCGCCGGTACCGGGTTACCAGGTCGGCGAGCGCTGACAACAGCGCCTTGCGATCTGTTTGCCGTGGCACAAGCTCATCAGCCGGCACGATCAGCGGCGGGTCCGAGATTATTCGCGGCCGGCCGTCGACGATCCGGGTCAGCTTTGCCAGCTCCTGCATGCTGTCCCTGGTTCGAGCCTTGGCTATGCCTTTGTCCACGGCCGCGCGCTGCCGCTTCTTCAACTGCGTGTCGAACTGGGCACGTAGCTCGTCCATATCCGCGCGCGCGTACCAGACGGCCGTGTTCGGCTGGCTGGCGAAGTCGCGCATCGCCGTCCGGTAGCGGGCGACCGCTCCGATGACGATCTTGCGCCGGTCCTTGTCGGCGAACCCGTGCCCGCGCGCTGCCACCTCGAGGCTCACGGCCAGCCGCTTGACATCCCACTCCCACGGCCCGGGCAGCGTCTCGTCGAAGTCGTTGACGTCGAACACAAGCCGGCGCTCCGCCGACCCGAAGATGCCGAAGTTGGACAGGTGCGCGTCACCGCAGGCTTGCACGGGCAGGCCGGACGCGGGCGTCCCGGCCAGGTCGCTCGCCATCACCAGTGCGGCGCCCCGGAAGAAGGCGAAGGGCGAGACCGCCATCCGGCCGTACCGGACGGGTACCAGATCCGGGAGCCGGGACGCAGCCTGCTCCTCCAGCAGGGCCAGCGGGTCGGGTCGGTCGGCGGGCGGATCGAATGCGGCGTGACTCTCCCTGGGTACCTGCGTGCGCGCTTCCTTGCCCCTGGCCTCCCGGTCAGCGGGCGACAGGTGCGCCAGCCCGCTGTCGAGCTGATACCTGGGCAGCCGCCGGGCGGGCGCCGCAGTTACTACGCTCATTACTCGCTCCCTGAGAATTGACATCCGTCACGATGCCCCGTCCGCTGAGCTGGCACCTCACCCGCGGCGGGTGAGTGCCGCCCGGGTAAGCAGCCGGAAAGCTGTGCCGGTCGTCACGCCGTAGGCCAGGTGGGCGCCCAGGTTGCTGTCGATCGGCCCGAATTCCCACCGGAGCAGGCTTTCCTTCGCACCGGTGCGGCGGGCACGGACCCCTGGGGCTAGTGCAGATGGACTATCACCAGGTTCTTCAGCGCGACCATCGCCAGCCCCAGCACTGCCGCAATCGACGTGCAGGCCGTCAGCTGCCAGCCCGTGAGCTGAGCAGCGCGGCCGGCGGTCCATCCGTGCGCGGTGAGCAGGACGACCGCGGCGCCGACCCCGGTGTTGGCGGCGGCGAACGCGGAGGCACCCGCCAGTCGTGCCACGACCAGCACCGCCAGCGGCGCGAACGATGCGCTCACGATCGGCCAGCTGCCCGCCAGGCGCGCCCGGATATAGGCCCACGTCGGGACGTGCCCGCCGGTTGCCTGCCGACCGAGAACCTCTGCGTACTGCTCGGCTAGCCAGTACACCACCAGCGTTACCAGAACCGACAACGCAAGTGCCAGCGTCGGCAAGCTGCCGCCGGCGGCTGCCATGACCGACGCGGTGATGATGGCTCCGTAGATTCCCGCGGCCCGGCGCCGACCCGCGTCTGCGCGCTCTGGCCGTTCCGGCACTTGGTCTGCCGGATCTTTCGTCATAGCCATGGCTCTCTTGCCCCCGCCGACGGCTATCGGCGCACGGAGCGCGCCGGGGCAGCGTCCGCCGACGCGAGCGGTGCGGCCTTGTCTGGCTTGCGCGGCAGGAACACGGAGATCACGAGGCCGATCAGGGTGATCACTGCCAGCATGATGAGCGCGACGGCGAAGGGATGGCCGGCTGGCAGCTTCACCGCCACCAGCACCGAGCCCACGAGCGCCGTGCCGATGGATGACCCGAGGTTGGAGACGCTGCGCGACAGGCCGGAAATGTCACCCTGATCGGAGTCGGGGAAGCTGGACTGGACAACGTTGACCGACGACGTCAGCATGACGCCGGAGCCAACACCCGACAGCAACAGGCCGGGAATCCAGGTCAGGACGCCGGTATGCGCCCGGACGAGCGCTAGCAGGAGCAGGATTCCGGCAAGGGCAATGGCGAAGCCCGCGATGATCAGTGAGCGCTGCTGCCGGCGCCGGGCAAGCCGATCCGCCGCAGCGGACGCGACCAGTATGCCGATGGTGGCCGGGGTCAGCATCAGGCCGGTCCCGATCGCGTTATAGCCGTCGACCTCCTGCAGGTACACCGCGAGCACGAAGAACGAGCCCTGCAGCACCAGCCACTGGATGACCTGGGTGCCGAGGCCGAGGTTGGCAACCCGGTTACCGAACAATCGAAGCGCCAGCAGGACGTCTTTGCCCTTCCGCTCGGCGGACCGGACGTGCAGGACGAAGCACAGCAGGAACAGCGCGCCTATCGCCACAATCGGCCAGACCGGCGAAACGCCGCCCTTGGGCAGGATCACGGTGCCCGCCACCGCGAACGCCTTCCGCGAGGCGAAGAAGCCATAGGTCCGGGACTCCAGCAGGCCGAGCACCACGAAGAAGAGGCCGGCCGCCGACAGCACGGCTCCCGTGAGGTCGAATCTCGGCTTCCGGACGGACTTGGCCGGCTCGATGATCCGGCGACCCAGCACGATAATCGATCCCACGACGATGACCTGCAGGCCGAACGAGGCACGCCAGCTGATCCCGCTAGTGATCAGTCCGCCGATGAGTGGCCCGGCGGCGGCGCCGAGGCCTGCGGCGCCGCTCACCACGCCGAAATACTTTGCTCGCGACTTGATGTCCGGGAAGGCAACGGTCACCAGGATGTAGATCGGCGGGATCAGCAGCGCAGAGCCGACGCCCTCAAGGATCGAGTAACCGAAGATCATCAGCCCGAGTCCCGGCGCAAGCGCGGCGAGCAGGGCTCCGGCGCCATAGACGATCAGCCCGGCCAGGAAGCAGCGCTTGCGGCCCCAGATGTCGGTCAGCTTGCTGCCGGGGATCATCAGCGCCGCCATCGTGAGCGTGAACAGGGTGATCGCCGTCTGCACGCCGCTCACGGTGGTGTGGATGTCCGTAGCAATAGCGCTGATCGCCACGTTCATGTTCGTCGCGGCGTAGCTGGCGATGAACTGAGCCAGTGCCAGCGGGAAGATCATCGCCCGGGCGGCGGCTGCCGTCGCCGCGGGACTGCCCCCAGAGCCTGCTGCCCGCACCACCGTAGGGTGCCCGCCTTGCGATCAGCCGGTCATCACCTTCACGGGGTGATCGTTCCGCTTCCCCTGGCCACCGGCATGGATTCACCCCAGCGGGGTGATGCCTCCGCGTTGTCACGGACCCGATCCTTGTGCTGCACACGCGCCAGCCCGGCCGCGATCAGCCGGGCACACCTAGATAACCGGAGAAGCAATGGCCACACTGACCGCCTGGAAGTTCGCATCGCCCTATGGGGCCGACGACGCGCTCACCACGCTGGAAAAGCTGCAGACCGAGGCACTCATCCAGGTTCAGGACGCCGCCGTCGTCAGCTGGGAAGCCGGCCGCCGCAGGCCGAAGACCCGGGAGATGCACTCGACGAAGCGGTCCGGTGCGCTGGGCGGCGGATTCTGGGGGCTGCTTTTCGGCCTGATCTTCTTCGTGCCGATTCTGGGCCTGGCGATCGGGGCTGCCACCGGCGCGCTCTTCGGCTCGATGGCTGACGTGGGCATCAGCGACTCGTTCATCAAGTCTGTCCGGGAGCGGGTCACACCGGGAACCTCAGCCCTGTTCCTGCTGAGCTCGGACGCCGTCATGGATCGGGTCAAGGCCGAGTTCGGCGACACCAAGGCCGAGCTCATCAGCACGAACCTCTCCATGGAGCAGGAGCAGCGGCTGCGCGAAGCGTTCGTGCACGACGAAGAGGAGTAGCCGCGCTGGGATTAGCGGGCGGCTGCTGTCCTCTTACCCCGCTGTCCTCTTTACCGGGATACGGCCTCAGCAGGAGCGTGACCAGGGGCTTCCGGCTCGCACCCAGCCGCGCTAGCGTACGGCCGTGACGACGATGGCGCACTCCGGTTAGGGCGGCACTATGTCACCGGGTACGACGGACGGGCTGGTCGCGGTCTCGCTGCGCCAGGGGAGCCCGACGATCGAGTGCAAGGTCACCTGGCAGGACGACAACGTCGCCGAATACAACCTCCGTGCATCTTCGATGCACCGCGCGAAGCGCGAAATCACCGCCTCGCTGCGCACGGAGGGACTTCTGCCCGTGGATCGCTGGAGCGTCGCGGAATCTGACGGTCATGAAGTCATGCGCCACTTCAGCCGGAGCAGCGCGGGCGAAAGCTGGAACTTCCCCGTCGTCCGGTAATGATGACGCTGCGCGTGCTTGGCAGACTTGGCATGCCACCAAAATCTGATCACTGGCGATTCTTGCCCGGAAACCAGATGCGCGGCCGCTGCCATCGGGATCGATGATGAGGGTCCTGGCCGACCGCCGAGTCTTCGGCGCTCACGCCGATGTCACGCCAGTAGTCGTCACAACCTCTACGCGGGATAAGGGTCCGGTTGTGTTGTATAGCTCTGGCCGCTGGGTGTTCGCCAGGTCACGATGCCGGGCTGGTCTTGGGTCAGTTACCAGCCGTGAGCTTGTTTGGCCTGGTGCTGCCGCCGGCCATGGCGGCGGCGGGATGCAATAACGACATAGGTGAAGCGCTGCCGTCGAGCGCCGCCCTGGAGGGTTGGCGTTCCTGGCTCGGCCCGGTGGCTGGCCCAGGTCCGTAGAGCTTCTTTCCGCTTCCTATAGGTACCGCCTAAGCTCAGCTCATGAAGCTCGTCAGATGGCTCAGCGACCGCATGTCCCGACTCACGCAACTGCTCTCCATCGGGTCGGACGCTGCGTCAGACGTGGCCGCCGCCAACGCCGCAGACCGCAGTCGGAGAACCGTCAATATCGTCGCCGCCAGGAACAGCTCTAGCCCGTTTCGCAGGTAGGCGCTGAAGGCCGGTGCCGAAAGAGCTACGACGTCACGGCAGCGCAGGACCGGCCGCTGTTTCGCCGACAAACCCGGGCGGCCAGGGACTAGCTGCCTATTGCTAGCTCATACTGCAGCACGCAGTGCCAGCCTTTGATGTAGGCACCAAGGTGCTACACCGGGTACGGGTCGGGTTGTGTTGTATAGCTCCGGCCGCTGGGTGTTCGCCAGGTCATGATGCCGGGCTGGGGTTGGGTGAGGTGCCAGCGGTGGGCTTGTTTGGC
>Ga0335075_10006038_pt1 | contig 18719 bp, 16 predicted proteins | sample Lox_Sample_24_FD_206723 | JGI IMG/M metagenome (GOLD analysis project Ga0335075, IMG submission 206723) | Soil microbial communities from Loxahatchee National Wildlife Refuge, Florida, United States - Lox_Sample_2.4 | ecosystem: Environmental > Terrestrial > Soil > Wetlands | place: USA... | reverse complement strand
TCTGGAATACCACTACTGGTGCTAGAGTCAACAGCATTGACACTGGGTCTCAAGTTACGAGTCTGAAGTTCAGCAACCACTACCGTGAACTGGTCAGCTCAAGTGGCTTCCCTGATAACTCGCTTAGCATCTGGAGCTATCCTACACTTGTACGGAACGTCGAGATCCCTGCTCACGAGACTAGAGTCCTGCATAGTTGCCTTAGTCCAGATGGGCAGATGCTAGCTACTGCTGGTGAGTACCTCCATTCATTGCAGACTCCAACCCCTTCTGATTACTGACCTATCTTGAATTTAGCGGCGGACGAGAGCCTCAAGTTCTGGAAAGTCTTTGAACGCAAAGCAGGCGTAAGTGCTTCGGCATCGCGCGAAGGTGGCATAGGCAAGAGTGGTAGCCAGATGGCTAAACAAATGACAATTCGGTGATTGTGAGATGAGCGAATCTTTGATGTTTGAGCATGGCATGGCGTTGATTGGGTTGAGGCTTATTTGGTGGGCATCTTGCGTGCGAGGCCGAAGCCCCTCGTGATGTCTGCCATGATTGCTTCATGGTGTCTCTTATATTGTGTTTGGCGACAGTACATAGCTTAAGTAGCATGTTCTACAATGGCAAGATGATACTGAAAGTCTTCTATCTATACTTTTATTCTTCCGGACCTGGTTATTCATGGCTATGATGCACCATAACAACATCCATTGGATTCAGCCATCATACAAGATGTGGAGGTACTTTCATCCCCCCTCCACAGCCCGGTAGGAAGGTGAATGGATGGATGTAAGGTGGAAAACGGGAAACTCGTCCTTTGACGCTGTCCCCTTTCTCGGTTGCACCAATGGCTCAACCAGATCGAAGCTGCGGAATCTGTCTTATGTGATATGTACATAGGGGGGTGAATAGTATTATCAATAGTAGATGTAGATACTATAACAGTGGGTATAATGGCCTGGCCGGGCCACCCTTGCTCGGCTCAGCTCAAGCTCGCCTCGAGCGATGTCGATGTTGATGTCGATGTTGATGCAGAATGTCGGAATGTCGGAATGTCGGAATATCGTCTTGCGACATTTCTTGCTCTGCTGCCAGACATGGGCAAGATGCTACAGTTGCCCTCTCCTCTCCCAGGAGGTTGGTCTGCCCCGTCAAATCTTAGACTGGATGGGGGATCACTTGTAGGGTTTTTTGTTAGCAAAAAGGTTGTCACGTCTGCACACCAACGGCCTTCTTGCTCTGTGCCTCTTCGATATAAAAGCCAAACACCAACCGATACAGATCTCTCAACCAGGTAAAATAGCCACTCTGCACCATCGCCTTTACCGCCCTTGCAACATCCACCGCCGCCGCCCGCACTGGCGGTCCAATATTCCTAAACGCTGGATCGCCAGCGATGACCTTTTTGTAGTTGTCCAGAAGGTTGACCTGCCAGGGTTGCGTCCCGAAGGAATCGTCCGGAAGCTGCTTTACAAACGAGGGTAGATTGTAGGCGGGCGAGTTACGCTCAAAGCCCGTGTTCAGGGCAGCTTTGACGAAAAGCACTTTGAGGAGGGTGAGGTTGGGGTCTTCGGAAGGAGTGGTAACGGTATGAGTAGACGAGGTGGCAGAGATAGCGCTGCGGGCGGAACGATTGGAGGCGCGGGAGGAGGTGGAAAGGGTCGAGGAGGCTGATGACCATTTCTGAGCAGCTGCTTGGGCGGCAGCTTGTTGGACTTGGGCTGCTGTTGCAGAGAGCGGGGTTTTGATGGCTGTTGTGTTGGATTTGGCGTCGGAGCTACGTTGTTGGGATGGCTGGTTTTGGGTCGTTCCTCCGAAGACAAGGATGTTGGGCACGGGTGCCTCGTCGGGGGAGACATTGATGGTGTCTTCGAAGATGGTGGTGGGAGTTTCGGGGAGCAGGCGCTGCGCTGATGTGTCTTCAACGGGGACGAAGCCGGAGCGCTTCGCTTGGTTGAAGGCCTGGGTGAAGGTAGTTTGGCTCGGTCGAGGCGTGCCGCGATCTGGTCTGATCTGGGTCCATCCTTCACGGAAGAGGTCACACAGCTCCCAACACGCCTGCACTGCGGAGCCCAGGAGTTCCTCGTCCGGCTTCCGACCTTCGCGCTTGCTTTGGCGGAGGCTGAACAACATTTCGGCTAATGACCAGCACGCTCGGAGGAGAGAGTCTGTCTCCTCTGCGAGTCGAGAGTTCTGTTTCATCAACCTGTGACACAGGGTGATGTAGAAGTCGAGTGTTCTTTCTCGAAATGCTTCGGGCAGACTTCGATCATGCGTGTTATAGAGGTGATTGTTCAGCTCGAAGCTCACTCTCAGCACCGAATCCGCAGCTTCATTGTCGCGCACTCGAACTTCGAACAGGGCCTGACAGAAGTCCCGGCAAAGGTCCAAGGTTGGCCGGATACGACTTGGTGTGGGGTCTTCTCGGCTGTCGTATAAATTTTGGCAAAGCTTCCAACAGGTTTTCCAGGCCTGCTCTTGCATGTCCCCTTTGCCAGCGAAGTTGAATATCCTCTCGCGATGTATATGGCTAAGATTAGCCAACGTGTTGCACAACGTCCAGCATTCTGCCAGGGCTGTTCTCAACGCGGTAATTTCCACTTCTGTGTCCCGGAACTGGCTCACGGCGCGATTGATGGCTTCTTCGTAATCGCTCACCTCGGGCACTGCTGCCTCAGCATCTTGTGCCTCCGGAATGTCTTTGTAGCAAGGTTTTTTTAGCATGAGAACCCGGTTTGGCATATTGTAATTACTCACCTTCTAGTACACTTCTTGAAGGTGGGCGTCTGTCGAAATCCTCCACCTCTTGTCTTGTTTGAGCACGAGGAGTAGCCCTTTCGGACCAGTCCTTTGGTGGTGTGAGAGCCGTTGTTAGGGCGGGAGGTGAAACAGGTGCGTCTCCGCTTCTCTAAACGATGGGTCAGCATTGCTTCAGCGCTGAACATCCTGAGGAAGTCAGACCTTCTCGGAAGATTTGTGGTCGATGACGAGGGGGGTCTTCACAGTTATCGCAGAGCTCTGTGAGCTGTTCGAGATTGGTCGCTGGTCGGACAGCGGAGGCCGATGAGCCTGTGATTCTGGTCGGCTTGGTGCTTGTGACTGCCCCGATTCAGTACGCTGGTGGCTTTCTATTCTCGATGTTCCACTATGACGATTTGGCGCTGTTTGTGGACGCTTGGGCAGATCCGACTTCGTTAAAAGTGAAAGTTAGTATTCCGCATTCGATTGCTTGTGCCGCATTGGACTTACAAATCTTCCAAAACCAGCTGGTGCATGGATTACAGATTGTGGGGGTTCGTCCTCATCTGATCTGGGCGGATAGGAGGCGCCCGTCTGTTTTGCTGTTTCAATCTTTTTGCATGTCAGCCAACGCCTTCAATTTGGAGACTCCCAGGCGAGACATATGTACCTTCAATTCGGCCTGGATCGGGCTTTTTACTGAAGAGGTAGTCTGCGGTTTTGTAGGCTCTTTATCATTGTTCTCCAGCACCTCGTCCACATCCGTGAAATCAGTCCCCGTCGAAGATGGGGCAACAGGTGAAGGGTCGACGATGCTTTCGGGGGCATTCGGTGACGGAGGAGCGAGATGTGCTTGCTTCTCACTTGGATTCACCCTACCAGGTATCAGTCAAGGTCGAGGTCGTAGAGTGGGGCATCGGTACTCACATGGCAGTCACGGGACCTGGAATAAATGCAGGCCTAGGCGAATCAGGTTTGTCTGAGAAGGGCGAGAATGCTGAGATGAGGGCGTTGGCAGATGAAGGTTGCCTCAAGGGCGAGCGAACGGCCATCATCATGGCCGCTTATGCGACCTGCCGGCGTCGGGAGTGAGGCTCAGGGTAAGAAGGAAGGCGAGGTGCGCAAAAAGGACGTTTTTGGGGGGCAACACGATGGCACCTCAAGCATGGAGCTCTGACACTATCAAAACTCTAGTAAGGCTGATTTGCAAGCAGAGAAAGGCAGCTGTCATGCATGGATGGTCCAGGTGGGCGTGTTATTTGTCCAAAGAGGCACAAGCGGGGGGATGCGGCCTGAAATGCGACCTTTCGTCTTTTGGCCCCCACGCCGGCTGAGGAGAGTCAATGTCGGACGATGTCGATGTACACAATTGTTGGCTGGGATGATTCAAACTCCAGGTGCGAGGGGAAAGCTGGAAATGGTCTGCCTGTTGAAGACTTGGAAGCTGTGGGGGCCTAAAAAACCCGCTCGCGAAAGTATCAAGTGCGAACAATCCTCTTGGAGAAGAGGGACTTAAAACTGGCCAATAAGTTGCAGGAAAATTTGGCCGGATGAGAAAGTAGTTGTAGCAGTCGTGTTAGAGAAAGGCCACCCAGCGTTTGGCAGTAAACTGCCACTTGTGATTCTAAGAGGTCGTACTTTCAGAAGGTTGGTGCAAGTAGACCCCAATCCGCGAGATGCAGTATGGAGTGAATGGCAGGAAAGACGGTGCAAAAAAGGCTGCATGTGCAGGTAGTATTTGGTAGCTCGAGTCGCGCTAGTCGCGAATCAATCGACAAGGGGAGAATGCCTTGTCGGAAGTCGAGCTCCTGGATTGGTGGTGTGCTGTTGACCCACACCAGGCCCCACAAATGCGTGTGGATCGGTGAATAGACAAGTGACATTTACACGGGGAAGGATGGAAAGGAAGGACCTGAGAGCGGATTGCTTGGCGGAGTCGCCGTGCGGCACAATGGAGAAAGGCGTGGACCGCGTAGAGTGGATCATGCCAGTGATAGCGTTCCCGACTGAACCATTCAACTGGAGTGTGTCGGTTGGTGATGAGTTGGATTAGCTACAGATTGGCACCTGCAGCTTCGTGCTCTCGCTGCTGCAATTCGTGGGCCGAGACGCATGAAGGTAGCCTAAATTCCTTGTGGCTTAACGCCTCCTTGTAGCCGCCGGACCATGAAAGCTCGGACATCGCCCCTAGTGTTTGAGGTGGGAGGCTTCTGCCGCGTTCTGCGAAACACTCCTGAACTCATGGGTCGTTGTTTCAGTCTAGGCCTACCGGCATCATTACTATTTGTGGGAATAAGTGATTCCTTAAGACCTAAAGGCTCTGCACTCTCGCCCCCGATGACAGAGCAGCCTTATCGCAGGAGAGGGTCAAAAGTATAACCCCCCCTCATGCTATCAAGCTAGCGTTTTCTGAAGGTGCAAAGTGGAGAGCGCTTCCAACGCTGCAAAGCATGCTTGCGTGCCACAACGCTCGATCCGGTATCTCAGGGGTTGGCCTTGCTATGGCCGCTTCTGAGACTTCGATTTAGTACGGAACAGAAACGGTTATGGGGTTGGATGAAGCTGTCTTTGTTCAGGCCAGAGAGCTGATCGCGTGTCCATTGGTGAATGATCAGCCAACAAAAGTTCCAACAACGTGGTAACCTGGGGCTGGTCGGTAAGCGGCGGTAAAAGCCACATGTCATCCATTCCCGTTTTTCCAACGTCGTGCATCGAGGCCCCAACGGAACAGGCCAATCTCGGATACTCGCTAAAACATTGCCTCGGGTTGGTTTGTTGGGATAACTCCAAACCAACGCAGTAAGCGACAAGTTTCTCTTACATATCATCTCCTGTTCCACATTCTCACATCTGACACAAGCCAACAGAATCAGTCGCGGATCTTGTATAGACCCTCAATTTGCAAATTTCGACCTTATGTACCAGAGCGCCTCACATTATAGTAACATGTTGGGTTTTCCTGGCACACTTCGAAATGGTCGTGTTGGACGCTATCCTACCCATGCTCGCCAAATCTCACTTTTCGGAATCGCCTTCCTACCTTCCTCTACGATCCGCCAGGGAGCCTTGACACTGAAGCGTCCATTGCCATCTCCGTCGCCCAGGGCCTCGTCCCAGAGATATGCTTCTTCTCCACGTTCCTGTCCAAGCGAACACGAAGGTATCTCGTTGCGTAGAACTCGCCGCATGAAATCCTGCATAGCCAGAAGGCAGTCTTCTGCATCCACGTCTGCTGTCACATGCGCTGCGCCAAGTCTCACTCTTCGTTTCTTGCTCACTTGTTCAGGTCCAACTCGTACTGGAGTCTTTTCGGCCCTCAGGTCTATGGTGATGGTGCGCGGCGTAGGTTCAGTCGTGCCGCTGGAGTCACTTGGACTATCTGTGGCAGTGACCAAGACCCATTCGTCGTCATCGCTTCCCGCCTCTTCGATCCTGTCATCAGCTGTCTCCTCCACTTCCTTGTTCCTCTCCTCCACAAAACTTATGACCTTCTTCAATGAATCCCACCAGTCCAGCAGATCACTCTCAATGTCGAATATGGTGGGCATCGGCGGCTCTGATGCCTCTTTCGTATCAGGCGATTCTCGTTCATATAAGCTGTCGCCCACAACAATGTATCGCTCGTTGCGATCATACCAGGTCAAGGAGTCCGGCGTATGACCTGGTGTGTGCAGAATCGTTATACCCGTGTCTATTTCTAGAATTTCTGAACGATGCAACGGGTTAGGGTAGGCATATACTATAGGCTCCAAATCGTGAGCCCAAATGCCGACATCATACTTTGGGGTCTTCACGCCCATTGCCTCGCAAAGGGAATGCTCAGCGAGATTCGAGCGTGGCACGATGAAGCTTTTCTTGTGCGACGAAGAAAGCACAGTAGTCATGCCTGAAGTGGTTGAAGGCAAATAGTTGAGGCCAAGGATGTGATCGTAGTGGCAGTGCGTGGTGACGACGAGGTATGGGATCTCGCCATTTGGATTGATGGTGGCACGAAGGAAGTTGGCAAGGTTATAGTTGTGATCAGGGCGAGGCTTGTAAGTGCCTGACAAGATTGGCTCCGGCCTGATGACAGTGGAGAAATTCGGACGCGGGTTGAGATTCGTGCCACAGCCAGTATCCGAGAGGATAATCAGAGCAGGGCGAGTAGATCCCTTGGTCAAGAAGACCGTCTTTGCATAGATGTGTGGAAACTCAGAGTACTTGTCGGTCTCTCGGATAAGGTGAGTGGACGGGTTGAGCTGGCGGATGGTGAAAGGGAACCTTTCCAACCCTGGGAATGAAGACATGGTCTCCAAGAAAGTTCAATTAGCCTCCCACTATCGCGGCGTGTCGCCAGATGTTCAACGGCGTAAATAATACCCAGCGGGGGAGACGTCGTCGATTTCGACGCTTGGGCCTTGCTTGGAGATATGGAGGCCCCGCTTTGGGCTCAGCAAGACTTGAAACTCAAGTGAGACGAGCACAAAAAGCCAACGATAGGAATGTTTTACCAGGATAGCGGCCGTATTAACCAACAAGGGCGCACAGAAACCTTTGAACATGCCAATATCGCAGGATATACTCGAAGGACAAACTTTCGTCACGGCCGTCTCCCATGGTGGGGATGCTTGGCATATGGGAGCCTAGAAGGTCCTTTTGGAAGAACACGTAAGCCCACCAGGCTACGGCCAAATGCAAATCGCAATTCAAACTGGTCATTGGCGAAGCGTTCGGTTAAGCTCATCTATACAGTCATGGACTACATTCATGTCGTTGGCTATAGTTATTTATCCCACGTTCCTATGGCACATCGCCTACCCATAGAGATCTATGGCAAGCGGAAAGCCGTTTGCGCCATGGCCTTTTCCAAGGCTCGTTGGATTGTTCCCGTGCTCCTCAAACAGAAACAACGTCCAGATGCACATGCGCTGGTTTCTCACCTCCTGAAACCGATTCTCACCTGGCCGAAACTCATTTCATCAACGCCAAAGAAACGAAGACCGCAGCAATTTCTTCAAATGCTCCGGTCCAGCTCCCAGCATCTCCTTCGTCTTCAAGCTCGCTTTCCTCAGCGTTTGGAGAGTTCGGCGCCCTTTCCTTTCATCCCCCCACATGATCTCATCAACGCACTCCGGCGGATAGCAGGTCGTAGGACTGAGGATCAGTGGAACGTCCCTCACTTCCTCTTGTTTCATTTTCCAGTCCTCGTTACCCGAAATTCGGGTCAGAGGAGCCAAAGCGTCGTCCCAATTACCGCTCCGAAGACGCACGTCTTCGAATTCAAAATCGTGAAGGACTTTGCGATGCGACATGATGAAGTCAGAGATTTGTACAGCATCCACCGTGGCGTTTTCCAGTAGCATGTTTTTCAAGTGTCGAAACTTGAGCGCTGCAAAGGGAGGGTTGGCCCCGGACTTAGGACAAGCGCTGGAGCAGTCGAAGATTCTTGAAGCCGCAACACAAGGTTCCATGTGTAGTGATAACGGACTGGGCCCTTTTGAACCAATCCATCGGAAGCTGAGCGATTCAAGTGATGTCAATGATTTGAGGTAAGTGTGCAGTATTTTGAGATGGTCGGATGGGTGCTCGGGCCCGAAACTGAAACTGTCCATCTCAACAGTCAACTTTTTGATATTGCGCCACCTTTTTGTCGAGGCCGGTGACGCGCCGATGCCGATCTGTGGACGTAGATACAAGACAGCGGCTGGATGGATTGGCTGTAGTGACAGAGTGTCGAGGTCTGGAAGGACTACTCTCTCCACGGCCATCCGGAGCGAGATTAGAGCATAATCGACAGCATCCCGTCGATAGCGTTGGCCTAAAGGTTGCCCGGGACAAGAGATTCGTAAGTGCCGTAAGAATGGCATTGCATCGAAAGCGCGGATGAATGAAGAAATGTTCGTAGCGGCGTGAAATATGGGTGGATACTGTTTGACGAGGAGGTCGTTCATTTCTCGAGTACCATACTTGGGCGTCGAGGCCCGTGAAGTAGACGATGAAGGCCTACTTGAGCCTAGTGAAGGCTCGTAGAGGAAGGTCTGTTCTTCGCCGGTCACTGGGTCCAGCAAGGGAGCGAGAAAAGTGTCGGGAGTGTGCGGCATGTGGAAGGAGAAAGTCCTGACATGGTACCCAATCCTCTCCAGTGCGGCCATACGCGCCAGGCGTGTAAATGAGTTGATGTCAAAAGATAGCTTTATGTCGGCAAAAAGATGCGGCGCAACTGTTGTACTGAAGTTATGACAGACTAGCCGGAGCGTCTGGCAGTCTTCTTTGGCCACATAAGAGAGAAAGCAATCGCGGGTAAGATCGGTCCGCCAGAACTTGACAAAGGCGGCCGAAGGCATTATCGAAATGTTTCATTTCGCTTTCGCGATAGAGAAATGGGAAAGGTATAAATGAGAAAAGAATGGAAAGCCCGCACACCGAAACCGAATAATTGAGCGCCACCTAAACGACCAAAGAGGAGTGGAGAGTGTTTGGTACAAATACAAAATTCAAAGGGGTGTCACTGCAATGTGTGAGGGATTATGTGTTCGGAGTGCAGAGAGGGGGTTGGATAGAGAGAAGAGGTTCGCCTCAGGATTCTGAGGCATCCATCCGGGCATTTAGAGAAATCGGGTTTTGGCCTTGCCACCGAAAATCGTCGAGCAATTGTTTGTATGAGTCATTTCTGTCCATTAGAATCACAAAGTGAAAAGCACAAGTCTTAGAGTGCAGAAGCGTGGAACGCTTTACAGTTAGGAAATCGCGAGAAATACACGCTGCCGACGTGATGAATGGTCAAGGAAAAGGAAGTGCAGAAGCACCCGGCTTGGGGCTCGGACCCCTTGAACCAGCTCCAAAGAAGCTCCAAGAAGCTCCAAGCCCCATCCTCCGTAGGTACCAAAGCTTTTGTCGCAGAGATCAAGTGCTTGAATAGTTGTCGAACAGATCGCATTGGGGTCATGTTCATCTTGCTGTATACGTTTGGATGAAAATGATGCTATAGAGGAAAATACAGCGCCTTTGTTTTTGCGATTCAGGAGAGAGCGCTTGACCGCCGATCGCCAAAACCTGGGGGGAAAATGCACCAGCAAGCGGTCTCCCCAGCCTCGTTTCTTCGCCCCACTTGCGCGTGGAATCCTACAAGTAGACTCGGAGCACGCCGCGCCTGGTCGCGCGTATCTGCGGTCGCGTTCCAAAACACGACTGCGCGCGTCTGTTTCATGACCATAATGGCAGGTTGCTCGAGATGGCGTAGGGGCACTTCCTGCTGCCCTGGAAAAGTTCTAGTCTCATGCACTCTGTATTGGGCAGTTGTTTCAAATGTCCCAAGGCTTCAACGCCACGAAGATCATTGATTTACTCTGAGTGCATTCTAACACTATATCATCCAATCCATCCTGAACGCTCGTGCTAGAAAGACACGCCAGGGTATTGCCAAAATGCTGCCAACTCCGCCAATGCTGAATCCGTGTCAATGCTTATTCATGCACCGAAAGTGGTACCCATCCTTCCACCCTGCCATCCATAGCAAGAATGCCTTCATCATTTCTCATATCATCTTTCTCTCCTACCTTCAAACTCTCCCTAAAGGGCTCCACCTGCACACCCCGCTCCCGGAACAGCTGCAGGACCGCTCTTACATTGAGCAATATTGTCCTCTCGGGGTTTTCGGCATTCAGAAATCGCCTCCCGATCCAGGGAAAGAGGCAGCCAAAGTCAGACTGGCTCAAATGAGCAGTCTTTGGTGCGTAAAAAAGACGAGGTAATCGATCACCGACCTTTTCTGTGGCCACCGTTTCCCTCTCGGGCTCCTCTGACAGTAGACTTTTCGTGCACTGGAGCAGCGCAGACCAGTTATAGAACGCTTCGCTCATGATCGCCAGCACGTTGCTGCGTCCAGCCTGTTCCTCCGCAGCCCAGCATGGTAGCGGCTTTTCCCAGAGCCATTTCGTACTTGGCGTGCTGCAAAGTGGCATCGTCCAAAGGTCTAGCAGAACGATAGGTGACTGAGCTGTGATCTGCCTTGACAGGCCTGAGTTCGCTGCGGGCGAATAGAGTGGTTCCCAGTCCGGGTTATGCTCATGCTCGGTGCCCTTGAGATCGGGAATTGCTTGACGCCAGAAGACAGATTTGACAAATTGCACGATGCTCGCAGCACCGAAGGAGTGGCCTGCCCAGGTCACATTTGACGGGCTAAGATCTAGCATATTTTTGAAGGAAGGTGTCGATTGTTGGGCGAGATTTGTCAGAGCTGATCCGGATTCTAGCTTTTCGATCGCTGTGTAGAGCAGCTCGAGCTCCCATAGTCTGATTCGTAGTTGAGAGTTGCGGGCTGTGAGGACGTCTGGCGTCGGAGTATGTGACAGGTTGAGGTATGGCACATTCGTGGTGGTACCATCCACATTCCTGATAATTGAGATTGGACATGACCGATCTCTGTGTTCAGATGCTACACACACTATACCACAGCTGGCAAGAGCGCTCAATATGCTGCTGTAAGCATTGAAGGATCCACCAAGGCCATGAGAAAAAATGACAACCGGATACTTGTCTCCTGATGGCGGGGGAGAAAGAACTTCCGTATTTGGGGCCGCAGGGATTACTGTATGTTTCAGTGGATTAGGCGAGTACCTGTTCCTACGTTAGTAGTGAAAGACATACTAACGTGCAAACCACAAAATCAAAAGCCCCCAACATAGGCTCTACTAGCTTCTTCGAGGAGATAGGTCTTGCGGTGCACCGTCATGAGTGGCCGGGACAAATCACAACATGCCAAGTGAGGACAAAGGAACTTTTTCCACTTACGAGAATAGTTTAGCCAGGCGTGGGGAAGCTCCCAAGAAGGTAGCATATGCCTCTAGCCATTGCTGTTGAGGCTCTGGCAGCCATGGGATTGACTGCTTGGATGAGGTAGAGGGAGAAGCGGGATAGAATATTCGAAACTTGATGCTTGTGATTGTCGGATCAGGCACTCGTGAGGGTGAAGGTATGTCAGAGACGGGAACCTCATATTCCGTCGAGCCAATAGCTAGTGGTCCTGGGTGCTCAGGCAACGCGGGGATAGGGCTGAGATAGGAGAACATGTTGCAAGTAACGGGTAAGTGGTCGCATGACCTTTGCGAGTAATCTCGAAAACGATATGAATTGGGAGAACTTTCAGCTCAAGGAAAGAGAGGAGAGACACCAAAAGAACAACCGCGGCCACGGTATGATCAAGATCATAGTGAAATATTCTGGGGAGTTCTATAGCCGTCTGATCTAGCCCAGTGTTTGACGTTTTCCCAGATTTTCGTCGGACGAAAAAATTGCTCGCGTGCTCGTTGATGTCATGGCCACTGAGGCAAAAAGCTTGGCTGGAATGCCTCGGTTGACGCCGAAGCCAACAAGCCTGCCCATTCCGAGCGAATCAGTGACATGTGAGATGTAGAGGGAAGCACAAGAGTATTGCCTTCTGCCAGACGCCTTCAAAAGAAACAAGCATCCTTTAGTAAGGAGAAGCAATCTCCGAGGAACCCTCTTAGTACTCTGTCTCTCTGGGCGTCGATGCTGTGAGATGTTGGGCCGTCGACACCATTTCCCTCTCAGCAGTCGAGCCTACCTACAAATTCACGACAGGGTAGCTGGTCTCAACATCGCCGTACCCTTTACTTTCCGTGGGATGACGAGCATATGAGGATGTCCAAGGCAAGTGCGGAAGTGGTCCCTCGCGCCAAGGTTTCCCACGATTCCATCCCATGGGCCACGCCAGTTCAACTGCTCAACAGGCACTTCTGACCCTCAACGAGCTTGTCAGTTGATCCACGTGATGTATCAACCCCAAAAGTGATGGCTGTGACGCAAGGCTGACGACCTTCAGCCTTAGAATTCGAATTTTTGACAGACCTGTTGAAGACGCGAAACCCATTCGCTCAAATTACGGACGTACGATGATGACAAGGATCCTACGGCCGAGGCCTCTTAACTGCAGGGGATCGCCGGGAGCACGCTAATGACGAAAATCAAGGGACTGTGCCAGCTTGCAACATGGCTAGCCTAGGATTTCCGGCCGAGGACTGATTACTGATCGGTTTTCCCCGGCTCACTGGGTAAGCTTCGGCCTAGCTTCATATGGGGCATGGAGGGCAATCAGAGACAGCGTCAGTTTGGTAAGCAAAATAGCCTCCGAGCAATAATTCGTCGTTGGTTACAAGGCTCCTCCTCACAATGCGCACCCTTTTTGCGCGGATACGGGGAAATCTGACTGTGCATGCGTCCTTCGCATTGGCTGCGCGTGAGGCTTGGCCCAAGATCTGACTGATGAACCTCACCCGCAAAAGCAGCAATAGGCTTAATAACGCTTCAGTACAATACTGAAGCTGTCCTATCTTCTTTCCTATTTACTTGACAGCTATTGCCTTACTATAGAGCAGAGAATTAGCCCACAAGATTCTCAAACTTCGCCTCCCCGCAGTATGCCGCACGACATGAAGCAAGCGAGACCATCAGGCCTATGAGTTGAGCCGCTTGTTCCACCAAGACGGGCTCTTTGTCTCCACATACCACCGCTGACTAGGACGTCTTGACCCAGCAGAAAAGGCGTCTTAAATCATAGTTGGCGCAGTCCGCACTCCAGTCTAAGTCATGAACGCCGAAGTGCAGGCTCAAGGGCAGCACGTTTCGTTACCTCACCCGGGTGGCTCATTAAGCGACACTCTTTCGGCTTTTTACGGCCCTGGCGTGATACATACTCGCAGGAACATGTCAGATCTCGCACCAGACATCCTCTCCGCTTCTACGTATCCAGGCGTTCCAACTAGCTCAGGGGTCGGTAAACGCAATCCAAAACGAAAGCCAAGTCAGGTGAATTACGGAGGATATGTTGATGACAATCCCTCACCGAAGAAGAGGTCAAGGCGGTCTCCAAAAAGTGACGAGGAGGACAGTAAGAAACAACGAGGCCGGCCACGCCTCGACACACAAGATGAGACCGCTGCCGATCGTCGCCGCACGCAAATAAGACTCGCACAGCGAGCCTATCGGCATAGGAAAGAAACAACGATTTCGGCGCTGAAGAAGCGCGTCAGCGAGCTAGAACGCACTATCGAGAAGATGAACAAGTCTTTCCTCGAGTTTCACGATAATGCAATCAATTCCGGCCTTGTGCTTTCCAAGCCAAGTCTGGCTCGACAACTGAAGGCGACTACTGCAGAATTTGTGTCGCTCGCAAAACTAGCCTCGATAGACTCTGACCACGAAGAAGAGGCTGCTAATATAGCTGAATTTGAGCGCTCAAATCAGACAGAGTCTCCGTCAAACAAACTCGACTACCAGAATTCCAGCCAATCGCAGGACCCCGCCGCTGACCAATATACTTTTGGCTTTACCTTCGACGGAAACGACGCTAGCGATGTCGATGTCGAAGAGCTCCCGCAGTATATTCCTACAGACGCATCCACTTCTGGGGCTCTTGTCGAAGCGAATGACTCTCTGAAGGAGTGGTCTTTCCTAAACAATTACCAACAGCTAAATGCTGAAGTCCACATCCCAACCTTCAACTTTGAAAACCTCCTCCCGCCAATCCAAAAGCCACTCAAAGCCTCCGTCCCGTATACCTACAGCTTTCAGGAAACGACCTTCGCCCGCCGCCTCCACCGCCTCTCTCTCGAGCGTGCCTTCCGTGTCCTCACCAACCCAGACGTCGACCCAGAATTCATCAAGCGCGCCTTCCGCTTCACCTTCACCTTCTCGAACCGCAGACGCATGCTCGCGCGCTTCCAGGAGTTGCTGAAGCGCAAAGCGGGTGAGAGCCTCGAGAATTGGAACGTGCCATTCTTCCACATCGGAGGCGCAGGCACTCACTTCCCACGCCTCGACGCGCAAGGCAGACCCATCTACCCACCCAACATCTTCTCACCGGCAAGGGCCTTCGGTCCCCTCGCCATCCCAACAGCAGAGACACCGCGCACCGAGGCGACCATTGAGCAGCTACTCGAGTCGATCGGGTTCGGCGGTGTGTGGTTCGACTCGCACGACGTGGAAGGCTACCTCCGCACAAAAGGCATCCACCTCGACGGCCAATCCTCCTTCGTCGAGATCGACCCCCTAGTCATCGAGCGCGCCCCACCGCTCCTCCTCCACTCCAACTCATCCACCACCAGCTCCACCTCGAACGCAAGCCCCATCCACTCCCCCGCAACACCCCTTCAAAACACTCCACAGCAAGTCACTCATACCAACTACTTCCAAGAGCTGCCCGACCCGTACGGTTCCGACAGCCTCTTCCCCCTCCCTGACAAGCTGCTCGAATACGACATTACCTTCGGTGGCGCCGGTAGTAGTCGTGTCAGCCTGCCCCCGTCGCCAAGCCACACGCCCAGCTTCCAAGAGGCGCTGCAGCGGACCTCCCAGCCGGTGACAGTGGACGTGAGCAAATTGCTCGAACGCATCGTGGATGGGAGTGCGTGTCTTGGGCGGGCGCCCGGGTTCAGGCGCAAGGATATTGATAATGCGCTCGTTATGGCTTTGCAGGAGGCTTTTTAGGGAGGGGTTCAAGTTTGTACTGTATTAGTAGCAATGGGAAGCTAGAATCTTAATTCACATCTCAAATTAGCCGTTTTTAAAAGCTGAAAGGTGAAGCTTTGAGTCAAGCGCCATAATCTTGGTCACATCTTGTGCTGTGTCCTTGCTATGCTATGCTATCGAGAGGTCTAATCTACTATCTCACTTTGAAGCCAACGAGATATAACATGTTTGGTATCTCTAGCTTCCGGGTTTCCCTGGTCGTGTCTGGTCGTGATAATTCCCTGTAGAAGCGAGCCTTTCTACCACGCATGCCCTTTCGGCTCAGTCACGGCCAGAAATAAAAACACCTCGCTCTCGGGGTCCCCTGAATCCTACTAGCCCCCCCGTTCCCACTTGCCATATGCTAGGATTGTATGGCTTGCAACTGGCTTACAAATCAGGATCTTCTTCGTCAGGCAATGGCATAGTGGAAGCCTCCGTCAGCTCCTTGTGGTATTGATCCATCAACTGCTGGTTGACCTGGACCTCGGGAGGAGCAAGGGCGACTTCAGCGACAAACTCCAAAGCCTGGTTGCCAACGAGTTTGCGGGCGAGCCACAGGAAAGGCTTCTCGAAGTTGTAGTTTGACTTGGCCGAGATATCGTAGTATTGAAGGTTCTTCTTGCGGTGGAAGGTAATGGTCTTGGCCTTGACTTTGCGCTCTTTGACATCGACTTTGTTGCCGCAGAGGACGATGGGGACGTTTTCGCACACGCGGACGAGGTCACCTGCGAGATGGTTGGTTGGTTTGGTTGGGAGATTGGAGAGGAAATGCTTACGATGCCAGTTGGGGACGTTCTTGTAAGTAATGCGAGATGTAACATCGAACATGATGATGCCGCACTGGCCGTTGATATAATAGCCATCTCTCAGCCCACCGAACTTCTCTTGTCCTGCTGTGTCCCAGACATCAAATTGGATTTGGCCGAGGTTCTGCTTGTAGTTAGATCATGTTGACTATTCAGGTAGGTTGCGAACGTACGGTGGTGAAACCGAGGGGATGAACTTCCACACCGAGTGTCGCAATGTACTTCTTCTCGAATTCTCCCGTGAGATGTCGCTTGACGAACGTGGTCTGGAAATTATGTTAGCTATCGCTGGATTGTTGCTTGCGAAGGACGAGAAGGTCAAGCGGAATTTCACTGATCGCAAAAGCGATCGCAATAACTCTCTATAAGGAGTTGCGATGGCTGACCTTTCCTGTTCCGCCATCACCAACAAGCACAAGCTTGAAGCTGGGAACTTGCGAGGCAGCTTCCGCCATTTTGTTGAATGCTTCTCGCTAGCCTTTGCGATTAAGTTCCGTAGAGCTGTGTGAACGAGACGCGATGCTGTGGTGGTCACAGAGAGATGTCACAATGAAAGGTCGAATGCGCAGACAGAGGAGAATTTGTGATGTTGATTGCAAAGGCTCAGCGATGAAGGCTAAAATTTATGCCAAGCCCTGACGCAAAACATGATGGTCCAATCTAAGAGCCTAACTTCTGGTCACGTGTGCTATGACTTTTGCATGTAGGGCGTCATTTGCATTCTATTAGGATGTGTGGAACTCAATCTCATCGGTTTAACGCAGCTTAATTTCCGTATTGTTGAGTTTCGGGGCTGGTGCTATGCTGATATAACTGTTGGGTTGATTGATTCAAGCAATGCCCCAGCTATGCCTATCCGTCGAAGTCACCAACGGTTACCTCATCATGATATCTTCGCATCTCCTCACTGCCCTACCAGTCCGTTAATTATACAGTAATAAGTCTAATGTCTTTGGGAACAAGCTTACCCATGTGCGAGCAATGAAATCCCCTTGCGTCCTCCCCAGCTTCGCCGTTCGTACAGCGATTGTTCGTTCGTTCGTAGGGGCGTGTCGTGTGCTGATATCCTATATGAGGATATCCCATTCTCAGATTGGTAGAATGTGACAGCCGAGAGTTCCTCTTCCGCCCCAGTTTCGACGTGGTGTCACTCGAAGTTGGAGCTCCTGTGAGTCCCGTACGACTTTGACAAGTATGGGTCGCTAGTAGAAAGTGAGCCAAAAAGCCTTTACATAGTGAAAAGGGTTCCATACACCCTCATTGCGTTGTACAACCTCTGCCAATTTCCTCAGGTTCTCGTGATTCGTCCAATTTGCAGTGCCAAACGCTCTGATTCTGTCGCCAGCTTTCAAGTTTGCCTCATGTGCAGGGCTCCCGCTCTCGACACTGTTGACTCTGGCAAAAGGTGTCTCGATGATAGGCTCAGTGTGGCTTTCTGCTACCGGTGCTGCAGAAACTTCGGCACTCTCGTCTTTGGGAGGCCCTGCAGCCTGCATGGAGGCATGATGCTCGTGAAGGCCCTTCTCGATCCGATTCATGATGTCTTTGTAGTCATTCTTCAACCATATTATCCTAGCTCTTGTGGTCCGAACTGTTATAGAATCAGCAAGGGCAAGCATTTTATGTGCCAGAATAGATCCATACTTTGTGCAATGTCCAGATCATCTCGCGGATATCCGTCGAACGTTGTCAGACTCGTGTTCATATTGACTCCGTGCTTTAGAACCAACTGTCAGTGGCCATTCCTGGACACAAGTCCGGTGAAGGTAGTGAGACTTACCGAATCTAGAACAGAACCCAGTGCCATGAGCTCGGCTTCAAGGTTGTCCTTCCTTGATATTAGCTCCATCAGCGAAAGTCTATCTAGAGCGCTGCGATCCCCTTGAGGCCCGGAGGTAGGGCCTGAAGGCACAGTTGGTGCGTGGAGGTTGTTCATCGGCAAGCCCATTTCCTGAGAAAACAGAATCTTGAAGTAGGCTTTCTCTCTAGCGAGAGTTTTTGTAGAAACTGAAGCAGCAGGGTAGAATCGTGGACCGGCAGATGAAGCACTTTGTTCGGAACTTGAAGGCTGCAGAGAACGACGTGTGCGGGGATTGGAAAAAGGACGCTAGATCCAGTATTCTGTAAGTACAACTGCCACGTAGGACATACAAATATCACCCTTTTGTCTTCCTTGAAAAATACTAACCCGTAGTCTCACAAATCCTGCGGCAAGTCACAAATTCAAAAGCAAGATACTTGGAAGAGAAGGTACGGTAGGGTGATGAACTGACGCCCCTCCAGCTTGTTGGAACGTGACTGCCATCTAATCCTTCGAGTGTGCGTGTGTCAAAATGGAAGGCAACTACGTTTGCCTCGCTGAGACCTGCCCCCAGCGTCTCGTATCGTTCGGACTTACATCAATCTCCTTCGTTCTCAGCTTCTCTCACTCAAACGGGCTTTGGTCGAGCTTTTGGACGGGCAGAAAGTTGGACTTCGTTCAATGAACTCTGACCACTGGCTGACTCTATTTGCATCTCATTTGTTGTGGTATTTCTTGGGATGAAGCCTGAGAATGCCCTTGCTGATCATAATGGCGACAACGTTACCACCCATTATTCACAGCCCATTCGAGAGATATTTCAAACACAAGCCGACGGCCTTAGAGAGCCTTATCCGGTGATTGATACCGCGTCGAATACG
>Ga0335075_10006037_pt1 | contig 18723 bp, 14 predicted proteins | sample Lox_Sample_24_FD_206723 | JGI IMG/M metagenome (GOLD analysis project Ga0335075, IMG submission 206723) | Soil microbial communities from Loxahatchee National Wildlife Refuge, Florida, United States - Lox_Sample_2.4 | ecosystem: Environmental > Terrestrial > Soil > Wetlands | place: USA... | reverse complement strand
GACGCGCGCCGCCATGAACCAGATCGCGCCCTATTCGCGGGACGGCATCGCCGTGCTGCACGAGTACGCCGAGAAGGCGTACGCGGACGACCCGACGTGGAATGCGGGCAGCCCCAGACGGCCGGGCACGGCCGCGCGGTCCGTTTCGTTCGTTCCCCCGGTTTCCGGGCACGGTGCCAGGCGCTCCCGGCAGCTGGCGGGCGCGGCCGCCGCGCTCGCTCTCGCCGCCGCCGCCGGCACCGCCACGGGGATCTACCTGTCCGCCACCGGGCCGGCCACGTGCGGGACGACCCAGCCGCCGTTCCAGCTCGTCTGGAACGGCGGGGAATGCGTTGGCGTCACCGACGGCTCCTACGTCTTCGACCCGGGCGACCCGGCCATCACCACCATCGAGCACGACATCGAGGTCGCGAACAGTAACGTGGTCACCGGGGGCAACTACATCACCATCGCGCTGCTGACGCCGCTGACCGAGCCGTCCAGCGGCACAAGCGATGTGTCGCTGGCCCGCATGGCGGACGAGCTGCGCGGCGCCTACCTCGCGCAGCAGTACGTCAACACCAAGGGCGACCTCCCGTTCGGTGTCCGCCTGGTGCTGGCCAACGAGGGGAGTTCCGAGCAGGGCGAGGCCGAGGTGGTCAGCCAGCTGAAACAGCTGACCGCCTTCCCCGGCAGGCTGCTGGCGGTCGCCGGGATGGGCATCAGCGTGCAGGCCACAGAGACCGCCGCCCAGGCGCTCGGGGCGGGCGGCGCGAACATCCCGATGTTCGGCGCCGTGACCACCGCCGATCCGCTGGACAACACGACGAACGCCGACCTCGTCCGGGTCGTCCCGGACGTGAGTGTCCAGCTCAAGGCGCTGCTGCGGGTCCTCGGGCAGCCGGGCCGGCCACTCGCGCCCGCGCGGCGGGGCGCGGCGCCCCCCAAGGTCGTCCTCGTCTACGACAGGAATACCCAGGATCTGTACACATCCTCGTTGCGCAAGGATTTCGAGAGCAGTTTCTCCTCAAGTCTCTCTCCGGACACGGAGCTGCCGTACGTGTCGGGCGGCCCGGAGACGACGGGGGTGTTCGGCGCCATCGCCCGTGCGCTGTGCCCGTCGCCGGCCGCCCAGCCGCCCGTGGTGCTTTACGCGGGCCGTGAGTCCGTGCTCGGCGACTTCGTCCAGCAGCTTCAGGGGGCGGGCAACTGCCAGGGCAAGCAGGTCACCGTGGTGACCGGTTCCGACGCCAACGCGCTGCCGCTGCAGAGCACGCTCAGCGACGCCGGCGGGGCCCAGGTCACGGTGGTGTATTCGGACATCGAGCCGGACCACGTCACGTCCGCTTTCGCGGGCATCTACCAGCAGTGGATCAAGACGGCTGACGGCATGACCGACCCGTGGCTCATCGCCACGTACAACGCGATGACCGCCGCCTGGAACGCCATCCACCTGGGAGCGGTGGGCGACCCGCAGCAGCCGGGCCAGCTCACCGCCGCGGACGTGGCGAACGCGCTGCCCGGCCTGTACGTGGGGGATCGCCTTGAAGGCGCGACGGGCGACTTCTCGATCACCACCAACGGCGATCTGAACAGCGACTACGTGCCGGTGATCCAGCTCGCCAACGGCACGAGGACAACCCTCGGGTCCTAGCCGGAGCGGCCAGGCACGGTCAGAGCATGGGCAGGTAGCGGTCCAGTTCGAAGCGGCTGACCTGGCGTCGGTATTCGGCCCATTCCTCGCGCTTGTTGCGGAGGAAGAAGTCGAAGACGTGCTCGCCGAGCGTTTCTGCGACCAGTTCGCTGTCCTGCATGACCCGGATCGCCTCGTCCAGGTCGGCCGGGAGCGGCTTGATGCCCATCGCGCGGCGCTCGGCCGGGGTGAGGGCCCACACGTCGTCCTCGGCGCCAAGCGGAAGCTCGTAGTCACGCTCGATGCCCTTGAGGCCGGCCGCCAGGATGACCGCGAACGCGAGGTAGGGGTTGCACGCGGCGTCCACCGAGCGGAACTCCACCCGGGTCGAGTTGCCCTTGTGCGGCTTGTACATGGGGATCCGGACCAGCGCGGACCGGTTGTTGTGTCCCCAGCACACGTAGGCTGGCGCCTCGCCGCCGGCACCCGCGGTCCGCTCGGTACCGCCCCACAGCCGCTTGTAGGAGTTCACCCACTGGTTGCAGACGGCGGTGATCTCCGGGGCGTGCGTCAGCAGGCCCGCGATGAACGCCCGCGCCGTCTTGGAGAGCTGGTACTCCGCTCCGGCCTCGTAGAAAGCGTTCTGGTCTCCCTCGAACAGGGACACGTGGGTGTGCATGCCGGAGCCGGGGTACTCGGTGAAGGGCTTGGGCATGAACGTGGCCCACACGCCCTGCTCGATCGCCACTTCCTTCATCACCAGGCGGAACGACATGATGTTGTCCGCCGTGGCCAGCGCGTCCGCGTAACGCAGGTCGATCTCCTGCTGGCCGGGCGCTCCCTCGTGATGGCTGTACTCCACCGAGATGCCCATCGCCTCGAGCATCGTGATCGACGTGCGGCGGAAGTCGTGCGCGATGCTGTGCGGCGTGTGATCGTAGTACCCGCCCGAGTCGATCGGCGCCGGAGTGCCGCCGGGCTCCGGCCTTTCCCGCAGCAGGAAGAACTCGATTTCCGGGTGCGTGTAGAAGGTGAAACCCATCTCTGACGCCTTGCTCAGGTTGCGCTTGAGCACCCAGCGCGGATCGGCATACGACGGCGAGCCGTCCGGCATCAGGATGTCGCAGAACATCCGCGCGACGCCGGGATACTCACCGCGCCATGGCAGCAGCTGGAACGTTGACGAGTCTGGGCGGGCGATCATGTCCGCCTCATGCACCCGGGCGAAGCCCTCGATAGCCGACCCGTCGAAGCCGATGCCGTCGGCGAACGCCCCTTCGAGTTCCGCCGGGGCCACGGCGACGGACTTGAGCGCGCCGAGCACGTCGGTGAACCAGAGCCGGACAAAACGAATGTCCCGCTCCTCGAGCGTGCGTAGCACGAATTCCTCTTGCTTGTCCACGGCTATCACCCTAGACGCTCGTGCGGAGTACTTCACCGGCCCGCGATCTGTCACGCTATCAGCGGACCTCTCCGGATGCGTTTCGCGGCGGTTACGTTCCGGTACTGGTCGGGCGGAAAGGGGAAATCGTCCGAACTATGCAACGTGAACGGCTATGTTTGCGTCTATCACAGTAGAACCTTCCGCGGCACAGGACAGGGTGGGGACGCCGACCGCGGCCGGAGCCGCGCCGGGCTGTTCGGGAGGCGCGGTGGATCTAGCCCGGCCCAACAGGCGACGTTCAGCCATTTCGCACCTCTGCTCCCTAGGTTCGCTCTATCACTGGAACAGTCCATATAACGGGAAACAGGTGATCATGTCAGGCACAGCAGGCAAGCACGACGGGGTGACCGCGATGACCGCCGCGGAACGCGAGCAGTTCGACCGCGACGGGTTTCTGATCATCCGCGGCGCGCTGACACCGGACGAGGTTGGCCACTACACGGACGCGCTTGACAGGGTGTACGCGGACGCGGTGGCCGACGGCCGGGTTCAGCAGGGCAGCTCGATGCACCAGCTCAGCGCCGTGGCGAACTGCCAGGAGGCGGCGGGCCTGATCGACCATCCGGCCACGTTGCCCTATGTGTGGTCGCTGCTTGGCTGGAACGTGCACATCTACCACTCGCATCTAGACGTCCACCCGACGCTGCCCGCCGAGCGCCCGTTCCGGTTTGAGTGGCACCAGGATGGCGGCCGGCAGAACCGCGAGATCGAGACTGACCCGCGGCCGCGGCTCTCGGTCAAGCTCGCCTACTGGCTCTCGGACGTATCCGAAGCGGGGCGCGGAAACTTCAAGGTCGTTCCCGGCAGCCACCTGACGAACTGGATATCCGGCCCGCCGCGGCGCGACGTCCCCTGGCCCGACCCGGACGGCGCGATCGAGGTGACCGCCAACGCGGGCGACGTCGTGCTGTTCGACAGGCGGCTCTGGCACGCCAGGTCCGACAACTACTCGCCGTACACGCGGAAGGCCATGTTCTTCGGCTACACGTTCCGGTGGATCGCCATCCGCGATGAGAACGACGGCATCTGGTCGAGCGACTGGGCTGACCAGCTCAGCCCGGTACAGCGGCAGCTGCTCGGCGGGCTCAAGGACACAGACGGTGACCACGCGTGGGGCCACTACCCGGCGACCACTCCGCTGTACGGCTGGCTGAAGGAGCGGGACCTGTTCGACCCGGCCAACCCGCCGCTCAAGCCGTAACGCTGTCACGCCGTAACCTTGACCGGCCCCGGCCACGCGGCCGGGGCCCGGACGAGCAGCAGCGCCGCGTCGTCCTTCAGCGGCGCGCCCGCGTGGCGCAGCAGGTCCTCGCGGAGCAGCTTGAGCAGGAGCGTCCTGTCGTCGGTCCCTGCTTCGCCGCCGAGGGCGACGAGGCGCTCGTCCAGCGGGTAGAACGCCCGCCGGGCGTCCCGCGCCTCGGTGACGCCGTCCGTGTAGAGCAGGAGCTGGTCGTTCGGCTTGAAGGGCAAGGTGCGCCCGGCGCCGGAGCCGTCCCCCAGCCGGAGCAGCCCGAGCGGCGGCGCCGGGGCGGGAACCTCCAGGACGGTCAGGGTGCCCTCCGAGATCAGCATGGGCGGCGGATGCCCGCAGGAGTAGATCGACAGCTGCCCCTTGACCGGGTCGATCTCCGCGAGCACCGCGGTGACGAACTCCTCGTGCTCACCCCAGCGGCGGTCCAGTCCGGCGTCGAGCCGACGGGCCAGTTCGGCGAGCGTATGCACCTGGTGCGCCACCTCGCGGTACATGCCGAGGACATCCGCGGCGATCTCCACCGCGCCCAGCCCCTTGCCCCGCACGTCGCCGACGATCAGCCGGATGCCGTGCGGGGTTTCTGAGACCTCGTACAGGTCACCGCCGACGTGCGCGTCGGCGGCCGCGGCGAGGTAGACGACGCCGAGTTCAAGCGGGCCGAGCCGCCGCGGCAGCGGCCGGAGGACGGCTCGCTGCGCGGCCTCCGCGGCCGAGATGACGTTGGCGATCCGCTGGGTCCTCGGGGCGCTGTGGGCCGCGGCCGCCACGCTGAGCGCGGTGGTGACGGCGACGGCGACGGCGGACGCGGTAACGAGCGCGTCGTGGATCGCGATCGCGACGATCACGGCCACGATCGCGGCGGCGGCACCGAACGCGAGCGGGCGCCTGACGGACGCCGCCCCGATGCCGGCCAGCGCGGGCGGGACGGCGAGCAGTGGGGCGAGCTGCTGCGGCGCGGGCCACGCGCGCGTCACGCACACGAGGATGACGACCACGGCGGACGCGGCCGTGGCAGCCTCCAGCCAGCGCTCTTGCGCGAGGCGCCGCAACTGCTCCTGACGCCCCTGCCGTTCCTGCACGCTATCGGGCAGAATCCGCGTACTCCCCTCATGTCCCATGCTCGGCCGAAAAGACCATACGCCAGATATCCATCATCACCCCGGCGCATCGCACATGCGATGCCATAGCGTTGCGAAGTTCAGGGCAATCGGCGGGAGGGCTCGCTGCCATAAGCACCCAATCAGGGCGGCCCGTAAGCTGGAACCGTGCCTCAATTGCGGATCGCGCTCGCCCAGGTCAACGCCACCGTCGGCGACCTGGACGGGAACTCGGAGCTGATCGTCGAGTGGACGCGCCGCGCCGCCGCGCGCGGCGCGCAAGTCGTACTATTTCCGGAAATGGTGCTCACCGGCTACCCGGTCGAGGATCTGGCCCTGCGGGCGTCGTTCGTGGAGGCGTCCATCGCGGCCCTGCACGACGTGGCGGACCGGCTGGGCGCCGAGGGCCTCGGCGACATCGCCGTGGTCGCCGGGTACCTGGACCGGCGGGCCGACCTCGCGCCCCGCACCGGCATGCCGGCCGGCGCGCCGCTGGACGCCGCGGCCGTGCTGCACGGCGGGCGGGTCGTGGTCACCAGCGCCAAGCATCACCTGCCGAACTACGGCGTGTTCGACGAGTTCCGCTACTTCGTTCCTGGCAACACATTGCCAGTTTTCCGGCTCGGGACCGAGAACGGCCCCGTCGACATCGCGGTCGCGATCTGCGAGGACCTGTGGCAGGAGGGCGGTCCGGTCGCGGTGTGCTACCGCGCCGGAGCGGGCCTGCTCGTGGTGCCGAACGCCTCGCCCTACGAGCGCGGCAAGGCCGACGTCCGCCTTGACCTGTGCGTCCGGCGAGCGCGCGAGGCCGGGGCGGCGCTTGCCTACTGCAACATGATTGGCGGCCAGGACGAGCTCGTCTTCGACGGCGACTCGATCCTGGTGTCCGCGTCCGGGGAGCTGCTCGCCCGCGGCCCGCAGTTCGAGGAGGCGCTGATCGTCACCGACCTGGACCTGCCCGCGGCCGGAGACGTTTCCCCCGAAACGCGCGTGGACGCCGACGACGGCACCGTGATCACGATCGAGCGGGTGACGCTGGCCGCGGCGGAGCGGCCGCCCGCGACCGAGGCACCCGACAAGCTCGGTCCGGTCTGGCCGCGGCTGGACGACCTCGCGGAGGTGTATGCCGCGCTCGTGACCGGCACGCGCGACTATGCGTACAAAAATGGCTTCAAGTCGGTCATCCTGGCGCTGTCCGGCGGCATCGACTCGGCGCTCACCGCGACGATCGCCGCTGACGCGATCGGGCGGGACAACGTGCACGTGGTGCTGATGCCAAGCCGCTGGTCGAGCGAACACTCGGTCACCGACGCCGAGGACCTGGTCCTGCGGCAGGGCCTGCGCGCGCGGACGGTGCCGATCCAGGCGATCGTCGACAGTTTCGACAAGGAGCTCGACGACTTCCCCCAGGCCGGCCTGCCCGCCGAGAACCTGCAATCCCGCGTCCGCGGCGTGATCAACATGGCGCTGTCCAACGCGGGCGGGCAGCTCGTGCTCACCACCGGCAACAAGAGCGAGCTCGCGACCGGCTACTCGACCCTGTACGGCGACTCGGCGGGCGGTTTCGGCCCGATCAAGGACGTCTTCAAGACACTGGTCTGGCAGCTCTCGACATGGCGCAATGAGCAGGCCGAACGGCTGGGGCTCACTCCCCCGATCCCGCCCAACTCGATCAGCAAGCCGCCGAGCGCGGAACTGGCGCCTGGCCAGCTGGACACGGACTCACTGCCACCGTACGAGGTGCTCGACGCGCTGCTCGATGACTACGTGGAGAAGGACATGGGGTCAGCCGAGCTGATCGCGGCTGGCCATGATCCGGCGCTCGTCACCCGGGTGATCCGGCTGGTCGACAAGGCCGAATACAAGCGCCGCCAGTACCCGCCCGGCCCGAAGATCACGCAGAAGAACTTCGGGCGCGACCGCAGGCTGCCGATCACCAGCCGCTGGCGCGAGCGGCTGTACCGTCGTGGCGCGGGCTGAACAGCGCGCGCCTGTGGCGCGACGGTCAGCGCGCGGCGAACCCGCGCAGCAGCTCGTCCACGACCCGGGCCGCGAAGCCCGGCTCGGCGAGATGGCTGTCGTGCTTCTCCCGGGGTAGCACCGCGCCGGTGAGCGTGAGCATCGCGATCTCGACGTCGATGTCCGGGCGGAGCTCGCCGGTGGCGATGCCGCGCCGGAGCACCGACCTGACCAGCTCACGGCGCGGCTCCACCACTTCCTTCTTGCACCGGGCCACCAGCCGCGGATAGTTCGCGACCGCGTCGTGCAGCAGCGCGAACTGCCGCCCGTACCGCGGGTCCTCGGCGTCCTTGGCCATGACTTCAAGCATCGCGACGAGGTCTTCACGTACCGATTCGCCCTTGGGCTCGGGCAGCGGAGACTTGAGCGCCCCGAACGCGGCGATGAGCAGTTCTTCCTTGCCTGGCCAGCGCCGGTACAGCGTCGCCTTGCCGACTCCGGCCCGCGCCGCGACGTCCTCGCAGCTCACGCCCTCCACGCCGCGCTCGGCGATCGCCTCAAGCGCGGCGTCGAGTATCGCCTGTTCGGCTCGCTCGCTGCGCGGGCGGCCGGGGCGCCGCGCGGAGTCCCGCGCGGTCCCGTCGGCTTCGGTACGCATTGTGTTGCCTTCTTCCTTACCTTTCCGTCAGCTTAGGCGACAGTCCCTCCGCGAGTTCGCGTTCGGCCGCGGCGACCTCGGCGGCGACCAGTTCCTCCATGCCGGGCCGCTGTCGGCCGGGCATCCAGCGCATCACGACGAGGCCGCCGACGACCGCGATGGCGGCCGCGACCACGGTCGTGATCCGCATGGCGTCAACGAAGGCCGTGTTGGCCGGGTCGAGCAGGAACCGGCCTCCGGTTCCGAGCTGCTGCGCCACGGCCTGGGTGGCCGTGATGGACTGGCCGGCCGCGCCGCGGGCCGCGGCGGGAAGGTGCGCGAGCGTGGGGGACAGCGTCGACCGGTAGGACTCGGCGAGGATGGAGCCGAGCACCGCGACGCCGAGCGCCACGGCGACCTGGCGGGCGGTGTTGGTCAGCGCGCTTCCCGCGCCGGCCCGTTCCCTCGGCAGCACGTCCATGACCGCCGCGGTCGCGGCGGGCATGGCCACGCCGATCCCCGCGCCCTGGACGGCGAACAGGACCGCGAGGATCCAGATCGGCGAAGAGGTGCCGAGGAAGGCGTACCCGGCGATGGCCAGCGCGTTCAGCAGCATGCCCCCGGCACCGACGGCCTTGGCCCCGAACCTGGTGACCAGGCTGGAGCTGCGCGGCGCCATGATGAACTGGCCGAGCGCGAACGGCACCGTCAGCAGGCCCGCGTCAAGCGGGCTGTAAGCCCGGACGTTCTGCAGGTAGAAGCTGATGAAGAAGTAGACGCCGCCGAAGCCGAAGAACAGCAGCGCGATCGCCCCGACCGACGCGGACAGCCGCCGGTCGCGGAACAGCCGCACGTCAAGCGACGGGTGCGCGACGCGCGTCTCCCACCAGGCGAACAGCGCCAGCACGGCGAGACCGCCGAGGGCGGGCCCGAGCACCGGGCCGCTTATCCACGAGTCGCCGTCGCCGCCCTGCACGATGCCGTACACGAGCAGCACCAGGCCGACGATCGAGCCGAGCACGCCGAGGTAGTCGATCCTCCCGGAGACGGGGTTCTTTGACTCCGGCACCAGGATGAGCGCGGCGATCGCTCCGATCAGCGTCACCGGCACGTTGATGAGGAAGACCGAGCCCCACCAAAAGTGGGCCAGCAGGACTCCGCCGAGCACCGGGCCGATGGCCACCCCGATGCCGACCGCGGACGCCCAGATGCCGATGGCCCGGGCGCGCTCTTGCGGCTCGAAGACGTGGGAGATGATGGACAGGGTCTGCGGCATCACGGCGGCGCCGCCGAGGCCCATCGCCGCGCGGGCGAAGATCAGCTGATCCGGCGAGTGTGAATACGCCGACAGCAGCGATCCGAGGCCGAACAGCGCGAGCCCGATCATGAGCATTCGCTTGCGGCCGATCCGGTCGCCGACCACACCGAAGGTGAACAGCAGCCCGGCGAAGACCAGCGTGTAGGAGTTGATCGCCCATTCCAGCTGGCTCTGGCTGGCCCCCAGGCCGCCGCTTCCGGACGGCTCGGCGATTGTCTTCAGCGCGACGTTGAGCACCGTGTTGTCGATGACGATGGCGATCAACCCGACGATGAGCACGCCGAGGATCACCCAGCGCCTGCGCTGGATCGTTTGCGCGATGGTATCCATGGGTCCCTTCACGGACGTTACGGACGTCGAAAAGCGTTGAAGCGTACGTGCGGAAGGGCGAGACCGCCCCGGCACTATCGATACGGAACGGTCTCGTATCGGAATCTATTCCGGGCTGAGTGTCAGCCGGGCCGGGTGTCAGCCGGGCCGGGTGTCAGCCGGCGAACTGCTGACCCACCATCAGGACGTTGAGGGCGATGATTACCGCGGCGCAGGCCCAGGCGCTGATCGTGGTCGCGCGGCGGTTGACGTGGCCGCCCATGACACCGCGCTGGCTGGTCAGCATGACCAGCGGCACCAGGGCGAAGGGGATGCCGAAGGACAGCACGACCTGGCTGAGTACCAGGGCGCTTGTGGGGCTGGTCCCGGTCGCCAGGATGGTCAGGGCGGGAAGCATGGTGATCCCGCGGCGGACCGGCAGCGGGACGCGGAGGCCGGTGAAGCCGGCCATGACGACCTGGCCGGCGTAGGTGCCGACGCTGGACGAGGAGACACCGGAGGCGAGCAGCGCCACGGCGAACGTGAGCGCCGCGACGCCGCCCACGACCCTGCCAAGCGCGGCGTGGGCCTGGCCGATGGTGGCGACGTTCGACAGCGCGGGGGTATGGAAGGCGCGGGCGGCAACGGCGAGCATCGCCATGTTCACCAGGCTGGCCAGCCCCAGGGCGGTAAGCACGTCCAGTCGCTGGAACGCGAGCACGCGGCTGCGTTCGCGGCCATCGCGGCAGGACGCCTGGTGCTTGGTCAGGTCCGAATGCAAGTAGATGACGTGCGGCATCACGGTCGCGCCGAGGATCCCGGCCGCCAGGTACAAAGAGCCCGCGCCGTCCAGGCCGGGCACAAGCCCGCGCAGCGAGCCGGGTGCTGACGGGCCGATCCGCAGCGTCTCGTACAGGAAGCCGGCGACGACGAACGCGAGCAGCGCGATGATCGCCAGCTCGAAACGCCGGCGGCCGCGGGCCTGCAGGCCCAGGATGGCGAAGCTGATCACGCCGGTGATCAGCCCGGCTGGCAGCAGGGCGATACCGAACAGCAGGTTCAGCCCGATCGCGGCGCCGAGGAACTCGGCGATGTCGGTGGCCATCGCCATCACCTCCGCCTGCACCCACATGCCCCAGGTGACCGGCCGGGGAAAGCGCTCACGGACCTGCTCGGGCAGGTTGCGGCCGGTGACGCTGCCCAGCTTGGCCGACAGGTACTGCACCAGCATCGCCATCAGGTTCGCGGCCAGGACCACCCACAACAGCAGGTAGCCATACTGCGCCCCGCCCTGGATGTTGGTGGCGAAGTTGCCGGGGTCCACGTACGCGACCGACGCGACGAACGCGGGGCCCAGCATCGTGAATCCCGCCCGTATGCGCCCCCTGGCCAGCGGCAGCGAGACGGGCCCGCTTGGTGCGGGGACGGCCGGTGCCAGCGGCGGTTGCGGGCCGACATGCGTGATGTCTGTCATAACCCCAGCATGGGCCGACCGTCATGAAACGAAGATGAGAGCCCGGCGCTCATCGTCATCTCATCTGGGCGGCGGAGGCTTTGTTCCGCCACGCGAGTGACGCGGCACCGGCAACGAGTGAAAGGAACCACATCATGCAGCCAGACGGAAATAGCGCTCCTGAACCGATCCGTGGTGGTCTTGGCGCGACCATCATGGGGCCGCGCAACGAGCCGATGGAGCGGGAGAACCCCAACCTGCTCGCGTCGCCGTATACGGACTCGGGCACGATCCCGAACCTCAAGTTCTCGTTCTCGGCGGCCAGGAACCGGCTGCTCACCGGGGGGTGGTCGCGTGAGGTCACCGCCCGCGAGCTGCCGGCGGCCACCACGCTGTCGGGCGTGGACATGCGGCTCAAGCCGGGCGCGATCCGCGAGCTGCACTGGCACAAGGAGGCCGAGTGGGCGTACATGCTGGCCGGCCATGCCCGCGTCACCTGCGTCGATCAGGACGGCCACAACTTCATCGACGACGTGGGCGTCGGTGACCTGTGGAACTTCCGGTCGGGCAACCCGCACTCGATCCAGGCGCTCGCCGACGGCTGCGAGTTCCTGCTTGTCTTCGATAACGGCTCGTTCTCCGAGAACGAGACGTTCCTGCTCACCGACTGGTTCAAGCACACCCCGATGAATATCCTGGCGAAGAACCTCGGTGTCAGCGAGGACGCGCTGGCGGGGATCCCGGAAGATCCCGATCACCAGCGGTACATCTTCTCCGGCGAGGTGCCGCCGACGATTGCCGAGGACGTGGTGCGCGCTCCGGCCGGGAAATCATCGATAAACATGACCTACCGGCTGATGGAGCAGGACCCGATCGAGGTCCCCGGCGGCCGGGTCCGCATCGTCGACTCCTCGAACTTCCCGGCCGCCAGCACCATCGCCGCCGCCCTGGTCGAGTTCGACCCGGGCGCGATGCGCGAGCTGCACTGGCACACCAGCGATGAATGGCAGTACTACATCGCCGGACGGGGGCAGATGACCGTGTTCGCGTCGGGCGGCAAGGCGAGGACCTTCGACTACCTGGCCGGCGATGTGGGCTACGTTCCCTTCGCGATGGGCCACTACATACTGAACACCGGAGAGCAGCCGCTGCGGTACCTGGAGATGTTCCGCGCCAGCCGCTTCGTCGACTTCTCGCTCAACCAGTGGCTATCGCTGATCCCGCCGGAACTCGTGCAGCAGCACCTGAACCTGGACCAGTCCACGACGTCCGCGGTGACCTCGCACAAGAAGAAGCCGATCATCGTCAGGTAATCGCCAAGCGACCCTGCGTCGATCACCGCGATACCGCCCTGAGATCCTGGAAGCGGGGGACAAATGACTATCACAACCAGTGCCCGTGAGCCGCTCGGCTGCGCTGTCAGCGACGCGCCCTGTCGCGGCCACCAGCGGGAGGCAGAGGAATGGCAGCTGGTCAGCGACGCGAGCCACGAGCTGCGTACGCCGCTGACCGCGCTGCGCACGGAGGTCGAGCTGGCGTTGCTCGGGAACCGGGATGCCGGCGAACTCCGGGCGGCGCTCAGCTCGGCGGCGGATGAGATCCGCCGCGTATGCGGGCTAGCGGACGACATTCTGCTGCTGGCACGGGCGGACCACGGACGGCTTCCGTTGCGGCTGCGGCCGCTGGAACCGCGGGTGCTGCTCGAGGCGGCCGCGGCCCGCGCCCGCGCCGCGGCCTGGACACGAGGCCGGCAGATCGTGGTCCGCGACATGGCGCCTGGCAGCCGGCTGTATGGCGATCCCGACCGCGTAGCGCAGGCGCTGGATAACCTCGTCTCCAACGCGCTGAAGTACGGCAGTGGCACGATCACGCTGACCGCCCGCGATGATGGCAAGCTGCTCGGGCTGCACGTCGCCGACCAGGGCAGCGGTTTCGCCGAGGATATAGCGGCGCGCGCATTCCAGCGTTTCGCCCGCGGGGAGCGGGCGCGCGATCCCGGCAGCGGGCTTGGGCTGTCCCTGGTAGCGGCCATCGCCGTCGCGCAGCGCGGCGTGGCGACCGTCCGTAACCTGCCAGCGGGAGGTGCAGACGCCTGCATCGCGCTGCCGCGGTGGTTCCCGGGGACGCTACGGGCATGGCGGCGGGCGCCCCGCTTGGAGACTGGATGCTCAGCCGCGCCGCTCCCGTCACAGGCGGAAGCCGATCATCGTCCGGTAATCGCCATGCGACCCTGCGTCGATCACCGCGATACCGCCCTGAGATCATGGAACCGCGATGCGGGTGCTGGTCATCGAGGATGACGCCAAGCTGGCAGCCCTCCTCCAACGGGCGCTGCGCGAGCAGGGCATGCTCGCCGATGCCGCGGGCGACGGCGAGGATGCCCTGTGGATGGCGGATGCGACGTCCTATGACGTGATCGCGCTCGACGTCAACTTGCCCGGAATCGATGGTTTCGAGACCTGCCGGCGGCTTCGCGCAGGCCAGGTGCGCACCCCCATCCTCATGCTCACGGCGCGCGCCGCCGTGGACGACCGGGTGAGCGGGCTCGATGGCGGCGCCGACGACTACCTGGTGAAGCCGTTCGCCATGGATGAACTGTTCGCGCGGGTCCGGGCGCTCGCCCGCCGCGGCCCGGTAACGCGCGGGCCGGTCCTGGTCGTCGGTGACCTGAGCCTGGATGCCGCTCGCCACGCCGTCTGCCGCGGCGGTACCGAGATCGCGCTGTCGGCGAAGGAATTCCAGCTGCTCGAGGTCTTCATGCGCCGGCCGGGACAGGTGCTGTCCCGCTACGACCTGCTCGAGGGGGCCTGGGACATGGCCTACGAGAACAGGTCCAACGTCGTGGACGTGTATGTCCGGTACCTACGGGAGAAAATCGACCGTCCGTTCGGAATCCGGACCATCGAGACGGTCCGCGGGGCCGGTTACCGCCTGCGGGCTCCCGGGCAGCAGTAGCCGTCATCGCCTCCGGCCGGTGACCGCCGTCATGCGGTGACGTCCGCTTGGCGGAGTTCGCCGGTCACCGGGTTGACGGAAAGCGACAGCACGACCGTGGCGTGCTCGCCCGCCAGATCCACGCTCACGGTTGACGCGCCATCGCCCGTGCGATACGCCCCGGCCGAGCACCGTCCCGCCCAGACGGCGGCCATCCGGAGGCGGCGGGACATCGTTCCGGTGTCGGTGCCGGCCGCGACCGGGATCGAGGCCGGCCATTCGGCCGGCCCGCTGTTCATCCAGCCGATGACCGAGCCGAGCACCTCCGCGAGCACCGAGCCGGCCTCGGGCGGCACGGCCAGCGTCAGCGACTGAACCCGCGGCGGCCGCTCCGGGTTGAGCTGGATCTGCGCCTGGACCACGCCATGCTTACCCGCCAGCCACCACCGGCAGTGCGCGGGCGTGTCCGACTCCGGCTGGCGGGTGTCGTCGGGGGCGAAGTCACCGATGCGCTTAGTGATCAGGCTGATAACGTGACGGCGCTCGGCGTACGGGCTATCAAGCGCCACGTTCTCGCAGAACAGCGCGTCCGCGGCCGCGTCGTCCCAGGAGGCAAGCAACTGGTCCACCTTCCCGCGCGCGGCGAGCGTCTCCGGCCACGGCGCCGGAGAAGGCGCCAGGGCGACGCGGTAGGACTCCGACCCCGGCACGAGGGCCTCGAGCAGCAACCCGGTGAGGGCGGACATTCTGGCGTAGGTGCCGTTCCCGAGCGCGATCACGCCGGTCCCTGTCGCCAGGTGCCAGCGCATGTTGCTGCCGAACCCGGGATAGCCGCCACTGTGGCTGACCAGCCGCCCGAGCGCGGGGTCCTCGTCGACGAACAACCCGAACCCGTAGTACGCGGGGTTCCCGTGACCGCCTCCCGGCAGCCGTTCCGGCCGGCTCCAGCCGGTCACCGCCTGCGGCAGCTGCATCTCCCGCCGCGTCGCGCGGCGCAGCGGGTGCGAGCCATCCGGGCCGCCACCGGGCGGGAACGCCGCCGCGAACCCGGCTACCCACCGGGCCAGGTCGGAAACGGAGCTGAACACACCGCCCATCGGGGCGAACGCGCCGTGGGCGTCGAACGGCACCTCTTCCCAGCCGCCCATGCCGCGCCGGTAACCGACCGCCAGCCCGGGCGCGGAGAACTCCGCCGCGGAGAACCCCGTCCGCGTCATGCCAAGCGGGGCGAGCAACCGCGCCCGGACGAACTCGTCGTACGCCATCCCGGACGCGGCCGTCACGACACGTCCCAGAATGGCGTAACCCATGTTCGAGTATTCGAACCGGGTACCCGGCGCCCAGTTGAACCCGACCCCGCCCGCAAGCAGCGCTCCGAAATCGTCGGGCGGCAGCCCTTGCTGCCGGTCCCCCCACGGGTCGTCGGTCGGGAACCCGGCGGTCATCGTCAGCAGGTGCCTGATCGTCACCCGGTCGGCGTCGCGTGGCGGCCAGTCCGCCATCTCGGGCACGTACTTCTCCGCCGGGTCGTCCAGGGCGAGCCGCCCCTCATCCCGCAGCAGCAGCACGGCCGACGCGGTGAAGCTCTTGGACATGGACGCGATACGGAACACCGTGTCGGCGTCCGGCGCCGGCCCGCCCGCGAAACTCCGGCCGAACCCGGCGGCGTGGACCAGGCTGCCTCCCTGCACGATGCCGTACGAAATGGCCAGTTGCCCGCCCCGGTCGAAATAGTTACTGACGATGGCGTCGGCCGCTGCGAAGTCACTGCACACTGAATTAGTCTCGCACGTCCCTATCGTGCGATCATCGAAAGTGTCCGGGTACGCCACAAGGGCGCCTCGAGACTTGGGAGGTTTCGACAATGCCGTCACCAAACGCTGAACCGCTGTACGGCGGCCACCGCAGCGGCCGGGTCACCATCCGGGACATCGCCACCGCCAAGGCGCGCGGCGAGAAGTGGCCGATGCTCACCGCCTACGACGCGCTCACCGCGGGGATCTTCGATGAGGCCGGAATCCCGGTACTCCTGGTCGGGGACTCCGCGGGCATGGTGGTCTTCGGCCACGACACCACGATCCCCGTCACCGTCGACGACCTGATCCCGCTCACCGCCGCCGTGGTGCGCGGGACAAAGCGAGCCCTGGTGGTGGCGGACCTGCCGTTCGGGTCATACCAGGCGTCGCCAGCCGCCGCGCTGCAGGCCGCGATCAGGTTCATGAAGGAGGCCGGAGCCCACGCGATCAAGCTTGAAGGCGGCATGCGGGTGGCGCACCAGGTCGAGGAACTCGTCGCCGCCGGCATCCCGGTGATGGCGCACATCGGGCTCACCCCGCAGTCGGTACACGCGTTCGGCGGCTTCCGGGTCCAGGGCCGCGGCGAGGACGGCGAGCGGCTGCTGCGCGACGCCAAGGCGCTGGAAACGGCCGGCGCGTTCTCGATCGTGCTCGAGGGCATCCCGGCGCCGCTCGGCGCGCGGATCACGCAGGCGCTGTCCATCCCCACGATCGGCATCGGCGCCGGCCCGGACTGCGACGCGCAGGTCCTGGTCTGGCAGGACATGGCCGGCCTCTCGCCGCGCGCTCCCAAGTTCGCGAAGCGGTACGCGGACCTGGCCGGCGCGCTCCGCAACGCCGCGGCCGAGTTCGCGGCCGAGGTTTCGTCGGGCGCTTTCCCGACCGACGAGTATTCGTACCGCTAATCCCGAACGGCCGGGGCAGTCTCTCCATAGGGAGAAAGCCCCGGCCGTTCCGCGTGAAAGATCAGGCCGCCGCTGCCCGCAGCTGAGGCAGGACATCCTTGCCGATCATCTCGATCGCGCGGACCGGATCGGCGGACATCACCTGGATGGAGACGATGTCCGCGCCGACGTCGGTGACCAGCGGCTTGTACGCGGCGATCAGGCCGTCGGAGTCGGGCACGACCGTATAGCTGGCGAGCACCTCGCTGGAGTCCATCTCATCCGCCTTGAACCGCAGTTCGGCGGGGTCGGTCGCCTCAAGCCGGCCGGGAGCGCGCAGGCCGCGCATGGATGAGAGCGCCTGCCAGGCCTCGCCCGGGTCACCCGCCAGGACCGTCCACCGGGTGGCAAGCACGAGTTGGGCGGCGCCATGCTCGGCCGCGGCGCGGCGGTACGGCTCGATCACCTTGGCCACCGTGTCGGCGGGATCCTTCACGCTGGTGATCAGCCCGTCCGCGTAGCGGCCGGCGAATTGCGCCGACTTGGGGCCGCCGGCCGCCATCAGGACCGGAAGCCGGCCCACGGGCGGCGAGTAAAGCTTGGCCGTCTCGGTCCGGTAGTGCGTGCCGTGGAAGGTCAGCTTCTCCCCGGCGAACATCCGGTGGATGATCTCCAGCGCCTCCTGCATCCGCTCCTGGCGTTCGGCATAGCCGGGGAACGGGTAGCCGAGCGGGCGCTCGTTGAGCGCCTCGCCGGTGCCCACGCCGAGCAGCAGGCGGCCGCCGGAGAGCCGGTCGGCCGTCGCCGCCATCTGCGCGACCAGCGCGGGATGGTAGTGGAACAGCGGGCAGGTGACCGCGGTACCCAGCTGGACGCGTTGCGTCTGCGCCGCGACCGCGCCGAGCCAAGACCAGACGAACCCCGCCGCGGATGTGTCGTCCACCCAGGGATGGAAGTGGTCCGATCCAAGAACCACGTCAAAGCCGGCTTGCTCGGCCGCCACGGCCTGCCGCACCAGGTCTTCGGGCTGGTAGGACTCGTGGCTGCACAGCCAGGCGAATTTCATCGAACCTCCTGAGGAAACGCTGCTGCATTGATCCTCTCAGACAGGCGTGCGCGATCGGCCACCCGGATGCACCATGGATAGGTGGATGCGGACCAGGTCGCTACGCTGCGTGCACTGCTGGTGAACTCGGGATGGCTGGAGCGGGTCCGGGTGTTCGGGCGTGCGCTGCGGACCTCGACCCGGACGCCGGGCGGCCTGCTTGTCGTCGGCACTCCGTCGGACGAGCCATGGCACCTGACCGCGCACCTGGACGAGGAGAGCCGCCTGTCCGGAATCCCCGTGCTGATGCCGACCCTGGTGCGCTGGTCCCCGCCGCCGGACGCGCCGCCGCACCTGCGGGTGGGGCTGGAACGCCTGGAGGCCGCCCGGCGGGGAGAGACGCTGTTCGTCGTCAGCGAGGAGACCGCGCCCGTTCCGCTGCTCGAGCGGGTGAACGACGCGCGGCGGGTGGGCGCCACGATCCTGGCGCTTGACGGCGGCGACCCGGAACTCGACACGCTGGCCCACGAGACGCTGACGGTGCCCCAAGGGCCAGGGGGGTACGGGGGGCCAGGGGGGCGCGGGGGGACGGGCAGTCCCCCCGCGCGCAGGGGGGGTCTGGGGGGGATCGTTCCCCCCGAGGCAACAGAGCCTCTGCGGCCGAACCAGCCTCGGCTCACGTGATCGCCCACACCCCCATAGTGCCCCGGCGACAGGAGGCTACGCGTGGGAATACGCAAAGAATCCGCGCAGCAGCGATGGGTAACATCATCGGCCCATTAGCGCGGAACGTCGGGGGTCCCCGACGAGGCGTTCAAGCCACGCGATACTGTTTGCACGACACGCTGTAGAAGACTTGTGGACCGGCCCCAGGGTGCCGGGCGACCTTGTTGGGAAGGCGCTCCTTTGAGACTGATCCGCCGGCAGGCCGCGCCCCTCGCGCGCGGTACCGCCCCGCGCCGCCGGAAGAACGCGGTGCGCGC
>Ga0335075_10006036_pt1 | contig 18725 bp, 22 predicted proteins | sample Lox_Sample_24_FD_206723 | JGI IMG/M metagenome (GOLD analysis project Ga0335075, IMG submission 206723) | Soil microbial communities from Loxahatchee National Wildlife Refuge, Florida, United States - Lox_Sample_2.4 | ecosystem: Environmental > Terrestrial > Soil > Wetlands | place: USA... | reverse complement strand
ATCCGACCAGCAGCACCGGGCTCGGGCTGCCCACGGCGAGCTCGAGCGGAACCACCAGAAGGCACGGAAGGAACGTCAGCTCGATGAACAGGAACCAGGCCCGGCGCGCGAGGGGCGCCAGCGGACGGAACGGCCAGAGCAGGGTGAAGATCGGCAGGAGGACCAGGAGCACCGCGAGGAGGGCATCGCGCAGGCCGATGGCGAGGACCAGGCCGAACACGAGGAAGAACTCGGCGAGCGACAGGACGAACGCGAGCGCCCCGTTGTCCCAGGAGAACGCGACCTGCCCGTAGCCGGCCAGATTGACCCAGTGCTGCCAGGCCCCGCCGTCCCAACCGGCGAAGACCGGGTAGATCCCGCCACCCAGCCCGACGATCGCCCCGACGATCGGCACCGTGAAGTTGGCGGCGACCACCGAGATCACGAGCCGGGGCAATAGCCCGTCGAACGTGACCGCCCAGCGGTCGACGAACACGCGGGAGAAGTAGAGGAACGCGACCCCGACCGCGACCAGCGCGATCACCGGATCGACGATGTTCGCGAGCGTGTAGGTCGAGAACGCGGTCGCGGCCGCGAGGTAGTTCCCCGGGTTCGAGGTGCTCCCGACCAGGGCGGGATAGAGGGCCGACGGGCTCATCTCGGGAACGAAGAGGTTGTCGTAGGTCGGTCCCACGACGGCGGTGACGATCGCGGTGAGCCCCGCGAAGAGGAGGAAGAGGATCGCCTGGATCAGGCTCCCGAGGTTCAGTCCGAACACGAGGGCTCGACCTCCGCCGCTACGTCCCCGTGAGCACCCAGTGGGCGAGTCCCCAGATCAGGCCCGTCAGCGCCGCGACGAACAGCAGCGTGCCGATCAGCGCGTCCCGCGCCCGCTCCTTCGCCTGGACTTTCTTCGTCACGTCGTGCGAGAACCAGCTGAGCGCCACCCTCGCCCAAACGAGGGCCAACAGTCCGCTCCCCGCCACACCGAGGAGGTCGACGAGGCGGTTGATCGACGCCGAGAAGTTCGCGACCGGTGACGTGTTCGTCGGCGGCGCGCTCGCGGTCGCGAGCCGCAACGGGGCAGAGCCGGCGGGGGCGCTCGCACGAACAGCGACCGGCGCGGCGAGCAGCACGACGAGCGCGAGGGCCGCGAGACCCCATCCTCCGCGCCGTCGTCGGCCTAGCGGTCGTCGGGAGCGGACCACGCGAGCACCTCCCCGCCGTCGGGGTCGGTCTCGGCCCGCAGCGTCCCGTTCGCGATCAGGCGGTCGATGGTGCGGCGTACCTCATCGAGCCCCACGCCGGCCTCTTCGGCGAGGAGCTCGACCGTGCCGCGGTCCGCGCCGTCCGCCGGCTCGACGATCCGACGGAGGACGGCGACCGGGTCGGGGGCCGGCGGCGGGGAAGATCGGGAGCAGCGACGACGGACGAGCAAGTAGCCGCCCCCGACGCCGATCGTGCCCAGCAGGGCGACCGCGGCGATCGCGCCCGGCAGGACGTTCGGCGCCGTCGGGGTTCGTGCGGGGTCCGGCGGGAGGGGCGTGACCGGGACATCGAGCGACCAGTTCAGCCCGGCCCCGAGCGAGTCCGTCACCGTCACCCGAAGGTCCAGCGGGCCGCCGGTGCCGAGGGAGAACGTCAGGTTCGCCGTCCCGTCGGCGGCGAGGGTCCGGTTCCAGGAGTCGCCGACGGTCGAGAGGGCCGCCAGGCGGAACGGCGGGAGCCCCCCCGACAACGACGTCTCCAGCGAGAACGTCCCGGGGGCGGGAGAACCGCCCGGAACCACCGAAAGATTTCCCGAAAGGCGGGGGACGGTCGGACTCTCGAGCGTCGAGCAGCTGAACGCGCCCGCGGCGTCGACGACCGTCCACTCGAAGGAGATCCCGCCCTCGACGGTGAAGTTCGCCTGCCAGGCGATCGCGCCGACCGAGTCGAGGGTCCCCTCCGGACCGCTCTCGTTCGACGGAGGCGAACTCGGCGTGAAAACCCAGAGGAACGGAGGCACTCCCGCGCGTACGCTGGCGGTGACCTCGACCTCCGCGCCCGAGGTCGTGAGGACCCGCGCCGACGCGGCCGAGTCGTTCAGGGCCGGGTCCACCACGACCTGCACCGTCGCGTTCGAGGTCGCGATGCCGTCCCCGTCGATGAGCCAGGCGACCAGTTCGAGCGACCCCGGATCCTCCGGCGCGATCGGCAGCAGCACCTGCCCGTCGGCGTCGAAGGAGAGCGTTCCTTGCAGCGCGGAGCCGATCTGCTGCCAGCCGAGGCGGAACGGCGGTACGCCGCCGCTGACGTTGAACCCCACCGCGGACGGCTGCCCGACCTCGGCCGTGAGCGTCGGGATGACCGCGCCGAGCAGGGGCCGGGGCACGACCGTCTCGAGGAGGGTGGTGCTCGCCTCCGGGTCGGGGTGCGACTCCAGCACCGCGAAGGCGACGCCGGTGGGCCCCGGAGCCGAGAAGCTGCACGAGAAGTTGGTCGAGAACGCCGCCGCGACCGCGACGCGTTCGGGGGAACCGCCGCACGACCACTCCGTCCCCTGCGGCGTCGGGTCCCCGAGGACGGTCCCGTTGAACGTCGTCTCGACGCCGATGTCGACTTCGGAGCTGACGGCCCCGAGCCCGACCGCGGTCGAGTTGCTCGCGGTCAGGGACTCGTCGACCGCTCCGTCGGCCACCAGACCGGAAGAGTCCGTGACGACGACCGAGGGGGCGAACGTCCCGGCCGAAAAGAGGTGCGGGATCGAGAACGAGCCGGCGGCGGCGACCGCGACCGAGGTAGTGCTCCCGTCTCCCCAGGTCACCCGGAAGAGATACGGCGGCTCGCCCCCACTCACGTTCCCCCGCATGGACGCCGATGCGTACGCCCGCACGACGTCGGGAACCATCGAGAGGTTCTGCACGAGGACCGGGGCGGCGACCGTGATGTTCGCTTCGGCCGAGCCGACCACGACGGAAAGATTGCCGCCGCAGTCGAGGGTACCGGCGGAGCGCGCTCGAACGGTCGTCGTGCCGGTCTCGGCCGACGCCGCCAGGAAGGTGGCGTTCGCGCTCGAGGTCGAGTTGAACGACCCCGTGGCGGGCGCTCCCGCGGCCGACCAACGGAACCAGAGCGGTTCGAGACCGCACCCCGGAGGCACGTCCACCCACGCGGCCGATAGCGGCGTGGAGTTGCCGTCGACCATCCACCAGGTCTCGGGATCGACCTCGAGCTGCGGGGAGGTCGGGTCCAGGGTCATGGCCGACGGGGCCCGGTCGGCCGCCGCCGGGGGGGCGGGTGCGAGCAAGAGCGCGGCCAAGATCGCGCCGCCCGCCACCAAGGCGAACGGACAGGCCCGAAGAGGTCCGCCGACCGCGTTCACGTCCCACCCGAGGGACGGAACCGAGACGCGCTATTTCCCGCGCCACCGCTCAGCGGACGGTGGAAGGTGCTCCGGCGGACGACCCGAGGACGAGCGCCACGTGCTCCTTCGAGAACGGCGCGAGGTCGACCTCGGCCCGGAGCGGGTAGCCCGCGCGGGCGAGTTCGCCGCGCGCCTCCCGCACCACGGCCGCCGCCGGCCGGCGCTGGGTGACCGACCGCACCTTCAGCATGAGGATCCCGGCGCCGCCGGGGGCGAGCGAGGTCCGCGCGTTGTCGACAAAGATCGCGACCTGGTTGCGCTGCGCGACGTCCTGGTAGAGAAAGTCGACCAGGCCGACGTCCGCCGCGTACCGCTCCGGCAGCTGCGCGTCGGCCAGCAGGGGCAGGACGTTCGAGCGGCGCCGGGCGAGCGCGAGCAGCGGAGCGAACGAGACCGGGCTCTTCTCGACCACGAACAGCTCGGCCTCCGGCCAGACGTCAGAGAGGTGGCTCACGGTCGTTCCGTGGGCTCCCCCCAGGTAGAGTGCGCTACGAGTCTCGGTCCAGAGCCCGGTCGGGGCCCCCTTCAGCAGCAGGGCCGCGAGCTTCGAGCGGAACGGATCCCACCGTCGGTATTCCACCCCGTCCGCCGTCCTGAGGTCCTCGCCGTAGACCCGCTCGCCGGGCCGCAGGTTCCGGGTGTAGAGGTCGCGCCCCTCGCGATAGACCCCGGGCCAACCCGTCGGATCCATCGCGGACGACCTACCGGAGGGCGACGAAGTACTCGACCTCGACCGCCGCGTTCAACGGAAGGCTCGCGACCCCGATCGCGATGCGCGCGGGGCGGCCGTCTTCTCCAAAGAGATCGATGAGGAGCTCGGTCGCACCGTTCGCCACCTCGTGGGGTCGGTCGAACCCGGGCGACGTCGCGACATAGACGGCGACGCGGACCACCCGGGCGACCCGATCGATCGACCCGAGGTGGGCGGCGAGCGCGCTGAGGGCCTGCAGGGTCGCGCGCCGCGCGAGCTCCTTCGCGACGTCCGGTGCGACCTCCGCGTCCACCCGGCCGGGGTGCACGACCTGGCCGCCGTCGGTCACGATCTGCCCCGAGACCCACGCGAGCCGCTCCCAGACCACGACCGGCGAGTACGCGCCGGCGGGTTTCGGCGGGGGCGGGAGGGCGATTCCCAGCGCCTCCAGTCGCTCGGAAGGGGCGGCGGCCATGCCGCCCCTAGAGCCTCGCGCGGAAAACGGTGCGGTCCCCCCCGCCCGTCATCCTCAAAGCTCCCGGCCCGATTTCCGCACCGACATGTCGTTCTTCCGTCGTCGGCGCAAAGAGCCCGAGGCACCGGCGAAGAAACCGGTGCCCGCCGACGCCCCGGCGCCGACCGAGAAGGATCCCGGCCCATCGGCCAATCCTCCCGCCCCGACTCCGCCCGCCGTCGATCGGCCCTCCCCACCGCCGTCGGCGGCCCCCGTTCCGCCGAGCGCACCCCCGGTCACTCCCGCGCCCGAGCCTCCCCGAGCGCCTCCCCCGCCGTTGCCGGAGCGGATCGCGGTCGCCTCGGGGTCCGTGCCGATCGTGCCGCGGCCGCTCACCCAGTGCTTCGTGTGCGGGACTCCGCTCGAGGGCGGCCGGTGTCCCCACTGTCGCATGGCGTGGGTCGAGTGAAGCGCCCGCGCGCGTCGAGTGGACACCTAACGTTTTGAGCCCGCCCCGCTCCCGACACCGATACTCATGTCGATTTCGACCGCGCCTTCCGCCGAACTCGATGCCCTCGAGCAACGGATCGTCGACCATCTCTTCGAACTTCAGCCGTCCTACGCGGTGGGGCTGGGGCTGCATCGATACGACGGGCTCGTCCCGGACCTCTCGCGCGCCGCGACCGAGTCCTGGTCGGTCCGCGCGGACGCGCTCCTCGCGGAACTGAGCCGGCTGGACGAGACAACCCTCCCCGACGCGCGTCGCATCGACCGATTCCTCCTCCGCCTCTTGCTCGAGAGCCCGCTCTTCGACCTCCGCGAGTCCGAGGACCTCGACCGGAACCCGATGGCCTACGTCGGGGCGGTCGGCCTCACGCCGTACCTCGTGCGCGAGTACGCCCCCGTCGAGGAACGAGTGCGCGCCGTGGTTCGGATCCTGAACGCCGTTCCCCAGATCCTCGCCGACGGGCGACGACGGCTCCGCACCCCGCTGCCCCGGCCGTTCGTCGAGCTCGCGCTCGCCATCGGCAGCGGTCTCTCCCCCCACTTCCAGGAGGCCGAGCCGTTCGCCGCGCGCGCGTCGATGACCCGGGAGTTCGCCGCCGCGCGCGCGAGCGCCGAGGCGAGCGTGGGCGAGTTCCTCTCCTGGCTCCGCAACGACTGCCTTCCTCGCTCGACCCCCGACTTCGCCCTCGGCCCGCACCGCTACCAGCGCCTCCTCTTCGTCCGCGAGGGGATCGAAGCGCCGATCGAGGAGATGCGCAAGGCCGGCGCCGCGGACCTCGCACGGAACCAGGCCCGCCTCGACGAGATCGCGCGGGAGGAGCGCACGACGGTCGCCGAGCTCCTCCAGCGGCTGAACAAGGACCATCCCATCGCGGCGGAGGTGCTGCCGACCGCCCGGGCGTTCGTGGAGGAAACGCGGAACTTCGTCGCGGAACGGGGCCTCGTGACGATCCCCGACCCCGCCGTCTGCCGCGTCGAGGAGACCCCGGTCTGGGGTCGCGCGCTCTCGACGGCGAGCATGAACCCGCCGGGTCCGTTCGACACCGGACCGACGGACGGGATCTACTACGTCACCCCGGTCGACCCCGCGTGGAGCCCCGTCCAGCAGGAGGAGTGGCTCCGCTCGTTCAACCGTTCGCTCCTTCGGAACATCACCGTCCACGAGGTGTTCCCGGGCCACTACCTGCAGTTCCTGCACTTCCACCGGAACGCCGGAAGCCTCGCCCGCAAGGTCTACCTCTCCCCGTCGTTCGTGGAGGGGTGGGCCCACTACGCCGAACAGCTCGCGATCGAGCAGGGACTGCGCCGGGAGGACCACTCGGCCGAGGTCGCGCAGATCCACGACGCGCTCCTGCGCGACTGTCGTCTGCTCGCTTCGGTCGGACTCCACACCCAGGGGATGGAGCTCGCCCAGGCGACGCAACTGTTCGAGCGCGAGGCGCACTTCGAGCACCTGCCGGCGGAGCGGGAAGCGATCCGGGGGACGTTCAACCCGGAATACTTCTGCTACACCCTCGGGAAGCTCGCGATCCTCAACTCGCGCAACCGGTTCCTGAAGAGCCGGTTCTCCGGGAGCTTGAAGCAGTTCCACGACACGCTGCTCGGCTTCGGGTGTCCCCCGATCGGTCTCCTCGACACGCTGCTCGCCGCGCCCGCCGCCGCGTAGCGGCCCGGCCCCCGTCACTCGGGGCGGACCGAGTGATCGATCGTCACTCCTTCGCGCACCGCCCCCGACACGGTGCAGAAGTCGGCGAAGATCCGGACGCACTGCTCGAAGCGCGACCGGTCCGCCTCGTCGAGCGGGTGCGTGCGGATCTCGACGTGCAGTTCGCGGACGCGACGACGCCCCTGCGCGTTCTCTCCTAGGGTCGCGCGCACCGTGGTCCGGATCGGCGCCACCCGGACCCGGGCCCGTTCGAGGGTGTTCATGAGCGTCGAGCTCATGCAGTGCCCGACGGCCATCGCGAGGGACTGGACGGGGTTGGGGCCCGCGTCGTTGCCGACCGGCGGCGGTTCGTCGACGCGAAGTCCGGGGAACGGCGCGTCCGCGAACGCGACCGTAAACTCGTACTTCTCGACCTGTTCCAACTCGACCCGCCCGTCGACCGCGGACATGTCGCCCCGTACGTCGTGCGGCCTAATGAGCGGCCGCGGACGAGCCGTGCACCTACCGGCACCTGCCGTTTCCACCTACCTGAAGAACCGTCCGGGCCTGGGGAGGAGAGATGACGCTGAAGGATCAGGCGTTCCTCGTCGGGGGCGTCGGGCCCGGACTCGGGAGCGCGGTCGTCAGCCTCCTTGCGTCGGAAGGCGCCAGCGTGACCGCGGTCGCGCGAGGCCCCAAGGCGCTCGAACCGATCCGATCGCACGCGGAGCGGCGCGGTTGGAAGGTCGCGGTGGCAACGGCCGATGTGCTGAAACAGGCCGACGTGGACCGGGTGGTCCGCGAGGCGCTCGAACGGTACGGGCGGCTCGACGGGGTCTCGGTCAACGCTGGGCTCTGGCACGGTGGGGAGAGCCTGCTGCATACGATCACGGACGAGGAGTGGTCCTCCACGATCCGTGCCAATCTCGAGCCCACGTACCGGCTCGCACGAGCGACGATGCCGCACTTCATTGCCGGCGGCGGCGGATCGTTCGCGATCGTATCGGCGGCCCTCGCGATCCGTGCGGCAGGGAGCGCAGCGTACCACATCGCGAAGGGGGGCCTCGTCGATGTCGTGCCGCGGCTGGCCCGGGACTACCGCCCATGGGGGATTCGGGTCAACGCAGTCCTTCCGGGGTCGATGGCCCCTCAGACCGGTGGCCTGGACCCTCCGTCCGTCGAGGACCGGGTCCCGTTGACGGAACTCACCCCGACCGGCCCCTGGGAGGTGGCCCGGGTGATCCGGTACTTGCTTTCCCCCGACAGCCGGTGGGTCACCGGCACCCTCGTCACGGTCGACGGAGGGCTGAGCACCGGGGGCGCGGAAACCCCGCCCGGCTAGCGGTCACGGCCGGCGGTGGGTCCGCCAAGGGACGGAGGCGCAATCTCCGCAACGCCCGCGCAACTTCCCGGTCCGGAGTGCCCCGGTACGTCTCGCCGGTCCGCCCCGCGCGGGCTCGCCTCTCGGCGCTCCTTACCCGGTCGGCAACGGCACGACCGGCCGCCGCGGACCGACGTGGTGCTTCAGGCCATACTGGAGGAAGGCGAGCAGGATGATCCCGGCGTCCCCGCCGCGGGCGGTCAGCCGATACCGCACTTCGCGTCCCGAGACCTCCCGCGTCACCAGCCCTTCCCGCTCCATCTCTCGCAGCCGTCGAGAAAGCACCCGTGCCGTCAGCCCGGGATTGTTTCGTCGAAACTCCCCGAAGCGGTCGATGTGGAGGAAGGCCAGGTCCCGCACGAGCAGGAGGACCCACTTCCGACCGAGTCGCTGCACGCTTTGGCGGATGGGGTCGTTCTGGTAGAGCAACGTCGGAATGCGGGGCGGCGGGGCCGGAGCCGATCTGGCGCGAGCGGTCATGGTATCCGAAAGGCCCCTACCCAGCATAAGTAGTATCCAATAGATACCGAGTCTCGGTCGCCCCATGCCCGAATCCAAGGAACGTCCGGACGACGTCCCCCAAACCTCGTTCGCGTTCACGGAGATGGCGAGCGAGGACCCCGCGGCGACCCGGAAGTTCCTCGAGCGGGTCTTCCGCTGGAACTTCCGTTCCGTCCAGATGCCCCAGGGCGAGTACCTCTCCTTCGAGCTGCCGGGCGGCGGCCGGGGCGGGATCCGCCCCACCCAACCGACCGAGTCCCCGTCCAGCCTGAGCTACATCCGGGTGAACCACCTCGACCTCGCGCGCGAGCGGGTGGTCCGGGCCGGCGGCACGATCGTGCTGCCGCGGGTGGACGTGCCGGGGATGGGGAGCTTCTTCTGGTTCAAGGTCCCGGGCGGGCCGATCCTCGCCTGCTGGCAGGACGCCGAGCCCGGGAGCGAAGGCAAAGGGTGAAACCGATGGTGGCGGCGAAGGACGTAGTGGGCGGGATGCAAGCGGCGATGGCGAAGGACGACTGGGTCGGCGCGCGAAAATTCCTCGCGGACAAGATCCAGTTCGTGGGGCCGTTCGAGAGCTTCACGAAGCCCGAAGACTACCTCGCGGCGCTGCGGAAGCTCCATCCGATCGTCGAGCGGATGGAGATGCGCCGGATGTTCGTGGACGGGGACGACGTCGCGATGTTCTACGACATGGTGACGAACACTCCGGCCGGGACCGCCTTCATCGCCGAGTGGCACCACGTGACGAACGGGAAGATCGACCGCATCCGCGTCGTCTTCGATCCCCGCCCCTTCGCCCCCATGATGGGGAAGTGAGTCCGTCCCGTCGACTCCGCGAGCGCACGTACCGCTACCGGACGTTCGCCGCCCGGCCGGAAGCGCGGAGCGTCGCGTCGCTCCCGACGAGCGTTATCTGGCCGGCCCTCCTGAGGGCGAGCCGGTAGGTGCGTTCGGCGATTGACGCCCGACACCGCGCCCGGCGACCCCTCCCCCCCGCATCAGGCGGTCGACCGCGGCCTCACCCGGGCGGCGATCTTTCTCACCGTGACCGCGGCGCGTACGCCGGAAGGCATGCGGGCCGTTCGCTCGTTCTGCTCCGACCTCGCCGGGCTCGTTCGTGCCGTCGGCTTTCGCGAAGCGGACCGGAGCCTGACGTGCGTCATCGGATTCGGCCACGAGATCTGGGACCGGCTGTTCGGCGCGCCGCGGCCGGCCCAGCTGCACGCATTTCGGGAGATCCGCGCGGACGGGCGTCACGCCGTCGCGACGCCCGGGGACGTCTTCTTCCACATTCGCTCGAACCGCCCGGACCTCTGCTTCGAGCTGGAGACCCAGATCCTCGCGCACCTCGGGAGCGTCGTTACCCCCGTGGACGAGGCCCAGGGCTTTCGGTACTTCGACAACCGCGACCTGATCGGTTTCGTGGACGGAACGGAAAACCCCGAGGGCTCGGAGGCGACGGACGCCGTCCTTGTGCGGGACGAGGACCCGCCGTTCGCCGGCGGCAGCTACGTGATCGTCCAGAAGTACCTCCACGACCTTGCCGCGTGGAACGCGCTCCCGGTCGAGCAGCAGGAACGGATCGTCGGCCGCGAGAAGATCTCCGACGTCGAGCTGCCCGACGGCGTGAAGCCGAGCTCCTCGCACAGCTCCCTGACCACGATCGTCGAGAACGGAGAGGAGGTCAGCATCCTTCGCGACAACATGCCGTTCGGCAGCCCGGCAAAGGGGGAGTTCGGCACCTACTTCATCGGCTACAGCCGCTCGCCTCGAACGACGGAACAGATGCTGGAGAACATGTTCGTCGGTCGACCGCCCGGCAACTACGACCGCCTCCTCGACTTCAGCCGCGCAGTGACGGGCTGCCTGTTCTTCGTACCGTCGGCGGCGTTCCTCGAGAACGTCCCGTCGCCGCCCGCGTGAGCCCGGGTCGGGGGCCGACCGGGGCGGACCGCGGGAGCTCAGTCGAACGCGAACGCGTAGAGCTGGTCGCCGCCGGCCACGTAGAGATTCCCCGGGGCCGCGGCCGGGGAGATGAAGTGGTCCGCCGCGTCCAGCGGGAACGAGAAGAGGAGGTTCCCCGTCGTGAGGTTGAAGCCGAGGAGCGTGGCGTTCGAGATGTCGACCGCCCAGACCACGTCCCCGGTGACGATCGGCGAACCGGAGTCGAAGTTGGAGGTCTGCCACACGGTCGAGAACGAGGCGGTCCCCACGCTCAGCTCCGTGAGCCCGTCGTTGCACGGGACGAGGAGGGTCTCGCCGACGTGGGCGGTTCCCCCGTAGCCCCCGCCGCAGACCGAGGCGTTGAAGAGTTCTCCGCCGATGCCGCCGAGGTCGCTGCCCGAAAGGAGGTAGCCGACGCCCGCCTTCCCGATCTGGAAGACGTCGCCGTTCGGAAGGAGGGTCGGGGCCACCGACCCGAGGTCCGTGTCGTCCTCGTTGAGCTGCACCCAATTCGACGGGGCGAAGTAGCCGACGACCGAGAGCGACGGCGAGAGCTCGATCACGCTGTCGCCGTAGTCGAACGCGGTGTTGGACGCGCCGTTGCCGGTCGCGACGTAGAGGTCGCCGTTCGGGGCGACCGCGAACCCCGCGACCCCCCAGATCCCGGCCTCCCGGCTGGTGGGAACCTCGTAGGAGAGCAGGCTCCCCGAGGCGCCGATCGGGACCCCGACCACCCATCCGTGGTACGGACCGCAATCCCCGTAGAGCCCCCCGTACGGGACGTAGACGTATCCGTTCGAAAGGGCGAGCGCTCCGCGTTGCTGCTCCGCGTTCGCGGGCGCGGTGGGGGCGTCCGCCGACGCGCGGAAGGTCACCGCTCCCGAGGTGGTGTTGAGACCGAACAGTTCGTGCGTCACGTTGGTCGCCCCCGCGAGCAAGGCGACGACATAGAGGGTATGGGTCGCCACGTCGATCACGGGAGTTCCCGTGATCCCGCTCGGATTGATGTCGCCGCCGCAGGCGAGGTCCGACGGAACCGCCGGCGTGCCGAGGGTCGTGCTCCACTCGACCCCGCCGGTAGAGGCGTTCACCGCGTAGACCGTGTCGCTCTCGGTCGCCACGTAGACCGAGTCCCCGCAGACGAGCGGTTGGGCGTAGACGTCGCCGTTGAGCAGGGTCACGCCGGGCCACTCGGCCTTAACCGAGGTGACCGCCCCCGCCGCAACCACCCCCGTACGGGTCGCGTCTCCGTGGTACGTCGTCCAGTTCCCGTCCACCGCGCTCGAGCTCCCGGTCGAAGCGGCCGCGCACGTCGCGGGCGAGTTCGGTGAGTTCGACGAGGGATGCGTCGCCGGTATCGAGACCGCCACCACATAGACGGAGACGCCGATTACCAGGGCGACCAGGATCGCGAGGACGGCCACGGTCCTGCTCTTCACGCGCCCGCACCCCCCATCGACCCGGAACTCGGCCCCCGACGGTCAACATCGGAGTGGGCCGGCCGCTCCCGTCGCTCGATCCTTGGGGCAACCATCGGCTTCCGACTATTATACGGGCGCCGACCGCCCAGCGGAGTCCGTCGAGCAGGGAACGCCAAGCTAATCCTAGCCCGTCCCCTCCGACTTGACCATGGGGTCGGCTCCCGAAGTCGTTCCCTCCCCCCTGCGCGGGGCGAAACTCGGCACGAGGGACAACGACTTCGTGATCCATGAGAACCGGGACGACGCACTGCGACTTCCCCGACGGGGGATTCCCCTCCATCGCCATCGAACGGAGGACGAGGCATGGTACGTCCTCGAGGGGAGGTTGCGGTTCCAGCTCGGAACGAAGGAGTTCGACGCGGGGGCCGGAGCGGGAGTGCTGCTGCCCCGCGGCACGGCTCACACGTTCTGGAACCCGGGGCCGGAGTCCGCCCGCTACCTGTTGATCGTGGGACCGAAGACCGAGGGTCTCCTCGAGGCGTTGCACGGGCCGACGCCGCCGGACCCGGCGACATTGCGGGCACTGTACGCGTCGTTCGACGTGGAGCTGCTCGAGTGATGCGCTCCGTGGGTCGGGGACGTTGTGGCGCGTAGGGTACGGGTCCGCGCTCGCCTCCCCCCGTCGACCCGGATCTCGTCCCCGCCGATCCGACCGCGTCGGGGGGATCGACTTCGTATCGGCGAACGGTCCGACGAGTGGCCCGCGTTCGTGCTCGTGACGACCGAGGACGGCCGGACCGGGTGGGTGCCCTCCCGGATCCTCCGGATCCAAGGCGACTCAGCGCGGGTGTTGACCGAGTACGACACGACCGTTCTCGACCCCGCGATCGGGGAGGAGCTCGAAGTCCTCGAGGAGGACCGCGAGGGGCGGTGGATCTGGTGCCGCGACGCCCGGTCCCGGACCGGATAGTTCCCGACGGACTACGTCCTGCCGCGGGAGCGGTCGCCGCAGTAGGTAGCCGGCTCCCGGTGGGGTTTATCCGCCGCGCGGTTTCGAGGAAGGCGTGCCGTCGGTCAAAGTCGAGTTCCGCTATGCCGGCCTTCGGGTCCGAAACGTTGCCCGGTCGCTCCGGTTCTACCGCAAGCTCGGATTTCGGGTCTCGAGGCGTGGGGTCATGGGCCACGGCGGGCAGTGGGTACACCTCAAGTTCCCGGGGGCGGCCCAGGAGCTCGAACTGAACTTCTACCCGCGGTCGAATCGCTACTACACGCCGATCGTTCGGGGCACGGAGTTCGACCACCTCGGCTTTCGCGTGTCGAACGTCGAGGCGTGGGAAAAGGAGCTGCGACGGCGGAAGTGCCCGATCGTGGCGCGGATCCGCGAGGCGCACGAGAACCTCGTCTTCACCCGCGACCCGGACGGGAACTGGCTCGAGTTCTTCGGCCCGGTGCCGGATTAACGCGCGAGCCCGAACCGACCGCCGGGCTCCCCGCTCCCCGGGTGAGATCGGGGGAAGTCGGGGTGACGAGTCGATATCTGGGTCTGAGGATCGTCTCGGCGCGCCCTTGGACGACGCGAAGTACGAGCTGCGCGAATTTCGGGACGCCGACTATCCGGGCGTCGTCGCCGTGCGGAACGCAGGCTCGCCCGACCGCCCAGTGTCGGTCGAGTACCTCCGGCACGTGGACGAGTCGTTCCGCGAGGTGTCCCAGGCCTACGACCTCGTCGCGGTCGAGCGGCGTACCGGTGCGATCGTCGGAACGGCGTCCCTGTTCCGGATCGCCTTCATGGACGACCCATTCTTCCAGTGGATCTCGTGCGACATCGCCCCGGACCGCACCCGCCAGGGTATCGGTGCCGCTCTCTACGACGCGCTGCGGACGGCGGCCGTTCGGCGCGGTCAACGCGGTCTCCGCGTCACGGTCCGGGCCGGGGCGACCGAGGCCCTCGGGTTTGCCGCTCGGCGAGGTTTCGTGGAGCGGCGCCGCGTCTGGCGCTCCTCGCTCGACCTGGCCGGGGCCGACACGAGCGCGTTGCCGGGGCTGCTCCAACGGCTCTCGGGTGCTGGGATCGTCTTCACGACGCTCGACGCGGAGGGCGCCGACGACCCCGAGGTCGTCCGGCGAGTGCACGACCTCCAGCGGGACTCCGGGAAGGATGTCCCGGTGCTCGGCACCCACACCGGCATCCCGTTCGAGGAGTTCTGCCGATTCTTCCTCGAAGGTCCCGGGGCACTCCCGCGGTCGTGGTTCCTCGCCAAGGACGGCGAGCGATACGTCGGGATGACGTTCGCGAGCCGCGAGTCGACCCTGGTCGGCGTATTGCACCAGGATTACACAGGGACCCGACGCGAGTACCGGGGACGGGGGATCGCCCATGCGCTCAAGCTGCTCCTGATCCGATTTGCCCAGCAGGAGGGGTACGCCCGCATCGACACTTCCAACGATTCGCTCAATCAACCCATGTGGACCCTGAATCAACGGCTGGGGTTCCGAAGGTCGAACGAGCGCATCCAGCTTCAGTGCGACTTCTCGCCGGCCGCGGTCCCGCCGGGGAACCGACAGCTCCACTGAGCTCGGGAGCGGCCCGGCACCGCGGCGGGTGTCGTCGGGGAAACGTCAAGGGGGCCGCCGTGTTCGCCGCGAGCATGTCCGCTGTCCCCCCACCGTCGCCGGACCCGTTCGCGCCGCCCCCCGACGTAATCATCGTCACCACCCCGTTCGTCTCGGGCTACCGCGTGACCCGGGTCGTCGGCGCGACGTTCGGCCTCATCGTCCGGTCCCGCGGCTTGGGACAGAACATCGGGGCGTATTTCCGGGCGTGGGCCGGGGGGGAGATCAAGGTCTACACCCAGCTCCTCGAGCAGGTTCGGCACCAGGCGATCGAGCGGCTCGCCGCGCATGCCAAGAGCCTGGGAGGCAACGCGGTGGTCGGCACCGGCTTCGACACGTCGGAAATGGGTTCCTCGATGACCGAGGTGCTGGCCTACGGCACCGCGGTCGTGGTGGAGCCCGAATCGACCCCGGCCCAGGCGGTCGCGCTTCGCTGAGGACGACCGGGCACGCTCGGCCACTCTCACGACGGAGGGACCCACCGCCGGCCCGCGCTTGCAGGGCCTCGGCTTTTTGACGCCGAAGCCGTGCGGAACCCCGCGGAATGTGGTTCCGAGGCTGAGGCACGATGTCCGATCGAAGCGTACTTCGCCTTCTCTATCGGAGCGAAGACACGTACACGGGCTATTCGGCCGGAAATCCAGCCGCCCTGGCACGCTTTCGAAAGCTCCTCCGTGCGGAGCGACGGAGCTTCGGTCGCCGTCTCCTCGACCTGGGTTGTGGCGGCGGCGCGCTCGCTCGAGCGTACGTGGCCCCCGGGCGCGCCTACACCGGGGTGGACGCGAATCCCGACATGATCCGGGAGGCGAAACTGGCAGCCCAGAAGTTCGGGTATTCCGCGACGTTCCGCTTGGCCGATTTGCGCCGAGTTCGACTGACGGGAAAGTACGACACGGTCACGCTGCTCGGGAACGCCCTGAGCCACCTGACGACCCGCGACCTGGTCCGGACGGTCCAGAATCTGAGGGGTCATCTCTCCCCCGCCGCTCGACTGCTGGTCGACTATCGGGACACCGTCCAACAGTTCTTCGACAAGCAAGGACACGGAAGTTTCACGCAGCATCGGGGAGGACATCGTTGGGTGAGCTCGACCCGAGGGGTCGACCTGCAACGCGGCGTGATCCTCGTCACCATCCACCGGGACGGGGCCCGCGCGGGCGTCGCCCACGGTCAGGCGATCTGGTCCCCGTTCGTTCTAGAACCGTTGATCTCGACCCAAGGGTGGAAGCTCGTCCGCCGCCGGCCGGATCGCACTTGGCACGGCTGGAGGGATATCTACCAACTCGCCGGCACGGTATGCGCCGCCCTCCCGTATGGGAGGACCGTGAGGCCGACCGCCGCGCCGGCAGCGAGCGCGCCGATCAGATCGAGTGTCGTGCCGCCCACTGAGGCTCCCCGCTCCAAACGCACCGCTTTCGCCGGGGAGGGCACCGAGCTCCCTGCCGAATGTCCAACAGGAAGGTCCGCGGGCTGTACCGGAATTTAACTAGCGTGTCCCGCCAGCATCGAGCGGTGGGCGAAATGAAGGCGAACACCGTAGGGACGGGCCACGCGTCCGTCCAAGCGAACGGAGCTGTTGGGAACGGAGTCGAGAGCGCGAAGATCGGCGCCCACGCGGGGCTCTTCCACTCGGGCGGAGCGGCCGCGAGCGCCGCGTTGGCAAGTGGCACGAGCGGGGCCGCGGCATCGACGGTCGCCGGGGTTTCTCCCGGCGCCGCTCTCGGCGCATCGGCGACGGGGACCGCCAGCGGTACCGCGGCCATCGGGAGCGGCTCGGCCGCGTCCGGCGCCGCGGCAAGCGCCACTATAACCGGAAACTCGGTGCACGGCTCGGTCGGGGGCGCTCTCGCGCGCTCGCTCGGCGCGAAGCTGACCGGGATCGGAGCCAAGGCGACGGCGGTGGTGAAGGGCAGTCTTGCGGCGAAGTCGCTCGCGGTCGCCGGGGTGGCACTTGCGGGCGTCGTCGTGGCGGCCCACGTCAGCGGCGGAGCGGGCCTGCAGGCTTCGCTGTCCCTGGTCCCTTCGTGGACCTCGGGGCCGAGCCTCCTCGGCCACTTGCAGGCCGGACTCGGAGGCAGCGGCTCGGGCGGCGCCGGAATCAACCTCGGGCTCTAGCCCCGGGCTGGCACCGAACGAAGCGACCGTCCCCGAGCAACCCCTTCCTACGATGAGGGTGGCGATGTCCACGACGGAAGCGGCGCCGAGACCGGCGGCCGCGCGCGCGGCGGCGTCCTGGCCGCGGTGGACCACCGGGGCGCTCCTCGCGTCGGGGCTGATCATCGTCGTCGCCGAGACCACGTCGTGGCTGTTCTTCGTGGGAGTCGCTCTCGCGGGCGTCGGGGGCTACGGGCTCGCCGACGGGCTGCGCGCAGTTCCGCCGCGTTGAGTCGAAAGAGGGCAGGTACCCGAGAGGTCGAGGCCAGGTTCTCCCGTCGAGGGTCGCGCGATGGGGAACGGGAAAGATTGGGTGGACGAGTCGCTCCCTGCAGGCCGGCGGCTCTCCGCCCACGTCGCCGGGTTCAGGTCCCGGCGGTCCTTACCGCTACGAGCAGGCCGCGGTCTCGCAGGAATCCGGGGTCCAGCGAGACCCGTGACAGCCCGGCGCTTCGCATCAATTCGAAGTGCTCCTCGGGGGAGAGGAGCAAGCCCTCCGAGACGTGCGCAAAGTGGCGAACTCCGCGGCCGGGCTCCCCGATGAGAAAGTGATAGTGGATCATCGAGCGGTTCCCACGACGCGCGGAGAACGCCAGCCGGACGATCGCGAGATCCGGACGTTCGTGGGTCCGAAGGTGGAGCATTCCGGTCCGGAACGCCGAGGGCTGGATCCACGGCTCGACGATCAGGACGCCCCCGTCGCGGAGATGACGGGCGAAATTGGCGTAGGCGGTCCGGACGTCCGCTTTCGTCCGAAGGTGACCGATCGCACTGAACAGGCAGCTCACCACATCGAATCGACGATGCAGGTCGAAAGTGCGCATGTCTCCCCGACGCAGCCGGACCCCGGGCACGCGGCGTCGGGCAATTCGGAGCATCTCGGGGCTCGCGTCCACGCCCTCGACGGCGTGGCGCCGCTTCAGGAACGCGAGGTGACGCCCGGTTCCGCACGCGACGTCCAACCACGAGGTTCGTCCGGTGGGGCCGAGCTTTCGAGCGATGGCTTCGAGGCGACGGGTCTCGGCCCGGTAGTCCTTGTGGTCGTTGAGGGCGTCGTAGTACTCGGCGAGCTGGTGAAACTCGGGAAGCTCATTCGGCCTCATGGGACCGCTTCACTCCAGTGACCTGCAATCGGCCCGCTCCACTTCAACCTGGCCGGCGGGCGGGTTTCTCCGGAGCGGCGGCTCGAGCACGGTGACGCGGGCACCCCCGTTCACCCGAGCGGTCGAGGGTGCGGTAACGATGGATTCAGTGCCCCGTTTTGTAGCCGTGGAACCGTTGCACGATGAGGTTCTAGCATGGCGGCCCCCGACGTGAAGAAGTCCAACCTGGTCCCCAACCCGGCCTACGCCAAGCCCGCAACGCGAGCCCAGCTCGAGCGCGCCGCGTCGAAGTTGAAGGAGCACGGAATAAGCGCCCAGGTCGTTTCGAACGGCGCGGACGCGCTGCGCGCGGTCCTTGCGTTGATCCCCGAACACTCCGAGGTACTCGCGGCGACCTCCGCGACGCTGGCCCAGATCGGATTCTCTAGGGAAGTGGAGGAGTCCGGAAAGTTCGAGCCGGTGAGAAAGCGTCTCTTCGCCCTCGACCGGAAGACTCAGGAACGGGAGGGGCGACAGCTCAGTCAGTCCCCACAGTACGAGGTGGGAAGTGTCCACGCGGTGACCGAAGACGGCGAATTGCTCGTCGCTTCGGCGACCGGGAGCCAGATCGGTCCGTACGCGTTCGGCGCCGGGAAGGTGATCTGGGTCGTCGGGGCCCAGAAGGTGGTGCCGACGTTGCAGGACGGTCTCAAGCGGGTGCGCGAGTACTCGCTGCCGCTCGAGGACGCTCGAGCGCTGCAAGCGTACGGGATCAACACGGGACTCAACAAGATGCTCATCATCTCTCGAGAGGTCAACCCGACCCGCGCCACCGCGATCCTGGTCGAAGAGGTCCTCGGTTTCTGAACCGGGGGCCCGCGGTTTCGCCTCGCGAGACGCCCCGCGAGGGCGCCGCGCCGGAGCGGCGCATCGGGTTCCCTTGGTGA
>Ga0335075_10006035_pt1 | contig 18728 bp, 27 predicted proteins | sample Lox_Sample_24_FD_206723 | JGI IMG/M metagenome (GOLD analysis project Ga0335075, IMG submission 206723) | Soil microbial communities from Loxahatchee National Wildlife Refuge, Florida, United States - Lox_Sample_2.4 | ecosystem: Environmental > Terrestrial > Soil > Wetlands | place: USA... | reverse complement strand
CCCGGGTTCCAACGACACGCTCTACAAAACCGGCCATGATTTATTGCCGCGCCATGGCCGCCATCGCGTGACCTACGGCGCCTCGGCCCGGCATCTGGCCGATTGCGCTGACCTGGACACAAATTTTATCGTCATTCTGGGCGGACAGGATGGCTGGATAGGCAGCACCAATGCGACGGATCAGATTCCCCTCTGGCGCGCCAATGCCTATCTGGAGCTTCCGTTGTCGCAGGCCCGCAGGGCCGAGGCGTTTCCGACCCGAATCTTGCTCACCCCTGAAGGGCCATGATTTCGATGGGTCGAACATGGCCTGCCGGATATGTTGTACCAGCACAATTGGAGCGGGATGATTTGGGCCTGGGTCGCGTCCGGTCAGTCCCCCTTCTCATAGATTGGCGTGCCGGGCGACGCTTCGACGCTCGCCACCCGATCGAGGTTTGCGATCAGGCGCGTTAGCAGGTCAACGAGCAGCCTGGCCTCCTCGTCCGTGAAATCGCGCAGCACCTCACGATTACCCCGAAGCAAGACAGCAACTGCGTCCGGCAGGCGCGCTTCTGCGACCTCCGTCAATGTGATGCGGCTGCTGCGCCGATCGGCCGGGTCAGGCGCGCGCTCAATCAGCCCGTCCCGCTCCATACGGGCGAGCATCTGTGCCATCGGCGGTTGCTCGATCTTGGCGAAGCGGACGAGATCACGTTGCGTGCTTGCCCGGCCGTCCTGAAGCGCCACCAGCACCGGCAGATGTCCAACGCCGAAGCCGAGCGGCTTGAGGCGGGCTTCGCTGAGGCGGGCGAACCCGCGCGCCGCGAGACTGATCAGGTGCCCGGGTGTCGAGAGCACATCCTGGTCCATCGCCCCTCACCCCTTGCGCCCACCGCGGCGCCGATGCATATGTGCATATATAACGAAATATGGCTGCTGACGCAACGCATGCGCCATGCCGAGGAGAGAACCAATGGATGGCGATGTCGAACTCCTCAAGCGCATCTACGCTCGCTTCAATGCGCGGGATATGGACGGCGTGCTGAGCGTGCTCGCCGATGATGTCGCCTGGGCCAACGGCATGGATGGCGGCTACGTCCATGGCCGCGAGGGCGTACGCGAGTACTGGACGCGCCAGTGGAGCATGGTCAGTCCGCACGTCGAGCCGGTGGGCTTTCGTCGAACCGAGGACGGCGCGATCATCGCGGAGGTTCGGCAGTCCGTCCGCGATCTCGAAGGCAAACCGCTGCAGGGGCAGACGCACGGGCTCAAAGACAAGACGGTCGGGCACGTTTTCCGTCTTCGAGAGGGCAAGGTGGCTCGTTTCGACATCCAGGACGCCGCCTAGAGCGTGATCGCCGGAGGTGGAATCGCCGAAGGCGTGAATCACGCGGGAAAACAAAAGGCTAGAGTATCCGTTGTGATCAAGCGGGGATTTTGGTCCAGGTGCGATCGTCGCGCAGGAGGGCGTTGGCGAGGACGACGAGCCTGCGCCTGAGAGCAAGTTGGCGGCGAGCTTCAGGAAAGCGGCTCCGCCTCGAGCCTCTGATCTTGCGTGACCCCCGAAGTGCGCGACGGCTCCCTCATGAGCGAGCGGATCCGTTCCGCGTCCTCGGCCGTCGCAGGATTGTAGACGACCATGCTGAGGTCCGTCCGGCTGTCGATCGCGAACGCCGAATATTCGAACGCGAGCGGGCCGAGAACCGGATGGCGTATGTGCTTGACGGCTTCGCCGTGCGGGCCGCGAACGTCGTTCTCACGCCACATCGTCTCGAACTCGGGACTGAGCCGGCGAAGTTCATCGACCAGCGGCTCCACCTCCGCCGCGGCTCCGGCGCGGGCCGCGTCCACCCGGAACGCGGCCACCACGAACCGCGCTACGCTTTCCCAGTCGTATTGTGCGACACGGGCGCGCGGGTCGAGGAAGATCAAGCGCAGGATATTGCGTTTCTCCGGCGCCAGAGATCCATAATCACCCAGCATCACGGTCGCGGCCCGGTTCCAGGCCACGACGTTCCATGTTGCGGTCCTGATCAGGGCTGGGCTCGGGTCCAGCGCATCGAGCACGCGCTGCAAGCGCGGCGCGACACCTTCGTTCTTCCGGTAGCGCACCTCCGGCGGGCGGCCGAGGCCGAGCAGGAAAAGGTGCTCGCGCTCGACATCGGTCAGCATGAGCGCGGAGGCGATCCGATCGAGCACGTCCGCGGACGGGGCACCGCCGCGGCCCTGTTCGAGCCAGGTGTACCAGGTCGGACTGATGTTGGCCCTTTGCGCCACCTCCTCGCGGCGGAGGCCCGGGGTGCGACGACGCTCAACGGGAAATCCGAGGGCCGCCGGGTCCAGTTTCATCCGGCGGTCCCTCAGATAGGCTCCGAGCAGGTTCCCGGTGGCGAGAGATTCGGCCATCCTGTTAGCTATCTTAATATGATGATCTCACTACTTTACCAGAATAGGATGTTCGCCAAGATTTGTCTCCAGTGAAATCTGGAGACCTTGCTCATGCGTGTGTTTGTTACTGGCGCCACCGGATGGGTCGGCGCGGCCGTCGTGGATGACCTGATTGCCGCCGGCCATCGGGTGCTCGGCCTCTGCCGTTCGCACGAGAAGGCGGCGGCCCTGGCGGCTGCTGGCGCCGAGGTCCTTCATGGATCGCTCACGGACCTCGACAGCCTCAAGGGCGGCGCCGCGCAGTCGGATGGCGTGATCCACACCGCCTTCAACCATGACTTCTCGAAATTCGTGGAGAACTGCGAAGACGACCGGCGGGCCATCGAGGTGATCGGCGCCGCGCTCGAAGGCACGGACCGTCCATTGCTCGTGACGTCCGGCGTGGCGCTCCTCGCCCCCGGCCGCACGGCAACCGAGGAGGACGTGCCGCCTTTTAATTCTCCCTCCTATCCCCGCAAATCCGAGGCGGCGACAGCCGCGTTGGTGGAACGCGGCGTGCGGGCATCGACCGTCCGGCTCGCGCCCTCGGTGCATGGTCACGGCGATCACGGCTTCGTTCCGCGGCTCATCCAGCTCGCCCGCGAGAAAGGCGTCTCGGCGTATATCGGCGACGGGTCCAATCGTTGGCCGGGCGTTCACCGGCTCGACGCCGCCCGCGTCTACCGGCTGGCGCTGGAGCGCGGTGCCGCCGATGGCCCGTTCCATGCCATTGCCGAAGAGGGCGTGTCGTTCAAGGCGATCGCCGAGGTGATCGGCCACCGCCTGAACATTCCGGTCGTCTCGAAGTCGCCCGAAGAGGCGGCCGAGCATTTCGGTTGGTTCACGAGGTTCGCAGGCATGGACGCCCCGACCTCATGCGAGCGGACCAGGTCAGTGCTCGGCTGGAAGCCCGAGCAGCCCGGCCTCCTCGCCGACATTGATCACCCGGCCTATTTCGCTCTGTAGAATGCACGGACATACCATGGCCCCATCTGCGCCTCCTCGTATCGCTCTCCTCGGCGCCGGCGAGATTGAAAGCGCCTTCGGCAACTCAGAAGGGACGGCGGCGTCATCACGCAAAAAGGCGAACCCGTCGAGCTGCGCGTTGCCGAGGCAGCGGATGAAGAAGTCGCCTATGATCCGGTGATCGTGACGACGAAGGTGCGTCGGGTCGCGTTGTTGCCGACGCCTCGTCGTAGCAAAGTCAGGAGCTTCCGCTTCCTGTTCACCAACTTCGATCCCGAACAGCTGAGAGACGCCCTGAGGCATCATGACTGCGCCTTCGGGATGCCCTTCATCCAGGCGTGGCTGGACGATCAAGGCAGGCGGAAGACGAATATCGGGTCCCGGCAAAGCACCCTGCATAGCGATCGACGCTGGGTGGACTTGTTCAACGGCGCGGGCGTGCCGTCCGCCTACGCCCGGACTCTGCGCCGTGGCGGGCTCCGCCGTTCCGACGCTACGGCAAGTCCTTTTTACGCCACAGTGCGACCCGCCCTTGAAAGGACTCGCGGGGGCTCAATCCGTTGCCAATCGTCTCGTCATGGCACCGAACGACGGAGACGATTTCCGCATCCGGCCGGGGCACTCACCGGATATTGATCTCGTCGGTATTGAGTCCTGCTAGCATGACGGCCGATCGAGGGAGGGTCGGAGATGCCCCTGGTGCCCCCCAGCCAAGCAGCGGCCGACGTGCTGCTTTGGATCGATTCCGACACCAAGTTCCTGCTCCTGCGCGGCCAGGATGTGCCGGCGCTTCCCCGGCCGACACGCTCCTTGCTCGAGACCGCTGCCCGGGGCGAGGCGGTCGACCCGCAGCAACTGAGCCAGGCGTTAACAGCCGCCGGAGTGCTGCGGCACAAACTGAGTCTGGCTTACCTGAGATCATCCGCGGCGGGTCAAAGCGCCGCCGATGACAGCAAACCACCGTCCGATGGCTTCCCATCGTCCTAAAAATGCTCGCCAAGGCACGGACGAGGGCATGCTTGGCCAGCCGTTCCGTAAGTTATTGAAAAATATGGCTGAGTGGCGGAGGGAGGGGGAGCAGAACAGGCGAGGAAAACGGCCGGCTTGCGCTGTGCTCGCGGTCTAGACCCCCGAAATTATCCCGGACGCTCAAAATCGACTCTGTAGAGCCGCCACAGCCCCCTCCGCCGGCCGGGGGTCGATCCTCCGGCCCGGCTCGGCCAGGGGATCAGGCGGCCACGGGCGCCTTGCCGCTGCCGTGCGTCCGCGGCCCCGGGGTAGGGGCTTCACAACGGCCGTTCCGACCTCTATGCGTCACAGATGGTGAACACCCCCGTGTCCACCGGACACAGGGGTGTTCCCTGGCGCGCCCGGGGAGGTGTGCCGTTTCCTGGCAAGGCGGCGGCACACCTTCCGGCGACCTCAGTAGGGGGGCGGCCTTGGTGCCCCCTTCGTTGTAGGTTACCTACACTAACGCTTCCGTTAAGGTCGTCAATACGCTAATCCGCTTATCTGCGAATGGCATGGTTTGTAACCGATTGATTAGAATGAGAAATTGTTCCTATCTCCCTTGATATCGTGCAATCACGATTTCTGTAGACGCCAGAGCACCCTACGGCCGACGGTCGGCGCCGAGCCCAAAAGAAGACCCGCTGCCGGCAGGGCAGCGGGCACAAGGGAGGCAGTCGAATTAGATCAGTGGGCGGCGAGCCGGGTCAATCGTCAGTGCCGCGGCTCCCACCGCTGTCGCGCGGCGTATGCGCGATCGGCGGCGGCGGCGCTCCGGAGCAGAAGCCCGAGCCCGATGCCGACCACGACGCCAGCGCCGAAGATCGTCAGAGCGATGCCGCCCACCACTGCGATCATCGGGACATCGCCAGCGCCTTCGCGTTCTCCCGAGCCGTGCACGCGGCGAGCGCGAAGGCCCGCATGACATCGTCCGGGAAGCTCGGGGCCGCCTTGAGCGCCATGCTGACGAGGCGCAGGCATGCCTCGCGAGCCTCGGGGATCAGCGGCTGGCCCTTGGCCAAGGCGCTGGCAAGGATCGCCTCGCCAGGTGCGCGATTGGCAGTGGTATCGTGATTGTGGGCGGTATCCATGGGTCCATCTCCGGGTTGAATTGACGACGGGGCGAACCCTTGCACGTTCCGGACTCGTAACCCTAAAGGATACGTCGTGCATTGATCGCATGGCAGCCGAGTCAAGTTGCTCATAGGGACACAGAACGGGCCGGCGGGGATACGCGGGCGCTGGAGGCGAACCGGGATGCAAGCGGCTTATGCGGGCGTGTCAGCCTCTGCATCTGGTGGAATGCCCAGCACCCGCAGAAATTCGTGCATGAGGCCCTGAGCCGTATCGGCAAGCTTTGCCAGGTCCTCCGGCCTCTCGAAATAATGGTGGGCTTTGAGGGACGAGCGCGAGACATGCCGCGCCGTCAAGCTACCGTCGATGCCCCCTGACCATAAACCGTGTGCAACGCGGTTTCGGTCGTCGTTGAGTGTGAGGCACCTGCCGAACAGGCTTTCGATGTCGTTCTTCTGCTCTGGAAACCGCATTAAAGAAATCGCCTGCGTAACGCCGCAGAGCATGCGAAAGTCGTAGGGTGCCGTCACCGCATCGAAATGCTCTTCTGAGAGTCCTATTTGGGTGGCTAAAAAGACTCTCATCGTAAATTCGAGTTGGGAAAACTGAAAGATAAAGCGCCCGATCGCCTCGAATACACATGAGCTGCGGGCGAGTTCCCGCCGAACGGCCTCTATGTCAACGCGAGGGCGTGTATCGTTACTCGTGCGGTCAGCCTCCACTTTTTTACCCATAACAATCGCCTCCTTCCGGGTGCGTATTATGCCTGATCGGTCGCCCGGGTGGTCAACCCCCGCGGTTCTGTCCTGCCATGCGTTGAGTAACGAGGCGCTTTACCGAAATAGGAAATGCGCGAGGCACGCAAGCTCGCTTGGAACGGTGCTCATGACAACACCTGCAACAAGCCACGCGACCCCCATTGCCGATATATGCAACGGTCGCGTTTGGGCGGTCTCAAGGCTGTTGCGAATATTCTTGTCTTCGTTTGCACGTTCCTGCTTTTCTTCCTTGAGCGCCTCGGCCTGTTGCTGCGTCTTCTGCTCCATTTCCAGATCAACTTCGTGCAAGCGTTCGCGCAGTCTGATTATGTTCTTCTCGGCTGCATCAAGCCGCGCTTCGAGGGCACACTCGGCATTTGGGTCGGCGTTATACCAAATGTCCACGCGTGCCCGGCCGCCCGAAACGGACATACTTGCGGTTCCCACTGCAACGACGACCGATGCCCCTAACCGGGGCCTCCGGCGCGACCATTGAGCGGCGATCGCAAAAATGCCGGGCCGGTTAAATAGTTCTCGCGTGCCTCGAATGTTCACAACGACGGTGCCAATTCCGAGAAGCTGCAAGCCCAGCCCAATGCGTCGGAACCAAGGTTCACTCCCCAGCCAGAAAGCGCCCGCCACCGATATCGCGATGACGAAGATGGTAGCCCAGAATAGATAGGGCTCTGCTAACCACACCAAATGCGCGCGAAGCCATACAAGCGCGTATTTCACCTTGGAAGTGATCCGAGACAAACTGCCCACCCTGCCAACCTAAAAATCTCTGCCCGCCCGAGCATGTCATAGCACCGTCTAGGCGACTTCCAAAGGCCGCCATGGCCTCTACGCTGCCAAGGCTGGCGCTACCGCTTTCGAGCGCCTTCGCCGCTGCCGCTCATAGGCTGCGGCATAGCCCGGGTGGTCAGCGTGCCACGCCCGTGCGTAGCGCCGCACGTGCTCACGCCGCCGCTCTACCCATTCGCGATGCGAGATCGTCGAGCAGGATCGGCAGATATGACGCAGCCCGTCACTGCGCCTGTTGTCGTGATGGAACTCGGCAAGCGGCTTGTATTCACTGCATCGGCTGCATTGCTTATGGCCGGAACACATAATTCGCCTCTCGTGAAATAGGCTCCCCGGCCACCGCGTGGCAGCCGGGGAGATGATCGCAAATCAGGGCATGAAGCCGGGCACAGTGCCGGGCAGCGGCAACGTCGCAGAAAAATTGGAGCTAGTGCTCAGACTCGAAGCGCCCACGCCCGCACTCCGCGCGATGCCGCCCGCCGCGCCGGCCCCTGCCGCTTTGCCCACCTTGTTCGCGAGTTTGTTGATGGTGTTGTCGCCTAGTTCGGTGGTGTTGCTGGCGTGGTGCGCGTGCGGCACGCCGCCACCGCCCCCGAGCCATGCCGGCAGCATGCGCATGATCGCAGAGCCGAGGTCGGCGCCGAGATGCTCTGCACTCTTTACGACGTTCATTGCGAACGCATCGGCCGCATGCTCTCCGAACAAAAGCCCGTTGTGCATCCACTTTTGAGTATCAAACAATTCCCGATACAACACGGGACCGATCTGGGCCGCCAATTGTCCGGGGGTTTCGTCAAGCCATTTCGGCAGCCAGTCGGGACGCTTCCACAGCAGAGGGCCGACGGCCGCAGCAATCGCGACCGGCAATGCAACACCTGCGGCAGCGGCGAACGCATCGCCAGCCTCAAAGCCCCAGACGCGCGCCGCGCCTTTCCCGAGGGCCACCGCTGCCGTGGCAGTCCCGCCAACCGTCAGCACGCCAGCAATGCCGGCGAGCCCTTCCGCGGTAGCCCTGGCGGCTCCGGGGTGGTCAACGAAGAACTTCGTCAAATCGTCAATGCCACTGGTCAGCAGATGCAGCCCGGAGATTGTCGGCTGAATCAACGGCGTGGCGAACGCGCTCTCGAATGTTTCCCACGCTGCGGTCAGCGCCTGAATGTTTGCCGTCTGCGATCCGTGCATCACATTCGTGTATTTCGTATCGATGCTCGAACCGTGCGCCAGCAGATACCGGCCACGCGCAAGCTGCGTCTGGTTTTGGATCACGTCCATGACATAGCGCGCCACCGTCGAACGCCCGAACAGTCGGAATACCTCTTCCTGCACTTTCTCCAAATTCATGTGATCCCGCTTCTCAAGCGTCGGCACCATGTAGTCGAGTATCCACTTCTCCGGGTCATGCTTGAGCAGGTCTCCGCGAAGCTGATCGCTGAAGCCGGGCTTCATGACAACTTGGCCCCAATGCGCGGTGAAACTTCCCGGCTTAAGGAAGTGCTGCCGAACAAGTTCATCGGCCACGCGCACGGGCATGATGCCGCCCACTAGCTGTTGAAATAGGCCCATCTCCGCAGTGCCCGTTCGTCCGGCGCCAAGGCTTTGCGAGACTTCCATGCCGGCGCCGTAGTATGCCGACCGCGATTGTCCACGGGCCGCCGGAGCCGACTGTCGAATACGCGCCAACACCTCGGAAGGCGTGATCTGGCCGTGGGCGACCAGCAAACTTTGAAGGAGCGCGTTCAAGTCGGAAATGGCAGGGGCGAGCGTGACATCCTCGGTCTTCGGGTTGAAGAGTTTCCCGCGCAAGTCAATGCTCTTCAACAACGACTGCAAATCCTTGTCGCTGACGGCAATCTTCGCCTGCGCCAACACCTGCTGGGCTTTCAGTAATTCGGTGGTCAGCGCAGCCGTGGCAGCAAGGTTCGGCTTGCCGTGCTCGGATAGCAGCGGCGCAATCATGCCAAACACGTGCGCGGACTCCGCGGCACTCGCAGTCGGAGCCGCAAAGTGTCCGGCATATGCGGCGGAACGCGCGGCAGACTGTCCGGCTGGCGTGGCGAACCATCCGCCGATACTCTTGATAGCTACTAGCCTTTCCTGCAAACGGTCGGCCTGCCGCTCCATATCGACAAGCCCCTTGAGGCCAAGCTCGCCCATCTTGGCGATGCCGAGGCCAAGCCCGATTGCAGCGGCATTAGCGGAGCCGAAGCGGGCGATCATTTTCTCTAGGGAAGAATTGACTCCCCTGAGCCTCATACCGAGGGCCGCCAATGTTTTGTCTATGTCGTTTTTGCCTACGAGTAGATCGACCGAGATGCGCCAAACGTCGCTCATGCTCTATTCCTTTATCGAATGGGTTGAAGCCCGCGCACCGGCCATCGGCCGCGCGCGGGCAATTGAAGATCAGATCAGGCGCATCAGCGCGACGGCACCGAGCAAGACAAGCGGCCCCACCAAGGCACCGACGCGCCACAGAAGCGCACTCATGCGACGCGCTCCGCCAAGATCGTGCGCCGCGGAGTGTGCAGATCGGCGGGCGCGTTATAGTCAACCCAACGCTGCGCCCAAGACTGCAGGCGGGGAAGTCTCACTGCGAAATCGCCAGCGATGGCGAACGCGCGTTTCGCGCGTTCCTCGCGGCGGTCAATGGCGCCTGGTTTTGCGGGTTCACCGCGATGACACGCGAGGCGCTCGGCGTGCAGTCGGTCGGCCGCGCGCTCGCGGCGCAGACGGCCTTTGCTGATTTTCGCGGTCATATGAACCTCTCTACTCCGGCGCCGAGATCAATCTGCTCGGCGGTGCCCCGCGCATCCATCAGGATTTCCGTATACGCGCGCCGGTCGGGCGCATGGCGCGAGAGCGGCATAACGAACAAGGTCGGCAACGATGGCGCCACCCGCCACATGCCAGCATCGGACAACGCGGCGTATAGAGCCTTACCAGCTTCGCGCAATGCCTCTGCGGCATTCTCCGCTTCCGCCATCGCTGCATCGAGTTTCCGCGCAGCGGCGAGGCGTGCAGCCGCCGCGTCTTTCAACGCGACGGCTGCTTCGTCCTTCTGCTCGGCGGTCACAACGTCACCGATCCGGCGCGGAGATACGCGCGAACCGCGTCCTTGTAGAGACGGAGAACGGCGAGGGTATTGGCCGGCACCGCGTCGGCTGGCGACAGGATCACGTCATTACCGTTTAGCGTGATCGCCACGCCCTGGTCGCGCAAGTCTTCCACGATGGCGGCGATGTCCTCCGCGGTCGGAACGTAGGGCTTTGCCGGAGGCGGCGGTGCGGAGGCGGCGTTGGCCGCCTCGGCCTCGGCCGCCCATGCGTCAATTTCGGCCGCCAACGCTCTCGGCGTCAGTTTTGCCCACCCGCGTAACTGTGCGGCCTTCGCGTTGTAGGCAGCGATCGCTGCATCTGTCGTGCGAGCGCTACGCAGCGCGGCCTTGTGGCGCTCCTCATGGTGAGACACGAAGGCCGGCATCGCGGAGGGCGCGCGCGCCACATTGTGGATGGAGTAGAACGCGGCCAGGGCTTGGCCGGCATCGTGCTTGGCCGCGGCGAGGGGATCGAAACCGTAGGGCCGCAGGCTTTCGGTAAGATTTGTCGTGCGTGGCTGCTGAGCGAGAACTTGCATGGGAGTGTGCTTTGCTTGTTACGCGGCGCGGTCGTGTTCCGGCCGTGTTTGTGGTGAGGCAGCGATCGCTATGTGGCCGGCTTCGCGTATTTGCGCTGCAAGCTTTCCATGAAAGCGGCATTGCGCTGCACTTTCGCTCGCTGCGAGAAGTGCGAGAACATCTTCGCTTCGGCGGCCGCGTATTGTTCGCGCGTCATGGTGCGGGCGTCGGGCGTTTCGGGTGGGAGGCCAAGGGCAGCAAGACGCGCGACGCGCGCCTTCTCGGCGTCGGGATCGAGGGTCATGGTTCGGGGTTCCTTTGCGGTTACGTGACGTTTTTGTTGGCGGCGCGCTGCACCCGGCCCCAAGCTCGCGTCAGCGATGCGTCGGACTGCCCGAAGGCAGTGGGGTTGCTGTTGCGTCGGCTGCTGTAGCCGGCGCGCCATCCGTGATCGGCGCCGGTGGCGGACGGCGCGGCGGGCGTCGGCGCTTCGGTCACGCGCGCGGCGGGATCGCGGCGCTTCGTCATGGCGCCACCTCCGCGAGTGCGGCAGCGCCGGCCTCGTGTGGCGTGGTGGCGCCGGCAGCCGCAATTGCAGAGCCGATGCGGGAGAGAGCGGCGCGGCGTCTCTCTGCCGCATGCGCGTCACTCACCGAACGGCGAAGCTTGCTGGCGTCAAGTTCGCGGTCGAGTGCCCGCATCTCGGCGAGGGTCATGCTCGCGATCAGGCGCTCGCGCGCGGCGGCGGGAAGATCAAGGAAGCTGTCGATTGTGGGGGACATGCGATTTGTTCTCCGCTTGGGGATCAGGCGGCCACCGTGAGCGCGGTGGTGGTTTCGGTGCTCTCGATTGCCTCGGCCGGCACGTCGCGGATGATCTCGGCCACCGCGTCGTCAACCGCGGCCGGATCGCCGGTCACGACAAGCTCGGCGCCATCCGGCAGCGCAGTCATGGCGATGGTCAGGTCGGGGTCATTCAGGAAGATTGCAGTCATGGCCTAAACTCCGTTGTTGGAGGGTGAGAAAATCAAGCATTTGACTTGCCTTTAGAAACCAGCCGCGCCACGTCTAGGGCGTCTCAATAATGAACCATAGGGGGTCATTTCGAGAGCGCATGGATCGCGAGCGCCACGGCTAGCGGCCAAGCGGCTGAGCAGGCACAACGGATTGTGGTCGAGAGGCGGGCAGCGAGGCGAACGAGAGGCCACGCGAGAGCGGCGCGGCGCGTGCGCATGCGTGTGTGCGAGCGCGGCATTGATGATGACGACGCGAGCACGACGATGCGCAGCGTGCGCGCGGCACGGATTGCAGGTGCTTCCCGTGGGCCGTCACGGCGAGCGCACCGTCCGCCGCGACCATCCTGGTGGGAAATGCCACCAGGATGGTCACAGAAGCCGATGCAGCGGTCGGCGGCTGTCAAGAGATGCCGACGAACAGCCGGACGGCATCAGGCGGTCATCCTGGCACGACGGCGAGGCCGTTTCGTCGTGCCGCCGATCGCGCTCATGGCGACCTGGCGGAAAAGCCACCAGGATCGCGCCACGCGGCGCCACGTGCTCGGGCAGGTGATCGGCGGCCCGAAGCGTTCGGCAGGCGTGGGCGACGCTGGGCGAGTCCGCGCCGGGCTGGAAAGAAGAACGGCGCCAGTGACGGCGCCGTTTGAAGGCGGGGCGGGCGGGAACGTCTAGGCGGCGATCATCTTCGCGACCGAACCGGGCAGGTAAGCCTTACCGCTCGGCGCCAGATGGCCGGCCTTCGCCATCTCGGCGGCGATTTCGCGGAGGGACATGCCGCGAGCCTTCAAGCGGCGCGCAAGCCCGACGGTCTTTGCCGGCACGGCCTTGCGACCGCCAAGGTGTCCCGTTGCCTCGCGAGCGTGGCGCAGTTTCTTCACAAGCCGCGCCTTTTCACACTGCATGACGGCGCCGACCACCTGCCGGATCATCACGCGCATTTCGTCGTCACTGTCCGTTAGGTTCTCGCCACCTGCCGTCAGAAGGGTAACGCCGCGCGCCGTCAGCAACGCAATGCCGGCCTCTTGCGTCATAAGCTGGCGCGCGAAACGGGAGGCGTCTTCCACGATCACGGTGCGAACGCCATTGGCCTCGATGCGGTCCAGAAGCGCCGCGAAGCCGGGGCGGCTCTCAATCGCGTCCGCACCCGACACGGCCGGATCGTAGAACGCCGCCACCAGGTCAATGCCGCGGACCTTGGCGAACGCCTCGCACGCCTCGCACTGGCGCCGGGCGCTATCCTTGTCAGCGCCAACATTGGCGGCGCTCGAGGTGCGGAGATAGGCGATTGCGTGTGTGGTATTCATCTACTCAAGTCCTTGTGCTTGGCCGGTTAGGCATCGACGGTTCGTCAATAGCCTCAAGGTTGGTGACGGAAAGCGCCGTTGTCAAGGCCCTCAAAGCAGCCGGCGGAGTTCTTCGTCTTCGTCGTGCTCTTCAGCCACGCGCACCGGCACGGGCTCGGCGCGGCCCTCAATCGTCGGCGCCAGCTTCGCTGGCGGAGCGGCGAGCGCGGCTGCCTCGGCCCGGCGCGCCAGAGCCTTTTGGATGCCGTCCCGGACCAGCGCGGCGGCCTGCTCGCCGGTCATCGGCGCCCGGTGCACGGTATGGGTTGCAGAAACCTGCGTAGCGGCCAAGCTCGGATGGACGAATTTGCAGGCCGCGATCGCCGCATCGAGCCGCAGCCGCACGTCCAGTTTTTCGTCTTCGGCGAAGGCCAGAAGCCGGAGCAACGGATCGCGCTCCGAAGCCACGATCTCGGCCACGGTCTGGGCGGCCACGGCCTTGTTTCGCGCCAGCACGGGGTTAGTCTTCGATCCCGGCCGGCGCCCAGCGCCATTTCGGCGCCCGCCATGTGTGCCCATCTTGAAAAATCCTCTGTTTTTGGCTGCGTTTTGACTGGACTGGACGGTTCAGTCTGGAAAGATTGATGGGGTGGTCGGGAGGGTCCCCCTCCCGGGTATTCAAGCGTGCAATCAAGTCCGGTTGATTTCGATCGCCACTCGACCAGCTTCTATGCAAATGAAACCGGCGCGTGTCATAAGCTTTCGCTGGTGAGCAGCGCGGGCGAAGCACCCTCGGCGAAGAGACAGTCGCGAGAGATGGCCGGGCTCGGTCGGCAGGGGTGCCACCGGCATCAGCGATCGGCGCAAGCTTGATTTTCGACTCTGGCAATCAAGCGAACGCCTTGACTTTCAAGTTTTCAAGTCGGTGCTCGGCATCGGTGGGCGATGGTGCCACCGGCTGCCGTGCTTCGGAACCATCCGGGTTCACTTCCCGTTTGGGGTCACCCGCCACCGACTGCCGCGGTGGTGGGCGCGGCTTCGCCCACCACAGTCTATCCAATCCATTCGCGGGGATAGGTGATGTAAGGGAGGCGCCCGTGGCGCTACCCCTTATATAGCGACCGGTCGCACCGCACGCACCGCAAGAAACGTCAAGGATTTCAATGGCTTATGTCGTTGCGCGTTCGGTGGTATTTTTCTGACCGCACGCACCGCACGCACCGAACGCAACACTAAGGATTTCAATGGGTTTACCAGGCCCACCGCTACGCGGACCGAACGCACTCGTTACGATTGGCGCGCGTTTGCGTAGCGGTCTGCGTAGCGGTCAGGGTGCGCCTGCGTAGCGGTTCGCGGCCACTACAGTAGGTCCACGAGCGCCGGCTCCGCGTCTGGGTCCTCCGGCGCAGCACCCCCTTCCACCTCGGCCTGCCGCTCGGTCAGCCAAACGCGGCCGGCGGCGGTAAGGGTCAGGCGCTTGCGCGTGTGGCGGCTACCATCCTGATATTCGGTCTCGGATACCTTGCCGCCGCGTTGAAGCCGTTCCAGCGCCCCTGCCAGGGTATCGAGCGACAGACCGTCACTCTGCGCCCCGCTCGCGAAGACCCGCGGGGCGTAGTTGCCGGCCCGGGGGTTTCCGGACGCGGCCTTGTCGTCGCTGTCGCACCCCGCGAGGGCGGCCAGGAACACCCGCTCGCCGCGCTGCTCTTCGCTCTCGACACATACCGTATCGAAGAACAGGCTTTCCGACAGGCGGAGCGCCATCGTCTTGTTGGCCGGCCCGTCATTCAGCTTGTCCAGCTTCAACAACCGCGCCTCTTCGATGCCCGCCAGCGGGTGCTTGGCGTTCGGCGCTCCGAGTATCCACAGAGACCTGGCGGAGCCGCGCCAAGCCGTGGATGCTCCCGTGTGACCTTGCTGCTCCCCCGAACGTGACGGGTGCGCCAGCACGAGCACCGAGCCCTTCATCCGCACCGCGAGCCTTGTGGCCGCGATGCCGAGGAACGCCGTTACCTCGCGCCGTGCGTTCTCGTTCCCTCCGAACACTCGGGCCGCAGTGTCGAGCACGAGCAGCCGAGCCTTGTGATCGAGCACGTATTCGGAAAGCTCCTCGAACAGAGGCGTCAGCACGGGCTTGCCGTCGCGCGTGAACTCCATGAGCGTAACGTCTTCTCCCACGCCGCTGGTGAACGTCATACCGCCGGCAGTGATGGCGCCCAGGTCGGTGCCGTAGTGGGCGCACAAGCGTTGCTGGCGAAAGTGTAGGCTCGCTTCGTTGTCTTCGCTGAAAAGAGCATACGATCGGAAGGGTTCGACGTTCAGTCCTAACCAGGTGCCACCGATGGCACCTGCCGTCATCAGTTCTTGGGCGAGGAGCGATTTACCTGCTCCGCCCCGCCCATACAGCACGGTTGCTGCACACGTCGGCAGCCAGCCCGGCACAAGAAACTCCGGGTCAGGTGGGGGGTTAGCTATCCAGTCAGCCGGTCGGATGATTGACAGCTTGCGCCTCGCCGGCTCGGCCGCTGCCTTCTTCGCGGTCGGCTGCTTCATCACGTCAGGCAGGACGCTGATCTGCGCGATCATTGCCTCGGCTTGGTGCTGCTTCAGATCAATCACACGCTTGACATCCCATGCGCGCAGTGCGTCGGTGAACCCGGCACCAGCGAAGCCTTTCTTGATCGCCAGATTGGTTAGCTTCTTCGCCGTTTCCGGCGATACAGGCGCCGGCGGCGTGGGGGCGCTGCCGGGGGGATATGCCGCGTAATCTACCGCCTCGTTGTCGTTCCCGAGCGTGCTCATGTTAGACGCCCTCCCGCTCGGAGGTGGCGGTCGAGACCGACGGCCCCACCTGGCCGGCCACCCGGAAGATGTCGGCAGGCTTCAGGCTCGGGTGAGCGTCCGCAATATATTCGCCGCGCAGGTCATAGAGCTTCACGCGTCCATCACTGGCCCGGACGATGCGCCCGATGCAGGATAAGTTGCGCCAGTCGCCAAACTTGGTTTGGATAAACATCAGTCTGTTCCTTTGGTCTGTGCGCCCCCTCGGGGTGCGCGCGGTTGAAGAGGGGAAACCGGCGGGCGTCGGTGAGCCGCCCGCCGGCCTTCACCAGGAGTTTGCAGCGTGATTACCCGCACGCGGCCACGGGGTTCGGCAAATTCGGATTAGACGAAAGGGAGCGCGCGCCGAATTATCCACTCGGCGTGCGTGTAGTCGCTTCGGCTCCATCGCTTGGCGCCGTGCACCAGATCGCGCGCCGCGGCGTTATCACTGGCGTGGGCAATGCGAAACAGCGCGGCGATCATCACGGCCTTGTCGGGCGTGCGCCGCCGGCCGCTACAGATCGCGCGCAAGGTAGCGATGGCGCGATCGTCGAGCGGCTTCACTTCGTGCTCGCCGGCTTCGTCGTGAATGACGAGCTTCGCGGTGAGCGGATTATCTTCGGTAGTCATGGCTGAAATTCTCACGTTGAAGGGAGGGTCCCCGCCGGCCCGTGCTCGAGCGGCCAACTGGCAGGCCGGCCGGTGCCGGCAGGGGTTCGGGAATTACGAGAGCGAAGCAATCCAGGTTTCCAGGTCTTCCTTCGTGACGAAGAATGCCCTGCCGTGGCGGAAGCGCTTGGGCCCGAGGCCCGCGCGAACGCGACGCTGGAAAGTCGGGAAGCTCATTCCGGCGGCGCTCGCCGCCTCGGTGCAGGTAAAGAGGGCCATGGCGGTTCCTTTCGACTTGATAATCCTGGAAGGTTGCGGTGGGGCCTCGAAAAGAACGCCTGCCGACACGGAGGTATCGGCAGACGCCAAGTTGCAAGACGGAGGTTGCCGCGCGGATAGACCCGCGAGCGCGGCGGCCGGGAACCGGATCGGCAGTTAGCCGGCAATCATCCGTTCGATGTCAGCGCGGCGGAAACGAAGTTGGCTACGGCCGCCGAACAGGCGAACGGCGGGCAGTCGGTTTTCCTTGACGGCTTTGCTGATAGCCGCGCGTCCGATACGGAAAAGCTTGGCCACTTCGGCCGTGGTCAACAGTTCATGCTCGGGCATGGCGGGTCCTCTCTTGATCTGTGCGCCGGCCCGTGGCGGGCGCGGGTGAGGGAACGTCGTGGCAATATCGCGGTCGGCGCACCGGCCGCGGTATGGCCACGCTCGATTGAGCGTGGTTTCAGTCGTGCGGATACCCTTCGCGAGTAATCCCGCGTCAAGCGTTTCGCGCTGCGTTTATCCTTGCGCGCCCCCGGTGGATCGCACCGAACGCGCCAAGCCTGTAATCGAAGCCGCATCCGATTTTGTCTCGCGCCGCATGCGATGGCGCTTGGTCGGCCTTGCCGATCGTCAAGTCTGTATGGATTGCCAGTGATCCGCGCTTGGCGCGGGCCGGATGCGGAGTAGGTGCCGCTCTCGGTCTATTCGATCCCGGCCTCGACGGGCCTGGGTTGCGGGGAGAAGCTCGGTTGCTCTCCTCGATTGTGCTCTTTTATACTAGCAAATGGTCTGCCCTGTCAAATTCGCGGGGCTTTTGGCACGGGACTTGCCGGAAGCGATATCTTCACTCCCATTACGACAGAAAAACGCTTCTCCGTCAATCTACGCACCAGCAGGGGGCACGGGGTTACTTGCTTTATACCCAAGTGTATTTGAGCAGAAAAACGCTTCTCTGTCAATTGCGTGTAACCTATGCGAGTCGAAACAACGCTTTAGCGACCGCGCCACCGGCCCGGCTCGGGCGGGGTTTGGGTGGTCGGTGGTTCGGCGGCGGGGGTGGGGCCGGTTTGTATCCCGTTGGGCGACAAGCCGGGGCGTCGGGATCGGCGCCGGCCTCGGGCATCAACCCCCGCGCCGGGAGGAGTCCGCAGTCCGGGTTATTGTGGTATCGCTGGCCGCCTGAATAAGGAAATGGCGGTGGCGGGCTACGACATAATGGAGGTGTGCCTAAACGGGCACCAAATCACCGATAGCGCAGGGGGCAACCCGCAGCGCCGCAAGCCATACTGTCCGAAATGCGGAGCCAAGACCATTATTGCCTGCCCCGAATGCCACGCGAACATTCAGGGCTATTTCCATTCGGAATACAGCATTTCCCTTGCTGACACCCCGGTGCCGAACAACTGCCACAACTGCGGCACCGCCTACCCTTGGCGCCAAGCCCAGATTGCCGCTGCAATCGAGAAGTTGGAAATGGCTCTGGAAGGGCAGGGCGCGGTCGATGTGCCGGGGCTGGTAAACGACATCGCCACTGACTCCCCAAGGGCCGAGCTGGCCGCGCTCAAGCTCAAGCGGCTGCTGCCGAAGATTGGCGAAGCCGCCCGTCAGGTGGCAATCGAGGCATTCTCAGACGTAGCCTCGGCCACTCTGAAGAAAACTCTCGGGCTGTAGCGGCCGGGGACGCGGCCTATCCGGATGCCGCCTCGCGGCCCTCGTGTGTAAGTTGGAAGTGACCAATGCCGACGGGAACTAACCATCCTCGCGCGCGTGCATGTTCGATGTCCTCCCACGCTAAGTCGCCCACCATCACGTTGCCGCCTTTCTTGCCGGCTGCGTCCAGGATGCGCTTGGCGATCTCCTTATCGTCCATGTGCCTCTTCCTCCCCCGCATGGCCCCGCGAGTGTAGCCCGGAATTAGAGCCGGATGTGTTTAGGCTGATTCGCGATTTTGGGGGTTCCCCGACGCGGGGCTGGCCTGATTCTCATGTTCGCCGTCAAGGGCATTTGACACGGGATTCCGACCCTGTTGACGGGTTGACGGGTTGATGGGCTGCGCAGCGGAGGACGCGGCAGCGCAAGACGACGGTTGATCAGACTCTGAT
>Ga0335075_10006034_pt1 | contig 18728 bp, 18 predicted proteins | sample Lox_Sample_24_FD_206723 | JGI IMG/M metagenome (GOLD analysis project Ga0335075, IMG submission 206723) | Soil microbial communities from Loxahatchee National Wildlife Refuge, Florida, United States - Lox_Sample_2.4 | ecosystem: Environmental > Terrestrial > Soil > Wetlands | place: USA... | reverse complement strand
GCGGGGCGGGTGGTGTTCGGCGAGACGCAGGTGCGGTTCCCGATGGCGACCGCCGTGGTCAGCTGCTACGCCGACGCGAAGTGATCGTTCTCGCTGGCGCCCGCGGGTGGTATTTCGGTTGCACCCGGGCGGGCCGGCGTGATCACCTGCGGTGGTGAATCTCGATGTCGCCACGGTCCTGCCGGAATTCGACGCCCAGGTGCGGCGTGGCCTGCACTCCGATGGATCCGGTGCGCTGGGGCAGCGGGTCGGCCCGGTCGTCCGCTGGACGGCAGCCAGCGGCGAGGGCTGGTCCGGCATCGCCTGGTCCGAGCTGGACGCCGGAACGGCCGACGGGGTCATCGCGGACCAGGTCGCGTTCTTCCGGGCCCGGGCCGAACGGTTCGAATGGAAGCTCTACAGCTATGACCAGCCATCCGACCTGGGAGAACGGCTGCTCGCCGCTGGCTTCGTTCGCGAGGACGCTGAGTCGCTCATGGTGGCTGACGCCGAACATATCGCCGGGCACGGCAGCGCCAGCGCCGTCCTGCCGGACGGGGTCCGGCTGGTCAAGGTCACCGACGAGGCCGGCCTCGATCTGACGATGGAGCTACACGACCAGGTGTTCGGTGCGGACCCGTACCTGCGCGCCGCGCTCATCGCCCAGCTCCGTTCGCCCGAGACCGTGGTGATGGTGCTGGCCATGGCCGGCGATGAGCCGGTCTGCTCGGCCCGGATCGAGTTCGGCGCCGGCACCGAGTTTGCCGGGCTGTGGGGCGGCGGCACGCTTCGGCAGTGGCGCGGGCGCGGGATCTACCGGGCCCTGGTCGGCTACCGGGCCCGGCTGGCGGTGGCCCGGGGATACCGCTACCTGCAGGTGGACGCCTCGCCGGAGAGCCGGCCGATCCTGGAGCGGCTCGGCTTCGTCTGCCTGGCCCAGACCACCCCGTACGTCTGGTCCCCGAGCTGAGGGTTCTAGCTGGCCGGGTTCGCTAGCTGGCCGGGCCGGCCTGGGCGGTGGGCGGGGTGACTGGCGGCACCTCCGCGGTGCAGAACATGCAGCGCGTGGCGCCGACCGGGATGCTCTGCAGGCACTCCGGGCAGTCCCGCTCGGTCGCCGCCTTATTACGGGTGGCGATCGCCGTGATCCGGGTGGTTGGGAAGATCACGATGTAGTAGACCGCCAAGGCGATGATCACGAAGGACAGCACCGCGTTGATGAAGCTCCCGTAGAGGAAATGGCTCTTGTTGACGGTGAAGGACAGCGAGGAGAAGTTCGGCTTGCCGACGATTGCGGCGATGATCGGGGTGATGATGTCCGCGATCAGGGCCTGGATCACCGCGTTGAACGCGACGCCAATGACCACGGCCACGGCCAGGTCGATGAGATTGCCGCGGAACAAGAATTTCCTGAAGCCGCCCACAGATCCTCCCTGGGTGGTTCGGGCAGGCCGGATGACCAACCGTTTGCCCGGACGTTACCAACGGGCCGCGCCGATCCGGTGCAGTTAGGCGCGTTGCGAAAAATGTGGTGCGCCGCGCCGGGGGCAACGGAGAGCATGAGGCATGGCCTGGACGTTGACCGGGAGCCTCGGCGACTACGTCGCGACGGCTGGTGAATTCCTGCGGTCGCGGCCGGTGCACAACACCATTCAGCTCACCGCGCTGGAATCCCTGCGCGCCCGCGGCGCCTCGGTGTTCGGCGATGTCGCGCCCCTATTCGGCTGGTGGCGGTCGGCTGCCGCGGAGGTCACCGCCGCTCTGCTGCATACCCCGCCCTATCCGGTACTACTCACCGGGCTGCCGGAGCGTTCCGCTGACGCACTGGCCGAGGCGCTGGCCGCGTCGGGCAGGCAGCTGCCCGGTGTCAATGCGCAGCAGGGTGACGCGGCGGCGTTCGCGGCCGCCTGGTCCAGGCTGACCGGGGCGGGTACCCAGGTATTCCGGCGTTCCCGGCTGTTCCGTCTCGGGCAGCTCCGGGCGCCGGTGCCGTTCCCGCGCGGCGCGGCCCGGGTGGCCGCAGCTGCCGATCGTGACCTGCTCGAATCATGGTTCGATGCCTTCACGAAGGAACTCGCCGATCTCGCCGGGCCCAGTCGTGGCATGGTGGATGACCGGCTGAGCTACGGTGGGCTGACCCTGTGGGAGGCTGACGGCGCGGCCGTCTCACTGGCCGGCGTCAGCCGGCCGACGGCGGGAGTGGTCCGCGTGGCGCCCGTGTACACCCCGCCGGATCACCGGGGGCACGGCTACGGCGGGGCGGTCACCGCGGCGGTCAGCCAGGCAGCGCTCGATGCGGGCGCCAACCATGTTGTTCTGTTCACCGACCTGGCCAATCCGGTCAGCAACGCCCTTTATCAGCGACTCGGGTACCGGCCGGTCGAGGATCGAGTGGTCTTCAGGTTCGAATCCTAGGGTCGGTCCCGCCTAGGGTTAAAACCAGGGATTCGCCCGGGCACGGGACTTACCGTGTTGCGCGGCAGGCGCGCACCGGCCCACCCTTGAGAGGGCCATGACGGCGTCGCCTCGACGACGGCCGTTCTCCGGTGTGCGGAAGGCGAGGGTATGAGCGCAGACGACGCGGTCCAGGTCATTGCCGACCTGTTCGCGAGCGAAGGGGCCACGGAGTATCTCGGTGAGCCGGTGACCCAGGCCGCCCACTTGCTGCAGGCGGCCGCGCTGGCCGAGCGGGACCACGCCGAGGACGCGTTGATCGCGGCCGCGCTGCTGCACGATGTCGGCCACTTCGCCGGGGCGCTGACCGGCCACGACCTGATGCGCGGCACGGACACCAGGCACGGCGAGGCCGGGGGCGCCTGGCTGGCCCAGTGGTTCGGCGAAGAGGTCACCGAGCCGGTCCGGCTGCACGTCGCCGCGAAGCGCTACCTGTGCGCGGTCGAGCCTGGTTACGCGGCCGCGCTCTCGCCCGCCTCGGTCTACACGCTGGGCGTGCAAGGCGGCCCGATGCAGGGCGCGGAACTGGCCGAGTTCGAGGCGAACCGGTACGCGACGGCGGCGGTCCGGGTGCGCCGCTGGGACGATGCGGCTAAGGAGCCTGACGCCGAGACGCCCGCGCTCGGCCATTTCGTGAACGTGCTCCGGGGGCTGGCCCGGTAGTGAGTACCGACGTGACCGTCCGCGGCCTGGTGATCCCGCCCGAGGAACTGTCGTGGCGGTTTTCCAGGTCTCCCGGCCCGGGCGGGCAGTCGGTCAACACCACCGAGAGCCGGGTGGAGCTCTCCTTCGACCTGGCCCGCTCCGCCGCGCTCCCGCCGGCGCTGAAGGAACGGGCGCTGGCTGCGCTCGCGGGCCGGATGTCTGGCGGCGTGATCACCGTGACCGCGTCGGAGAACCGCTCCCAGCTGCGGAACCGGGAGGCCGCCGCCGCCCGGCTGTCCGCGCTGCTGACCGAGGCGACCGCGCCGCCGTCCACGCCGCGCCGCCCGACCAGGCCAAGCCGCGCGGCGCGCGAGCGGCGGCTGGCCGACAAGCAGCGCCGGTCCGAGATCAAGCGCCTGCGTGGCCCCGCGGACGAGTGAACGCTAGAGGCAGGCAGACACCGCGTCGATCAGCGCCCGGTTCCGCGGGTTCTGCCAGCGCGGCCCCATTTGACTCGTGACATACCCGAACGCTACGCCAGCGGCCGGGTCGCACAGCCCGACCGACCCGCCCGCGCCGAAATGCCCGAACCCGCTCGGCCCCGGACCGAGCGGCCGTTCCGGCTGGGTCAGCTGGAAGCCGAGCCCGAACCGGGATGGCCGTTGCAGCACCAGGTCGTCGCCGTGGACCTGTTCGGCCACGCAGTCCGCGAGCGCTCCGGAGTCGACCACCCGAATCCCGTCCACGGCTCCGCCTCCGGCCAGCGCGGCGTACACGCGAGCGATCCCGGCCGCTGTCGCGTGGGCGTTGGCCGAAGGCACCTCGGCGGCCCGCCAGGCGGCCGTGTTGACCACGCCCTGGCCGGAAAGGTCGGCCGGGTTGGCGTAGGCATTGCGGATCATGAGCTGGCCTTGCGTCATCCCGGGAGTCACCGGCGGAATGGCTGGCACTTGCTGGCCGGGCCACACGAACTCCGCGACGCGGCCGTGCTGGGCAGCCGGAAGCCCGAAGTGCACGTCGGCCCCGAGCGGTCCGGCGATCTCGTCCCGCAGCATCGCGCCCACGCTCTCCCCGGTCACCCGCCTGATTACCTCCCCGGCCAGGAACCCGAACGTGTTCACGTGATAGCCGTGCCCGCAGCCCGGGGGCCACCACGGCGGCTCGGCGGCAAGTGCGCCGGTCATCAGCTGCCAGTCGAGCATGCTGCCGGCTGGCAGTGGTTCGCGCAACGCGGGCAGGCCGGCCTGGTGGCTGAGCAGCTGCCGCAGCGTCACGGCTGCCTTGCCCGCGGCGGCGAACTCGGGCCAGTACCTGGCTACCGGCGCATCGGCGTCCAGCCGGCCCTCGCCGATCAGCCTGGCCACGCACGCGGCGATAAGCCCCTTGCCGACCGAGAACACGTTGACCAGCGTGTCCGGCTGCCACGGCCGATCCGGCCGATGGCCGGCCAGGCCACCCCACAGATCCGCGACGACCGTCCCGCCCACCGCCAGGCACACGGCCGCGCCGGTCTCGCCGCGCTCGGTGAAGTTGGCGGCAAAGGCATCCCGCACGGGGGTGAACCGCGGGTCACACCAGCCGCCCAGGCTCGCGGCCCGCCCGCCCAGGCTCGCGGCCCGCCCGCCCAGGCTCGCGGCCCGCTCCGGCTCGTTCCTGGCCATTGTCCCGACAATAGCTGACCCGTCATTGCCACTGAAAAGCGACGGCAGGTTGATAACCGACTATTCAGGCGAGATGGGCTGGGCGATTAGAGGGTCTTTATTTGTAATTCAAAAGTTATAAAGATAGAAATCTGCTTGTCGCTCCGTTGCTGCTAGCGTCCGGGCTTGTCATCAGGTCTCGGCTGTCCGGGCCACGACGCCCCGGGACCGCTCAGCGTGCGGCTGCCCTCGGCCGCCTTCGAGATTGGGCAAGCATGCCAAGACGCAGGACGGGCGGAGCGCTGCGCGCGCCCGCCAGGAGCAGGGCCATTTCCCTGGTCGTCACGTTAGTTTCGGTGCCGGCCCTGGTGACCACGCAGTCGGTGGTGGCCGTGGCGGCCACCGCCGCGCCCGCGGCCCAGAGCGTGGCCGGGCAGCCGATGACCGCGGCGCTCGCCGCGCAGCTATCACAGAACGTAAACCAGCACGTCATCGTGATTATGAGGAGCCAGCCCGCCGCCGCTCCGGTGGGCAGCAACGCGGCCACGGTGCGCGCGAGCGCGATCACCCGGCAGCAGGCGCCGTTCATGAGCGAGCTGCGCGAGGTGCATGCCGCCAACGTCAAGAGCTACAGCCTGGTCAACTCGTTCGCGGCCACGGTCTCGGCGGGTGAGGCGGCGCGGCTGAAAGCCAACCCGTCGGTGGCCGAGGTGATACCGGACGTGACCATCCAGGGCCCGCAGCCCGAGCCGGACGCCACCGCCCCGGCTGCTTCCAGCCCGTCACTGACCCCGCATGTGATCCCCGGCGCCTGCGGCAAGAACGGGCAGGCGGTGCTGGCCCCCGAAGGGCTCGCGCTGACCAGCACCGCCTCGGACAACCCGCATCAGCCGACCGCGCGCTCGCTCGGCTTCACCGGAGCGGACGTGAAGGTGGCCTGGATCGCCGACGGCGTCGACCCGGACAACATCAACTTCATCCGGCCCGACGGCAAGTCGGCCTTCGTCGACTACCAGGACTTCAGCGGTGACGGGCCAAACGCCCCGACCAACGGCGATGAGGCGTTCCTGGACTCCAACACGATCGCCGGGCAGGGCCTGCACGTGTACAACGTGAACGGCTTTTCCGCGCAGTCATACACCACGCCGTGCAACGTCCGGATCGAGGGCGTGGCACCGGGCGCGGAAATGGTCGGGCTCAAGGCGTTCAGCGAGTTCTTTGACACCCCTACCTCCGACTTCCTGCAGGCCATCAACTACGCGGTCGAGAGGGCCCACGTCAACGTGCTCAACGAGTCGTTCGGGAGCAACCCGTTCCCCGACGTGACCGCGCTGGACGTGACGAAGCAGTTCGACAACGCCGCGGTCGCAGCGGGCGTCACGGTCACCGCCTCCACGGGCGACTCGGGCACGACGAACACGACCGGCTCGCCGGCGACCGACCCGAACGTCATCTCGGTCGGCGCGACGACCCAGTTCCAGTACTACGCCCAGACCAACTACGCGGCCGCGCGTTACTTCGCGACCACCGGCTGGCTGAGCGACAACATCAGCTCGCTGAGTTCCGGCGGCTTCAACGAGACCGGCGGCACGGTGGACCTGGTCGCTCCCGGTGACGAGAGCGTCGCCTCCTGCGACGCCAACGCCACGCTGTTCGCCGGGTGCGTCAACCTCCTCGGGCAGCCCTCCGACATCGAGACGTCCGGCGGGACCAGCGAGTCCTCGCCGTTCGTGGCCGGCGTGGCGGCACTGGTCATCCAGGCCTACCGTCACACTCACGGCGGCACGGCGCCCACGCCCGCGCTGGTCAAGCAGATCCTGACCAGCACGGCCACCGACCTCGGCACGCCAGCCGACGAGCAGGGGGCTGGCCTGGTGAACAGCTACAAGGCCGTCCAGCTGGCCGAGTCGATCGGCACCTCCAAGCCGGTCGGTGACACGCTGCTGCTCTCGAAGAACCAGCTGAACGCGGTCGGCGCGCCCGGCAGCTCCGAGAGCTGGCCGGTCACCATCACCAACACCGGCGCGCACACCCAGTTCGTGCACCTGAGCGGCCGGACCTTCGGCCCGGACCAGAACGTGCAGACCGGCAAGGTCACGCTGAACGATGCCGCCAGCCCGCACTTCGTGAACTATGGCGGGCTGCAGAACAACTACGGCGTCTTCCACTTCACGGTTCCGCGTGGCCAGCAGCGGCTGGACGCCTCGCTGGCGTGGCCGGGCAACCCCGGCTACTGCCTGGAGGACTTCTGCGAAGCGGGGGAGAACTCCCGGGTCCGGCTGATCCTGATCGACCCGCAAGGCCAGTTCGCCGCGCACTCGCTGCCGCAGGGGCCGGGGAACTTCGGCAACGTGGACGTCAGGTACCCAGCCCCGGGCACCTGGACCGGCGTCATCTTCGGTGACGTCGCCGCGGATGGCGGCACGAACGGGGTCGTCCCGTGGCGGGTGGCCACCGAACGGTTCGCGCCGTTCGGTTCGGTGTCGCCAGGCAACTTGCTGCTGCGCCCCGGCCAGAGCAAGACGGTCACCGTCAGGGCGACGACACCTGCCTCGCCCGGTGACACATCCGGCTCGATCGTGGTCAGCTCCGACCGCGGCTTTGCCGGGACCACGTCGATCCCGGTCACGCTGCGTGCGCTAGTGCCGATCCGCAATGGCACCGGCACCTTCAGCGGCGTGCTGACCGGGGGCAATGGCCGGGATCCATACGGCGAGGGCCAGGTGGACTACTACGAGTTCACCGTCGGCAGCGGCGAGCGGAACATCACCGCCAACGTGACGCTGGCCAACGATCCGGGCGACCCGGTCGGCGCGTACTTGATCAGCCCGGATGGCGACACGCTCGGGTACGGCCAGAACAATCTCGGCGGCCTCAAGGGCACGTCGCTGACCGCGTACACGCTCGATCCCGTCCCCGGTACCTGGACCCTGATCGTCGACTTCGCTGAGCCAGTGATGGGCAACGAGGTGTCCGACCCGTACACGGGGAACATCGAGTTCAACGCGGTCAAGGTGAGCGCGCCGAAGCTGCCGGACAGCGCCTCGGTCACGCTGGCGGCCGGCCAGGCGGTGACCGTCCCGGTGACGGTCACCAACAACGGCGCGGCGCCGGAGGCTCTCTTCACCGATGCGCGGCTGAACACGCAGGTCAGCATGACGTTGGCCGGAGCCGACCACACCTCCGCCCTCACCCTGCCGCTCAGCGGTGCCCCGCCCGAGTGGTTCGTGCCGTCGGAGACGTCCAGCGTGTTCACGACGTCGGTCGCCACCCTGCCGATCATGTTTGACTTCGGGATGGGCCAGGGCGACCCGGACATCGGCAGCACCAGCCCAGGCTCCCGGGCGCTGTGCGCGACCAGCCAGACGGGCAGCTACAGCCCGGCCGGCGGCCAGGTCGGGACCGGGGTGTGGTACGCGTTCCCGAGCGAGTGCGGGCCGTATTCCGCCACGGCCCCGTCCGGCAGCGTCAGCTCGACGATGACCGTTATCACCAAGCCGTTCGATTCGGCGATCACGTCGCCGACCGGTGACCTGATGCTGAATGCCGTCACGCCCGGGATTGCGATGGCGCCGGTACTGATCGAGCCGGGCAAGACGGCCACCATCGACGTGACGATCACGCCGTCCGGCGTCTCCGGCTCGGTCGTGAGCGGCACGCTCTACGTGGACGCCATCGGCACGGGCACGCCCAACGCCGCGTACGAACAGTTCGCGGCCGACGAAATGGCCGGGCTGCCGTACTCGTACACGATCAGGTAGCAGCGACCCGCACCCCGGCGGGGAACCGACGACGGTTCCCCGCCGGGGTGCGCCCGGGCCGGCCTGGGTCGGGCTACCCGCCTGGCTGCTAGGAGCCGGACGGTGCGCTCCGGCCGGCCAGCGCGGCCCAGACTGCGCCGCAGGCTATCGCCGCGGCCAGCACCACACCGGTGACCGACACCGCGTGCGCCGAGACGTGCCGCAGCGAGCCGGCCAGCGCGTGAGCGGGCAGCCGCCCGGCCAGGTTGAGGTACAGCGTGCCGAACGCGGCCACGCCGGTCACGATGGCGAGCTGGATGGTGGTCACGATCAGCCCACTCGCGTCGGCCGCGTACTCAACCGGAATCCGCATCAGCGCCCTGGTCATCAGCGGGCTGAACGCGGCGGCGCTGGCCGCGCCCACCAGGGTCAGTACCAGGTAGAGGCCGATGCCCCCGGTACCGCCGCCGTGCAGCGCCGCGGCCAGCCCGAGCAGGGCCAGGGCATAGACGGCGAAGCCGGCGATGCTCAGCCCGTGGTGGGCACGAACCGGGAGACGCCGCCAGGACAGGCTGACGACGGCGAACGCCACACCGGTCGGGGCGAAGGTCAGCGCCGCCCGCAGCGCGGAATCGCCGAGCGCCTCCTGCAGGTGCAAGGTCAGCGCGAACAGGAAACCGCTGAACACCGCCATCACCAGGAACAGCGCGACGATCGAGCTGGTAAAGCCGGGCAGGCGCAGCACCCGGCCGCTCACGATCGGATGCCCGCCGCGCTGGGCCACCCACCGCTCGACGGCCACGAACACCCCGACGCCGACGGCGCTGGCGGCCAGGCATGCCCAGCCCCAGGCCGGCCAGTGCTCCTCCTGGCCAAGCACGAGCGGCAGCACGAACGCGAGTACCGTCGGGCCCAGCGTGACCACCCCGGCCAGGTCGAGACGATCCCGGCGGGCACCACCACGGCCCTGGCCGTCGCGGGCGAGCGGCAGCCACCGCAGCCCGGCGGCCAGGAGGATGAGCCCGATCGGCACGTTCACCAGGAACAGCGGCCGCCAGGTCGTGCCCGCCACGTTCGCACTGATCAGCAGCCCGCCAGCGATCTGGCCGAGCAGCGCACCGCAGGCCAGCACGGCTGAGTACACGGTCATAGCGCGGGCTCTCGCCTCGCCTGCGAAGCCGCGCTGGATGAGGCTGAGCACCTGGGGGATCATCATCGCCGCACCCGCTCCCTGCAGGAAGCGCAGCGCGATCAGCTGACCGGCCGTTCCGGCCAGGCCGCAGCCGAGCGAGGCGAGGGTGAACAGCGCCGCTCCGGACAGGAACATCCGCGCGTAGCCGAGTATGGCGCCCAGGCGCGCCCCGGTCACCAGGAGCACGGCGTAGGCGATCGTGTAGCCGGCCACGATGAGCTGCAGGCTGGCCCCGGACGCGTGCAGGCGGGCGTGGATCGTGGGCAGCCCGACGTTGACGATGAACACGTCGATGACGGCCATCAGCTGCCCGGTCAGGACGATCGCGAGCAGTGCTCCCGGCCGGACGGAGCGGCCTTGGCCCGCCCCGCCGCCGCGCCCGGCCGGGACCGCAGCGGTCCGGCGGCCGTCAACAGCGGTGCTGCCCGCTGGCTGACTGGTTGTCGCTTGTGTTGTCATGAGCCCAGCGTGCGGCGGTCTCGGTGCAGGTACCGAGAGCCCAGTTATCCTGGTACCGGCAGCACCCGGAACAGCGCCGCCCGGGCCCGGGCCGCCCGGGTCACCGAGTGGCGGCCGGTCCGTGGATGAGTCCGTAGCCGGTCGCGTCGTCCACGGTGAGGTAGCGGCCGCGCCTGGCGTCCGCCCGGATCTCGTCCACCTCGCGGCCGGTCACGCTGGCCAGCCGCAGGTAGAGCGCATCCAGCATCGCCCGCACCTGCTGCTCGCGGGAGCTCAGCGACGTGGCGCTGCCCTCGAATCCCAGCCGCGGCTCGGACAGCATGAACACCGTGTTCGGATAGGCGCGCCGCTCGGACGCGGCGGCCAGGATCCCGACGGCCGGGCCGGCGACCTGTCCGCCCGCGTAGGCCCGCACCGGGACGCGCAGCACGTCGAGGACGCCCATGACGGTCAGGGCGGCGGCTAGCTCAGCGGACAGGCCCTGCAGCTCAAGGCGGATCGGCTCGTTGCGCTCGGCATCCAGGGTCAGCAGCTGTGCGCACAGGCTGGTGGCGGCCTCGTCGTCCAGCTCGCCGTGCGCCAGCACGATCCGCCGCTCAAACAGGCGCTCGTATACCTGGTCCGGCCACTGCGGGCGGTCCGGCCACGCCCGGGCCGGCGTGACGACCGGCGGGGGTGCGATCGGCGGCCGGCCCGGGACGGCCGGCATCGGCGGGATGCCTGGCCTGGGCGGGATCTCCGGCGGGATGCCCGGCGGAGGCGGGAATGAGTCAGCTGGTCGCGTAACCATCGCCGGATCTGTCCTCTCGCTGTGCTGCCGGCCCCGAACCCTGCAGCTGCCAGGTGATCTGGCAGCCGATCGCGGCCGCATAACGTTCCAGGGTCGAGGCGCGCGCGTCTCCCTCGCCCGATTCCAGCCGGGCCACGGCTGACTGGGAGGTGCCCATGCGCGCCGCCACCTCGGTCTGGGACAGCCGGGCGGCCTGACGCTCGGCGGCCAGATCCGTAACCAGACGCCGCCGCTGCGACGCCATGCGGCGCAGCGCCATTTCCCGGAAGCCGGGCAGCAGCGGCAGCTGCTCGCCAGTCTCGTCCGGCGGCGCGGGCCCTCCCTCGTGCTCCATACCGTGAAAGATATCTCATATTTGAGATAACGCGCGTCCGCTGGTCAGAGGCTGGCCAGCGCGGTAGCGTGCGCTACACCGACCCAGGAGTAGGCATGGCACAGCACCCGGTGCTCGCCGTCAGAGGCGAGGCAGTCCTCGAGGTTGACCCTGAGATCGCGCGCATCGAGGTGAGCGTGGCGGCGGTCGGCAGCCACCAGGCCAAAACGCTCCAGTTGCTCAACGAGCGCGCCACTGCTGTGGACAAGGTGCTGGCGGGCTTCCCCGACGTCATCGAGAAGACCGAGACCTCAGGTTTCCGGGTCAGCCCCCAGCTGACCCGCCGCGTCGGGCGCGGCCAGGCACCGAACTACCACGGCGCCGTGTACCACGTGATCACCGTCGGCGACCTCGACCGCCTGGGCGAACTGATGGCCCGGCTGGCCGAGCAGGACCAGATCGAGGTGGGCGGGCCATGGTGGGAGCTGCGGCCGGGCAGCCCGGTCTACGGGCAGATTCGCGTCATGGCCGTCAAGGACGCGGTGTGGCGCGCCCGGGACTACGCGGCGGCGCTCGGGAGCGAGCTGTCCGGCCTGCTGGAGCTGGCCGACGCCAGGCTGCTCTCTGATTCGCGCGGGCAGCCCGAGTTGACGGCCCGTTCTGCGGCCGGGCTGCCGCACCGCCTGCGCGCCGCGGCGCCCGAGGAGTTCAGCATCGACCTGGTACCGGAGAAGCAGGTGGTGCGGGCGACTGTCGAGGCCAGGTTCACGATCGGCGAGCCGGACCTGGCCGCCGTCGACGCCGGCTGACGGGTTACGGCGCGCTGGTGCCGCTTCGCCCGTACCGGTCCTCGAGCCGGACCACGTCCTCGCGCCATCCGGGGTAGGCCGTGGATGCCTCGGCGAAGTCCAGGTCAGAAAGCGCGGTGATGCGGTGCAGCACGCCTGCGGGAAGGTGGATGGTGTCGCCCGCGCCGAAACGCTGGTCGATGAGCTGATCGGCCGAGGCACCGTACTGAACCAGCGCCTCGCCGGATATGACGCTGATCGTCTCCTCTTTCTCCTGGTGGTACTGCAGGCTCAGCGAGTGGCCCGCGTTCACGTGGATGATCTTGCCAATGTACTTGCCGGCGACGGCCGCGAAGATCAGCTCATGCCCCCACGGCTTGTCCTGCCGTGCCGCTTGGTACACCTTGGCCTCCGGGACGCCGGCGGTCCCGTTCGTAGCGTTCTGGGCACTGGTCACGCCATCCTCCATCGTCTCGCGGTCCTCTCCCGACGCCAGCACGATCCTATGTTTGGCCGGGGGCCAGGCCGAAGCGTTCGATAATCTCGGCGACCAGCCGGTCCGGGGCGGCGGTGCCATCGAGCACGATCACCCGGTTGGTCTCGTGCGGCGGCTCGAGCTCGGCGAACTGGCTGTCCATCAGCGCGGCGGTGAAAAAATGGCCATGCCTGGCCACCAGCCTGGCGTGCGCAACTTCCCGGCTTATCTCGAGGTAGGCCAGCCGGGCGGCCGGGCGGCCGGTGAGCAGCTCGTCGCGGTAGCTCTGCTTCAGGGCCGAGCACCCGGCGATCGCCGATTCGCCTGCGGCTATCCGTTCGTCCATCCATGCCGCGATCGCGGCCAGCCATGGCCTGCGGTCAGCATCGGTAAGCGGGACGCCGGAGCGCATCTTGGCGATGTTCGCCGGCGAGTGAAACGCGTCGGCGTCGGCGAAGCGCCAGCGGAGCCGGTCGGCGAGCATGACGCCGACCGTCGTCTTGCCGCAGCCCGCGACGCCGACGACTATCACGATCATGAACGGGAAGCATAACGGGCGGTCGCGCGCGGAGAGCCGGCTATGGCTGGCGGATTGGCCGGCGTGGGAGCGTCACCGAATGCGCGCGGCCGCCCGGCGGGCCCAGCGGAACTGGCGGAGCCTGGCCAGCCAGGCCAGGCCAAGCAGCAGCGCGGTGGCGGCTGGCGCCAGCCAGGCCACCGGTGACCAGCCGGCCTGGGGCGCGGTACCGCTGAGACCGGCGGCGTCGCGGGCCATGGCCTTAATGCCCGCGGAGTCCTGCTGCACGCCGATGGCCAGCCGGCCACGGCCATCGAGCACGACCAGGGTGCTGCTGCTGCCCGCGGCCAGCGTCACCCGGGCGCTGCCCTGTTCGCCAGCGCCCACCACGTGCACGGTCCAGGTGCCGGGGTGCACCGGGCGGTACGGCGTGACGCTGGCGAAGGCCTGGTCGTGCGACACGGCCTGGCCGTCGACCGTCACGGTAACCCGGTGCGGCCGCAGTGATGCCTGAATCACCCGCACCATGGCGTTCTGCGGCTGGCGGCTGGGCCGGCGTGGGTCCAGGCGCGGCCCGTGCCAGGCGTGATGCCCGCCCGGCGAGTGAGATGCCACTGCGGCTTCGGTAGCGGAGGCACCAGGCGCGGCCGAGAAGGCAGCGGGGATGACGTATCCCAGCACGCCGGCCCAGACCGCCAGGACGGCCAGCAGCCGGCCGAGGCGGAAAGCCCGTGTGGGGGAGTTCGCGGGGGGATTCATGGTTCCTCTTCCTGGCCGGTGTGCTGAGTGCTGGCCTGAGCCGTTTGTCACGCCGGGGGAGCCGCCTGCGCCGTGGGGCTCGCGGTGGCGAGCAGCCCGAGCGGGCTCGGGCTGGCGAACCCGACGCGCACCCCCGCCTGGCCGTCAGGGAGCCGGATCTCGCGGATGACGGCGGCCAGATACGGCGCTTGCTGCGCGCGCAGGAAGGTGAGCAATGCCTGGCTGGCCGGGCCGGTCATCTCGGCAGAGCGCAACGGCACCCCCGCACTGGCACCAGGATCTGGCTCGCCGAAGGAGATGATCCGGAGCTGGTGCGTAAGACGCAGCCCGGCCAGCACCGCGAGCGTGACCAGCAGTCGTGAGTCCACCGAGCCATCGGACAGCGGTCCTCGGGCGGCGGCTGAGGCGCTGATGTCGGGATTGCGCAGCAGCTGGGCGCCTGCCTGGCGGCGGGCGGCCAGATCCGCGGCCAGCGCGTCCCGGTAGGCGGCTGCCCCGCCGGGCGCGACCGCACGTATCTCGACGCGCGCGCCACCCGAGCCGAAGGCGGCCAGCACGACCGGCGCATACACGTCGGCCAGGCGACGGCCGAACTCGCTTCGCGCCGCTCTGGTCGCCACGACCACGTCCGAACCGAGCGGGCCGTCCGCCCGCGGGCTCCCCGGGCCGAGCATCAGCAGGTCGCCCGCTGGAAATCCGCGCGTTTCCAGCTCCGAGCACATGGCCGGATCGCAGGACACGACCGCGCTGTGGCTTACCTGCCCGGCAACCCAGGCCGCGGCTTCCTGGCCCGCGATGGCCGACGGTCCCGAGGCCGCCCCGGGCGGCGGCGCAGGGCTGGCCACGACCGCCGAGGTGAGCGTGGTGGTGATCTCGGTGACGGACAGCGCGAGCAGGCCCAGCGCCAGGCCGACCAGGCCAGGCCCGCGCCACATGGCGGCGTGGCCGGCGGCGTGCGTGTCTTCGGCCGGGCGGCCCTGGGCGGCGTGGCCGGGGTGGCGTCTCCACGCGGCCGAGCGCCCCCGGGCGGGGTACGGCGGCGGGTCCGGAATGGCTGCCTGGGCGACCGTGGCCGCCGCCTCGGTGGCCGGGGTGGCCGGGCTGGCCGCCTCGGCGGCCGGGTTGCCGGCTGCGTCTGCGGACTGGCGGTAGCACAGCTCCGCCTCGGCGTAGTCGCCCCGGGCCTGGGCCAGCACGCCCAGGCGGTAGTGACAGCGTGAAGCGCCGGCCCGGTCGCCGGCCGCCGCGAAGATGTCCAGAGCCTGCTTGAAGCAGCCCTCGGCCACGGCGTAGTCGGTTCTGACCTGCGCGATCCGGCCCAGTTCGAAAATCCAGCCGGCCCGCTCGGCGGAGTGCTCGGGCAGCCGGACGAGCGTGTCGCTGATCAGGGTGGCCTCCTGGCCGAAATCCCCGCGGGCATGCAGCTGACAGCACGCCATCTCGGTCAGCCGCCAGGCCTGTGCCGTCTCGCCCGCCTCCAGCAGGCGGTAACGCGCCTCGATCAGGTCGTGCAGGCTGGCCGACTGGCACTCCGCGATCACGTGATCCAAGGCGGCGGACTCGCACTCAGCGATCACGCTGTCCAGGCCGGCCGGTTCCTGGCCCGGCGGTGCCGGGCTTGGCCGTCCGGGAGCCCACGCCGCTGTTAAGTCGGGCGGGCCAGCCGGGGACAGCAGCGGGTCGCGGTCAGCCGGTTCGCGGTAAACCGAGGCGCCGATCAGCCGCTCGGCGTCGGAACCGAGGACTTCACCAAGCCCGGCGGCTTGCGCATCGCCGGGGTTCGATTTGTGGTTCTCTGCGGGCCCGGCGTGATCGGGCAGCGCAGCACGGTATCCGGTCACGCCGGTGCAATCCGCAGCTTGCGGCCGGTAATTGCCGGATAAACCTCTTTCGGCAACACATTGCTCCCTCGTCGCATAGTGGGCAGTGGCGATACGAGGGATTTATAACATAGGGCGAGCCGCGGCAGTGGCTTTTCTACAGTTGCAATCTGCAAGACGCGCGATCGAATTAGCAACAAATGTCAATAGGAGGGCGATAGTGACAGTCGCCAATCCTGGGCCATTTTAAGACCTTTTACAGCTGTCGGTACCCTTGGCCGGGTCCGGCCGGGGAGGGGTGGCTCATGGCTGCCACCCCGTGCTCATCAGGGCCTTTCCGCATGAACGTGGATGATTGGTGACCGTGTTAGCTATGAAGCGGTCGTGATCGTGAAATTGCCACACCCGGCCCCGGGATGCTGCGGGCATGAGGCGCTCCCGCACAAATATGAGGGGCGGCTCGCCGGCGAGCCGCCCCTCATATTCTTGATGCAGGCCGTATGGCCTAGGCCCTTAGGTCAAAGCGGGCGGACCTGCTCAGCCTGCGGGCCCTTGGCGCCCTGGCCGGCGGTGAACTCGACCCGCTGGTTCTCTTGAAGACTGCGGAAGCCATCAACCTGAATCGCGGTGTGGTGCACGAAGACGTCGGCCGTGCCATCGTCAGGTGCAATGAAACCGTAACCTTTGTCGGCGTTGAACCACTTCACGGTGCCCTGAGGCATGTACTTTCTCCTACGAGACGATATGCGGGATCCACTTATGAGGACCCCGGGTTGCCGCGGCGTACGTCTGCTGCTGAGGCCGGAGCATGTGAGGCCATTCAAGCCCGCTCTCAGATCTCGCAGGCGCATGTCGCAAGTGAAACTTGGAACGCAACCACGGCCATCAAACACCATCTTGGGTTCCGACGCTCCCTGGTCTTGTCAGTTCGTCGTTTTGTCACTCTCGTCCCGGCAGGCGCAGCCGGGCCGATCAGAACCGCATCGGAAGGGGATGATGATCATCGATGCCTGGGCCGGGGCGGTCACCGGGACACCGTAAGCAGCGTCTTGCCGGTCGTGATGCGCGCCTCGATCCCCGCATGCGCGGCGGCCGCCCGGGACAGCTCGAACTCCTGGCCGATGACCGGGCGGATGCGGCCCGCGGCCGCCTCATCCAGGGCCGCCTGAGTCAGCGTCCTGAGCCTTTCCGGGCTCGCAGGCCCGCTCCTCACGACGGTAACCCTCCGTTCGCTGGCGAGCTCTGCGGTGACAGGGGCGAAGCTGCCGCTCGCCATGCCGAAGGGACAGAACCGGCCGCCCGCTCTCAGCAGGCCGAATGCGGCCAGGCCGATGTCACCGCCGACACCGTCGAAGACGGCATCCACCTCTCCCGCAACCGCACGGACCCGCGACGGCCAGTCCGGGCTGCTGTAGTCGATGACCAGGTCGGCACCGAGTGCGCGAGCCGTGGCCAGCTTGTGTTCCTGACTGGCCACTGCGACGACCCGGGCGCCAGCGTTGCGGGCAAGCTGGACCAGCAGCGTCCCGACGCCGCCTGCGGCCGCCTCGACCAGGACAGTCTCCCCGGCCGCGATCCGCGCTGAATCCACGACGGCAATCGCGGTACGGCCGTCAGCCAGCAACGCGACCGCGTCGCGCAGTTCCATCGCGTCCGGGACCTCGATCAATCGCTGGACGGTGGCGACAGCCCGCTCGGCATAACCCCCCGTGCCGGACAGGCCAGCTACTACCCGCCGTCCCGCCAATCCAGGGGCGGCGCCGGACCCGGCCGCAGCCACCGTGCCGCCCACGCCGTTGCCCAGAATGGCTGGCAGCGTCGGCAGCATCGCTGGGTTCGGTGGCCTCCCGGCCCGTAGCTGCGTCTCGACGAACGTCACGTTGGCCAGCTCGACGTCGATGACAACCTCGTCCGCTCCGGGCGGCGGTTCCGGCACCTCCTCGAGCCGGAGAACGTGTGGCGCACCGAACTCTTTCATTACTACTGCCCGCATCGCCGGCGCCTCTCCTGTCGGAGCCCTTATCGGATCGAATCATTCCGTCTGGATCTTATCGGAAAGATTCACTCCGATTGCCGGTAGAGTGAGCGGGTGGTGGCTTCACGCGCACTAAGGCCGCTATCTGGCCGAGGTCGGCAGGCCGAGGCGCGGCGCAATGACCTGGCCGTACTCGAAGCGGCACGCGACATCTTCACCACGCTTGGTGCGAACGCGCCGATCTCGGCCGTGGCCGAGCGGGCTGGGGTCGGCATGGGCACGCTCTACCGGCGCTATGGGACCAAGACCGAGCTGCTGCAAGGCCTGTGCGTGCTGGCCATGGAGCAAGCACTGGACGCCGCCGATGAGGCACTCCGGGCCGACGACCCGTGGACAGGCCTGGCCGGCTACATCGAGGCCTGCGTCGAGCTGCGGTCCGGAGCACTCGCCGCGCTGGCCGGGCAGATCGATACGACCGCCGAGATGCGCAGCACAGCCCGGCGGAGCATGGCCTCCATGGCGGAAATCGTCGCCCGGGCCCACCAGGATGGAAGCCTGCGGGCCGATGTCACGTTCCTGGACATCGCCTGGCTGATCGAGCAGTTCAGCCGCCGCGCCCCCGGCCGCATTGATCCGCAAGAGGAACGCAACGCCCGGTCCCGGCTGATGGCCATCGCCCTCGACGGGTTGCATGCTCCCGCGGGCGACGCCCTGCCTGGCCGGCCGCCCAGCCGCGATCGCTACGTGAACCGCTGGTCAGCCACTTGCTGACCGCACGCCAGCCCGCTCACTCCAACCCCCCACCCCCCGCCGGAGGTGGCTAGGGGGGCGTCCTTGATCATCTCAACTTGTCATGGAAACCGTGGCCGCAAAATGGGACATAATGGGCGTGATCATGACTGAGTCGGTTGATATGTCGCGTGATCATGCGTCCGGCAGGGCGTGCTGCTGCATGTCGCTAGCCAAACAGCGGCAGCCGGTCGGCCAGGGGACCGATGGCGGAACGTTCGGCCTCGCCGACCGGCGCCCGGCCGGTGCCCTTGAGCGCGTAGGTACGGTCGTCCCAGCCGCCCGGCATCGGTGTCCCGAGCAGCCCGTCGAGAACCCGCCGCACCAGCGCCAGCGAGGCGGCGTCGGGCGGTGGCGACGCGGGCAGCCCGGCGGTCAGGTCGAGGTAGTGCA
>Ga0335075_10006033_pt1 | contig 18730 bp, 20 predicted proteins | sample Lox_Sample_24_FD_206723 | JGI IMG/M metagenome (GOLD analysis project Ga0335075, IMG submission 206723) | Soil microbial communities from Loxahatchee National Wildlife Refuge, Florida, United States - Lox_Sample_2.4 | ecosystem: Environmental > Terrestrial > Soil > Wetlands | place: USA... | reverse complement strand
GACATGAACGCCTCGATGCGGCCGATGCACCGTGCGGACACGGAAGGCTATGTCTGGGCGCAGAACGGCCTCGGCTTCAGCCTCGTCACCAGCGAGCCGATGGAGATGCTGCACGGGCTTGCCAACCAGATCCGCAGCGATATGGGCGCGCGCATCTGAGCCTTCCCTTGCCCCTCTTCGCCTCGACTCCCGAAACGAGAGCGTGTCCGGCCGTCCCGGACACGCTTTTTTGCGTCACCGCGAGATCGGGAATCGTTCCATGCGTTTCCCTGCGCCCAGGCCGCGTGCGCATGCATGGAAGAAAACGGCGCCTCGAGAGGTCTCCATCATCGAGATCGGGCAGAGGCCCGGTTCGATGAGAAGGAACACGACGATGACGAAATCCTTTGCTCTCGCCTTTGCCGCTCTCGCGCTTTCGACCGGCGCCGCGCTCGCCTCTCCGGTGGCCGCGACCGTCGCCGGCGATCCGCCCGCTGCGTCCTTCACTGTGATGGCGCGCAATCCGGGCTGGACGTCCGCGTTCGACTACCAGGACGGCATCCTTCTGCGGCCGTCGTTCGGGCTGAGCCAAAACCCGAATATCCAGCCGCAGGACCGCTCGGTGGGGCTGGTCAACATGACCGGCGGCGAGCGGTAATCACGCCCGAGGAAACAGAAGATCGTCCGGAAGGCCGGTGGGCATGCCTACCGGCCCCTTCCCGCCCAATTCGGCCGCTTGGGGAAAAATGGGACAAACCGGAAGGCGGACGTACGGGTGCCCGCAATGCTGGCAGCCTGGCGCCGAAGCGCGTCGGCCGGCTGATGTTTCCGATCGCGCGCGCCCATGTTGCGCCCGAAGCGGTGTTGGTGACGGGCGATGCCGCATTCGCCGGGCTGCGTTCCGGCCGCTACGGGCCTTCAGCGGGCGGGCGCGTTCCCCTGCTTGTCTGCGGCGGTGACGACCCCGGTGCGCTTCTAGAGCATGTTCACCCTGACTGAACATGCTGTAGGTTGTTTTTCCGAGCGGATTCACGCGCCCCTGCATCGCTTCGCGATTCCAGTCAGGCGCGATCCGCTCTAACCATCCAGCTCCGAATAGCGACGGAAGATACCGGTCTCCCCGAATGGTACGCGCCGTTCGCTCGCCAGATAGGCCTTCAGGCGTGGTCGTTCCGCCACGGCCTCGTGCAGGGCCGTAACGCGCGGCAGCTTCGCCAACTCTCGCTCGGACGCGAGAGGAAACGCGAAACGCAAGCCCTCGACCAACTGGAACAGCGACAGATCGGCGTAGGTTACGAAGCTGCCAACCAAGTGATCCGCACCTGCGGGGTTCGCCTCCAGGATCCGCTCGAACCAGCCCAGAAATTTCGGCATCCGATCCCTGCGGAAGATTGCCGCGCGCGCGGCCGCCTCATCCTTCTGTTCGTGGAACCACTTATCCTCGTCGATCGGATGGTGCGAATTATATACCTCTTTGACGATGTCGGTAATCGTGAGCTGGATCTGATGCGTCCATAGCTTGCCATCTTCCCCGGTTGGCGCAAGTCCGATCCGCCTGCCCAGATACAGCAGAATAGCCGCGGTGTGGCTGACGATCACGTCGCCATCGCGTAGGAATGGCGGGGCGAACGGGATGTGTGGCGTGCCTTCGCCGCGCATCAACGCCAGCATCGCCGGAATGCCGCGTCCATCGCTCTCCAGGCCACGCGCCACGTCGATATAGGCGGCCCCTGCATCTTCGAGCGCAAGGCGAACGAACTCGCCGCGTCCCTGGATTCCGGGCCAGTAGAAGAACTCGTAAGCCATGGTGCGCCCCTTCTCGCAATGACGGTTAGAGCGTGATCGCCGGAGGTGGAATCGGGGCACCCCGCGAACTCGTTCGCGGGGACCCCGGCACCGAAGGCGTTCGATCACGCGGGAAAAGCAAAGACCTAGAGCGGGATGGGTGATCGGGAGCGAACCCATCCCGGTTAGACCGCATCGATGCCTCGGAAGGCCCGGCTGTTGCCGCCGTACTGCCGCCGTGTCAATCCAATTTGCCGTGCCGCGCACGAACATCCGGACGTGCGCGAAGAGCCGGCCCGGCAGGTGATCTGGTCGCGGGCCGCTGCGCGCGCTTTCCTGGCCATGGACCCGGCATTATGGAAGTGAGGCGTCATGCTCCGGCTGCGGCGAGATCAGGTACAGAAAGTCCGCAACGTCGATCAGCCGCAGTACCGGCCGGACGATAGCCGGGGCGGGGAGCCGTTGCTCGTCATGCTGGATATGTGAAACGACGACGCGCATGCGGCGACCGTGGGTAATCAGGTCACAGACGCCCGCGGCCAGCACGTTTCTCACCCAGTCGGCACCGGCGCCGTAGGTCAGCGCGACCACGTAGCCGTCGCTGCGGCGGAACACGTTGACGGGCGTTTCGTAGATGCGACCGCTCCGCCGACCGTGGTGAACGACTACGCCGAATCCCGGAAGGTGGCGGGCAAGCGGTCGCGTCAGGTGATTCAGCACCTGACGATTGAAGCGTGCCATTCGCCTGCCGAGCAACGGTTCGCCTCCCCGTACGTCGCGCGTTAAGGTTGGAATGGCATACTAGAGCGCGATCGCCGGAGGTGGAATCGGGGCACCCCGCGAACTCGTTCGCGGGGACCCCGGCACCGAAGGCGTGAATCACGCGGGAAAGACGAAGGCCTGGAGCGGGGTGGGTGAGCGCGAGCGATCTCATCCGGCTCTAGCGTCCCGATTCCCAAGGCCGCCGCATTGAAATGCGGGCGGAATCGGGACACTGGCTCTTTGTTTTCAGTGGCCTGCCGGCGATTTCGGTGGGCCGGATGCTGCCGCCCGAAGGCTCGCCGCTTGACGCGCGCTCTCGCGGGGGCGCGACCTTCCGGTGTCCGCCGCGGGTGGGCCGCGTCCCGACTCGCGGATCCCCGGAGAGTTCCTTCGCCTTCGTGCGTAGCGCAACCAGGCGACCTGTCCGGTCAAACGGGGTGCACACCAATCTCCATTTCGCTTCGCCGTAGGTTCAACGGCCGCCCCCTGTCCGGTTGACGAGAGCCATCGTGCTGTCGGGAAGAGGCGGATCGCCATTTCCTGGATCGGCAACGGCTTCGCCCACACGCACTGCACCGCGGTAATCGAACCGGGGCACCGCATTCGAGTCGCCATCACCGTACGTGTACGGCGTCGAGAGCACGCCGCCAACAGGGACGCCCGACGTGTTTCCGGCATTCGGACTAAGCGGGTTGTGCGAAAATACCCCGATCGCCGGCGCGGTCTGCGCCATCGCAGGGCCCGAGAAGAGAAGCGCGCCGAGCGCTGCACCAAGGATGATCTTCATGGCCGAAATCCCCTTTTGTCGGGGCGAGGCTGTTCACAAGTCTCGTCGTTGGCCTGCAAATAAGGAGGAGAATCGACCTGTGGTATCGGCGAGTGCTGAGAGCCGATATGCGTCGGTTACATGAAATTATCACAGTGCAGCGCCCATTGGTACGTGTGCGTTTCCCATCCCAAGCTGCCCTCGGTGCCCCGTTCTCAGGAACCCTGTCGTCTGGAAATCCGCCGAAGACGCCGTGAAATATCCGCGCCGGAGACGCTATTTTCTCTTTGCGGCCGACATCATCGGCCGGCGCGGTAGGGCCTCTAATGTCCTCCGTCTCTCCGCTTTTGAGAGTCGCCCAAAGCCTCGCTAGTGTCCCGATTCCGAAGTCCGCCGCATTGAAATGCGGACGGAATCGGGACACTCGCTCTTTTTTTTCAGTGGCCTGCTTATCCCCTCCGTTCGTCGCGACATGCGACGAACTTCGGGGGCAGGACACTGGAGCGGGATGCGTTCGCTTCGGCTCACGCATCCCGCTCCAGGTCTTTGTTTTCCCGCGTGATCGAACGCCTTCGGTGATTCCACCTTCGGCGATCACGCTCTAGCGCCCTCAGGCTCTCTACGACTATCCTGTATCGCTCGACGCACTGCCTCTGCCGTGGTGGCGCTGCCGTGCAGAACCTGGTCCATGGTGCTTCCTTCCACTCATATGAAAGGACCGCACCATCAAAGTCCGGAAGCAAACGCAGCTCAGACGCCGGAGAACCAATTGTAGCCCTGGTTCTCCCAGTAGCCGCCGGGATAGCGGTTCGTCACCTCGATCGATTGCAAATTCTTCGCACTCTTGAATCCGAGCTTCACCGGAATGCGAAGCCGCACCGGCGCGCCCCACTCGGGCGTGAGTGGCTGCCAGTTGAAATCGAGGGCGAGGATCGTCTGCGGTTGCAGCGCGCTCGCCATGTCGATGCTGGTCGAATAGCCGTCGAAGCATTTGAACGCGACATAGCGCGCACGCAGATCCGCCCCGATCCGGCGCAGGAAGACGTGCAGCGGCACGCCGCTCCATTGGCCGATCTGGCTCCAGCCCTCGATGCAGATATGCCGCGTGATCTGTGCCTGTTGTGGCAGTTGGCGCAGGCGCGCCACGCTCCATGGCGTCCGCTCCGTGACCCGCCCGGCAACCTCGAGGGTCCAGTTGTTTGGCACCGGCCGCACTTCCCAGACGGGGTAGTACGCATTGAAGCGGAATGGCTTCGTCACCGCGCTCGCCGGATAAGTCTCGGCGAGCCGCGTGCGGTCGAACAGAGCCGCCTGCACGCGGTCATCGAAGCGCAGCATCGTCCAGAGCGCGGCGTCGATGCCCGAATGGGTGGAGAGATCGCACCCCGTCAGCAGCGCGAGGCTCCCGAGCGTCAGCCCATGCCGCAGAAAATTCCGCCGGTTCAGCCGCGCGAGTTCGGGCGCGACCTCCGCTCTCTTCGCTACCGGATCACGGATCATGGCTCATCCTCCGCTTCGAGTGTCGCAACCATCGAAACCAGCGTGCGCGGGAAGAGCGCCACCAGCACCAAATGCACCGCGAGGAATCCTGCGATGCAGAGCATCATCGCGAGGTGAATGAAGCGCGCCGCCGGATAGCCCCCGAAAAACCCCGTGAGCCAGCCGAGCTGCACCGGCTTCCAGATTGCAAGACCGGTCGCGACCTGAACACACAGGGCGAGAATGACGCCCGCATAGAGCAGCCGCTGCACCGCATTGTAGTGGCCGAGCCGATGACCGAGCCGAAAGCCGAGTGCCGCGCCGACGTCACGCGCGAGCGCGCGCAGGCCCTTGGGCCTGATGTCCCGCCGGAAATGCCCGGAGAAGAACCCATATCCGAGATAGGCGAGCCCGTCGGCGAACAGCACCCACATCGCGCTGATGTGCCAGGCGATCGCGCCGGCGAGCCAGCCGCCGAGCGTCGCCCATCCGGGGAAGGTGAAGGGCAGGCTGGGCGATGCGTTGTAGATTTCCCACCCGCTCAGCATCATGGTGATGATCGCGCCAGCACCCACCCAGTGCATGACCCGCACCGGCAAAGGATGCGCCGGCCGCCGCGTACGGCGAAATCGTTCCATGGTCCTGCCCTCCGTTCGTGACACAAGCGCTCACATCGGCGGCTTGACGCCGTCGGTGCCCACCGCGACGAAGGAAGCGGCCACCTTGCCGTCGTCGTTCTTCAGGGCGTTGACGAAAACGGCCGCTCCCGTCTTGAGCTCGGCTTTGCTGCCCGGCGCGTAGGTCACGATCGGCGCGGTCGGCGGCACGATGATCACCTGCTTGCCGCCCTTGTAGGTGACGGTGATCTCCTTCGCCCCGCCGGCGGCGCCGGCGCTCGCGACCGTGCCATTGGTCATTGTGGTACTGACGCTGCCGCCGGCCGGCGTCGCGGTGCTCACCGTGCCGTTGGTCATGGTGCTGCCCGCGGTCGCGTGGCCGTCGAGCGTCGTGTCGGGAATGCGGTCCCAGGCGTAATGGCCCTCGCCCACGCCGCGCATCGAAGGCGGGAAGACGACGACCTCGAGCGCCACGAGGTCGTTGCCGATCGACTTCGCCGCGGTGCCGATATAGCTGCCGGGATCGACCCGATCGAGGTTCGACTTCAGGACCTCGGCGTAGTGGGTGCTGCCGGTGAGCGCGACCGGCACATCCCTCCCGCTCATGGTGCGCACGGTGAGCGTGTCGCCGCTGATAACGGCTACGGTGCCGCGCACGCGCTCGCGCATGGGCGCGGCCAGCGCCGTGGTGGCAAGGAGCGCGGCGCCGGCCGCGAGCAGGATGGCGGGAAAGCGGGTCATGAGGAGGCTCCCTTCGTTCGTCGCCCCGGATCGGGCGACGCCCCTGGGGACAGCGCTCCCCGCGCCTGCCTTCCATCACGAAAACGTGAGCGACCGCGACGCGTGGCCGGCAACGTTATTGAGGTCTCTCATCGGCGCCGTGCGGCCCCGGACTTCCCCAGTGCCTTTAAGGTATTGGATTGCAAAGGCTCGGCCTTTGCCCGGGTCACGGGGCTCCCAACGCGCTTGCGCGATGGGACCCGTCCAGGGGCAGAGCCCTGGCAAGGAGTGCCAGGAATGACGCCGGCGCCGGTGCATCTGTTGTCCGAGCGGCTGCTGCTCGATCCGGGCGGTGCGTTGTTCTGGCCGCGGGAGGGCGTGCTGGCGCTCGCCGGGCTCGGGACGGAGCGGGGCGCGCTCGACCGGCTTGCGGCCCTGCTCCGGCGGTGGGGGCCGCTTCGTGTGCTGCTGCTGGGCGCGGGCGGGCGGAGTGCCCGGTTGGAGGCGATGGCGGCGTCCGTGCTCGTTCTCCGCATCGCCGGCGAGGACACCTGGCGCTCGGCGCCGCTCGTCTTCCGCGAGGGGCCGACGGTGGGGGCGCGGGGCAAGGTTTCGGGCCACGCCCTTCCCTGCTTCATTGCCGACGGCGCACGGATCGTGCTGCCGGCCTTCGGCGCCGAGGCAGGCGAGCCGGACCTGCACGACCCGGCGGTGCGTGCGCTTTTTCCGCGTGGCGGCCGGGTCTTCCTGCCCGGGCGGGAGCGGCTCGCGAGCTTTCGGCTCGCCGGCCGCTTCGGGCCATGAATGAAGTCTTGATGAATCCGCAGCACGCCCTCCCGGGCGGGAAGCAGCGAGATAGGCTTCAATTCCCGATCGGGATCATCTAATGTTTTGCGGCTCGCCGGCGGCCGTCGCGGCCGTAGGCGGGCGGAGTGAGGGGAGGAGAGCGCGGCTTGAATTGATGGAGCCGCGCTCCAACTCTGCCGCGAGGTCCCCGCCTCACGTCTGGGCGCCACGGCTTGTGCCGGGGCGCGCGCAAGGCCCGCGACGCAGACCACAACGAACGAAAAGGACGTCTTTCACTTGCGATCACCCAGGAACGACCGGCAGCGGCAACCGCGCCGCCGCGGTTTCGACGACGATAATTTCTTCGGCAACACGCCCTCTCCGCCTTTTCCGAGCTTCGCGAGCCCGGCAGCCGGGCCGGAAGTGCAGGCGACGGTGAAATGGTTCAACCCCGAAAAGGGCTTCGGCTTCGTCGCCCTCGCCGACGGCTCGGGGGACGCGTTCCTCCATGCCAACGCGCTGCAGGCCGCGGGCCACCAGAGCGTGAACCCAGGTGCTACGCTTCGCATCTACGTGGGCCAGGGCCAGAAGGGCCGGCAGGTCAGCCAGGTGGTCTCGGTGGACGAGAGCACGGCGCAGGCACAACCCGCGCGGAGCGGGTTCGGGGGTGGGCCACGCCCGCCGCGCACCGCGCGGCCCGCGCGCCGGCCCGTCGATCTCAGCTCGGCGGTCGAGATGACCGGCGTCGTGAAATGGTACAACCCCGAAAAGGGGTTTGGCTTCATCACCCCGCCGGGCGGGGGCAAGGACGTGTTCGTCCATGCCTCGGCCCTCGAGGAGGCCGGCCTGCCGCCGCTGCAGGAAGGCCAGGCGGTGCGCATGAACGTGGTCCAGGGCCAGAAGGGACCGGAGGTCGGCTCCATCAGCCTCGCCTGAGGAGCGCTTCCCCGGCGCGAAAGCGCTTCCAAGCCGTCAAGCTGCCCCGCACCCGATTGGCGGGGCGATGATTTCGCCCGCTCGCCGCTGGCGGGTCGCTGCGTGCGTGCTTGCCGGGCTCGTGCTGGCGGGTCGGGCGGTGGCGGCGCAGCCGAGCCGCGCGGAGGTGCTGACCATCGACGGCGCGATCGGCCCCGCGACGGAGGATTACGTCGTGCGCGGGATCAGGGCGGCGGATCCCGCCGAGACGGGGCTGATCGTTCTGGTGATGGACACGCCCGGCGGGCTCGATACGGCGATGCGCGGGATCATCCGCGCGATCCTCGCCTCGCCCGTGCCGGTTGCGGCTTATGTCGCGCCGAGCGGGGCGCGGGCGGCGAGTGCCGGGACCTACATCGCCTACGCCGCCGCAGTGGCGGCGATGGCGCCCGGCACCAATCTCGGCGCCGCGACGCCGGTCGAACTCGGCATGCCTTCCTTGCCCGCCGCAAGCACCGAGACGCGCAAGATCGTCAGCGACGCGACCGCCTATATCCGAAGCCTCGCCGAGCTCAACGGCCGCAATGCGGACTGGGCCGCAACCGCTGTGCAGGGTGCCGCGAGCCTAACCGCCGCCGAGGCGCTGCGGCGGCACGTGATCGACGTGATCGCCGGGAGCCTGCCCGACCTGCTGAGGCAAATCGACGGCATGGAGGTCATTGCGGCCGGGAAGCACGTCCGGCTCGCGACCGCCTCGCTCGTCCCCTCCCCGCTCGCGCCCGACTGGCGCACGCGCTTCCTCTCGGTGATCACCGACCCGAGCGTGGCCTACCTGCTGATGCTGCTCGGCGTCTGGGGCCTCGTCTTCGAGCTGCTCAATCCGGGCGGCGTGCTGCCCGGCCTCGTCGGCGCCATCAGCCTGGTGCTGGCGCTCTTCGGCCTCGGCCTGCTGCCGATCGACTATGCCGGGGCGGGGCTGGTGCTGCTCGGCATTGCGCTGATGCTCGCCGAGGTGTTCATCGGTGCGTTCGGCGTGATCGGGCTCGGCGGCATGGTCGCCTTCGCGATCGGCTCGGTGGTGATGTTTCGCGGCGCGGGGCCGGGGTTCGGCCTGCCGCTCGCCGTCGTGCTCGCCACCACGCTTGCCACCGGCGCCTTCTTCCTCCTCGCGGTTGCCATGCTGATCCGCTCGCGCCGCCGGCCCGTCACCACCGGCGGCGAGGCGCTGATCGGCGCAGAGGCGAGCGTCGTCGGCTGGGAGGGGACGGAGGGGACGGTGCATGTGGCGGGGGAGATCTGGCGCGCGCGCGGGCCGGCGGCGCTCGTGCCCGGAGCAGGTGTAAAAATCCTCGCGCGCAAGGGGCTCGTGCTCGTCGTCGCCCCGGCGGCCATGGGGCAAGAGAGAGGAAAGACGCCATGATCCCGGCGCTCGTCGCGATTGTCGTTCTCGTCGTTCTCGTCCTCTTCTTCTTCAGCGCCGCGGTGCGCATCCTCCGCGAATACGAGCGCGGGATCATGTTCACCTTCGGCCGCTACACCGGCACCAAGGGCCCCGGCTTCGTGCTATTGATCCCGATGGTGCAGCAGATCGTGCGCGTCGATCTGCGCATCACCGTGATCGAGGTGCCGCCGCAGGACGTGATCTCGCACGACAATGTCTCGGTGCGGGTCAGCGCGGTGATCTACTTCCGTGTCGTCGACGCCGAGCGGGCGGTGATCCAGGTCAAGGATTTCATGGAGGCGACGAGCCAGCTTTCGCAGACCACGCTGCGCTCCGTGCTGGGCAAGCACGATCTCGACGAGATGCTCGCCGAACGCGACAAGCTCAACACCGACGTGCGCGAGGTGCTCGACCAGCAGACCGATGCCTGGGGCATCAAGGTTTCGAATGTCGAGATCAAGCGCATCGACCTCGACGACAGCATGGTGCGCGCGATCGCCCGGCAGGCCGAGGCGGAGCGCAGCCGGCGGGCCAAGGTGATCAACGCGCTCGGCGAGGAACAGGCGGCGCAGAAGCTGCTCGAGGCGGCGCGCATCCTCGCGCCGGTGCCGCAGGCGATGCAGCTCCGCTACCTCGCGACCCTGTTCGACATCGCCGGCGACAAGAGCTCGACGATCGTCTTTCCCTTCCCGATCGAGATCATGGAGGCGCTGACCGGCGCGCGCGCCGCGGGTCAGAGGCCGCGCGACGCGCCCGGCTCGTCGGACGCCGCCGCGCCGAGCACGTAGGAGATGCGGGCCTCTGCGGTGAAAGTGTTGATGCCGCAGACGATCGGTTGGTGCGCGCGGTCGCGCAGCACGTGCTCGCGCACGGTGACCGGGCTACCCGGCGCGAGTTCCATCAGCCGCGCGAGGCGCGATCCGGCGATCGCCGGATAGAGCGTCACCTCGAACACCGGCACGGGATAGCCGAGAAGATCGCCCATGATCTCCACCACGCCCTTGCTCGCCAGCATCGCTTGCGTGATCCGTTCGGCGAATTTGATCGGGATGTAGCGCTCCTCGAGGCAGATCACGCGCCCCTCGATCAGGCGCAGCCGGTCCATCCGATAGAGCTTCGTTCCGGGGGCGAGGCGCAGCCGCTCGAGCGCGAAGTCGGGTGCCACGATCCGCCGGAAGCCGAGCAGGCGAAAACTCACCGCGCGGCCGGCGCTGCCCACCTGCTCCTCGAAGGAAAGGATCAGCGTCGAATCGATGATGGAGGTCACCGGCCGCGTCTCGGCGACGAAGGTCCCGCGGCCGACGAGCCGGTGGACCAGCCCGTCGCGCTCGAGCGCGGCAAGCGCCTTCGCCACCGTCACCCGCGTGGTGCGGAACTGTCCGGCGAGCGTGCTCTCGGGAGGAAGCCGCGCGCCCGGCGCAACCCTGCCCTCCGCAATCATCGCGCGCACCGCCGCCTCGATGCGGCGGTAGAGGTAGATTTCGCTGCCGGCCGCGACCGGCTCGCTGTCCTCATTCGAAAGCACCGGCCCCTGCCCCGCCATGGCGGCCTCGTTGACCTATGCCGGTATATACATTAGGCTGATTGAGAACTGGAGCGAAAAAGGGAACGTTTGGGCGATGAAAATGCAGCGTGCCTTGCCCGGCCCCGCCCATTCCCGATCGTGAGCCGGGTGCGAGGGCATCGCGGGCCATGGGAGAGCGCTGGAAGAACCGACCGGACGGATCCAACTGGGGCAGCTTCGGCCCGGACGATCAGCAGGGCCGGATGAACCTCGTCACGGCGGAGCGACGGCGCCGCGCAGCCGCCGAGGTGCGCGAGGGGATCGCCTTCTGCCTGAGCCTGCCGCTCGATAAGCCGGGCGGCAGCGTGCTCAACGCGAACCGCCGCCCGCCCTGCTTCCACCCGGTGATGCGCGGCAGCGAGATCTATTTCAATCTCGCCCTCGAATGCACGGACCCGCGGCTTACCGATGTCGGCTCCGACGAGGCGGTGACCCTCTACGACCAGTATTCCACGCATTGGGACGGCTTCGCCCACAAGGGCTCGCTCTTCGACGCGGACGCCGACGGCACGCCCGAGCGCGTCTTCTACAACGGCTTTCAGATCGTCGATCCGGCAACCGGCGAGGGCATGGCGGGGAAGGTGGGCGCGACCAACGTCTCGGTCGCGACGATGGCCGAGACCTGCGTGCAGGGCCGCGGCGTGCTCGTCGATCTCCGCCACCATCTCGGCGATGGGCGGACGGAGGTCGGCTACGAGCTGCTCCGGCGCATCATGGAGGCCGACCAGGTGACGATCGAGGAGGGCGACTTCCTCTGCCTGCACACCGGCTTGGGCCAGCTCATCATGCAGCAGGCAGGCAAGCCCGACGCCTCGCTGCGCACCGCCTGCGCGGTGCTCGATGGGCGAGATCCGCGCCTTCTGGAGTGGATCAGCGAGAGCGGCATCGCCGCGATCGCGGCGGACAATCTCGCCGTCGAGCGCTCCTCGACGCTCGGCGCCGATCCCGGGCCGCATCTCGATCCCCATGGGCGCGGACCAGGGCTTCCCTTGCACGAGCACTGCCTCTTCAAGCTCGGCGTTCATCTGGGCGAGCTTTGGTATCTGACGCGGCTCGCCGAGTGGCTGCGCGTGCATCGCCGCAGCCGGTTCTTTCTCACCGCGCCGCCGCTCCGCCTGCCGGGGGCGGCCGGCGCGCCCGCGACACCGGTCGGGACCGTTTGAGGAGACGCGCATGTCGGGCACCATCATCGCAGCCGAGATAGAGAAGCGGCCCGCGCGGAGCGGGGATGCTGCCGTGATGCGTGTCATCTCCGCGACCGGGGTCTGCGGCTCGGGTTTTTCCGAGCATTCCCTTGAGGAGGGGATGGCGCGCGAGCCCGATTTCATCGGCTGCGACGCCGGCTCGACCGACCCCGGGCCGGCGCCGCTCGGCACCGGCACGACCGCCTTTCCGCGCCGCGCGCTCAAGCGCGACCTCCGCCTGATGCTCCTCGCCGCGCGACGCGCCGGCATCCCGCTCCTCATCGGCTCGGCCGGCACCGCGGGCGGCGAGCCGCATCTCGCCATCTTCCGCGACATCGTGCTCGAGATCGCGCGCGAGGAGGATTTGAAATTTCCCTTGGCCCTGATCCATGCCGAGCAGGACAAGGACTATCTCAAGCGCCGATTGCGCGAAGGCCGCATTGCCGCACTCCATCCCGCGCCCGAATTCGACGAGGCGGTGATCGACCGCGCCGAGCGCATTGTCGGCATGATGGGTGCCGAGCCCTATCTCAAGGCGCTCGACGAGGGCGCCGAGGTCGTGATTGCCGGGCGCTCGAGCGATTGCGCGATCTTCGCGGGCCTGCCGATCCGCCACGGCGTCGATCCCGGCCTTGCCTGGCATGCGGCGAAGCTCCTCGAGTGCGGCGCGGCCGTCGCGGTGACGCGGAGCGCGCCCGATTCCGTGCTGGTGAGCTTCGGGCGCGATCATTTCGATATCGAGCCGTTGAACCCGGCGATGCGCTGCAGCCCCCAAAGCGTGGCCGCGCACGCGCTCTACGAAAACGCCGATCCTTATCGATTGGTCGAGAGCAGCGGCACGCTCGACCTCACCCATTCCGCGTACGAGGCGCTCGACGAGCGGCGCGTGCGCGTCCGCGGCAGCCGCTTCGAGCCGGCCGATCGCTACACGGTGAAGCTCGAAGGAGCCGAGCGCGTCGGCTATCAGAGCGTCGTCATCGGCTCGATCCGCGACCCTTATATCATCCGCCAGCTCGATGACTGGCTTGCCCGGCTCGACCGTCATGTCGCCGAGCGCCTCGCCCAGGTGTTCGGCGCTGATGCGCGGCATGGCTTCAACGTCCGCGTCTATGGGAAGAACGGGACGATGGGCCGGCTCGAGCCGGTGGAGAGGGCCGAGGGCCACGAGGTCTGCCTGGTGATGGAGGCGACCGCCGAGACGCAGGAGGATGCGAGCGCGATCGCCGCGATCGCCCGCCACCAGGCGCTGCATCTGCCGATCCCGGAATGGAGCGGGCTGATCACGGCGCTCGCCTGCCCGTACAGCCCGGCGCATCTCGAGCGCGGCGCCGTCTATCGGTTCTGCGTCAACCACGTGCTGGCGCCGGACGATCCGTACGAGATGTTCCCGATCGAACATCTCGCGGTGGGCTGAGGCGCGGACAATGGCAACGCTCGGCGAGCTCGCCCGCCTCATCCGCAGCAAGAACGCGGGCCCCTTCGAGCTCACGTTCGACATCATGTTCGACGATCCCGAGCGGTTCGAGCGCGTACGGCGGAGCGGCGTGCTCTCCCGCGCGCTGATCGCGCGGCTTTATCGCCTGCCCGAGACGGAGGTGCGGTTCTTCATCGTGCCCGAGGCGCTCGCCTTCAAGGCATCGATCCCCCGCCCGAGCTTCCAGGGCGACCTTCTCGACGGCGACAACCATGGCGGCCAGCAATACGCGCCGCTGGTGGACATTCCGATTCCCTGACCTTCCGCCGCCAAGTGCCGCGAAGAGGGCCAGGCTAAAAAAACGGAGGAAACGATGACGTCACGGCGCGCAGTTTTGCCGCTTCTGCTCGTTCCCGCCTTTGTCGCGACGCGCGCGGCGAGCGCGCTCGCCGCCGGCGAGACCTGGCAGTGCTACACCTATCTCCCGGCCGCGACCGACCCCGCATACCAGGCGCTCGTCGATGTCGCCGCCGCGATCGGCAAGGCGTCGGGCGGGGCGATCGACGTCACCTGCCATCCCGGCGGATCGCTGCCGATCAACGCCAGCACGATCGCGCAATCGATAGCCGAGAACGTGCTGCAGTTCGGCCTCGTCGATTCGCTTTCGTACAACAGCCTGGTGCCGGCCGCCGGCGTGCTCTCGCTGCCCGGCCTCTTCCCGAATGAGGCGGCGCTCAGCAAGGGAATCGCGGCGCTGCTGCCGATGCTCAACGCGGCGTTCGCCAAGCGCAACATCGTCGTCTTTGGCGTCGCCAGCTATCCGCTCCAGGTGATCTACGGCACCCGCAAGCTCACCTCGCTCGCCGACCTCAAGGGCATGCGGCTTCGCGTCACCACCGCCGAGCAGGCGGAGTTCGCCGTGCGCTTCGGCGCGACGCCGATCACGCTCGGTGCGCCCGACGTCGCGACCTCGCTTCAGCGCGGCATCATCCAGGGCGTGCTCACCTCGAATGTCGGCGGCGGCATCATCTGGCATGGGCTGCTGCACTACAATCTGCGCACAGGCCCCAACTACGTCTCAGTCATGCTGATGGCGAACAAGGGAAGGTTCGACGCGCTGCCGACGGATGTGCGGCAGAAGATCGCCGCCCTCGGTCTCGCGGGCGCGGCGCGGATCACCAACATCCTGCAGAGCCGCGAGAACGGGCTCACCGAAGCGTTCCGCAAGGAGGGCATGGTGATCACCGAGGGCACGCCGGCGGAGGCGCAGGAGATCGCCGCGCGCATGCGCTCCTATTGGCCGCAATGGGCGAAGCGGAACGGGCCCGCGGCCGAAAAGGCGCTTACTCTCGTCGAGCAAGCGATCCAGACCTAGACGTCAAGGGAGAAGAAATGTTCGCGCCACCGCCGGAGATCGAGACCCTCCTCTTCGCCCGCGTCCCGCCGCATCTCGAGATCAGGGACCGCACCTCGGAGTGGCTTGCGGGACGGGCGCACGGGACGCTCACCTCCTTCCTCGAAGGCCCCGCCTTCGACCGAAAAGGCCGCCTCTACTGCACGGACATTCCGTTCGGCCGCATCCTCCGCATCGATCCGGACGGCGCCTTCACCGTTATCGCCGAGTACGACGGCGAGCCGAACGGGCTCAAGATCCATAGCGACGGGCGGATCTTCATCGCCGACCAAAAGCAGGGGATCCTGGTGCTCGACCCGGACGGCGGGAAGCCCGAGCCCTTTCTCATCCGCGCCGGGCTCGAGCGGCTGAAAGGCCCGAACGATCTTCATTTCGCGCCCGACGGCGCGCTCTATTTCACCGACCAGGGCCAGACCGGGCTGCACGACCCGACGGGCCGGCTGATCCGCATCGGCGCGGATGGAAAAATCGACGTTCTGCTCGACAATGTGCCGAGCCCGAACGGCCTCGTCCTCAATCCCGCCGGCAACATCCTCTATCTCGCGGCGACGCGGGCCAATGCGGTCTGGCGTGTGCCGCTCGGCGCCGGCGGCAGGGTGAGCAAGGTCGGCACCTTCATCCAGCTCTCCGGCGGGGGCGGGCCGGACGGGCTCGCGATCGACGAAAAGGGCAACCTCGCGATCGCGCATGCGGGGCTCGGCAGCGTCTGGCTGTTCAGCCCCGAGGGCGAGCCGCTCTACCGCATCCGCTCCTGCACCGGCGGCCGCATGACCACCAACCTCGCCTACGGCGGCGAGGGCGGTCGCACGCTCTTCATCACCGAGTCCACGACCGGCAGCATCCTCGCCGCCGATTTGCCCGTTCCCGGGCTCACCATGTTCTCGCACCGTTGAGGCAAGGAGAAGATTGAGATGGCGTCCTTCTCTGTCGTTTCCGCGACCGGCATGCTCGGTTCCGGATTCCAACCCGAATCGCTCGACAAGGCGATCGCGCTCGGCGCCGAGATGATCGGCTGCGACGCCGGCTCGACCGATGGCGGGCCGAGCTATCTCGCGCGCGGCGGCTCCCACTTTTCGGAACCGGCGATGAAGCGCGATGCCGAGGCGATCCTCACGCGCGCGGTGCCGAAGAAGCTTCCTGTGGTGATCGGCTCGGCGGGCACGGCGGGCTCCGACGCGACGCTCGCCACTATGGTCGGGCTCGTCAAAGAGATCGCGCGGGAGAACAAGCTCAACTTCCGGATGGCCGTGATCCATTCCGAGCAGACGAAGGAGACGGTGCTGAGGCATCTGCGCGAGAACCGCGCGCGGGCGCTGCCGCCGGCCGCCCCGCTCGACGAGGCGATGGTCGAGGAATCGCTGCACATCGTCGCGATGATGGGCGTCGAGCCGATCCAGAAGGCGTTCGCCGATGGCGCGGATGTCGTCATCGCCGGCCGCAGCAGCGATACCTCGATCTTCGCCGCGCTCCCGCTGCTCAAGGGATTCGATGCCGGAATCGTCTGGCACATGGCGAAGATTCTCGAGTGCGGGGCAGCCGCGGTCACCCAGCGGCTCGCACCCGACAGCATGATGGCGGTGCTGCACGACGAGAGCTTCGACGTCTTTCCGCTGCGCGAGGATTATCGCTGCTCGGCGCAGAGCATCGCCTCGCACACACTCTACGAGAACGCCGATCCGTTCGAGCTGGTCGAGCCCTCGGGCACGCTCTATACGCGCGAGGCGCGCTACGAGGAGATCTCCGATCGCGCGGTGCGCGTCTCCGGCTCGCGCTTCGTGCGCAATGAAAACGGCTACACGGTCAAGCTCGAGGGCGCGCGGCAGGCAGGCTATTCGACGATCGTGCCCGGCGCGGTGCGCGATCCCTATATCCTGGCCGAGATGGACGAGTGGCTGGCACAGCTCGACCGCAGCATCCGGGCGCGGCTGCTCCGCACCATAGGCAACCGAAAATACGAGATCGTGACGCGGGTCTATGGCCGCGACGGCGTCATGGGCGCGCTCGAGCCGACGCCGCGCACCGAGGGCCACGAGGCCTTCATCCTTTGGGACGTGATCAGCGAATCCCAGGAGCTTTCGCGTACGATCGCGACCAGCCTCTCGCACATGGCGGTGCACAACCCGATCCCGAAATGGCATGGGCTGATCTCCGGCGTCGCCTTCCCCTATTCGCCGGCGGAGATCGACCGCGGCCCGGTCTACGAGTTCCACCTGAACCACGTGCTCGTCCCCGACGATCCGACGGCGCTCTTCCGCACCGAGTTCGAGGAGGTTTGAGGCCATGGGCGCGCAAAACCAAGCGACCACCGTGGGCGATCTCGCCGTCCTCGTGCGCTCGAAGAACGCAGGGCCTTTCTGGCTCACCTTCGACGTGATGTTCGAGGACGAGCCGACCTATCGCCGGGTCCGCGACGCCGGCGTGATCGACAAGCCCACGGTCGCTTCGATGTTCCACCGCGACCCCAAGGAGGTGATTGTCGTCAACCATGACGCGGCGCTGGCGATCAAGGTGAGCTTCCCGCGCCCGCAGAGCTCAGGCTCCAAGCTCGACAGCGACGTCTATGGCGGCCAGCAATACGCTCCGCTCCTCGGGCTCCCCGTGCCCGATTGAAAGGGGTGAGCGATGAGGTAGGGCCGCACGCGGGCAGAGCGGCCGAGCCGGTGCTTCCCGAAGGACCGGTCGAGTTCGTTTGCCGGATGCTCTGCCGCGTCTCCCTCCTCGCCCTCATCGCGATCGTCGACCTCGAGCTTATCACCCGCAACGTCTTCGATTTTTCCTTCTATCTCTCGGATGAATACGGCGGCTACCTCCTCGTGGTGCTCACCTTCCTGAGCCTTCCGCTCTGCATCGCGCACGGCTCGTTCCATCGCGTCACCTTTCTCCTCGACAAGCTGCCCGGCCGGGCCCGCGATTGCGTGCTGCTCGGGTTCGACCTGCTGGCCCTGCTCTTCTCGCTTGCCGTGCTCTGGGAGGTGAGTGGTCTGGCGGCGAACTCCTATTCCTTGCAGACGACGGCGCCGACCATCCTGATGACGCCGCTCTGGATCCCGCAGCTCGCGATGCCGATCGGCATGGCGGCCACCTCGTACACGCTCGCGCGCGCGACGCTCCGGCGCACGCGCCGGTTGCTGGCTTGGGGCTGAGAGGGGCGCGATGAGCGGGTCCGCCGAGATGCTCGTCTCGTTCGTGCTCTTCCTCGGCCTGCTCGCGGGCGGCTTCGCGGTCCCCTTCGCGATCGCGGTTCCGGGCCTCGTCTATCTCTGGCTGCAGGGCGGGCTGCCGGTGCTGCGCGGCCTCGGGATGGCGACCTGGGGGAGCATGGACAGCTTCACGCTGACGGCGATCCCGCTCTTCATTTTCCTTGCCGACGTGCTGCAGGGCAGCGGCGTGAGCCGGCGCATCTATGGTGGGCTCGCGAAAATCGTCTCGCTGCTGCCGGGGGGCTTGCTCCAGACCAACATCGTGGGCTGCGCGCTCTTCGCGGCGATGACCGGCTCGAGCGTCGCCACCGCCGCCTCGATCGGCGGCGTCGCCCTGCCACAACTCGTCGCGCGCGGCTACGACCGGCGGATGGCCGCGGGCTCGCTCGCCGCCGGCGGCACGCTCGGCATCCTCTTCCCGCCGAGCGTCGCGATGATCATCTACTCGGCCTTCACCGAGCTTTCGGTCGCCAAGCTCTTCATGGCGGGCGTGATCCCGGGCCTCGTGCTCTCGGGGATGTTCATGCTCTTCATCGGCGCGCGCACGCGGATCGGCAGGCGCCTCGCGCCGCAGGAGAGCGGGCCCGCGTCGCTGGCCGAGCTGCTGGCGGGCATAGCGGACGTGCTTCCCTTCGTCGTGCTCATCGCCGGCACCATGGGCTCGATCTATCTCGGCATCGCAACCCCGGTGGAGGCCGCGGCGG
>Ga0335075_10006032_pt1 | contig 18730 bp, 14 predicted proteins | sample Lox_Sample_24_FD_206723 | JGI IMG/M metagenome (GOLD analysis project Ga0335075, IMG submission 206723) | Soil microbial communities from Loxahatchee National Wildlife Refuge, Florida, United States - Lox_Sample_2.4 | ecosystem: Environmental > Terrestrial > Soil > Wetlands | place: USA... | reverse complement strand
GGCACGTTGATGGCGTGGATGCCGACGCCGGCCAGTTCGTGTGCGCCCTTCAGCTCTTTGCCGCAGTCGATGCCCCGCGGGGGAACGATCTCGACCATGGTGACGAACGCGCCTTCGTGAATCAGACGCCCGATGCGGGAGCGCTGCTCCAGAGGAGAGGGCGGCGTTTCCGTCACAATCGGCTCCCTGGCCGCGCCGCCGTGGCTGGCCGTCTGCGCGCCTACGGCGCGGAGGGCCGACTTCATCGCCTTGATGTGCTGGGGCGTAGTCCCGCAGCATCCGCCCACAAACTGCGCGCCGGCTTTGATGAACTTGCGCGCGAAGCTGGCCATGTACTCCGGCGAGCAGAGATAGATGTTGCGGCCTTCCACCGAGCGCGGCATGCCAGCATTGGGCATGGCCATCAGCGGGACATTGGTGACTGCTGCCATGCGCTCGATGGCCGTCAGCACCGTGGCCGGTCCCACGCTGCAGTTGCAGCCCAGCGCATCCACACCCCATGAGGCAATGCGCACCGCGGCTGTCTCCGCCGATGCGCCGTCGAGGCAGTTGGCGTCCTCATCGACGGTGACCATCACAGCGACGGGAAGGTCGGGAGCAGCCATGCGCGCGGCCAGCACCGCCTGCTCGGCTTCGTTCAGCGCGGGCATGGTTTCGATGATGAGCAGGTCGACGCCGACGCCGGACCCGCCCGCAGCCAGCGCGCGAATCTGCGCAGCGAACGCCTCGCGCGCCTCGTCGAGACCGGTTTTGCCCAGCGGCTCCAAATGCACGCCCAGCGGCCCCACCGACCCCGCCACCAGCGCGGCGCCCGCCTGCTTCTCGGCATATTGGCGCACCGCCTCGCGCGCCAGGCGTACACCCGCCTGATTGATTTCCTCCACGCGATCGGCCAGCCCATAGCGCTGCAGGCGCAGGGGATTGGCACCGAAGGTATTGGTTTCAACGATCTCCGCCCCAGCATGCAGGTAGTCTTCGTGAATCGCCCGCACCAAATCGGGCTGCGACAGGTTCAGCTCGTCGTAGCAGCGATTGATGAAGACGCCGCGCGCGTACAGCGAGGTGCCCATGGCGCCGTCGCAGAGGACGGTATGGCCCTTGAAGACGGCTTCGAGGCGGCTGGGCATGGGGAACGTACCTTAGGCTTCATGGTATCAGGCAGCCCTGTGCCGGCCGGCAGGCACAGGGCTGCCTGGACCGGAGTTCCGGGCCCCGATTCTGCTCGCCTGGAGCGCCCCGCAGCCCTGTTATACTTGGACTTTCCCATGAAATTCATGCGGGCATGCGCACGGTGAGGTTCTAAGGTTTTGAAGAAGAGCAGTCTCCTGTATCCCTGTGTCGTTCTCAGTTCGATCTTCGTCGTATGCATGGTCGTGAGTTCGTGCGGCCAGGAGTTTTATGTCGACGGTCGCAGTTTGCCTCCGAGCGGAGTCCTGAATCGCGTCCTGGTCGCACAGCAGGAACCCGATGCACTGCCGTTCATGGATGCCTATTACGACATCCGCCATGCCTACAACGCCTCCAGCGGCCAGTTGCTGATCTCCGGATACTCCGGCAAGGGTCCGTTGACCATCGAGAATATTCCTGAGCAGCAGATGGGAGCGGTTTACGGCGAGGACGACGGCAGCCTGGCGCTGATCAACTACGCGAGCGAAAAGCTGAGCACCACTATCTCCGTCCCGGGAGGGCTTTCCAGCAGCGTGGAGGGCAGCCCCTACAACGGGATCATGGTCACCCAGGACCTGAACTATGTCTACGCGGCCAATCCCATCAATCACGTGGTCAGCGTTGTCGACCGGACGACCGGAATCTCGGAAACCCTGGACCTGCCGAATGCGTACGGCATCTCAGTGAACCCGGGCGGCACAGTGGCCCTCGTCTTCATCAAGAACGCCACTCAGGCTGCCGGCTACGCGGTCCGCGCCGAGCCTCCGGCCAGCTTTGCGGTTTACAGCTTCGTCAAGCTGACTACGGCGGAGCAGGCGGCCGCGGCGAATAACCCCAACTGGAACGGCGCGCAGGACTGCGAGCCGCAGAAGCTGCCCACCTGGTGCATCTTCCCCGTCAGCACCGGATCCTCGGCCAGTTTCGACCATCCGATTAAAGCGGTCTTTTCGCCCGACGGGACCACGGCGTATGTTCTGAATTGCGGTCCGGAGTGCGGCGGCACGACCGCCAGCCTGACCACGATTCCGATCACTGCCAGTTCGCTCAATCCCGGCGGCTACGGCGCCGGCGGCCTCGCTCTGGTCGCGCAGGGCAACATCGCCGTTCCCGGCGGAGCCACCGATGCCATCTTCAGCGGCAATACGCTCTACGTGTCGGGCCAGCAACTTCAGGCCTCCAGCGGACTGTACGCGGGGAACCTGACCGTGGTGGACACGCCGGCCGATACCATCGCCGGCACGTATTCCATCAGCGACGGCACCCACAACAAGATGGTTTTCGCCGACGACAACACCCTCTGGATCGGCTCCGACAGCTGCGACCAGGGTGTGCGTTACCAGCAGGCGCAGAGCGGCGCGCAGGTCGAATACGGCTGCCTGACGATGTTCAATACCTCGACCAACACGGCAACCGTTGGCTCCTTTCTGGGCGATGCAACCGGCATTGCAGCGGTGACGGGGCTGCATAAGGTGTATACGGCCGAAGGCGGACAGATTTACATCTTCAGCACGACAAATATGTCGGAACTGAATAATTCCAACGTCACCGTGACCGGCACCGCCATGGACGTGGCCTACATGGACGCCACCAGCAACACCGACAACACGGACTATTGATTCCTGAGAGCCGGGCATTCCGCTGGTAATTTGCCCATGGTTGAGCGACCGATTGCCGAAGTCCTCGCCGTCGCGGCCCATCGCGACGACGCGGAGCAGACCTGCGGCGGTACCCTGCTGCGCCTGAAATCGCTCGGCGTTTCCACCGGCATCCTGGACCTGACCCGCGGCGAGGCCGGAACCCGCGGCACGGCGCCGGAACGCGCCGCGGAAGCCGCGGAAGCCGCCCGCATCCTCGGCGTCGGATGGCGCGAAGCGCTCGATATTCCGGACGGTCAGGTGGAAAACACCTGGGCGAACCGGCTGAAGATTGTCGCGATGCTGCGCCGCCTGCGCCCGCGCGTGGTCATTCTTCCCTACTGGGCCGGCCGGCACCCTGACCACTACAAGGCGGCCACGCTCGGCTACGAGGCGTGCTTTCTCTCGGGACTGGCAAAGATCGAAACCGGCGCCCCGCCGCATCGGCCCTTCAAAATCGTTTACGCCAGCCTCTACGCCGACGTGCGGCCTACATTCGTCGTCGACATTTCGGATTTCATCGAAGATCGCCATCGCGCGCTGATGGCCTATCATTCCCAATATGCGAATCAGGCCGCGGGTGCCGGGCTTTTCGTTCGCGAGCAGGACCTCCGCGAGCGCATCTTTGCTGAAGCGCAGCACTACGGCACCCTGGCGGGCGTTCGCTACGCCGAACCTTTTGTTCAGAAAGAAGTCGGGTTGGTGGATGATCTGACGATGCTTCCCGTCCAGTCGCTTTAACGGCTCAGAAAGTCACCACCCCCCACCGGACACCACAGCTTACTCGTCGCGGCGCGGGCCGCCTCGGCGACCGTCGTCACACCGAGTGCAGCGGCGAGCGACAAAAACAAACAGAGGGAGACGACGGCTCAGATTGATTTCTGCATAACCCACACCCCGATCGGCATGGCGGGTTCGATGCACGAGAGATCCTGGCGACCATCCGGCCGTCATCTGGACTCGGGAGTGGCAGCCGTGTACATTGGCATCCAACCAATCTCGCCCGCAAATTCGTCCAGGAAGGAATTGAGAGCGTGCACCTGACGACAGTCGATTGGGTAATCATGCTGCTGTATTTCGTGTTTGTGCTGGGCATCGGCTTTGCCCTCAAGCGCTTCATGAAGACCAGCAAGGACTTCTTCCTGGCGGGGCGTTCCCTGCCCGCCTGGATCTGCGGGCTCGCCTTCATCTCGGCCAACCTGGGCGCGCAGGAAGTCATCGGTATGGGCGCTTCCGGCGCGAAGTACGGCATCGTCACGAGCCACTTCTACTGGATCGGCGCGATTCCGGCGATGATCTTCGTCGGCGTCTTCATGATGCCGTTCTACTACGGCTCAAAAGCGCGCTCAGTACCGGAATTCCTGCGTCTGCGCTTCGACGAGAAAACCCGCGCCTGGAACGCCTGCACCTTCGCCGGCATGACGGTTTTTTCCTCGGGTATCTCGATGTACGCCATGGCGCGGCTCATCCAGACCCTGCACATCTTCGACAAGCCTCTCCAATATTTCAATCTTCCCGTGGAGTGGAGCTTCCACATCGCCATCGTGCTCTCCGCCGTCATCGTGCTCTGCTACATCTTCCTGGGCGGCCTCACCAGCGCCATCTACAACGAGGTCCTGCAGTTTTTCCTCATCGTCGCGGGGTTCCTGCCCCTGGTGTGGGTGGGGCTGAAGAATGTTGGCGGGTGGGACGGTCTGCGGACCAAACTGCCATCCGCGTACCTGCACTCCTGGCAGGGCATGGGCAGCGCGCACACCAATCCGCTGGGCGTGGACTGGTTCGGACTGGTCGCCGGCCTGGGCTTCGTACTTTCCTTCGGCTACTGGTGCACGGACTTCCTGGTCATCCAGACGGCGATGGCCGCCAACTCCGAGGAATCGGCGCGGCGTGTGCCGCTGATTGCCGCTATTCCGAAAATGTTCTTCCCTTTCCTCGTGATTTTGCCGGGGCTGATCGCGATTGCCACTCCGATGGTAACCCAGCACATGATGGCCGGCGTTGCGCCTGTGGGCATGTCGGCCTCCGCGGCACACTCGCAGTACGCCGACATGGGCCGGGGCCTGATTCCGCCGAAGGTCGATCCGGTCACGGGCAAAATCATGCTCGACACCCACGGCCGGCCGATCCTCGACTACGATCTGGCCATCCCCAACATGCTGCTGCACTACTTCCCCACCGGCATTCTCGGGCTCGGCCTCACCGCGCTTCTGGCCAGCTTCATGTCCGGCATGGCCGGCAACGTGACCGCGTTCAATACCGTCTGGACCTACGATCTCTATCAGTCCTACATCCACAAAGGCGCCAGCGACGAGCATTACCTGAAGGTGGGCCGATGGACCACCGTCGTCGGCATCCTCATTTCCATGGGGACGGCCTACGTCGTGATGGGTTTCAACAACATCATGGACACGCTGCAGCTGGTGTTTTCGATCGTAAATGCGCCGCTCTTCGCGACCTTCCTGCTGGGCATGTTCTGGAAGAAAACGACCGGCCACGCTGCCTTCATTGGCCTGGTGGGCGGGACCTTCGCCGCGCTGATCCATCACGGCCTCACCATTCCCGCCGCGACCCTGCCTGGCATTCACGGCGGCTGGATCCACGTCGTCCACGTCTACCCAAGCGAAATGGCGCTCGATTTCTGGCAGGCCATCTTCGCCTTCACGGTCAACCTGGTCCTCGCCGTCACCATCAGCCTGTTCACAAAGCCAAGACCGGAAAAGGAACTCGTAGGACTCGTCTACTCGCTGACACCTAAGCCCGTGGAACATCACATGGCCTGGTACGCGCGCCCCACGGTCATCGCCGTGGGCCTGCTGGCGGTCGGCATCTGCCTCAATCTGATTTTCCGCTAGGACTGCGAGAAAGAAGAACTGCCGTGAAACTCGACTTGCGCATTCCCTTAGGCCTGATGTTTGCCATCGTCGGGCTCATTCTGTCCATCTTCGGCGCAATTACGCGCGGCAGCGCAATCTACCGGCAGTCCGCGGGCATGGACATCAATCTCATCTGGGGCCTGGTCATGCTCGTCTTCGGCGTGACCATGTTTTTGCTGGGCCGGCGTGCCGACAAGCGCCCGAAGCTGCCTCCGCTGACCGACGATCGCGTCTGGCCGGCCGGACATGGGCACTGAACCCGCCGCGGACCGGCCTCTTCGGTTCCCAACATTTCACATTTCCGCATCCGGACGGCCCTTGTTCTCATCCGAAGTGTGTCGTAAGATTTTAACTAACCGGTTAATCAATGAAGAGTGGCACACATTCTCGCGCCGACCAGACCCGGCACCGCATTCTCCAGGCCGCCATCCGGGAATTCAGCGAGCATGGCCTGGCGGGCGCGCGCACCGGCTCCATCGCCGCGGCCGCTCGCGTCAACAAGGCCTTGCTCTATTACTATTTCCGCGACAAGGAAGCGCTGTATGCCGCGGCGCTCGAAGAAGTCGCGGAGAAGGTGGCCGAGAGCGCGCTGGCCGTGCTGGACATGGCTTGCAGCCCCGGCGAGCGCATGCTGCGCTTTGCCCTCCAGCATTTCGACCGCATCCTCTGCCAGCAGGGATTTCAGAGCCTCATGCAGCAGGAGATGATCCGCTTTCGCGAAGGCCGCGGCCACGCGCTGCGCATCCTCGCGGAGACGGCCTTTGCTCCCATGTTCCGGCGCGCCCAGATCATCGCCGAAGAAGGCATCCGCTGCGGCGAACTGTGCGACGTGGACTGGATGCAGATGATCTACGCCGCCCTCGGCGCCAACGTCTTTTACTTTCTCAGCGCTCCGATGATCCGCCTCATCGGAGCCGGCGATCCTCTGGAGCCGGCCGCCATGGCCGCGCGCCGCAACGCCGCGCTCGAGTTCCTCGGCCAGTCCATTTTTGTCGACCGGCGCCAGGGCGCACGGCTCGCCAAACGCGTGCTCGCTGCCGTGCCTATGCCGCAAACCTTGTCTTCGGAGAAGAAGACCGCATGAAACCGCGCAATCGTATTTTCGTTCTCATGGGCGTGCTTTTTGTCATCGCCCTATGCGTATATATCTTCACAACCAACCGCACCCACGGCCTGGAACTGATCGGCACAGTGGACGCCGACGAGGTCATCGTCAGCTCGCGGATTCAGGGGCAGATCGAGTCGCTGTCTGTGCAGGAGGGCGATCGTGTGCAGCAGGGCCAGCTGATTGCCACCATCGCAGCACAGGACCTCGAGGACGCGCAGAGCGCCGCCATGGCCACGGCGCGCAGCGACGCGTTCAAGCTGGAACAGTCGCGCACGACCGAATTGCAGACCGTGGGCGACACGCGCAGCCAGCTTCAGGCGGCGGAGGCTCAGGTTCGCGTTGCCCGGGCGGGTCTGGCCCAGGCGCAGGCGCAGTACGAACACCAAAAAGCGGATACCACGCGCGCCGTGGCTCTGGCCAAAGCCGGGATCAACAGCCAGCAAACCCGCGATGAAATGGTGACCTCGCTCAATGCCGACCAGGCCGCGGTGCAATCCGCCCGCGAAAACCTCGCCGCGCAGCAGGCGGCCCTCCAGACCGCGCGCGCCAACATGTACCAGGCGCAGGCCGCCGCGCAAACGGTCGCCTCCAGCAGCGCCGACCTGCGCAACGCCCAGGCCCTGGCCAGCCAGGCCCAGGTGCAGCTCAGCTACTCGAAGATTTACTCGCCCGTCACCGGAGTCGTGAACGTGCGCGCCGCGCTGCAGGGCGAAGTCGTCTCGCCCACTACGCCGATCGTCACCATCATGGACCTGTCGCAAACCTGGGTCTACGCCCCGCTTCCTGAAACTTATGCCGATTCTGTTCAACTCGGCGATAAGCTGCAGGTCGTCATGCCCAGCGGCGAAAGCGTGCAGGGCACCGTGATCGCGAAGGCCGCGCTGGCCGACTTTGCCACCCAGCGCGACGTGAGCCGCCGCAAGCGCGACATTGAGACTGTGCAGCTCAAGCTGCAGATTCCCAACCCCGGCGAGAAATATGTTCCCGGCATGATCGCCACGGTCATCATTCCGCAAAGCAAGCTGGTGCAGCGATGAAAGCCGCCGCTCCCACTCCCGTCGCCGCGCCGCCGCCGGCGATTGCCGTCGAGAATATCGTCAAGCGCTACGGCACGTTCGAGGCGGTGAAGGGCGTCACCTTCCAGGTGGCCGACGGCGAGATCTTCGGACTCCTCGGCCCGAATGGCGCGGGCAAATCCACGCTCATCCGCATGATGACGACGCTCATCCCGGTAACCGAGGGGCGCGCGCTGATCGCAGGCCACGACGTTGCGCAGGAGGCGGATGCGGTGCGGCGCCTGATCGGCGTCATTCCCCAGGCGCTTACCAGCGACATCGATCTCACGGTCGAAGAAAACCTCTCCATCTACGCCAAGCTCTATGGCGTGCCGCGCGCCCAGCGGGAACGCAATATCGCGCAGTTGCTGGAAGCGGTGGACCTGACGAAGTGGCGCGAGGCGCAGACCAAAACGCTTTCCGGAGGCATGCGGCGACGGCTGGAGATAGCGCGCGGCCTGGTGCACAGCCCGCGCATTTTCTTCCTCGACGAGCCCACCACCGGCCTCGATCCCGTCTCGCGCGTCGCCGTCTGGGAAATGCTGGACCGCCTGCGCGCCAGCATGAAGCTCACCATCCTGATCACCACGCACTACATGGACGAGGCGGACAATCTCTGCGACCGGATTGCCATCGTTGACCACGGGAAGCTGGTAGCGCTGGACACGCCGCTGGAGCTGAAGACGAGCGTGCCTGGATCGAGCGTCGTGGAAGTCCATTTCAACGGCGATGTGCCGGAGCGTGAAGAGCGGCTGAAGCACCTGGCCGGCGTGACCAGCGTGGAGTCCCACGGCACCGGCGCGTATCGCGTGATGACCTCCGACGGAGGGCTGACCACGACACAGCTGGTGGAGCTCGCGCTGCGATCAGGCGATCCGATCACAGCGCTCAGCGTCCAGAACACGACTCTGGACGACGTCTTCGTTTACTACACAGGACGTCAGCTGCGCGACGAACAGGTGAAGACGGTCAGCTTTATGATGCCCGACCGTCCGGGGATGCGCCCATGAACCGCATGATGGCTATTGTGGAGCGCGAACTGCGCAAGTTCTTCCGCTCGCCCGCGCTCATGCTCATGTCGATGATGCTGCCACTGGTGCAGCTCATCATTCTGGGCAACGCCTTCGGCGGCAAGGTGACGCGCGCCCGCATGGGCGTCGTGGACCTTGACCATGGCGAGCAGTCGGTGAAGCTGCAGGAGGCGTTCCAGGACGTCGAGGCGAACATTCGGACGTTTTACACGATCCCCTATCCCAACGAGGATGCTGCCAGGATCGCCGTCCAGACCGGCAAGCTCGATGCCGCGGTCGTCATTCCCAGGGAGTATTCGCGCCGGGTGCTGGCTGGCGATTCGCCGCAGATCGGGCTAATCGTCGATAACTCCGACCAGTTCGTCTCCGGCGCCGTCGAAACGGAAATGCAGTCGCTGGTGGACGCGCTCAATGCGCCTCTGATCCAGCCGAAGGTCGTGCAAAACGTCACGCTGGAGATTGTCGAGCTGTATCCCTACATCGCGTACATGAAATTCCTGCTCGCCGGCTCCATCGCCCTCGCCATGTACGTCTCGGTCATGATCGGCGGCGGCATGCTCTATATCGACGACAAGGCGCGCGGCGTGCACGAGGGCTACCTGGTCACACCGATCCGGCGCTGGGAGCTGGTCGCCGGGCTGAATCTGGCGGGCGCCATCAAGGCGGTGCTCTCCGGCATCAGCCTGACGGTCATCGGATCGCTCCTCGCCGGCTTAGGCGTGATCTTTCACCCTGAAGCCGTGGTCGAGTTGGCCCTGCTCATCGTGGCCACTTCGATCGCCTTCAATGGAATGATGTTCCTGCTGATGGTGCGCGTGGACGATCCGCTGGTGCCGCGCGCCATGTTCGGGGTTCTCAACACGCTGCTCTTCTTCCCCAGCGGCGCCATTTATCCCATTGAAGCATTCCCGGCGTGGCTCCGCGCCATTGCCGTCGTCGATCCGTTCACCTATGCCGTGCACGGACTCAAGGAAATCCTGATCAAAGACGGCGGCATCGTCTCCATCGAACGCGATCTGCTCTTCCTTTTTGCATTCGGGCTTGGATCGCTCCTCATCGCCACACCGCTCTTCCGGCGAACGCTCTGAAGCGAAGAGGGATAAGTATTCAGCGCTCATCCCTTCATCGCAGCAGAGGCGGCAGGCGATCAGGGCTTGTTTGCGGGCTTTGCCGATTTCGCCAGGGTCTTGCGCCGCGCCGCCCAGCGCCGTTTCAGAGCCGCGGAGATCCTGCGGCGCCCGGCTTCGCTCAGCCGGCTCCGCTTTTTCCCTGCCGCCTTCACTGGGCGGCCGGCCCTGCGCGTTTCCTTCGCGGTTCCCGCGAGCAATGCACGTGCTTCCTTCAGCCGTGCAATTTCTTCATCCAGCTGCCTGACGATCTGTCGAACTTCCACGCACCCTCCATGCTCAGTGAATTAGGAAGCCCCTCCCTGTCGTCGTTTAGAAAGGAAGCATTCCCCTAACTTCTGGTTGCACCAGCCTATCTGGAGAGGGGTTCTCCTGACAAATGAGATATTCATCGAGTTAGAGCGGTTCGTCGTCGGCGGGCGGCCGCGGGGCCGGAATCGAACGGTCGCCGAGTTCCGGCGGACGATAGCTGATCCCCACGTTGCTCTCGCGGTGACCATCCTGGGTGTAGCGACGCAGCTCGCGGAGCGTCTCCTGCTTGTCGCGGGCGTACTCGGTGGCGAGGCGTGTCAGGGCGTAAGTGACGATATCGCTGTGGTGCAGCCCCTGCATTTCCGGATCGCGACGGAAATTGAGCCAAAGGCGATGCACCAGCTGGACATCCTCCGCCCGCAGCGCCGGCTCATGCGGCCCAATGTGGAACGACTCAGCGCCGCCATCCGGCATGACCACATAAAACGTGAATTGCCGCTTCGGCTCGGGCAGATTCTCCCAGGCCTGCCCGACGTGATACGCCTGCTCCGCCGACGACATTCGCGTCGACAAACCGGATACCAGCGCGGAAACCTCCAGCGAGTTTGCCGCCTGCACCAGAGCCGCAAATACATCGCCTGCGGGCACCACCAGCAGCGAGATGTGCTTCCCGAAGCTTTCCGCCACGGAAACCGCCTTCGTAAACAGCATCTGCTCATGCTCGCTGAAGAGCTGGTTGTCCACGTACTCCGGCCCGCCCGCTCCCATCATCCGTGCGGTCAGCACCACAATGTCCTGCTGATCGGTTCGCGTTCGCGCCAGCGCCCACTTCAGCGCGTAAGGATTCGCCGCATCGCGCATGGTCACCAGCACGCCGCCCGGGCGCACCTGCAGCGCCTCGCGCCCGATCGTGTCCTGCTGCTCCAGCTGGAAGTGTTCCTTCATTTGCTGCTGCGTCAGCAGATTCTTCTGCGCATTTCTTCGTTCCGAGACGGCAAAAATCGTAAAGAAAACGATCGTGAAAACAATGCCGCTTTCGGTGGCCACACTTTTGGTCACCAGATTCACCGTCGCCGTCATCAGCAGAGTCAGGAAGACGCAGAACAGCCCAATAGGCAGCTCCGTCTGCCCGATGCGCAGATTCACCGGCACTTTCCAGCCGCGCTCGCCGTGGTACTTCCAGCGCAGCACCAGCATGGCAAGGGAGTTAAAGGTGAAGCTCCAGATCACGCCAAAGGCATACGCCTCGCCCAGGGTGATCACGTTGCCGCGGCTCACGATGATCGTGAACAGCTGCATGCCCGCGACCAGATTGACGATGCGATAGCTGGTGCCGAAGCGCCGGTGCGGCTTGCGGAACCAGTCCGTCAGCACCCCGTCCTCGGCCACGCGCATCATCACGCCCGTGGACCCAATGATGGAGGTGTTGATAGCTCCGGAAAGAATCAGGAAGCCGACGATGACGACGAAGACGCGGAAAATAATCCGCAGCGTGAGCGGGCCGACCATATACATGGCCATGCCAGCAATCAGATTGTTCGCGTAAACGGGCACGCGCACGCTGTCCGGAACAATCATGGTGGCCAGCAGCGTGCCCACGCCAGTGAAAATGAAGCTGTAGATGGCGATCACAATCGCCGCCCGCTTCAGATTCTTCAGCTTAGGGTGCTGAATCTCACGGTTCACCTGGGCCAGCGTTTCCTCGCCGCTCATCGCCAGCACCGAGTGGCCGAACGCCATCAGCACCCCGAAGAGCCCCAGCGTCGCAGCCAGGTGCGATCCGCGCAGAAAGCCCAGCGCATCCGGCGCAAAGTGCAGATCAGCGGCTGTGGGCAGCGGCGGCAATGCCGCATGGCGGTGCCACGCCGTGAAGAATCCCCAACCCAGCAGCAGCACCACCATCACCGTGGTGATCTGCATAACCGCCAGCGCCTTGTCGGTCGACTCCTCGATGCCCTTGATGTTCAGCCACCAGTAATACAGGGTCACGGCAGCCGCGAAGACCGCGGAGGTCCCGTTCATGGGCAGGACGGTCGCGGTGTGCGGACCGGTCAGCAGCCAGCCGGGCAGCCATCCGTGCACTGCGCCCTGCTGCAGCAGTTCGTTCAACAGGCCGGTGATGTACTGACCCGCGGAAACGCCCGAGATCGGACCTGTGAGGATGTAGTCGAACATCAGCGCCGAAACGCTGATCTTGGCGAAATTCCCCCCCAGGGCCTCCTTCACCACGCGGTAAACCCCGCCCCGGGTGAACATCGAGCAGCTTTCCACGTAAACCGCCCGCACCGCGAACGAGAACAGCATCACGCCCAGGATGAACCACGGCGCGGACTTGCCAATAGCCTGCTCGGCGATACCGCCGGCGTAGAAAGCCGAGGATCCCAGGTCGTTGAGGACCACCGCGGCGGCTCGCCAAAATGAAATAAAGGTGAGCATCACCGAGGAAGCAACCACCAGCTTCACACGATCGGGGTGAGGCGCGTAGCGGGTTGTGCCAGAGGACATGGAGGGTGACGGACTCGCTGGCGGCGGCGGTTCGTCGCCCTTCCCGCCCCACCGGCGCGCCCAGCGCTGAGTGTAGAGCCAGAAGATGCCCCAGTCAATCCAACCTCCACCTTGCGGTCCGGTTACTGCCTGGCCGCCCCGCATGGAGAATCGTCGCGGCCACTCGCATCCAACTCAATCAGCCGCTGTTACACTCGTGCCCAGGGCCTCTCATCCATGCCGCAGCCGCTTGTTTTCGAGACGCTGACCGCCGTTTTGGGCACGCCCGTGACCAGCGTGCGCGGGTTCCTGCGCGGCCGACTGCGCGATGTGGCCGTGGGCACCGGCGCCGAGGCCGGGCGCGTAGCCGGGCTGGTGCTGAAGACGCGCAAGGGTCTGGAACTGGCGGCCGCCAGCGACGTCCGCTGGACGCCCAGCGGTGCCCTCGAACTACGCCCGGAGGCGAACCTGACTCCGCTGCGGGGTGACGAGGGCTTCATCTTCCTCCGCCAGGACCTGCTCGACCGCCAGATCATCGACGTGCACGGGCGCAAAGTGGTCCGCGTCAACGACGTGAACCTGCGTTGGATGCAGACGAACGGATCGGGCGATCAGCTGTGCGTCACCGAGGTGGAAGTCGGCATGCGCGGCGCGCTGCGGCGTCTGCTCACCGGCGCGCTGCCTCGCCGCGCCCTCGAGACCTTCGTCGGGAAGTTTCCCACCCGGGTGATCCCCTGGAATTTTGTCGACATGATCGAGGTCGACCCGGCGCGGCGCGTCAAACTCAAGATCGAACACGAGCGCCTGGCGCAACTGCATCCCTCCGACATCGCCGACATTCTGGAAGAGCTGGCGCCGGCCGAGCGCGAAGCCGTCCTGCGCACTCTCGACGAAGAGGTCGCCGCGGACACGCTCGAAGAGGTCGAGCCGAAGCTGCAGAAGTCTCTGGTGCAGGCCCTCGATTCCGAAACCGCCGCCGGCATCGTGGAGGAGATGGACCCCTCCGCGGCGGCGGACCTGCTGGCCGAGCTGCCCGAGTCGCGCAGCGAAGCCATCCTCAAGGAGATGGACCCCGAGGAGCGCCGCGAGGTTCGCGAGTTGCTGGAGTTCCGCGAAAATTCCGCGGCCGGCCGCATGACCACAGAGTATGTCGCCGCTCCGCGCAATGCCACTGTGGCGGACGGCATCCGCGCGCTGCGCGCGTTCGAGGGCGATCCTGAGACGATCACCGAGATTTACCTGATCGACGAAAAGGAAGTGCTCCAGGGGGTTGTTCCACTGGCGCGGCTGGTGCTGGCGCGTCCTGAAACGCGGCTGGAGGTACTCGCCGATCCGCGCTTCGTCTCCTGCCGCGCCGACCAGCACGAGGACGAGGTGGCTGAGCTCTTCGATAAGTACAACCTGCGCGCGTTGCCGGTCATCGATACGCGCGATCGCCTCGTCGGCGTCGTGGAAGCCGATCACGTCATCGCGTTTCTGCGCGCGAGAGAGTGAAGAAATAGCGTGTGGGGGACAGGGTTTAGGGCGTAGAAACGGATACGGCCAGGAGGGAATTCTCCTGGCCGCATTGTTGCTGGCAGGATCTAAGCTGACCGGGTCATCCCTGACCGTTTTTCAGCCGACCGGTTCTTAACTCATCGAGCTAAACGCCGATCACCGCGCAAAGCTCCTTCACCGCCGCCGCGCTCTTCTTCAGCGCCGCGTCTTCCTCGGCCGTCAGTTTGATCTCGAGAATCTGCTCGATCCCCTTCGCTCCCAGCTTGCAGGGTACGCCGATGTAGTAGCCGCTGATCCCGTACTCGCCGTCGAGATACGCCGCGCACGGCAGCACCTTCTTCTTGTCCTTCAGGATGGCCTCGACCATCTCGACCGTCGCCGCCGAAGGCGCATAATAAGCGCTGCCGGTTTTCAGATACTTCACGATCTCCGCGCCGCCGTCGCGGGTGCGCTGCACGATCGCCTCGATCCTCTCCTTCGGCATCAGCTCCGTAATTGGGATGCCGGCAACCGACGAGTAGCGCGGCAGCGGCACCATGGTGTCGCCGTGCCCACCCAACACAAACGCCGTCACGTTCTCTACCGAGACATTCAGCTCCTCGGCGATAAAGGTGCGATACCGCGCCGAATCCAGCACACCGGCCATGCCGATCACGCGCTCGCGGTTGAACTTCGCCTGCCGAAACGCGGCCTGCGCCATCGCATCCAGCGGATTGGAAACGATGATCAGGATGCAATGCGGCGAGTTCGCCGTGACCTTGCCCACCACATCCGACATGATCTTGTAATTCGTCTGCAGCAAGTCGTCGCGGCTCATGCCTGGCTTGCGCGGAATGCCCGCCGTGATCACCACGATGTCGGAATTCGCTGTGTCGGCGTAGTCGTTCGTGCCGATAATCCGGCAATCGGTCTTCGCAATGGGCATCGCTTCCAGCAGATCGAGCCCTTTGCCCTGGGGGATGCCCTCGACCACATCGATCAGCACCACATCCGCCAATTCCTTCGACGCAACCCAGTGCGCCGCCGTGGCGCCCACATTGCCGGCGCCCACAATTGTTACCTTCTTCCGCATACATTCTCCTTAAGAGCCGGTTGCTCGCAGCTGGTAGCCGGTAACCTTTGCGCTGAGCCGCGGGCGAACTCGCATCAGGCTCCCCCTCTACTGGCCACCGGCTACTGGCTTACATGTTGCCGATCATTCTCGTCGCGAACTCGCTGGTGCTCACCTTCGTCGCGCCCTGCATCTGCCGCTCAAAGTCATACGTGACGAACTTCTGCTGAATCGTCTTCTCCATCGAGCTTTCAATCAGCTTCGCCGCCTCGCGCCAGCCCAAAAACTCGAACATCATCACGCCGGACAGCATCACCGATCCGGGATTGATCACGTCCTTGTCCGCATATTTCGGAGCCGTGCCATGCGTCGCTTCGAACACCGCGTAGCCATCGCCGATGTTCGCGCCCGGCGCGATGCCCAGTCCACCCACCTGCGCCGCACAGGCGTCGGAGATGTAGTCGCCATTGAGGTTGGGGCAGGCCAGGATGCTGTATTCCGACGGCCGGATGATCACCTGCTGGAAGATCGAATCCGCGATGCGGTCGTTGATGAGGACCTTGCTCTTCCACTGCCCTTTACCGTGCGACTGCCCGATCGAATCGAGCACGCCCTTCACTTCCGCATACAGAGTCTGCCGGAACTCCTCGTTCGCAAATTCCAGGCCAGGCTCGATCATCGCGGCATTCCGCTCCACGCTCAGGCCCGGATTCGCCTCCACGTTGCCGAGGATCCAGCTCTCGCGCTCTGTGATCACGTGCTCGCGAAATTCATCCACCGCGACCTCATAACCCCACTCGCGGAAGGCGCCTTCGGTGAACTTCTGGATGTTGCCCTTGTGCACCAGCGTCACCGTCTTGCGGCCCGTCTCGATCGCGTGCCGGATGGCGTAGCGCACCAGGCGCTTGGTCCCCGTAATCGAGATCGGCTTGATCCCCACGCCGGAATCGGTGCGCACCTTCTTCTTGCCGCCCTTCAGCATTTCGTCGTTCAGGAACGAGATCAGCTTCTTCGCCTCGGCCGTTCCCTCTTTGAACTCGATGCCGGCATACACATCCTCCGTATTCTCGCGGAAGATCACGACATCCAGCTTCTCCGGGTGCTTCACCGGGCTGGGTACGCCCTGGTAGTACTTCACGGGGCGCACGCAGGCGTAGAGGTCCATGATCTGCCGCAGCGCCACGTTCAGCGAGCGGATGCCGCCGCCCACCGGCGTCGTCAGCGGCCCCTTGATGGAAACGCGAAAATCCGTCGCCGCCTTCACGGAATCGTCGGGCAGCCAGGTCCTGAACTCACGAAACGCCTTTTCGCCGGCAAAAATCTCAAACCATTTCACGGCCCGCTTGCCGCCGTAAGCCTTCTCCACCGCGGCATCGAAGACCCTTTGCGAGGCGCGCCAGATGTCCCGGCCCGTGCCGTCGCCTTCAATGAATGGGATGATCGGATGATCCGGAACCTGGTATTTCCCGTTGGCATACTGGATCGCGTCGCCATCCTGGGGCAAGGCAAGTCCGTTGTAAGTGGTTTGCATACTGATGATTTCCTTCGAACCGAAAGGGAGTGGTACCAGAATTACCCTAGCATCCGGGAAAATCCGGAGTCCAGGCAGAGGGACGAGTGGGTGCGCGCCGCCGATCACCAAGGTCACCTGGACCCAGGAGCTCTCCCAGGCCCCGGCCTCACCGCTTGAACAGTTTTTGCGGTCCTGTCCCGGGAACTGTCCAAGCTGTTGCCCCGCGGCGTACTCTGGTGATCATGCTGCACCGCTGTGCGAAATTCGTTGCTCTTGCCGTTGCGTCTTTGTTCCTTCTGCCGTGCCTGTCCGCTGGGGCGCAGTATTCTGCCGACCGACCTGTCGGCGCAGACGCGCAACGAGCTCCGGCATGGCAAAAACATGCCGGGATCGACCAGAATCTCGGCCGTGCGCTGCCCCTGAACGATCCCTTTATCGACTCGACCGGGCGGCAGGTCAAGCTCGGCGATTATTTCCACGACAATCGCCCGGTCATGCTGGAGCTGATGTATTACAACTGCAAGCTCCTCTGCCCGCAGGTATTGCAGGGGATGGCCACGGCGCTGCGCCAGTCCGGCTTCCAGGTGGGCAATCAGTACGACGTGCTGGTGGCCAGCTTCGATCCCAGCGATACCCCCGCTGCAGGCGCCATGAAGAAGAAGATGTTCCTCTCCATGCTGGACGCGCCGGCCTCCGCCGCGAGTGCCGTGCACTTTATCACCGGGCCACAGTCGTCGATCGACGACCTGACCCACGCCACCGGATTCCACTACGTGCGCGTTCCCGGCCCCGACGGCAAAATGGACCAGTTCGCGCACTCCAGCGTGGTCATGATCATTACCCCGGACGGGCGCGTGTCGAAGTATCTCTTCGGCGTGGATTTCCAGTCGCGCGATGTCCGTCTGGCGCTGATCTCCGCCAGCACCCGCCACATCGGCACCCTCAGCGATCTCATTCTCCTTTACTGCTGCAACTATTCGCCCTCTCAGGGACGCTATACCGTTGCGGTGCTGAGAATTCTCGCGGTCGCCGGCGCAGCTTCCCTGTTCGCCGTGCTCGGACTCGTCTGGCTCATGTCGCGCAAGCCAAAAAGCAGTACCGTGAACGTCTCATAACCGCAGACCACGCGCCTCCTCCGGCCCTCATCTCAAAAAGCAGAGGAGATTCCTGCGATGCGAGCGGTGGTTCTCTACGAATATGGCGATGTCGACAAGCTGCAGATGGAGAACAATCAGCAGGAGCCCTCCTTTGCGGCCAATGAAGTCCGCGTGCGCGTGCGCGCCACCAGCATCAATCCCGTAGACTGGAAGATCCGCAGCGGCGACGCGCGGAAACGGATGCCCGTCGAATTCCCGGCGATCCTGGGCCGCGACCTGGCCGGCGAAGTCGCAGATTTCGGCCGCGACGTGACCGGTTTCCCAAAAGGCATGCGCATCATGGCCATGGCAAATGGCACCTGGGCGGAATTCACCACGGTGCGCGCCAGTGTGCTGGCCCCCATCCCCGAACGACTGAGCTTTGTGCAGGCCGCGGCCCTGCCGCTGGTGCTCACCACCGGCGCCCAGCTTATGGAGCAGGCTGTCAGGGTGCAGCCTGGCTGGCGCGTCCTGGTCACCGGGGCGGTGGGCAGCGTCGGCCGGACAGCGGTTCACGTCGCCCGCAAGCACAGAGCGCACGTAACCGCCGGTGTGCGCTCGTCGCAGCGCGCCGAGGCGGAAACGCTGGCGCCGATCACGTCGTCGCGCTCGATGATAAATCGGAAATCGCCCTGCTCCGCGATTTTGACGCGATCGCCGACACGGTCGGCGGCGAGACCATCGGGAGACTGCTGTACGCCCTGAAGGCGGGCGGCGTGCTCGGCTCGGTGCTCGGCGTGCCGGAATCTGCGCGATGGAAAGACATCCGCGTCGAAGCGATCATGGCGCAGCCGGACGCCTC
>Ga0335075_10006031_pt1 | contig 18732 bp, 21 predicted proteins | sample Lox_Sample_24_FD_206723 | JGI IMG/M metagenome (GOLD analysis project Ga0335075, IMG submission 206723) | Soil microbial communities from Loxahatchee National Wildlife Refuge, Florida, United States - Lox_Sample_2.4 | ecosystem: Environmental > Terrestrial > Soil > Wetlands | place: USA... | reverse complement strand
AGACCGGCATGCTGTTCTCGGCGCCGCTCATCGAGGCCGTGGCCGACGCGCTCGCGCCGCGGGACCTGCCGCTGGTGGTCGATCCGGTCATGGTCTCCAGTTCGGGCGCCAGGCTGCTGCGCGAGGACGCGGTCAAGACCCTGATCGCGCGGCTGTTCCCGCTGGCCGCGGTCGTGACGCCGAACCTGCCCGAGGCGCAGGCCCTCACCGGCACGCGGACCGAGGACCGGGCCGAACTCGCCGAGCGGATCGCGGCGCTGGGCGCCGCGGCCGTGGTGATCACCGGCGGGCACGGCAGCGACCCGGTCGACCACCTCTTCGACGGCACCGCGCACCTGCCCATCCCCGTCGCCCGGCACCAGGTGGCCGCGGCGCACGGATCGGGGTGCACGCACTCGGCCGCGCTCGCGGCCGGGCTCGCCGCCGGCCTGCCCCTGGCCGAGGCGGCCGGGCAGGCGGCCGCGGTCGCGGGCGATGCCGTGGCGCACGGTCTTGACGACCTCGGCGGCGGGCCGGGCCCGGTGCACGTCCTGCACAGCGGCGTGGTCGCGCCCCCGCCCCGGCCGTTCGCCCCGGCGCGCGACACCCTCGCGCCCGTTCCGGGGAGCGACCATGGCTGAGGACGTCACCGCGGAACTGTTCACCAGAGAACTCTGGGACGGGGCCGCCGAAATCTACGGCGCGATCCTGGCTCACCCCTTCCTCACCGGGCTGACCGACGGCACCCTGCCGCAGGACGCGTTCGCGTTCTACGTGGTGCAGGACCTGCTGTACCTGAAGCGCTATGCCCAGGCGCTGGCCGCCGTGGCCGGCCGGGCGCCCGACACCGCCGCCACCCAGATGTTCGCGAGTCACGCGGCCGACGTGGTCGCGGTCGAGCAGACGCTGCACGGGTCGCTGCTGGCCGACCTGGGCATCGACCCCGCGGCCGCGGCCGCCGCCGAGCCGGCGCCGACCAACCTGGCCTACACCAGCTACCTGATGGCCGCGATCGCCGGCGGGTCGTACGCCGAGGGCGTCGGCGCGGTGCTGCCGTGCTACTGGATCTACTGGGAGGTCGGCAAGGAACTCGCCCGCCGCGGCTCACCCGACCCGCGCTACCGGCAGTGGATCGACACCTACGCCGGCGAGGATTTCGCCCAGACGGTCCGGGACGTGCTCGCCGAGGCCGACCGGCTCGGCCCGGGCTTGTCCGCGCCGGAGCGGGCCCTGGTGCACCGGCATTTCCGGACCACCAGCCGTTACGAATGGATGTTCTGGGACATGGGCTACCGCCGGGAGACCTGGCCCGTCTGACCGAGCAGGAAGTCCACGAGTTGCCCGGCGTAGCGGTCGGCGTCGGCCCGCAGCGCGTCCAGCCGGTCCTTCGGCGTGCTCTGCACGTGGGTGGTCGCGCCGCCAATGAGGGTGTCCAGCAGCAGCGTGATGGACGTGCCCTCCGGGATCTCGCCGCGGCCGATGCCGCGCCGGACGATGGCCCGGGCCGCCAGGACCTCGGACGTTCGCAGCGCGCCGAGCTGCTCGGCCAGGCCCGGGATGAGGTCACCCTCGAGCCCGAGGCGCAGCGCGGCGCGCCCCGCGTCGCCCAGGTACAGGTCCAGGATCTGGCGGGCCAGCCGGACCAGGTCCTCGCGCAGCGAGCCCGTGTCGACCTCGTCGATGCTGCCCACCCGCAGCCGCAGCGCCTCGACCAGCAGGGCTTGCTTGGTCGGCCAGCGCAGGTAGATGGAGGCCTTGCCGACGCCCGCCCGCTTGGCGACGGCCTCCACGCTGAAGCCGGCCCAGCCCGCCTCGCCGAACAGCGTGATCGCCGCGTCCGCCACCCGCCGGTCGACGCGGGGGTCCCGCGGGCGGCCAGCCTGGGTCGGGCTGAGGGTCACGCCTGCCACCTTACGTTCGGTTCGCGGGCCGTGTCGGCCGCCCGCCGTGGCCCGGCCGGGGTATGGCAGGCTGAGCCCGGTACGGGGGCCGCCGACGGATGGAGAGCACATGGACGAGAACCGGGCACGGTCGTTGCTGCAGGCCGAGCGGGCCGAGGTGCAGACCCTGCTGACCGGCACCGAGGAGGCCGGGGAGGAAGACCGCGAGACCGAGGACGAGGAGGGCGTGGACGTCGATGACCCGGCGCAGTCGCTGACCGCCGAGGGCATGGACGACGCGATCGCGGAGAGCCTGCGCGACCGGCTGGACACCATCGACCGGGCGCTGAAGCGGCTGGACGACGGCACGTACGGGCGTTCCGTCCGCAGCGGCGTGCCGATCCCGGACGAGCGCCTCGAGGCCGACCCGGCGGCCGAGCTCACCGTCGAAGAGGCCCGCCAGCGCTGACCCGGTGACCGGGGGCCGCGACCCCCGGCCCGGCTCGCGTTCACGAAACCCGCTGTTTGCGGCAGGCTTTGGGGGGGCGAAGTCGGCTGGAGGCGGGAATGTTCAACCATGAGCCACCGGGCTACGAGTGCCCGTTCTGCACCGTGCTGCGGGGCGGCGACACCGAGCGGCCCGTGGCCGACGACATCGTCGTCCGGCGCGAGCAGGCCACCGCCTTCATCGCGTCCTCCTGGTGGCCCCGCAACCACGGGCACGTCCTGGTGGTGCCCAACGCGCATTACGAGAACCTGTACGACGTGCCGCCCGAGTACGCCTACCGGATGCACGACCTGATCCGCGAGACGGCGATCGCGCTGCGCGAGACCTACGGGTGCGATGGGGTCTCGACCCGCCAGCACAACGGGCCGGCGGGCGATCAGACCGTCTGGCACTACCACGTGCACGTGTTCCCGCGGTATGCCGACGATCACCTCTACGGGAGCGTCCCGGCCCGCGTCCCGCCCGAGCAACGGCGCGGGTACGCCGAGCGGCTGCGCGCCTGGTTCGCGAGCGCGGCGTGCTGAGCCCGCCGCCCGGCCTGGCCGAGGACATGCTCGCGTCCGGGCTCGCGGGCGGCTGGGACCTCGGCGTGGACGCCATGAGCTACCGCCCGCTCGGCTTCGGCAGCCACCACTGGGAGGTGACCGACGCCCGCGGCGCGCACTGGTTCCTGACCGTCGACGAGCTCGAGAGCAAGCGGGGGAGCCGGGACGAGCCGCTGGACCATACGTTCGCCCGGCTGCGGGCCGCGCTGTGCGCCGCCAGGGACCTGCGGGACTGCGGCGCCGCCTTCGTGGTGGCGCCGGTGCCGGCCGCCGACGGGGAGCCGCTGGTGCGGCTGGGCGAGCGGTTTGGCCTGGCGCTGTACCCGCTGGTCACCGGGCAGAGCTTCGAATGGGGCGAGTTCACCAGCCCGGCGCACCGCCGCGGCGTGCTCGACCTCGTGGTCGCCCTGCACAGCGCCCCGGCCGCGGCCCGCCGGCACGCCGCGACCGAGGACTTCGCGATCGCGCACCGCGACGAGCTGGAGGCGGCCATCGGCGGGGGCGGCGTGGCGGCCGCCGGGATGGCGGCGGATCTCGGCCCGTACGCGCGTCCCGCCGCGGAACTGCTCGCCGAGAACGCGGGCCCGGTCCGGCGGCTGCTCGCCCGCTACGACGAGCTCGCGGGCCGGTCCCGCCGGGCCGGGATGGTGCTCACCCACGGGGAGACCCATCCGGGCAACACCATGCTGACCGCGGACGGCTGGGTGCTGGTGGACTGGGACACCGCCCTGGTCGCGCCGCCCGAACGCGACCTGTGGAGCCTCGATCCCGGCGACGGGTCCGTGCTGCGCGGCTACGCCGACGCGACCGGCGTGACCCCGTCGCAGGCGTCGCTCGAGCTCTACCGCATCCGCTGGGACCTCGCCGACCTGGCCGTCGGCGTCAGCCGGTTCCGCGGGCACCACCCGGGCGGCCCCGACGACGACAAGTCATGGGACAACCTGCGCTCGCTGGTGGCCGGGGTCGGCGCGGCCGGGTCTCGCTAGCGGGCCAGCGCCTGCCGGACCGCGTCGATCGAGGCCGTCGGCGGCCGTCCGAGCAGCCGCGCCAGGTCGCCGGTCGCGGCATCGGCCCAGCCGGCGCGCAGCGCGGCGTAGTAGTCGAGCAGCATGCCCAGGGCCTGCTCCGGGAAGCCGAGGCCCAGGGCGAAGGCCCGGTACTCGTCGTCGGCCGCCGGCCGGTAGCGCAGGTCGCGGCCGGACAGTTCGGCGGCCAGCGCGGCCAGGTCGTCCCAGCCGATCGCGTCGGGACCGGAGAGCTCGTAGGTCATGCCCTCGTGCCCGGGCTCGCGCAGCACGCGGGCGGTCGCCTCGGCCAGGTCGGACGGAGCCGCGGGCGTGATCCGGGCTCGCCCGGCCGGGGCGACCAGGGCATCGGAGGCCATGGCCCACCGGACGTCCCGTGCCACCACGGCGTCCAGGACCGACGACAGCCGCAGGATCGTGGCCGCGGTCCCGCCGGCCATCGCCCGCGCCTCGGTGCCGGGGAAGTCGGCCACCGCCGGCATCGGGCAGTGGCTCAGATCCTGGTAGCTCGTGATCACGAGGCGCTTGGCGGCGGCGGAGCGCACCGCGTCGATCGCGGCCGCGTGCTGCCGCCCGCGGCGCGCGGGCTCGGTCCCGTAGTTCGTCCCGTTGATCAGCACGGTATCCGCGCCGTCCAGGGCGCGCGCCAGCGCGGCGGGGTCGTCGAAGTCGGCCCGCCGGACCGTGATCCCGCGCCCGGCGAGGTCCGCCGAGCGGCCCGGGTCGCGCACGCTGACCGCGATCTCGGCGGCGGGCAGCCGGGTGAGCAGGTGATCGACGACCAGCCGGCCGAACGCGCCGTTGGCCCCGGTGACCAGGATCATCTCGTCTCCATGCGTCGGCAATAAACGGGTCTTACGCCCCGGTTATTGCCAGACTATACGGGGCCTGCGCCCCGTATGCTAGCGGGGCGGGCACATACGACGGCAGGATGCGACGTGGAGAAGCAGCCGCGCGCCGACGCGCGCCGGAACCGGGAGCTGATCCTGCGCGCGGCGCGCGAGGCGTTCGCCAGCGTCGGCCCCGCGGTCCCGCTCGACGAGATCGCCCGGCGGGCCGGCGTCGGGCCGGGGACGTTGCACCGGCACTTCCCGACCAAGGACGAGCTGCTGACCTCGGTCATGGCCGACCGCTTCGTGGCGCTGACCGAGACCGCCCGCCAGAAGGCCGATCACGCCGACCCGGCCGAGGCGTTCTTCGCGTTCTTTCACCGCCTGGTGGAGGAGGTGCGGCCGAACCGCGCCCTGTCCGCGGCCCTGAGCAACTACCCGCCGCGGAGCGAGTCACTGCTGCGGGCCGGGCAGGCGCTGCAGGACGCGCTCGGCGTCCTGCTCACCCGCGCGCAGCAGGCCGGCGCGGTCCGCACCGACATCACCGCATCCGACCTGCACGCGATCGTCGCGGGCGCCCTGGCTATGGAAGAGGGCCTGAACGCCCCGTCCCGGGGCCGGGGCGTGGCGGTCGTGGCCGATGGGCTCCGGGCCAACCGGGCCGGGAGGGAATCCGATGACGGCTGATCTGGACGTGCGGGTCCGAGCGATCTGCATGGCGCTGCCGGAGGTCACCGAGCGGCTCAGCCATGGCGCGCCTACCTGGTTCGTCGGCGGCAAGAAGTCGTTCGTGACGCTGTGGGCGCACGGCCATCACGCGGACGAGTTCCCGCACCTGTGGTGCGCGGGCCTGCCGGGGGCGCAGCAGGAGCTGGCCGCCGCCGAGCCCGGCCGGTTCTTCCGGCCGCCCTATGTCGGCGGGCGGGGGTGGATCGGCGTCCGGCTCGATCGCGACCCGGACTGGAGCGAGATCGGTGAGCTGTGCCAGGACGCGTACCGGGCCATCGCCCCCGCGCGCCTGGTGGCCCGCCTCGACGGCTAACATGTCCGGGCGCGGCGCCGGCCGGGCGACCGGGGGCGAGGATGCGGGAGCGTGGCATGCGGGTTCTGGTTTCGGTCGACATGGAGGGCGCCGCCGCGGTGGTGGACGCCGAGGATGTCAGCCCGGGAACGGGCGAGTACGAGCGCAACCGCCGGCTGCTCACCGAGGAGGCGAACGCCGCCGTCCGCGGCGTGCACGCGTTTGACCCGGGGGCCGAGGTGCTGGTCACCGAGGCTCACGGGCCGTTCAGGAACCTGGTGCCCGAGCTGCTGGACCGCCGGGCCGAGCTGCTGCGCGGCAAGCCCAAGCCCGACGGGATGCTGGCCGGGCTCGCGGACGGCGTGGACGCGGTGCTGTTCATCGGCTACCACGGCAAGGCAGGCACGGCCCGGTCGGTCCTGGCCCACACGATCCACGGCGCAGTGGTCGCCGACGTCCGCTGCGACGGCCGCTCCTTCGGGGAACTCGGCCTGAACGCGACGCTCGCGGCGCACAACGGCGTGCCCCCGGTGCTGGTGGCCGGGGACGACACCGTGGCCGCCGAGGCGGCCGACGTGGCGCCCGGCATGCACGCGGTGGTGGTGAAACGGGCGCTGGGCGGCCGCGCCGCGGCGCTGCTGCATCCCGAGGAGGCGCAGGCCCGGATCGAGCGCGAGGTGCCGCTGGCCCTGGCCGACCGCGCGTCGGTCCGCGCGCCGCGCTTCGACGGGCCGCTCACGCTCGAGGTCGACGTGCTCAAGCCGTACATGACCGAGCGCGCGCAGCTGGTGCCGGGCGTCGAGCTGGCCGGCGGCTGCACGCTGCGCTACGCGGCGCCCGACTTCCCGACCGCCTACCGCGTCACCCAGGTCATCACGATGCTTGGCGGCATCTGAAAGAGGAAGGCTTTCGTGGCGCGCCAGGGTACATGACACGGCGCCCGGCACGGCCTATCCTCGGCCCTAAATAACCAGCCAATCCAGCCTTTCGGGGGACAAGGGCAGACAACGATGGCTACGGCACTGATATCGGCCGAGGATCTCGAGGGCAGGAACCCGCCCGTGGTGCTGGTTTCCTCCCTCGGCGACCCCGCCACGTACTGGAAGCACGTGATCAGCCAGCTGAGCCAGGGCTCGCGGGTGATCAGCTACGACCGGCCCGGGATCGGCGCCAGCCCGCCGCGGCCGGCGCCGAACCCGCCGCTCACCTACGGCAGGTTCGCGGCCGAGCTCGCCGCGCTGCTGGATCACCTGGGCGTGACCACGCCCGCGGTGCTGGTGGGGCACTCGGTTGGCAGCCTGATCATCCGGGTGTTCGCCGGAGCGTACCCGGGCCGCGTCGCCGGGATGGTCCACGTCGACGGGTCGGTGCCGCAGCTGTTCCTCTGGCCCGGCGCGGACTCGGCGCGGGACGGAGAGGGTCCCGGCGCCACCGAGGTCGACGCGGCCCGGGGCGAGCAGGAGGTGACCGCCGCCAGCCTGCCCCGGGTGCCCTCGATCGTGGTCGCCCGCACGCCCGGCCGCTGGTACGAGCCGCCGCCCGATCCGGCGATCGACGGCATCTGGCAGCGGGCCCAGGCCGACCTGGCGCGGCAGTCGGGAGCCGCCCTGATCGTGGCCAGGGACGCCGGGCACCGCATCCCCGAGGACGCTCCCGGTCTGGTGGCCTTCGCGGTCGACCAGGTGGTGGCGGCCGTGCGCGATCACGACGAGACGGTCGCGCTGGACCCGGCCCGGGTCACCCAGGCCGGAGGGGATGTGGCCGCGCGCTAGGGTGGCGGGGCGATGGAGAAGACTGCGATCGTCACCGGCGGCGGAACCGGCATCGGCCGTGCCTCGGCCCTGGCGCTGGGCCGGGCCGGTTACTCGGTCGTGATCACCGGCCGGCGGCCCGCTCCGCTGGAGCAGACCGTGGCCGACGGCGCGGCCGAGGGCTCGCGGCTGGCGCACGTGGTCGCGGACGTGGCCGACCCGGGCGACGTCCGGCGCCTCTTCGATCACGCCGCGGCGCAGTTCGGCCGGCTCGACGTGCTGTTCAACAACGCGGGCCGGGCGTCCGCGCCGGTGCCGCTCGAGGACGTGCCGTTCGCCGACTGGCAGTCGGTGGTGGGCGTGAATCTGACCGGCGCGTTCCTGTGCACCCAGGCCGCGTTCCGGATCATGAAGGACCAGGATCCGCGCGGCGGCCGGATCATCAACAACGGCTCCATCTCCGCGCATTCGCCCCGGCCGTTCTCGGCGCCCTACACCGCGACCAAGCACGCGGTCACCGGGCTGACCAAGGCGACGTCGCTGGACGGGCGGGCCTACGACATCGCCTGCGGCCAGATCGACATCGGCAACGCGCTGACCGAGCTGGCCGGCCAGCTCGCGACCGAGGCGCTGCAGCCGGACGGCAGCCGGCGCGCCGAGCCGATGATGGACGTTCAGCTGGTCGCGGACGCGGTCGTGCACATGGCGGGCCTGCCGCTGGACGCGAACGTCCAGTTCATGACGCTGATGGCGACCAAGATGCCGTACATCGGCCGCGGCTAGGCCCGGAAAGCGCCGAGGCCCGCGGTGACCGCGGGCCCCGGCATCGTGCGGTTCGGTTCGGATGGCGACGTCAGCCGCTGCGGTTCCAGGTCACGCCGAAGGCCTGGCCGCCGTAGAGCGGGCTGAGCGAGGTCATCGCGTCATTGGACGGGTCGACCATCTCGACGGTCTGCGAGATCCAGAAGTTGCAGGTGAGGAAGCTGCCGCGCCGGCCGGTGTAGGTGTGGGCCAGGATCCCGGTCTGGTTGTCCATGCCGAAGTCGGCCAGGTCGTAAGCGGGCACCGAGGTGCCCGGATCTTCCGTGATGACCTCGGCGCTGTTGTCCTTGCACGTTGAGCCGGACGGGCACGCCTGCGTCGTGGTGAACCCGGCGCCGGTGGTGATGTCCGTGAGCGACAGCACGTAGCTGGAGCCGGTCCGCTGCGTCTCCACCGATATGGCGTCACCGGGGTCAATGGTGCCGGTAAATGCCACCGGATCCGACGGATACATTTCATACCATGCAACATAGGCTGGCGGGCCAGCCGTTGAGGTGCAATCGATATCAACGCCTTCTTGCTCCACGGTGGCGTCCACGAGCCCGTCGAGTCCGGCCCAGTCGGCGACATAGGCAAAGCCGCTCGTGCCAATCGTGCTGTCGGCGCAATTCACGCTCGGCACCGTGAAATCTTCCGTGACCAGCGGGATGGTCTTTCCGCCTCGGGCGGTGATCGCGTAGCCGGACCAGTTGTTGCTTATATACGTGCCGTTCCTGACCCGCAGGTGCGGTAGATGGGTGGGCGTCAGGTGGATGCTGGTGTCAACGTGCATCCCTCCGAAGGTCCTGACGGTGCCCGTTGGCGTTGTGGCGCGTGGTGCGGCCGGTGCGGCCGTCGCGGGCACCGAGCCCGCGAGCGCGGCAGCCAGCGTTACGGCGAAAACCGCTGCGGCCTTGCCTTTCATAGGAGGTCCCTCGCTTTCTGGGGGTTGTGGGACCGCGCCAGCGTAACGCAGGCACGCACCGTATTCCTAGAGGCGGACGCGAGGTGGGCGCGGCCGATCCGTACAAGCATTGTTTATTGGGCATCAAAATGAATCTTGAGGCCGTCATCGTTTCATTCTTGACCGGGCACCTCGGCCGCGCATGGTCGCCGGTCTTACCAAAGTTCTCCGGGCCCGCGACGAGCTCTCTTTGAGAGCGTTCGCAAGGCATTGCCAACGCGCGCGTCAGCAATGGCATCGCGGGGCCTGCCCAGCGCGATCGGCCGGCGAGTACAGCATGCTGCGGCCGGATGATCGCGATAATCAGGATATAGGCGAAATAAGTGGATCATCCCGCCGGCCCGGCGGGGCGAGTCGCGCGTCTGCCGTGCTTAAGCGGCTGTCTTTACGCCGGGTTTGCCGATGGGCTGGGCGCCGGCATGGAGCGCAGCACCAGGGTTACCGCGCCGGTGGTGCGGTCGGTGTCCCCCGTGGCGAGCAGGTCGAGCATGGCCCCGCGCAGCACGGCGAGCACGGCGGTGCGCTCGGCGGCGCCCGCCTGGTTGCGCCGCCGGGCCGGCGGCTGGCGCCCGGCCAGCAGGCCGAGCCAGTCCCGCACGGTCTGCTCGGCGAACCGTCCCCACGGCCCGGCCGGATCGACCAGGGACCGGGCGTAGGCCTCGACCCACAGTCCGAGCAGGTGGCGGTGCTCGGCCGCGGCCAGCCAGTCCCACACCTGGAGCGCGGACTCATGCAGGCCGGCCGGGCTGCCGGTCTGTCGGAACGCCTCGATCGCGGCCAGCTCATCGGCCCGGGCCCGGTCGAGCAGGGCCCGGATCAGGTTGTCCTTGGACCCGTAGAGAAACAGCAGCACGCGCGGGCTGGAGCCGATGGCCCTGGCCAGCGGCCGCAGGGACATGTCGGCCAGCCCGTGCACGAGGACGTAGCGGTAGGCCAGTTCGAGCAGTTCGTCCTGGCGCGCGGACGGCGCCCGGGCCGGGGACGGCGCGGTCACCGCGCCGCGCCGGCCGCCGCCGCGGGCGCGGCGGCCAGGTCCAGCTCGTACACCTGCCCGATCAGGTCCACCCCGAAGCTATGGTGGGGCTCCTCGCTGACCAGGCCGAACCCCGCCTCCAGGTAGATGTGCCGGGCCGCCGCGAGCGGGTCGTTGGTCCACAGCATCATCCGCCGGTAGCCGGCCCCGCGCGCGAACGCGAGGCACTCCGCGACCAGGCGCCGGCCGAGGTCGTGCCCGCGGCCGGCCGGATCGACCAGCAGGATCCGCAGCTGGGCCGTGTCGGCGTCGCGTGCGACCGCGAACACGCACCCGACCCGGCGCCCGCCGAGCTCGGCGATCCAGGCCGCCTCCCGGTCCGGGTCATGGCCGGCCGCGTAGTCGGCCACGATCCGCGCCACCAGCGCCTCGAACTCGCCGTTCCATCCGAACTCGGACGCGTAGACCTCGCCGTGCGCCTTGACCACCCAGCCCAGGTCGCCCGGGCGTCCCAGCGGCCGGATCGTCGGCTCGCCGTCCATGAGCACCCACCTCCGGGTCAACTGACACGATCGTTTCAGTTACCGAGCCTAGCCGCTGGCCAAGCACTGCACCAGTCGTTTCAGTGGCGGGCCCTGCAGCAACTCCAGGCCCGCCGGCCCCTTGCCATCGCCCGAGTCACGGTTTATGACGTAATAGCCGGGATCAAGACACGGCTCCCGGTTCGTCGGCGAAGGGGGCCGGAATGGCTACCGCTCGTTCCGCCGCAGACACCAAGGGCCTGGCGCGAGGGGCGATCGGCCTGCGCGAGGTCCTGTTCCAGGCGGTGACCTCGATGGCACCCGCCGGCGCCCTGGCCCTGTCTCGCTCGGCGCGACCTACGCGGGCGGGGCCCTGCCGCTGGCGGTGCTGCTCGCCCTGGTCGGCTGCCTGCTGGTGGCCAGCTCGATCGGGCAGCTGGCCAAGCACCTGCCGTCGGCCGGGAGCATCTACACGTATCCGGCCGCGGGCATCCACCCGTCGATCGGGTTCCTGGTCGGCTGGGGTTACTCGCTGATCGAGATGCTGATCGGGCCGACCACGATGGTGCTGTTCGGCTACCTGGTGTCGTCGGTCACGGAGGCCGAGTTCCACTGGCCGTTCACCGCGACCTGGATCATCTTCATGATCGTCGCGGCCGTGGTGATCGCCGCGCTCAACTACCGCGGGGTCGTGGTCAGTGCCGGGACCGGCACGGTGCTGGGCGCGCTGGAGATCCTGGTGTTCGTGGTGCTGGCGGTCTGGCTGATCGTCAAGGCGGGCTCGGGCAACACCGGCTCGGTGTTCACCCTGCACTACGCGACGATCAAGGGGTACAGCGGCTTCTCCGGCGTGGTGGCCGGGTCGGTCTACACGATCCTGGCCTTCATCGGGTTCGAGGCGGCCGCGCCGCTGGCCGAGGAGGCGCGCAACCCGCGCCGCACGATCAGCGTGGCCGTGATCTCATCCTGCCTGGCCATCGGCCTGTTCTACGTGCTGGGCACGTACGCGGGCGACGTGTTCTTCGGGCCGAACCGGTTCGACACGTTCGGCGCGCTGAACGGCGGCAGCCCGTGGATCCAGCTCGCCCGCGACGCCTGGGGCATCGGCTGGGTGATCGCGTTCCTGGCCATCGCGAACTCCACGTTCGCCAACGGGAACGCGGGCACCATGGCCACCACGCGGACCTGGTTCGCGATGGGCCGGGTCGGGGTGCTGCCCCGCCCGCTGGCCGCGACGCACCCGCGGTACCGCTCGCCGTACATCGGGGTGATCGTGCAGTTCGTGCTCACCCTGGCGGTCGGGCTGCCGCTCGGCATCCACTTCGGCCCGGTGACCACGTTCGCCCTGCTGGCGACCATCCTCACCGGGATCATGGTCGCCATCTACATCGTGTTCAACCTGTCCTGCATCCTGTACTACGCGCGCTTCGCGCGCTCGGAATTCAACTGGTTCCTGCACCTGGTGGTGCCGGTGGTGGGGATCCTGGCGTTCCTGCCCGCCTGGTTCACCGCGCTCGGGATCGGCAAGGCGGTGCTGAAGTTCGTGTCGCCGCTGTCGTACCCGATCAGCGAGACCGGGCTGATCATCGGAGTCTGGTACGTGATCGGGCTCGTCGTCCTGATCTACCTGTACGCCCGGCACCCCGCTCGGCTGCCGGAGATGCGGCAGGTGTTCAGCGACGAGCCGGTGGCGGCGACGGCCGGCTCGGCGGCCGGCCGGGAGGGAGCATGATGGAGCGGGAGGGGTTCATCGAGGTACCGGGCGGCCGGGTGTGGTACCGCTCGGTCGGCGAGGGCGGGACGCCGCTGCTCTGCCTGCATGGCGGGCCCGGATTCACCCACTACTATCTGGAGCCGCTCGAGGCGCTGGCCGACAGACGCCAGGTGATCTTCTACGACCAGCTCGGCTGCGGCCGGTCAGATCGGCCGGCGGACGGGGCGTTGTGGACCGTTGATCGTTTCGTGGAAGAACTCGCGCAGGTGCGCGCGGCGCTCGGCCTGGAACGGCTGCATCTGTTCGGCAGCTCGTGGGGCGGGATGCTGGCCATGCAATACGTGCTGGACCGCCGGCCCGAGCTGGAGAGCCTGATCCTGTGCGGCAGCCCGGCCAGCATGATCCGGTGGGTCAGGGACTGCGACGAGCTGCTGGCCGCGCAGCCGGACGAGGTGCGCCGGGTCATCCGCGAGCACGAGGAGGCCGGGTTCACCGCCTGCCCGGAGTACCAGTCGGCCATCCTCGGCTTCTACCGCGAGCACGTCTGCCGGCTGTCGCCGTGGCCGGCCGGGCTGGAGCGCTCGTTCGCCGAGGCCGGCTACGAGGTGTACACCTCGATGAACGGGCCGAGCGAGTTCACCGTGACCGGCTCGCTGAAGACCTGGGACATCTCCGGCCGGCTGGGCGAGATCACCGTGCCCACGCTGCTGGTCGGCGGGCGGTACGACGAATGCCGCCCGGGCCACCTGGAGGAGATGCACCGGCGCATCGCCGGGTCGCGCCTGGAGATCATCGAGGACGCGTCCCACCTCTGCTTCGCCGAGCAGCCGCGGCGGTTCAACGACCTGGTGAACGCGTTCCTGGCCGGCCAGTAGCGCCGGAGCCCGCCGGGCCATTTGCCACTTCCGCTGGCCGGGCTTGGGTACCAAGCTAGGCACATGCCAGACTTCCTGACCGCCCACGCCCAGAATCAGCCGGACAAGCTCGCGGTCATCGACGACCGGGGGAGCGGCGAGCCGGTCCGCTGGACCTACCGCGAGCTCGAGGAGCGGGCCAACCGGCTGGCCAGCGCGCTGGCCTCGCTCGGGGTCGGGCCGCGCGACAAGGTGCTCTGGTGCGGCCCCAACTCCCCCGAGGTGGTGGCGGCCATCAGCGCGACCGGGAAGCTGGGCGCGGTCGCCGTCCCGGTCAACTACCGGCTGACCGCCGAGGAGGCGCGGTACGTCATCGCCCACTCCGACGCGACGGTGGGCTACGTCGACGCGGAGCAGGCGCCGATGTTCGCCGGGCTGCGCGGCGAGCTGGACCGGCTGCGGCAGGTCATCGTCTACGGCGGGGCGCCGCCGGCCGGAGTGGACGGCGGCTGGATGCTCGGCGAGGAGTTCGTGGCCGCCGCGTCCGCCGCGCCGCCCGGGGCCGAGCCGGAGGACGGCGTCGCCGCGACCATGATCTTCACCTCCGGGACCACCGGCCGGCCGAAGGGCGCGGTGCGGCGCAGCCGCGCCGCCGACGCCGCCGCCATCGGGCTGATCATGCTGATCGGCTACACCCCGGATGACGTCTACCTGACCTCCGGCCCGCTCTACCACAGCGGCCCGTGGGGGTTCATGAGCGGCGCGCTGGCGCTGGGCCAGACCGTGATCCTGCAGCGCAAGTTCGACGCCGAGGACTGGCTCCGGCTGGTGCAGACCTACCGGGTGTCCTCGACCTTCGCCGCGCCGGCGCCGATCCGGATGGTGTGCAATCTCCCGGACGAGGTGAAGGCGCGGTACGACCGGTCGTCGATGAAGCGGATGATCGCCAACGCCGCGCCGTGGAGCATGGCCCTGAAGCGGCAGTACCTGGCCGACTTCCCGCCCGAGTCGCTGTGGGAGGTGTACGGGTCGACCGAGCTCGGCGTGGACTGCGTGCTGGAGCCGGCCGACCAGCTGCGTAAGCCGGGCTCGTGCGGCAAGGCGGCCCCGGGGGTGGAGGTCCGGCTGTTCGACGCGGCGGGCGCCGAGGTGACCGGCACCGGGCCCGATCACCCGGGCGAGCTGTTCGTGCGGTCGACCGGCGTGTTCGACGAGTACTACAAGCAGCAGGACAGCTACGAGTCGGCCCGCCGCGGCGACTTCCACACCGTCGGGGACATCGCCTACCGCGACGAGGAGGGCTACTTCTACATCTGCGACCGCAAGAGCGACATGATCATTACCGGCGGCATGAACGTCTACCCGGCCGAGATCGAGGCGGCGCTGGAGCAGCACCCGGCGGTCTACGAGGCCGCGGTGTTCGGGATCCCGTCCGAGGACTGGGGCGAGGCGGTCCACGCCGAGGTCGTGCTGCGCCCCGGCGCGTCGCTGACCGCCGACGACCTGGTCGCGTTCAGCCGGGAGCATCTGGCCGGCTACAAGATTCCCCGGTCGGTGGCGTTCACCGGCGAGCTGCCGAGGACGGGTTCGGGCAAGGTGCTCAAGCGGACGCTGCGCGCGCCGTACTGGGCCGGGCAGGGTGCCGCGTCCGCCTCTATATGATCTCCCCGTGCGACCTAACGGGGCCGCCGGGCCGAGACTGCTCGCGGTCAGCGACCTGCACGTGGGCTATCCCCAGAACCGGGAGCTGGTCCAGGGCATCCGCCCGGCGTCGGCGGCCGACTGGCTGCTGGTGGCGGGCGATGTCGGCGAGTTCATGGCCGACATCGAGTGGGCGCTGGCCACGCTGAGCCAGCGGTTCGCCACCGTGGTCTGGGTTCCGGGCAACCACGACCTGTGGACCCACCGGCGGGACCCGGTGCTGCTGCGCGGCCAGGAACGCTACCAGCACCTGGTCGAGCTCTGCCGCGCGCTGGGCGTGCTGACGCCGGAGGATCCGTACCCGGTCTGGGAGGGCGCGGGCGGGCCGGCGCGGGTCGTCCCGTTGTTCCTGCTGTACGACTACACGTTCCTGCCGGACGGCGCGGCGACCAAGGCCGGGGCCCTGGCCATGGCGCAGCAGGCCGGCGTGGTGTGCACCGACGAGCGGTTCCTGCACCCCGATCCGTACCCGGGCCGGGAGGACTGGTGCCGGGCCCGGGTCGAGGCGACGCTGCGGCGGCTGGAGGAGCTGGACCCGGGCCTGCCCACCGTGCTGGTCAACCACTACCCGCTGGTGCGCGAGCCGACGCGGGTCCTGCGGTACCCGGCGTTCGCCCCGTGGTGCGGGACCACCGCCACCGCCCGGTGGCACGTCCGGTTCAACGCCGCCGCCGTGGTGTACGGCCACCTGCACATTCCGCGGACGACCTGGTACGACGGGGTGCGGTTCGAGGAGGTCTCGCTCGGCTACCCGCGGGAGTGGCGGCGTCGCGTCGCGCCGCCGGTGCTGCCGCGCCAGATCCTGCCCGCGGCGCCGGCCGCGCCATGATCGAGGAGATCCTGCCGCCCGAGGTGGCGTCGGCCGAGGCATTCGACGACGCCGGGCCGGCCACGCTGTTCCCCGAGGAGGAGGCGGTGGTATCCCGGGCGGTGGCCAAGCGGCGCGGCGAGTTCACCACCGGCCGGGCCTGCGCCCGCGCGGCGCTGGCCAAGCTCGGCTTCCCGCCCGGCCCGATCCTGCCCGGCCCGCGCCGGGCCCCGCAATGGCCGCCCGGCGTGGCGGGCAGCATCACGCACTGCGACGGCTACCGGGCCGCGGCGGTCGCGCTGGTCCGTGACGTGGTCTCCGTGGGCGTGGACGCCGAGCCCAACGACGCGCTGCCCGACGGGGTGCTCGACCGCATCTCGCTGCCGCAGGAGCGGGCCTGGCTGCCCGGGCTGGCCGCGGCCGCGCCCGGCGTGTCCTTCGACCGGCTGCTGTTCTGCGCCAAGGAGTCGGTGTACAAGGCGTGGTTCCCGCTGACCGGGCGCTGGCTCGGCTTCGAGCAGGCGGAGATCACGGTCGAGCCGGGGGCGGGCACGTTCGGCGCCGAGCTGCTCGAGCCGGGGCCCGTGCTCGGCGGCCGCCCGCTGACCAGGTTCACCGGCCGCTGGCTGGCCCGCGACGGGCTGCTGCTCACCGCGATCGTGGTGCCCGCCGTGCGCGCTGGTCCGTAGCCCGCTTGGCGGCGGCCGCCGCAGCCGCCGCCTGCGCGGTGTCGGCGCTGACCCTGGAGCGGAGGCTGCCCGCCACGGCCCGCCTGACGCCGTGCCCGGGCGGCACGCCCGGCTGAATTGTCACGGATCCGGGTGGTGCCTTGTCTTGAAGGGAAAGGTACGACACGGGAGGAAGGATCATGCGAGTTTTCGTCACGGGCGCGACCGGGGCGCTGGGACGGTACCTCGTTCCGGGGCTGATCGCGGCGGGGCACGAGGTCACCGCCACCACCAGGACGCCCGCCAAGGTCGCGCAGCTGCGCGAGGCGGGCGCCGAGCCCGTGGTCGTCGACGGGCTGGATCGCGAGGCGGTGATCGCGGCGGTACAGGCCGCGTCGCCGGAGGTGATCGTGCACGAGATGACCGCGCTGGCGGATATGCGGAGCCTGCGCAACATGGACCGGGTGTTCGCGGCCACGAACGAGCTGCGGACCAGGGGCACCGACAACCTGCTGGCGGCCGCGGAGCGCGCGGGCACCCGCCGGGTGATCGCGCAGAGCGCCGAGCGCATGAACGAGCGTTCCGGCGGCCCGGTGAAGACCGAGGAGGATCCGCTCGATCCGCGGCCGGTCCCGTCGGCGGCGCGGACGGTGGCGGCGATACGGCATGTGGAGCAGACCGTGCCGCTCCGGGCGCCGGAGGGCCTCGTGCTGCGCTACGGCAGCTTCTACGGGCCGGGCGCCTCGGAGCCCCTGCTGGACATGGTGCGCAAGCGGCAGATGCCGGTGATCGGCGGCGGGGCCGGGATCTGGTCGTTCATCGAGACCTCCGACGCCGCGGCCGCGACGGTCGCCGCCGTCGGCCAGGGTGCCCCCGGCATCTACAACATCACCGACAGCGACCCGGCGCCGGTGGCCGAATGGCTGCCGTACCTGGCCAAGGTCCTGGGCGCGAAGCCGCCGCTGCGCCTGCCCGTCTGGCTCGGGCGGTTGCTCGGCGGCGAGTTCGTCGTGGTCCAGATGACCACCGCGCGCGGGACCTCGAACGCGAAGGCGAGGAAGGTGCTCGGCTGGGAGCCGCGGTACCCGAGCTGGCGGGAGGGGTTCCGTGCCTGGGCCGGCGGATGAGACGGGCGCGACCGAGTACCGGCCCATGCTGTTCTCCATCGCCTACGGGATGACCGGATCGGTGGGCGATGCCGAGGACATCGTGCAGGACGCGTTCCTTGGCCTCACCCGCGCGCGCCAGGCGGGAACCACGATCGCCGATCCGAAGGCGTACCTGGCGACGGCGGTGACCCGGCTGGGCATCAACTACCTGAAGTCGGCGCGGGTGCGGCGGGAGACGTACGTGGGGGACTGGCTGCCCGAGCCGGTCGTGGTGCCCGCCGACGAGCCGGGGCCGGCCGAGCACGCCGAGCTGGCCGACTCGCTGTCCATGGCGTTCCTCGTGCTGCTCGAGGCGCTCTCGCCGGTGGAGCGGGCGGTGTTCATGCTGCGGGAGGTGTTCGGCTACGGCTACCCGGATGTGGCGAGGATCACCGGCAAGACCGAGGTGAACTGCCGGCAGATCTTCGCCCGCGCCCGGCAGCGCATCGCCGCCGGAGCGCGGGCGCGCGACAGCGTGCCGCTGCCGGCGCGGCGGGCGGACGCCAAGGAGTTCGCGCGCAGGTTCTTCGAGGCGGCCGACGGCGGCGACATGGACGCGCTGCTCGACATGGTCGCGCCCGACGTGGTCTGGCACGGGGACGGCGGCGGCAAGGCCCAGGCGGCCGGGAAGCCACTGGCCGGGCGGCAGCGCGTCATGCGGCTGCTCGTCGGCATCCTGCGCCGGGGCCGGTTGCTCGGCACCTCGCTGCGGCTGGCCTGGGTCAACGGCCAGCCGGGCGCCGTGGTCTACGACGCCGAGGGGCGCGTCGTCACCGTGATCGAGCTCGACATCGCCGACGGCGCGGTCCAGGCGATTCGCGCCGTGGTTAATCCCGACAAGCTCGGCCACGTCGGGCCGGTGTCCGACCTGGCGCGACTGCCCGGCAAGGATTAGGCCGTCGCCGTCCGGGCGGTCCTGCCGGGGCGACCTGCCTGCCCGGCGGCCGTCACCAGCCTCGTCCGGCGTAGCGTTGCCCGGGCGCCAGGGTGTCCAGGTTGATCCCGGCCATGGGCTCGCCAAGCCCGCGGGACACCTTGGCG
>Ga0335075_10006030_pt1 | contig 18732 bp, 20 predicted proteins | sample Lox_Sample_24_FD_206723 | JGI IMG/M metagenome (GOLD analysis project Ga0335075, IMG submission 206723) | Soil microbial communities from Loxahatchee National Wildlife Refuge, Florida, United States - Lox_Sample_2.4 | ecosystem: Environmental > Terrestrial > Soil > Wetlands | place: USA... | reverse complement strand
CATGCCGGTCGTCCCCAATACCGCTGTGACGACTCTCGTGACTTTAATCGCGAAAAACCAAGCCTCGATCGATGCGGCCCTGACGAGCATCGGAACCGTACATTTCGCCCGGTTTCTGATTCTTGACGCTTCAGTGCCGAACCTGCAGCCCACACCAACGGCCAATAATAACCTGGTGCTGGCTGTGATCACGGAATACGACGGCGACTTCGATGCTTACATCTCGGACTTTGTGAAGCAGCTCGGGAACGTTTTTAACGCGCTTCTCTTCTACGTCGTTGGTGCTGAGCCGTTGATCAGGGTCCAGGACCATCTGAGTGAGTTCCAGGCCTTCATAAAAGCCAACGACTACTCGCAAATGCCGGGCGCACCCTCCTTGTACGGCGCCTACCCGTATACGGTTCAAACGATACTTGCCGACTGCGGTTCCGACGCTGCGACTGGTGCTGCCAGTTAAAGGGAATTCTGGCGGGGAGGCTCATATGCCTCCCCGCGCCGGGAAGGCATATGGACAAGCCGAGCATCGACTACGGCGACGTACAGGGCACGATTCTTCGCGGTTATCGTGTCAACCTGGCGCGTCATTTTATTCTTCAGATCACGGACGCGGCCGAGGCAAAGGCCTTGGTCGGCTCCATGGTCAACGGCAGTCCCGGTGTGCCGCAGATCACGACGGCAGCGCGATGGACGTCGAAGCCGGACTACTTCCTGAACATAGGTTTTACCAGCGCCGGGCTCGGCGAATTGGGCGTTACACCGGCTCAACTCAAGAGCTTCGACCCGGGATTCCAACGCGGGGCAACAGACCCGAAGACCGCCTCTACGGTCTTCGACGTGGGAGAAAGTGCTCCGGAAAACTGGATCGGCGGGCTCTCCGACGGCAACGCAGTGCATGTGGTGCTCAGCCTGTGGGTCACGGAAGCTGAGGCGACACTGGAACAAGTGACCTCGGTTTTGCGCAACCTCTTCAAGAGCGCGATGAAGGAACTGTCGGCGCATGACGCCCATGCCCTGAGCGATAATCGAGTCCACTTCAACTATAGGGACAATATCGCGCAGCCTACCATAGCCGGGGCGCCACCCCGGAAGCACTCCATACCCGACGACCAGGAAGTGGTTGCAACCGGAGAGTTCCTGCTTGGTTACCAGAATGAAATCGGCGGGCAATACTCGGTACAACCGGCCGAACTCTCGAAGAACAGCAGTTATTCCGCGTTCCGCATCCTTGAACAGGACGTGCAAGGATTCGAAGCTTTCTTAACCACGTATGGTAAGCAGGCAGGGATCGATCCCGAGATGCTGGCCGCGAAGGTCTGTGGACGCTGGCGCAACGGCAATCCACTGGAGTTGATGCCCGACAAGGCGGGTGCGCCGCTGCCGTTGAGCGAGCTTAATAACTTCCAGTATGTTTCGACCGATGCGACGAAGGACGATACGCTGGGCCTGAAATGCCCGATTGGATCGCACATCCGACGCAATAACCCGCGCAACGAGGCGGTAACCGGCGGCGGCACCTCAACGAATCACCGGATCGTGCGGCGCGCCATGCCGTATGGTCCAGCCGACGACGCGAAAGTTCCCGATGACACCCCGCGAGGGCTCATCGGCCACTTCATCAACGGCAGTATCACGAATCAATTCGAATTCCTGATGAGCCAGTGGGTTAACACGGATACCTTTTTGATGTCGGCCAAGGGGACCAACTGCCAGGGCAACGCGGTCCGTAACATCAGCGGCGAAGACGTCTTCCTGGGTGTCAACAACCCTTCGAGCAGCTCGTTTACGCTGTCTGCTTGCGTTAATGGCAGCGTCAAGAACACCAACATCGCGGGCTTTAGACGCCTGATTACGACGCGGGGTGGCGCCTACTGCTTCCTACCCAGCATCTCGGGGCTTAAATACCTCGCCATCCCCGCTCCCGTAGGATCGTGACTTCGTAGATTCGCAATCAAGGTCGGTACTTTTGCGGGAAACGGCCGGGTAGTTTAGCGAAAGCATGGGGTGGCGCAACGGATTGCGGATTCAGCTTTCGCGGCAGTAACGACTGCAGATCGATGAGTTGGTGAGGTTTTTGGGAAACTTCGCTGACTGAGGAGGCGGGGTAGAGGGCGTATCACCAGCTTTGCGGAGCTTATCGCCTTCAATGTGAGACTCAGCAAACCTGCCACAGTGGCAGTCATCGTCGCGGCAGTGCCGCCGGTGAGAACAGCACGGTGAGTGCAGCAACCTTGGCAGTCGCCAATGCGCCCTTCCAGTTTGATATCTTTGGTAATGGCAGAATAGGTACTCGTCAACACGGATTTAGAGCAAAACCAGGTTTAGTGTGTCCTGTTTTGAGATCGGTCAAGGTCGCCGCTCCCTGCTGGTCGCGTCGACTTGAGTATAGCGTCTCCGGGATATATCTACCCTGGTTTTGCTGTAGCCGGGAGGGATTCTGGCTTCACTCCAAATCGCCAACCCGCGTTTTCAGCCGGGCTCGGCTCGAAACGTGCTAAGGCCTGGCGACAATTTACATTTCGCTCTGGGAGGTAAGTCGCTCCACACGGCTCGCTTCGCGGGAGCAAATGCACGGATGGAGGAAAGACCGCCAGCAGAAACTGAGATCCAGGCAGGAAAAGCTCCCCCTCCGCGATTTCTCGCGAAGGGGGGAATGCGAACTAAAGGGTGAGGAGATCCCCCGGCTTTCCCAAGGAACAAAACCCGATTGTTCCTTCCCTGATTGTCCAGACCTTCGGTCTGGTCCCCCACTGCCGGGGTGGCAGTAGGGGTTTGACATTTACAGGAGTCGCCACGAGGCTCTGCGTTTTGCGCCGCGTGAAGCGTGTGAGCCAACTCGGCAGGGGCTAAAGCCCGAGTGGTTTGGGTCGCCTGAATTCGGCCCGGCTGAAGCCGTGCCCTTGTTACAAAGCCCAGGCGAGAAGATTGCAGCAGAACGATGCATGGTAGTGGCGCTCGGTCAGGCCCCTTTGAGGGGCTACAACCAGTAAAGCCCCCGGCTCTGCCGGGGGATATTTACAAGGCGGCGAAGACGATCCTGTCACCACCTATCCGCTGAACCGTGAGAGGCGCTCACGCCCTTATCACTGTAAGAAGCCGGAGCGGATGTCTGTGCAGGATCCTTTAATGCCGACTCGTAATCCCATACGTGGCCGTCTGGAAGCGGTGTCAGAGCCATCACGCCCCAGAATTCCCCGCTTGAGGCCTGGAGATTCTGCGCGTTGAAGTTGGGGTTGCCGGTAGGATCGGCGGCCGTGGTGTCGGCCGTGACGACGGTATCGGTCGCAGTAGGGACGATCCTCACGGATCGCCCCCCGCACAGATCCGTACGAGCGCGTCTACGCATATGGCTCTTATGAAGGATGAGTGGCGTGAGAGCGAACCCAGACTGCGGTTTGCTTCACGCACACCGTCCAAACGCTGGGACATGCATATTCCTGCTCAGGGTCAGGAGCATGTGCGCCTGAGCGATGATTTCCTCCAGCTGCACCCTTCCCTCCCCACCCTCCGCAACAGCTTGCGCTGCCTTGTTCGGATGGTTCACAGGTACTACGGCGCAGTCCAACTTCTCCAGCACGTGCTCGTCCGTCGTACGGCTGTGTGCCTTCAAGGACCGGCCTTCGCATGATGCCAGAGGCGCACTGGAGATCTCCCGGTTCTCGTCCATGTTGTTTTTCAGCATGCACGGGCTCTAACGACTACGCAGGACCGGACAGCTGCTCGCGTCTAACGCAGCTGCCGTATTGCCTTCCTCCTCCAGCTTGGACCGCGAGGAGACAGCGGATTTCATCCTTCGCGGCGACCGGCTCATAGAACGCGGGTTGGGAAAGAACAGGATGCGGATGGGCACTCTACCCGAGGTATTGGGCTCTCCGGTTGCCAGGATTCGGCTCGTGTGCCGCCATGCCCGCCAATCTAACCTATGTAGCATTCGGCTTGACAGGATGAATACAGAATGCTACATAGGGACAGACGGAAGGCATCCGCAGGCTGCACCAGCGGAGTATACGGAACGGTTTGTGACAGTCGAATCCGGCGCAAACTGCAAGTGCTCGACTGGGGTGGGAGGTCGTCTTCCATTCGAATGAAGCCGAGGTGTTGCGGGCAATGAAAGACTCCATTGCCACGCTGCACTCAATGAGATACTCACAGCCAAGGCGATGGATAGAGCGACGGAGAGACGAAGAACATGCTCGAATTGCGACGGGTTTCAAAGCACTTTGCGGGCATTCCGGTGGTGGACGATGTGAGCTTCTCCGCGCGGCCGGGTGAAGTAACGGGCTACCTGGGGCCGAATGGATCGGGCAAGTCGACCACGATGAAAATGATCACAGGCTTGCTGTCCTTGACGGCAGGGCAAATTCTCTTCGACGGCCGTCCAATCGACGAGAATCTGACTGCATTTAAGAAGCGCACGGGGTATGTGCCGGAAGAGCCCTACTTGTATAACCATCTCTCCGGCGTGGAATATCTGACGATGGTTGCGCAACTGCGGCGGCTGCCGGCGCGAGAGTCGGCAAAGCGCATCGAGGGACTGTTGCAACTTCTCTCGCTGCATGACGACCGGCATGCGTCGATTTCCGGCTACTCGAAAGGCATGCGGCAGAAGGTGCTGATCGCTGGTGCGCTGTTGCACAACCCTGACCTGGTGCTTCTGGACGAACCGTTTTCCGGGCTCGATGTGGGTTCTGCGCTGGTGTTGCGCAGGCTGATTCAGGAACTGGCGACGCGCGGAAAGGTAGTGATGTTCAGCTCGCACGAACTGGACACGGTCGAGCGGGTCTCAACGCGAGTGGTCATCCTGCATAGGGGGAAGATCGTCGCGGACGATTCGATTGAACGGCTGCGCTTGCTGACGGAACTGCCCTCGCTGGAGGCAATCTTTTCGCAACTGGCGGTGGAGCAGGATTCATCATCGATAGCGCGGCAGATTGTGGACCTGATCCATGCGTGAGGCGATGCGCAGACTCACGGAGCGGCTGCCCCTTGAGTTCCGCGTCCTCTATGCGCAATTCCTGGCCCGCGTGGTGGACCTGGAGGCGCTGTCAATCGAGGCGGATATTTCACGTTTCATCGGGCAGTTCGCCGGGGTGCTGATTCTGATCGACGCCTTTCGGACTCTCGGCCTTCTCTTCTTTGCCCAGCCGATGCTCGTTGAGCAGAGTTTTCTTTCCGGAACCATGCTGACCGCCGGGCTGGTCGCGGTGGCAACCTGGGACAATATTTTTCCCGACCGGCGCGATGCGATGGTGTTGGGGCCGCTGCCGGTGAAGCCACGCACTATTCTAGCGGCGAAGCTCGCGGCATCGGGATCTCTCCTGGGCATTGGGGTACTGGCGCTGAATCTCGGGATGGGCGTGGCCTTGCCCCTGGTGGCCGGAATCGGACCGGGGTTTCTGCGTGCATTGGCGGCGTACTGGATTGCAGCCGCAGGTGCGGCAGTGTTCGTCTACGGAGCGGTCCTCACTCTGCAGGGCTTGACCGCGGCGCTGCTTCCGCAGCGTTGGTTTCTGCGCCTCTCCGCGATCCTCCAACTGGCGGCATTCGCGCTTTTCCTCTCGGCATGGCTGTTCCAGCCGGAGTTCGGATCGGTGAGCGATCTGGTCCGGGCCCAGCATGAAGGGATCTTGCTCCGATGGCCGGCATTCTGGTTCTTTGCGCTATTCGCTCGCGTCGGCGGCGTATTTCCCTTTGCGCCGCCCGAGCTGGCGCGGCGCGCGTGGGTGGCTCTGGCCGCGGTTGTGCTTGGAATGGTGGCGTCGCTGTTGCTCTGTTACAAGCGCACCATGAAGAAAAACGTAGAAGAGCCGGATCTGGTTCCGCGGAAAAGCAGCAGGGGATGGATGATTTCGGCGGGCGACAGTGTGCAGGCGGCGGTGGTGCAATTCAGCATGCGGTCGCTGGCGCGCAGCCGGCAGCATCGCGTGGTGTATGCCTTTTTTCTGGCCATTGCATTTGCGGTCGCAGTGTCAACGGTGACCGGCGTGGCGGCGAGTCACCACGTCCGGCCCGTAACCACAAGCTTTCTCACGAGCACGCTGGTGATGCTGTGCCTGGCGGTGCTGGGCCTGCGAAGCATTTTTTCGCTGCCAGTGTCCCTGAAGGCGAATTGGGTGCTGCAGCTCACGCAAGTGAGTCCCTCGGAACACTACATCGCTGCTACTCGGCGCGCAATTCTTGCCATGGCAACCATACCCGTTTGGCTGACAGCCGCGGGGCTAGCGCTGTTCTACCGGCCATGGCATCAGGTCGCAGAGCATCTGTTGGTGCTGGCGCTCGCCGGACCGATCATTACGGACCTGAGCTTGATCGGCGTTTCCAAGATTCCTTTTGCATGTTCCTATCTTCCCGGAAAATCGAATGTGCAGTATGTTTTCTGGGCGTATGCGCTGGTCTTTGTGCCGCTGGCACTAAGTTTTTCGTCCTACGAACACAGTGTCCTGGATCGGCCTCTGGCATATGCCGTTCTCGTTGCAGAACTCTTCCTGGCAGCCCTGGGACTGTGGCTGTTCAACCGCCATCGGTCCAAATCCGCGGTGTTGTATTACGAAGAGCTGGAACCGGAGGTGTTGACCACCCTCGGGATCGGCGCGTGGCTACCGCCGAATTCCGAAACGACGCTGGTAACGAAGCCTGGGGCGGGACCGCCTCTCATCGAGTCACAGTAACGAGTGCCGGTAGATTTTGGCGGCGTGGTGACTCTGTGCGAGGAATACGAACTGCAGCGCCCAGCATTCTCGATCGGAACTGTTTTGCAGGATCTACGCTACGCGGTGCGTGGAATTGTTGCCCGTCGCTGGTTTTCGGCGGCGATCATTGTGACGCTTGCTCTGGGCACCTTGATTACCAGCAACAGACCGGTCGACGACTGGGGCAAACTGCTCGGCGACAGCACCGCCGTCACCGCCATGCTCGATCGCTTACTGCGCCACGGACACTTGCTGCAGTGTGGACCGCGCAGCTGGCGCACCAAGACCACCAGCCGTGATGAAAGCCAATGACGAAAACAAAAGCAATAAGGAGGCCGGGCAAAGAACGCCCGGCAGCGTCGCAAACTCGGACCCAGGACCTCCGACGCCGGAGCCTCGCCATAGGAATCCTGGTCAAAAGCACGAAACCCTCCGCCGTCTCGCCCGCAAGCGAAACAGCAGAGGGTCTCGATCGCCGATTCCTCCGGAGCCAGCCCGTGTCCTCGGCCCTGGGTTACTCCCCAGGGCGCAACCCCGGCGAAGTGAGTACTGCCCTAACACGCAACCACGGCTCCTGAACATCAATGCGTCACTACTCGCCTTGCGCAGACGGTTGTCGAAGCGCAGTTGCTATCCTTTGACTTGGATAGATGCGCGTTTGCGAACTCAATCGACGCGCATTCCAATGATTTGCCCGGGCTGATAAAAATCGGCTGGGGTGATCGCCCACCGTTGTTCCGGCAGTCAGAGGTCACAGGAACAGGTGCCATTTATCGCGCGGAGGGAGATGCACACTCTTCCGAGAAATTGCACTCCTTCCGCGGACACTCCCATGTCTCGATCTTCTGTGAGCGATTCACTTCCGCGAGATAGAGGGCAGCTCCACATCGGGGACATGTTCGAACGGAAGCGCGCGAATCATCGAAGCCGCCTTGGATCAGATCTGAATAGCCGTCGAAGTCGCGAAAGACCCGCGTGCAGTCGCGCCGCTCACACGCGTGGTACGTTCGGACTTCCTCCGAATCTTCCTCCAACATCACGCGCCGCATGGAGACGTGATGCAAATCGCATAACGGAGAGAATTGTTGCCTGGAGGTCATGAGTGAGACTCTCATTCGAACTGGCCGGCTACCTCAACGAATCAGCGATCAGCGGCAGTTTGGGCAGCTGCAGGCTGTTTGAATCGCTTAACCAGGGTGAGGCTCTTTTGTGCGCCGTCATGGTCCAGATTCATTGTGCGGAAAGATCGCGGGAGATCTTTCTCTTCGTATTCAACGCCCGAGGCTACGAGTTCGAGAGCAGCCTTCTCGAGGGGAGCCCTCTTCGCCCGCAATCCTTTTTCTGCCGCTTGGCGGTCCCCAGGTGACGCAAATTCGGTGAATTTATCGAGATAGGCAAGTTTGCGATCGTAGAAATCGATCTCCTGATGAAGATCTCGCAGGAAGTACTTGTCGTGTCGAGGAGCAGGCTTTTCCCGTGGCACAGGTTTTGTGAGGGCAGCAGACTTTTTCATGAAATATCCTTCCGAAGACGAAAAAGAGCGGCCTTGATGACCGCCCCGCTCAATCAGATGTTTGTCGCTCAGGCGATCCGTACGTTCTCAGCCTGAAAACCCTTGGGGCTTTTTACGACGTCGAATGTCACGGCTTGGCCTTCTGCAGACTCTTGAAGCCTTTGCTCTGAATTGCCGAGAAATGCACGAAGACATCCTCGCCGCTCGGACGACTCAAAAAGCCGAATCCCTTTGCGTCGTAAAATCACTTCACTGTTCCTTGTTCCATTGCACTTGTTCCTTCTGTGTAGAAGTACCGCCAAACTCAATTGGAGTTGATTGCGAGTAAAGCGGCAAAGCGGAACAAGCAAGGAAGACCAGATCGGATTCTTCGATCTCTCTTAGTTTACGCCTCAAACGGCCGTAAACAATGGCGCTGAGAATAATTATTCATCGACATACTGGCGCATTTGGCGGAAGATGCGCCTAATCAGGCACTTGAGATGGTTGTCTGATGCTCGCGCCAGTTTGCCGCGAATCTTTTGAAATCGCTCACCAGCTAACGGCGATATCCACGCCCTCCCCGGCCGCCGGAGTCCTTCTTTCTGGATCTGAAGCAGTCCTGGCAATACACGGGCCGGTCGCCTCGTGGCTCAAACGGCACTGTGGTCTGCTTCCCGCACGCGGAACATGTAACCGTTGTGCCTTGCGATTCGCTCCTCGGATAATACCCGCCACCACTGGGTTGTTGGTCCTTCTTTACCTGGCGACACGCCTTGCAGCGTTTCGGAGTCGAGTAGCCGCGTTCCTGAAAAAACGCCTGATCCTCGCTGGAGAACGTGAACTCCTGTCCGCAGTCGCTACAGGTCAGTTGCAGATCCTCTATCATAAAGCCCTTTCGTCTACTCTTTCACTGTACGCTATTTCGCACGGCTGCTCCCTGAATGGGCAGATTATTTAAAGCGGCGTCAGCAGCGTATGCTTGGCACAAAGGCGATCGACAGTCCAATCTTCTTCGATCTTTGGTCCTCCTCGACACCCCCTGCACCCATCCTGCACAGAACGCCGTGAATTCACGATGAGTCCGCACGAGTGCGAACTTGAGCCCGGCTTCAGCTCTAAAACGCTCCATACCGGGAATTGAGGCAATTATGCGAACAGAACTCGTATACGAAGCCGGGCTCAAAATCGAGAACCGCTTTCTTCTAGCCACAACAGCGATGCAGGGAACCAGGAAGCTGCACCTAAGTTCGACACGAACTGAAGACATCGTCAACAGAGTGTTGGCTGAAGTGGCAAAAGGTCGTTATGCGCACGGAGAACTGCCCGAGGTCGCAACGCCTCCGGCCATCGACGTGCTGCTGATAACACCCGCCGCCTGATAAGGCAACGGGGAATTTGTCGGAGAGCGGACGCCTCGATCAGCCAATTGCCTCGGAAAGCTGCTCCGTCATGATTTGGAAGTGATATCCCATCGCCGCCAGAGTCATGGCGGCGCCAAATGAACGCCGATGAAGCGAGGCGGCGGAAAACAGGAACTTCCAGTAGCTCAGCCGCGCGTTTCCTCGTATTCCCTGGCGGAAAACCGAGAGGCAAAGCGCGTGCATAGCCAAAACTGAAGCGCACCCCGCCTGCGCGGCACCGGCGAGTAATCAAGGTCAAATCGGGTTGTTGCACCTGCATTCCACTCACTAGCGCGACATCGGCCCAGGCAAGGTCGGAATCCTTCAGTTGCTCTACATTATTGGTGTCGATGAGACGTTCTTCCAGGGCGCGGGCAGCAGGGCGGCGATAGCCATCAACCCGCGCGGCGGCTGCGCCGCTCGCTTGCCCTGAAAAGACAGAGCGTACCGGAAGCTCCAGTAGGTGTCAGGAAATCTTGGGGACACGAACAGCGCGTTCATTGGGCCTCCCGTGATGGAAACGTACCAAAGGTGAATCGATTCGAAGCGTCGAAAGCACTATCGACTCCATTTGGAATGCCGATGCTCAGTACATTTGTGCCGTTCAAACGCGTCCTCCACGGCTTTCGAGGGCACATTCGGTATCAGTTCGAGCCGCTGCACGAATGGTTGCGACCACGCGCAATCTGAGCATCGCCAGTTTGCTGATCCCTTTGTGGGCCCCAGGATTTTTCGCGTAGTTTCACTCATACAGTCAACTCTACGCTCATTCACAAAACCGGCGAGGAGCAGCCCGTAAGGATCTTAATTGAATTTGGAACGCCGTTGTCACTCTGCTTCGGTCTCAGGCGCGAACCCTGGAAACAGAGAATTATCGAGGTTCCCAGCGCGCGGGCGCTTTTGAGCGTATGCTGGAGATACATTCTGTTTTCCTGTTCTCGCCTTCAGCATTCCAGGCTTCGCTCCAGACGAGCATCTTTCAGGCACGGAACCAGCGACCGGAGCTGCCATGAACCTCCTTAAGAAATGCAATGCCAAGAATCGTCTACCTGCAAGTCGGAACAAGAGCCTGCATTCGTTGATGCCAGTGGGACTAGCCGATAGAGCCATTCCTTCGGAGATCAAACCGGACGGACCACGGGGGAGCAGACTGACTTTTGTCGAAGACTTCGCACGGGAACATTCTCTCCCTGGTGCCCGCTTCGCTTCGATGGAGATTTCAGGCAGTTTTTGAACCGCGACCGCATCGAGACGACGGTTGGTCCGGTGGAACGCCGGAGGAGCGTAATTATGGGTTGCCCAATGTGTAGGGACCTAAAGCGAAGTTATGAGCGTGGGCTAAGTGAGTACACCGAAGCTCGCTCATCTGCGAGTTATGGGGTCAGCACGAGGTTTGCGGCCTTCAAGAATGTCGAGATGGAGCGCGCCAAGAGCGAACTGGAAGAGCACCGACTTGTGTGCGCCTGCGTCGTCACGGTGATCGACCTCATACCCGAACTTAGCGCGTCTACGAGTTTGAAACAACTGGCGGCATAGTTTCGAGTAGGTCTTCTTCTGTCGTCGGTCCAGGTTGAGCTTTGGCAGCGGCAGGATCGTTTCCGGGATGGCGGCCCAACCGGACCTTGAGTCTCCGTTGCTGGCGCGACATCCGAACGCGAGGTATATCGTTTCTGGAGTGACGCATCCCCATATTGGGCCTTGATGCATCGGCCGACGACCACGCTCGGCGATCACATGCGGATTTTTTGCTCACCGAATCTGCAGCGTTGGTGCAGCCATAAAGTCATCCTTGCAGCGCGGCGCGGGGATGGTGGGACGCGAACAAGACTGGCCTATGCTCTCCGCCCATCGAAACGGCAAAAAGCTGGCTGATGATCTACCACGAAGTGCGGCAAACCGCCTCGGGAAGCACTTATCGCCAGGGCCTGGCGCTCTTCGATCTTGAACATCCAGATATCGGCCTGCAGCGGGGAGACTCATGGATCTTCAGTCCCGAAGCCCCTACGAGCGTATTGGAGATGTGCACGACGTCGTGTTTCCCTGCGGTCAAACCATCGCTGCGGATGGGGATTCCACCAAACTGTATTACGGAGCAGCCGAATCGAGCGTTGGTTTAGCCACGGGAAGCATATCTTGCCTTCTCACATGGCTGGACGCGAATTCCAGCGCAGGAAACGGAACCGGGCAGTGATGCATGCCATCCCTACCCTGAAAGGAAGCTGCCGATGAACGTTGATGCGATAACCTGGCCGCGTTGGCTACCGCGGGTGCTCTGGTTCCGGCATGTTTGCCCCTGCTGCGAATCGGTTCACTTCAAATCGAGTGAAGCCCATTCCTTGGACCAACTTTGCTCATTGTTTGCCCTTCGCCCAATTCGCTGCTCATTCTGCTGGCGGCGCTATTACTGGTTTTCGATGCGAGGCACGGAGTGAGTGCGATTTGGCGCTGAGGAAGGGGCGATCTTGATCCAGGACCTCCGGTCTCAGCTCTTGCCAGCGTCATTGCCACTTCCGGCCGTTGCACTCGCTTGCGACGCGTGTTGACGTGGTCACCGGTCTCATTGCGGTCCAAGGGCCGGAAGAAAATCAGGAGGCCGCGAAGGATGGGGCCGCTTGCCTGACCGCCCCGGAGTTTGGCCGTACGGGATATTTGCGTGTGTTGATGGCCAGAGTGCGCTGGATCTTCTTGAGCGCATGCGCCTCGCTTGGAGCAGCAAAGGTTGACGCCATGCCGCGGCTTGCCGCCCTGCCAGTTCGGCCCACGCGATGCACAAAATCTTCGGCTACCCTGGGAAGGTCGTAGTGGTTTTCAGGCAGCCTGAGAGACGGACTGAGGCGTGTTGGCCAGGTTCCAGGGCAGCAGCTCGGCGATGCGGCCGACGGGGTGAGAGAAGCATCGACGACTGAACGCGGCTCAACGCCACCGTTCCGCTGTTTGCCTTGGGCCACACGAAGCATCCACGCTCCAGGCGCTCGATAACAGACAAAGCACCATCGCCATCGAACCACAACAACTTGACTTGGTCGCCAGATACAACGACGTGCTGCATACCGATCGTGCAACGTGGTAGTTGCATATCCGGTAAGGTGCGTTCAGCTTTGAGATAGAAGCACACAGCCCAGGTCCCTAAAACGAGAGCTGGGGCATTCAGATTGGTCAATTCGCTTCGCCCGAGACATAGGCCACCGGCCGACGCTTGATTTATCGGCTGGCTGCCGGGGAGATTGCGGAGGTCGGGTCAGAGGTTTTCGTCGGGGACGATTCCCTGGCCGCGGCTGGAGCGGGCTTCGTCGCGGCTGGGACGGGTGCGTTTGTTGACGTACATGGCGGCATCGGCGGCGCTGAGGAGGCTGTCACGGGATGAACCGTCTTCAGGGAAGAGGGCAATGCCTGTGCTGGCTGAGCCGTGGATGATGCAGCCCTCGGCTGCGAAGGGTGGGTCAAGGCATCGTTCGAGGCGGAGGGCTACTTCCTGGACTTCGGCGCGGCTGCGGACGCGGGGGAGGAGGACGGCGAACTCGTCGCCGCCGAGGCGGGCGAGGATGTCGCCGGCGCGGAGCTGGTGCTTCATGCGCACGGCGACGTCGCGGAGGTAGAGATCGCCGACCTGGTGGCCGTAGAGGTCGTTTACCTGCTTGAAGTCGTTGAGGTCGATGTAGACGAGTCCAAAGACACCGGCATCGGCGCGGGCTTGTTCGATCTGGCGGTCGAGGCAACTTTCGAGGGAGAAGCGATTGTGGATATCGGTGAGGAGGTCGTATTCGGAGCGGTGAATGAGATCGGAGTAGAGGCGGCGGGTTTCGATGGCGAGGGTGGCAAGGCCAGCGGCGGCGACGAGGTCATCGCGCTCTTTGGCGCGAGGTGTGGCAAGGGGATCGAAGGCGGCATAGATGGTTCCGAGCGGAGGGCCGGAGCGGGCGGGGATAGATTCCTGAGCGATGCGGAAGCGAGCGGGGTCGGCGGGGCGGTTACCGATGAGGGCGCCATCGGCGATCTGGCACCAGCAGGGCGCGCCGTGGAATTTGTAGGAGGCCAGCTCGGTGATCTGCTCAACGACCTCAGAGAGGGGGCGGCCGGCGTTGATGGCCTCGAGGATGCGGCTGCGGCGGCTCTCAACGTAGGCGGCCCTTGCGTTCTGGCGGCGGACTTTACGCTCCATGAGGCCGGCCCATGCGCCAGCGGCCAGCAGAAGGATGATGAGCAGAGCCACGAGAAGGGCGAGGTTGCGAACGGTGAACGGAGAAGGCTGGGCGACGATGGCGATGTCGTCAAAGGAGCGGAGGAGGATGTCGAAGGGGACCTCCTGCTCGGCGGGGGTGATGGTGTTGGCCTGCAGGGCCATGCAGATGCCGGTGACGCGGATGGTGGCGCCGATGGGGACGTGGCGCATGGGCGGAAGCGGGCTGTTGTCGGGGGGATGGCGGTAGATGGCGGTGAAGAGCTTGCCGCCGGCGGTGAGGACGAACTCGTCCTGGGAGTCTTCGCGGACCTCGGTTACGACCTTGCCGTCGAAGGATACGAGGTCGTTCTGATGACCGTTGGGGTCGCCCGTATTCCAGGTGGCGAGCTGCCTCCAGGTGGCGGGCTGGGGCTGGACGGGATCGATGATGCCGGTGTCTCCGACTTCGCCGTCGATGAGGGCGAGAAAACCCTGGCTGACGTCAGGGAAGCCGGTGGCGACGGCGACGTCGCCGATGCGCATGGGGATCGAGTCGTGAGTTGCGATCCAGAGGCTCTGTGAGCCGCTTTGCAGGACGGCGGCGAGGCCGGGCTGGTAGTAGGTAATGGTTCCCTTGACGCGGACCCGGCGGGTGAGATCGTTCACGTCGTAGCCGGAGAGGATCTGGTCCATGGGCATGATGGGGAGGGAGTCGGGATCGGACAGCGGGGGCTTGAGGATTTTGACGTCGTCGAGCGAGGGGACCTCGAGCAGGATGCCGACGAGCTGCATTTTGCTGTCGAATTTACCCGAGACGACGCCGGTGACATCGACCTGGGCGTCGAGGAGCCGCTTGAGGCTGCCGGGGTTGCTGGCTACGACCATGGCGTCGACGGGGCCGCCGTCCATCATGAGCGTGAGATAGACACCAGCAACGGTGCCGAAGTCCATGGCGTCGGCGCTGCGGACGGTGGCGCGGACCTGGACGTGCATGCAATCGAGCTGGGCGCGGATGAGCTGCTGGAAGGTGGCGGGGACGGGAGCGGGCAGGAGGCCGTGGCTGAGCAGGGTTATGCTGCTGCCGACGATGTCGGTGGAAAAGCTGTCGCGGGTTTTGCCGCGAACGAGGACGCGGTCGCCAGGAGCGAGATGGAGATTGAGGGTGGCCTGAACGTAGATGGCCTCGCCGGCTTGCTGGACGAAGAGATCGACGGCGGCGGGGTTGTAGTAGGTGACGGTGGCCTCAAAGGCTACGGGGATTCCGGCGGCCGCCTGGGAGTTGGTGAGGGCGTGGATGGCCTGGAGAGTGGTGAGAGGGATGGTCTGGACTGGGGTTTGTGCGGGTGCGGGCCGTGCGGCCGTCGCGATCACACAGATGGATGCGCAGAGGAGAAAGGTTACACCGGAAGCCGCGGAGCGCAGCCTGGTTCGGTCACCACTTTGCATTTCTTCGATCCTTGAGAGGCTTGCGTTTCGGGGAGCATGAAATCTGCTTGCATTGGAGAGCCGGAGTGACGGGCACCGCGGTATGCGGCCCTATGGCGATGAGGCCCATCATACTCTCTTGCACGGGGTCGATCCAGATGGATGTGTTGCGGGAGTGATATTACTGAGTGACAACGGACGAGTGGGCTGTAATCCACGAACGGACCAAGGCTCTGTAAAAGGGCACGGCTTCAGCCGGGCCGAAGACGCCCGAAAAAACGGTCTGGGCTTCGGCCTACGGTGAGGGGCCTTTTTTGCAACGGTCTCCGTCGGCGGTCAACCTCGACCTTGCCCGATTCAGAACCCAGGTCCGCCTGCTGCGCCAGCGATTGGTGACATTCCCGCTTGTCGAGATGTATCGGGCCAGGCGCGAACAGATTTCGGTGGATCAGTGGTTTGGCCTGAACGCGTCAACTGACACGCGTGGTCGATGCTTCTAAAGGCAACTCTCAGCCTGATCATGGGGTTGCATCTTCGCGAAGCAACTCCTTGCTTTTCACTTGCTCAGGGACAAAACAAAGTTCTCGATGTGCTTCGCCAAGTCTTCGCGCTGATCAATCGGAATAAGATGCCCGCTACGCGGAATGATCTCAAACCGCCCATTTGCGATCCGGGCCACAACCTCGCGTCTCCTATCCCACGGTCAGATTGATTGGGGTCGAGTGCAGTGCGGTTCCTCTGGTGGCAGTGAGGGTTACCGTGTACGTTTGCGGCGAACGGTCAAAGAAGCCGTTGCCGGCGCACGCAGTAAAGCTTGCGATTACGATGAGGGAAAGCAGTGCAGCGAGCATGCGCCAGCCGCCACGGCGCAGCCTGCGGCACACCCGTCCGAGGCTGAGCAGCGGCAACAGCAACGTGAAGATGAGCGGCGCGGCATTCCCAGGCCCCTGTTCTGGTTCGCGGGCACTGACCAGCGAAGCGGCGGTCAGCGTTGCCGCTTTTGCCGACGGGCACCGCTCCGCAACCAGTGAGCGTAGCGTCGTTCAGGGCAAACGCAACGTTGCCGGATGGCACAGTCGGGCCGGAGGGGTTGGGGGAAATGGTTGCAATAAGAGTTACCGGGCTGTTGACGCTGGGACTCGCGGGCGAGGCGGTCAGGGTCATGGCGACGGATGCCTGACTGACGCTCACTACAACCGTGGTCGGGGCAGCGGTGATGTTGGGATCGTTCGAGTAGCTGGCGGTAACGGTGTTCTGCTCGAGCGGCAACGCATTGGTGATGCAGGAGGCGACGCCGGTGGAGGAAAGGACGGCCACCGATGCGCAGCCAAGCAGCGCGGCCCCCTTTAAGGTGAACGCGACCTGGCCGGATGGCACAGTCGAGCTGGCGGCTTTCACAGTGGCGATCAGGGTCACGCTGCCGTTGACCGTGGCGCTGGTGGGCGAGGCGGTCAGGGTCATGGCGGCCGCGCCCACAACTGCGACGGACACCTTATCCGTCACCGTGATGGTTTCGGAGTCGTTCACGTCGATCACCTGGACCACGTCGCTGTCGTTCACCGTGATGGTATCGCTGTCGCTGACCATTGCAGGTCCGGTGGATGCGTTATTGATCGTAAGCAAATAACCCTGCGTTGCCGTGTTGCCCCGCGAGTCGGTGACCTGGACAACAACGGTGGCTTCGGTCTCCGGCCCTGTCGGCGTGCCTGAGATTGTGCCCGTGGACGACAGCGTAAGGCCCACCGCGGAGAACGCAGTTCCCGACTGGACGGACCACATATAACCGGTCCCGCTGCCTCCCGTTGGGGCTAGAGTCTGGGGATAATTTACGCCCACGGTGCCTGCGGGAAGCGTGGCGGGAGAAATCTGAATCGTGGATGAGGAGGTACTGCATCCGCTCGGCGGCGCGACATAGTACAGCGTGCCCAGCCCGGGAGGATAACCGGACGCCGGCAAGATGGCATAGAGATATCCGGAGACCGTATTCACCACCGGGTAACCGAGGTTGACGGGGCTTGAAGGGCTGCCGGCAACCTGGGTCAGCGAGAGAGGTGCGCCGGCGCACAGTTGCGACGTGAGGGCGAGAGCGCCCGATGAATAGATGTTCGCCGACAGTGCCAGTTCGGTGGATTCCGGGTTGTAGTTCAGCCGGCTCCAGGGTGTCGAGTAAGTCAAATTAGGCATCGCTGTGCTGCTGCTGAGCACCGTCTCCGGCGTGGCGGCGCCCGGCGTCAGGTCGTATTCGAGCAGCAGGCCCGGAGTCGTGAGCGCGTTCGCATTGAATGCGAAGACATACACAACGTTTCCTGACCGCACATTACAAGCTCTGGTACGCCTACTCCACCATAGAAGACGAGGTGCACGCGTGGCAGGAGTTTCACTGGGTCACTCGGGCCATCACCGATCCCGGGCACGGGCAGAAGATCGTCGATGCCTATGCGGCCGGCGGATACGCCGGAGCCCTCAAGGTGCCTGCCGGGCCTGACGATCCTGACTACTACGGAAGCATGGTAGACGCCGCGCGATGCATGATCTTCGCCGGCAATCCTGAGGGCGCGCTCCGCTGTCTGGAGCGCGCCTATCAGCGGTACGAGGGCTGGTTGATCTACGCACTCTCCGATCCCGCGTTTGCGGCGCTGCGGCACGATGCCCGCTTCCTGCAAATCATGGCGCAAGTCCAGAAGTCTCCCGGCGCCTGACTGCCTGACTGGCGCGGCAACGCGGGACGGCCGTATACCCGTCTTCAGACCGGCAGTTATTCCAGCTACTGAGCACTCCGGATCCCTCGTGCTCCACGATTCTTCACTCGCTCGTACTTTTTGGCGGATACATGGCCACAAATGGCTGATGTACTGTTCCATCGACTCGAAAATGCCCTGGATCGAAGCTGTGTGCCCGGGCGAACGAGTCGAGACGCCAAGCCATTTGGCGCCGCGAAACGTATTGAGCACGGCTTGAAAACGATTCCATCCGCACTCATTGGACACGCGAATACGCGTGCCATCTCTGCGTTCGCGGTGTCCACTTCAGGAGGTTGTCATGCAACCAGCCAGTTCGAAAACGCTGCGTGCCCTGCTCGTTCTTCGTAGCCGATCACCGTGGTTTGCTTGCCGCACTTGCCGCAGTTGCATTGTTCCGGCGTGCAAGCCACGATCTGCTCGACGCGTTCCAGATGACTGGGCAGCCCCTGCCGGCCGGGATGCTTGCGGCGTGGCTTGCCCGGAGACTTATCCTCCAGCGTCTGTGGTCGGAGCGGTTCGCGTTGGCTCTTGGCCCCGACTTCCTCGCTCGATACGCCCGGCTCCAGATTCAACAGTTGCAGTTGCAAATCGCTCAGCGTCTCGCTGCGCTTGCCGTACCGGGCGATGCGGTCCAGGCGCAGGCGCTCTTCCAGTACCTTGATCTTTACCTCGGCCAGGGCCAGCGCCTGATCCTTGCGCGCCAACTGCTGGTCCTTGTCTGCCAGCTGCGCCTGAAGCTGCGCGACGATCTCCGCGAGCATCGGATCAGGTTGGGGCATGTCTTGTGACGGGGAATTCAAGATGTCTTATGAATAACAGTCATAGC
>Ga0335075_10006028_pt1 | contig 18734 bp, 21 predicted proteins | sample Lox_Sample_24_FD_206723 | JGI IMG/M metagenome (GOLD analysis project Ga0335075, IMG submission 206723) | Soil microbial communities from Loxahatchee National Wildlife Refuge, Florida, United States - Lox_Sample_2.4 | ecosystem: Environmental > Terrestrial > Soil > Wetlands | place: USA... | reverse complement strand
CCCCGCGCCCCCCCCCCCCCCCCCTATCAGGGGTTTTTTGAAAATATCCCCCCCTTAATATATTATTATTATTCTTACACCGATTGAGCTAATGCTATGCAGGACATCTGTGTAAATACAGGAAAAACCCTCTAGGGAAGAAAACCTCTATTTAGGTCATATTTGCTGCTGTTATTCTATACAATTTTCCCTTGCAGCTTATAATTACTAAATTTACTCTGTATGAAAGCCCTAACTTGCATCTCATTCTCCCTGCCCTATGCTTTCATATATATGATTCTTCTATGCTTCCAAGCTCCTAGCTCCACAAACTGCCTTGGCCCTGTAAGGCAGGGTCCCGTCTATTAGCAGGGGAGGCGGGATTGAGAATACCCAACCCAGTCTGGTTTAGCGCAGAAAAATTTTTCCATATGGAAGAGCGACAAGAAGAGCATGCAGAATAAGAGCTAGAACTCCTATGTGTTATAATGACATGGCCGTACGATCCGGTCATGTAATGATTTAATAGATCAGCGTCCCCCTTGTAGTTGTCATGTTAATGCTGTAGTCGTACGGTGCCAGATTCTAGCTATAAAGCTAGAACAGCCCGGCTGACTCTACTACACCTTCTTTGCACTGTATGCTGGCTTGTGACTAGGTAATTCGTAGTTTGGGGGAAAGGTCTTAGCTCCAATGAGTCCTTGAATAGTGATTGTGGTTTGTAGTTGCACGTTGATGTTATACCTGCCACAGCAAAACTACTGCTACAACTACTATTCTATTAATCATATGAGTGATAAGCCCACCCAAGCTGCCTATTTGTAAGGGCTAGCAAGCTCTATCCTTTAGTGTCAAACTATCACATTGTACGGGGCGTGCTATGATGTTGTTGTAGGTGGTAAGGCTACGTCGTCGAACTTTCACATCGTACGGGGCGTACTATGAGATTATTGTGGGAGGTAATAGCTATGTCTCTCAAACTTTCGCATTGTAGGTGGCGTACTATGAGATTATCGTGGGAGGTAATAGCCACGTCCAGGGCAGCAGTGCACCAAGCAGTTGTCCGCTGGAGACTCTTCTTAGCCCTAGGGGTGTACGAAGTCCCTAGGTTTCCAGCCTGCACTACGAGGAGGTAAGAGTCGTCGCAGGCCCCCCCTTAATATAAAGAATACGATTAGGACCACTGAAAATTAAGGATATAAACAGGTATTCTTTGTACAAAGTTTTTGGCCTTATTTTTTAGGTATTATATATGTAAATTAGGAAGACTCTCATCCCTTTTCTTTCTAATACATCTTTATTATTGTGGCGGCTCGGACAATTAAGGAACGGTGTAAAAGGAAAGAAAAAATACAAAAAAGCAACAATGATATATTGATATTTTAATTCATATTGATGATAAAGGTTGATGGTTTGTTTATGCTACAGTAGCCCCTTTTATACTAACGTGTGCTGAAACATATAACAAATAAACCCTTAAGCGAATGCAACCCCTACAGCATCTGCCGTCTCATAACAAACGAGGACGCATTAGTAATAGAGCGAAACCCGTTGTCACAAACTCAATCAATCGAGGTATAGTCACGCATGAAGATGGGCGACAACCTGTACAATTAGCAGTTCTAAATACAAGAATCTGAAGCTAAAGAAGAAAGAAGAAAGAGAGAGAACTGTGCTTGAAGAACTAATATACAGGTAATCACGTGCTCGGCGTGATGGCTCAGTCAATATAGGAACGAGGACGCATCAAAGATAGAGCGAAACCCGTTCAATTGGTAACCTAAAATACAAGAACCTAAAGCTAAAGAGGAAAGAAGAAGAGAAGTGTTTTCTAATCTTGGCCCAGCATTTGACTTGCTTGGAATTCTCAATTCGAACAGCGACTCCGGTCAACAGAATCAGAATATTGAACTTGCTTTCCATGCTTTTAACGACTGTGACCAGTTCGGGACAGCATTACCCTCTGACTCATTAACGCCACCATCTTTCCATACAGGGCAGAAACACGTCTCTAATTATCAGGCATATAATGCCGGTACTTATGTGCAGAGTGGACAGATCGTTGGAGCAGGGGATGCTCCTGTATTTCCGGCTGAACTGCCTAATGGATACCGTGGTGTTCAATATCTTAAGGTAGGCAAATGCTAGACCATATTATCGCAAGATCTAACTAGATACTTAGACGTCTGACCACTTAGGTCAAATTGATACCTCTCCGGAGCGCAGTCGAGAAGTCACCATCTACGATTTTGGCACAAATGGCTAGCAACGAAATTGATTGGCAGGCTCTAACACTAGATGGCAAGTTACACTGTAACGATTCTTCTGGCCTCGATACACGCCCTAGAAAAGGATTTAACTGCGACGAAGTGGACGCCAGTACCGAGATGAAAGAAACTATGATAGTAGAGACGTCTGCGAGGACCAATTCTATTTATTGATTTTATCAAGTATTGGCTGGTAAGATACCCAGAAACATTCCCCAAGGCAAAACACATAAACGCTTTGGCAGACTTATGCAAACTACCTACGCCATTTGTGGAGGTGTTGCTAAATCAGATATTACGAGAGCACTCTCATGGAAAAGCCGAAGTCATCGGAGATAAACTGGCGGAGCTTCCAGCAAAGCGAATGAAGACTAGCTCGCTAGCACGTTCGCAAATACTATCAGGTGCTACTTTTGACCGAATAAGCCTAGAGGAAGTCGCTTTGTGGGTGAAAGAAAATGTCGGCCCATTTCCGAGCCAGCGCTCTTATGCAGAGATGTTACCAAAATCTATCAACGCACGTCACAATGTGGAAAAGCCTTTGCGCGTAAAAACGACTGGAGGCGACATGAGGAGCAGAACTACTCCCAAGAAGGTTGGATCTGCGATCTGGATGCCACTGTAGTCGTAAAGGGCATTATAATATGCGCTTACTGCGACATCCAAGATCCAGAGACTGGTCATGCCATCCAAAAACATCGCAAAGGCGCTGCCCGTAGGCACTGCAAGGACAAGCCATGGACTGCTCACGGCAGAATCTCTTACAGAAAGGAGCATTTCCTTAACCACTCCGAGAAGATCCATCCGAGCATTCCAGCTGCGGAGTACGCCACTCGGTGTCACTTTTTGGTCGATAGCAAGTTTCCACGTCACTGTGGTTTCTGCCATGGATATAGATTCCGGCATTGGCAAGACAGAATTGAGCATATTAGTAGGCATTTTGAGAGAGGAGAAAGTAGTTTCAAGCTGGAAATCTACACACTCAGATGAGAGCCATGACAAGGACGAGAGCGAGGATAGGGATTCTCCGAAAAGAAATAACGAAAATCAGGAGAGCTCAACAGATCGAGGTTCCTCTAGGTCTGGTAATTTACCTGATGTCAATATAAGTCCCCAAATTGATGGAAGTGGCTCAAGTTCGTGGGCCTTAAGAGAAGAGGACGACAGTGCCAGACATCTCTTAAGCTCGAAGCTTGAATCGCGGATGGTACAGAGTCGCCGGAAGCCGGTGGGAATGATGAAGCTCCAACAGTCGCACTAATAGAAACAGGCTCCCAGTTCTGTCTTGAAAACATAACTAAAATACCGTAAGTATTGGTTCTCCCTTGTTTTTTTCCCCGGAAATTTGGTGTCTGATAACGGAACGGCTGCAGTTGGGATTCGACTCCGCTCCCCGTGTCTCCGTCCTCTCGTCCTTACAACACAACAAAAGACTCGAGCGATGATAGTCCTTTCTGTTCTGCGGACGATGATGTCTACTCTTTGATCCGTTCTTCAAGAGCAGAACGTGAGATACACGACTCTGAGGGTCATTTCAAGGAAGAAAGGGTATTAATACCCCCAAGAATTTGCAAGAATTTGAAGCCCCACACTAGAGCTCAAGGTGGTGAAAGACACCAAAGCTTCCTCAGAGACCGTGAGACCCCAAGTGTTGCCCTAGGGCTTTCAAACGTCTTGCCAAGCCCTGTTGAGCCTGGCTTGTCTGAGAATAAGATTGTGGAGGTGGGGCAGGAGACATCTGGTGACTACTTGCTTAGTCTGAGTGGTGATAGTCAAGGACAAGCAGATTCTGGTCCTCTTGGTCGGGCAGATTCCGAAATTCGACTGCCTGACTATGAGTTTGAGACAACTACGTACCCAAGGACGGGATAGAAGGCGTAATTGCGTCGTCGCCCAGTGTTACCTCGGAAAAGAGTTCCTCTTCCTCGGGTAAGAGCCTGGCTATGCGGAGACAGAAGCAAGCAGTAGCCGTCAGGAGAACTCAAGCATGTTCGGCTTGTTTGCTTGCGCATCTCTCAGTAAGTCTATTGAAATATCCTCTAGACTATTTGCTTCTGAGAACCTACAGTGCTCGAGTGACAGCGGACCATGTCGGCGTTGTTTGCGTATGTCTCAATCACCACTAAGTTAACTCCTTTGTACACGCTCCCATCTCGCTGATGGCAGTGAGCTGTTCATTCCAGGTAAGTTCTGCACCCTTCCATAAAATTCCGTATCTTATAGCTAAACCAATAAGCTTTAATAGCATCATGTCTCTCTCGCTTGGAAGTCGAGCACTCAATTGCCCATCTGCAATTTACCAGGCGCGAAATTATTGTTCAACTTACTGCTGAAGCAAACTGTCTGCCGATGAGACTCGTAGTAGTAGAGTTCATACCTATCACAGATGATCTACTTTCTAGTGGGCAGTCGATCAGTACCTGGCAGCTCGAAGCTGGCCGTTCACAGCAAGATATTAGATCGACTAAAGTTGTTGGTACATACCTGCCAGACCTCAAAAGGATATGCCTGGACCATATCGCAGATTTAGTTTCATATTCTGGTTATGCCGTGGAGATACTAGCAGCGGAGATGACGGGGCTTCAACAGAAGGTTTTTCAAGCCGTTAGCAAATTCTATCGAAAAAAATCCAGTATGAGAAAGTGTTTCTTCTTCAAACAATATTTCGCTGATAAGGTTTAGAATCAACTCATACACAAAGCTATTATGCCGCGTGCAATGAATTACATTGTGAAGCAAGATTTTATATTCGATACAGATTCAGCGGTAAACACATCAGGAAAAGATTCTAACACTATCGTGACTCCCAGATCGTCTGTGTCAGCAAAAATACTAAATAGGCAGCTCAAACACGCAATGAACATTCTCCTTAATGAGATGACAAAGAAATGATAGAAGAATTTGAAACCAGCATGAAAACCCTAACGGTATCTTCTTGGCTAGTATCTTTGGGTCCCTTTTCTTTACTATGCCTTTGCATAGATGAATCCCAACAATCGCTCTCCATTGTCAACAAAGCTTTGCAAGTCAATGGTAGCTGGGAACAAACTCGGGCAGAGTGCCTGGAGATCATCTCGGAATTCGAAGATCTGGTTTGCCGGCACACTACGCTCTTCCACTTCACTTATACTTCAATCCTTTGAAGCAAGGTTTGCTCCAGGACTCAGATTCGGAATGGAACGAACAAGAAGCAATATTCGTGGGCGATATGAGACAAATTATGGCGGATCACGGTAAGTCGATGACTTCACAAGTGCTGACCTTAATGCTAATGTGTGCAATCATTGGAAGCCGACTTGATCCGCATCGCAGCGCAGAAGAAGCTCGATGAATCTGCGTTTACAGCTGGCCATCAGAGACAGGCAGTTTTGGAAACAAATCAAGGCCGATATGTGTCTAAGTTCTTAGCATCATTTCTTTTGCAGTGAATAGGACTTGTAGTCGTATAACTATCAGAAATGGGTTTTTGTAAACTGCTGTTCAGGCTGCGCCTATGAAACAAAGAGACGTTAGAGAGAAAAATGGAATTTTATCTTTGCTCAAGTTCATGTTACTTTCCTATATAATCATCGTTGATATATCTTAAAGTTCATTCCAAAGCAATGGGAATTGAATGATTATCGTTTGACATCGTCTGTAATAATCATCTAAATTGACTCCGACCCTTTTTTTGGGAAGGAATGGTTCGAATAGACCTCTAGTTCGATCAATGGCTGGATAGTTTTTCAGAGGATGGCAAACCTCTTTACTTCAAAAGCCCTTCTGTTCAAGAACATCACATACGGAATTACATCGCACTTAATATCCCCATTCTCAGAGCACCAAACATCCTCCCCCTGCAGTAAGTGTTAGCAACGCTAGCAGATATATAAAGCAGCATCGTCAATTGCTACTTATTGAATTCATTGGGTGTTGCATTTGCAGCTAGGTTTTGAGCAGTTCTTTGGAACAAAGTCATCAATTGAATATATTGAATTGCATGTGGAGAGCAATCTATCTATCCTCACGAGAATAGGGGGTTAAGGAATTGTTCCTAAAACGTATTATGGAGGGATAGGATGGATGTGCCGTCGAAGTGCACGATCGTCAGGGCAACGGATAGGACAGCGTATAAGCTCGAAGCCACGGAATAGCTGGCTACAGGGACGGAGGTAACGCTCAGCGCAATGCTTAAAACACATAAAAGAAAAGACTGTATTCCATGTCCGTAAAGCTTCCTATTAAAACCCGTAAAACTGATCTGCGTCCATATACCTCCTGTAAAACAAACTGTCCGACTTGTACGACCTGTAAAAGATAACTGTAAATGTGATGCTCGATGGTAGTCTACGAGCTAGCTAAATACATCAATACTCTCGGTATAGGAACAATTATCGCCCAGAATCATTTGATTTTGTAAGGGGCCACGGTATATTACATAAGGAAGGTTAATGAGTGTTCGCCTTGACCACGAGGCATTCGGGACATATGAGACTACAAATAGAGAAAGAGGACGTTATATTCAACACTTGTGAACTGCCAACGCAGGGCTCGTGGGTTTCCAAAGTAGATCTGACCATTATATTGTATTGTCTTTGCTCAAGGGATATATTCAATTCCATTTTCCTGCAATGTTATTTCGTAATAGCTAGGTTGAGAAACCGTCCCACATTGGCACGCACATGCTAGCCTTCGTGCTGAAATTATGTTAATATATCGTAACTCAACATCTAGGACCTAGAAAAGACACTCAAGTTCCACAAATCTATGTTCCGTTTTCATGATGGTGATCATGGTCTAGAGTGGTAGCTTCTCATCGACATATAGACGAGTGATCTCCGACCTTCGAGACTCCCGTTCGTTTTCCGAATGCTGGTGAAGCGATTGTACCATGGAAAGGATCTGTTCAGTCTCAAATACGTCATAACTTAATGGTAGAATGGAAACGGCTTGGTCTGGAGGGAATGGGTTGTAAATTGGCGGTTGCATGAGCAAGCCATCTGCGCCAGGCTTTTCCCAAACAGATCGTTTGGGTTAATTATGGTATCCATGATTGCCCGTGGAAAGTTGCATCCAAGAGTTGGAGAAAGTAATGTATAAGGGTGGAGACAAAATGCACAGAGAACATGTAAATAGTCGAAGGGAAGACTAAGAGTTCTTTATTAATAGCAGCAGAAAGAGCTTAAACGCCTAACGGGAGCTGAGAGACCGATGATAGGCTTGCCGTATAAATAGCGTCTGTGACTTGGTTCAGATTCGGTTAGCCATCATTCGAAACCTCCCTCACGAAACTGGCACTTTATTTTCTGATCATTAAAACAAGAAAGCTACGTACTGTGAAATAAATTTATGCTTCACCTTGCCTGTGACTGACCATGACCATCCAAACATCTCTTCGTCTGAATCTAAGAAAGATTTCTATTTTCCTTCCGTCACTTTTTTCCCGAGCTCACCATCGCCTGCTCCCGAACTTCTTTTGTCTTCCGCTTCTCTTCTCGAATCCTCTTCTCCTTTCTCCATTTCGGTCCAAACTTAATTACCATGAACAATATTGGGCTGAAAAATGCCCATGTCCCCGCGATAACGACAGATGTCCAACCAATTCCGATTTTTTCCAGCAACGGAATCACTGCCGCAACTGCTCCCGCTCCCATCAAGCACCTGGCAAGATTCATCGCAGCAGTGGCGGTTCCGGCGCTTGCACGATTCAGGTCAACGATCAAGGTGCTTAAGCCATTGAATGCACCGGAGAGGCAAAAGGTTGAGATTAAGAGGAAGATTAGAGGCCCTGCGAGTGAGGTATTGCATTCCATGACCCAGCCGAATCCAATAATAACAATTCCAGAAATTGCAACTAAAGGTAGTGTAACTTGAAGTCGAGAGAGTTCAATAGGGAAGTTGCTTAAGTCTTGCTGTTTTCGCTTGTCAATCACCATGCCTTGTTTCTTGGCAAGTCGTCTGAAGTTCCAATCCTGGAGTCTGCCGATGAGGAACGCAGCTGTTAAACTCCCGACTCCGGACGGTATGTAGCAAAGTCCAATCTGGAGTGTGTTGAAGCCATAATGTTGTTGAAGTAGGGAAGGCATTCCGGTAATGACCATATAATAGCCGGAGAATATGATTCCAGAGTACAGCAAAATCAGACCGGACTCTTTGTCAAAAAGTATTCTAACGGAGTTGAGAGGATTAATGCGAGGTTTATATGCTAACATCTGTTGTGCATCAGCAGAACAGGCTTTCCGTTGGGACCTTAGGTTGATGTACGTTAATAACGATACGTTCCATTTTTGAGGAGGGATGGATCCGTTGCCGACCACCTTACGACATGTCTCTGGCAGGATAGTCGCAAAAATAACGACCAGAAACCCCGCATATATTGTAAGGAACCAGAAGACAGACCTCCAGCCAAGATATTGACATAAAAGGCCGCCGATAACTGGACCGAAAGCCGGACCGACAAGAGCACCAACGGATGCATAGCCAATATAACTACCACGCTCTGCTGAAGTAACGAGATCAGCGACTACTGCGTTCGCCAAAGCCACTGTTCCGCTACTCCCTGAGCTTTGAAGACATCGAAGGAGAAACAATGCAGGATAAGAGTTTTGCAGGGCTAGGCCGATGTTCGCGCCAAGGTAAATGACGAAACAGATGAGGTATGATGGCCTTCGCCCAGCCTCATCTGAGATTGATCCAATAAATGTTGGTGCAATTCCTTGAAATATCTGCATTGTTGTCAGCACTATATATGATATTCTTGAGTCACCATCAATAACACCTACCAAATACGCAGTAATAGTCAGATTTATTAAGGTCGAAGACACACTCAGCTCGTCGGCTAGGATATTTAGGGCCGGATAATATATGTTGGCCGATAATGGGGAAAGCAACGCAGCCAAAGATGCCATAAGAACAATGAATTTCTTCTCGCGAGGGCTGTAAATTGAGAACGGCAGTTCAGGCCCAGTATCCTCAGCCTGGTCTTGTTGTCGACCGTCTGATGTGTCCTTTTCGATCCCATTTTCAGGAGCTTGTGGTGGCTTCTCTTCTGAAGGCTGGGATTCCATTACTGCAGGTCTGTTTATGCTTTGTTATTAAATTCAATGGAACCATTAAAAATAGTCGTCTTATTATATAGATGTCGAAAATGCCGCGTTATGTCGCTGAGCGTCAGAGTCATGAGGAGCATTAGGACCAAAAGATAGGGAATGTATCATCAAAAACCCGATTACTTTATTGCCTTCTACGTCCGGGAGGATGGGCTTAGGAGCTAAGACGGCGACGTCGGCGCCGATGCGGCAACCGAAGATCTGCCGCTTGCAAGTCAAGAGATCACGTGGAATCATTGATGGCACTCGTGCAGAGAGTTTACATCCTGTATCAATGTGTAATTCTCCCCTAAACCTTTTCCTCCTTGAGCTATATGACCACCGGGGCTCAACCTGTAGCAAGCTTACCACGTGATTTATAACTTTAGAAACCCCACACGTCGGCCACTCCATTTTACCGCAAAATCACCAAAAACACTATGTTTTCAAAAGGCTGCACTTTCATTAATATACTTTGATCACAACCATGTCTTTTAGTTAATTGATCTTCTTCGTTTTATATAGCAGGAGGCCGCGCTCCTTTATTCTTACTATCCCTCAAATAGAGCTAATTCCTTAAAAAAAACAATTGTTACAGCCTATGACAACTTTCGGTCTTATTCACCAGTTAATGCGGTAGTCGCTATGCTTGCTTGAAGCAATTAAGCCTTTTTTGCATAAGAATCTGCAAAAGTATAGCTTTATAGATTTTGAGAATCTATAAGGACGTCCTAGTATAGAAAATCTATGTAAACGGCTAAGTTTCCTAAGTAGTTATCCTTTCTGTTGGAACTATACAAGTTAGGTACAGCTTCGGCCCAATATTACTCCGGCTCTAGAGCCGCCTATATCATTGAAGTTATTGATATAGGGCGCAGAGAGAATCATTAACATCATGGAATTCGATCTGGCAGTAATACGGAGCATCCAATCTCTACGTCTATATAAACCTGTAGTTAGTCCTTCGTTGAGTTGAGAATTCAAGTTCAAGTCACTTGTTCAATGCAAACTGTCTATTCCGCTGTGTACCTTTTATTGAATTTCCAACACTTTCCTTATCCACTCAACGTCGACTTCTCTACCTCCACAACCCTCACCCCTCTCGATACAGATACATACCTCCCGCCCCCTAAAAGCGCCAACATACGACTCGGATGCACAAAATTAAACCCCACCAGCACAGCCAGCATTGGCACCGCATCAAATATATACAGCGTCCATTCATTCCTCAACAACCACCCGTTGTTCCCTAGACTGTACTCCACAAGCCGCGTCACAGACCGTACGAGGATCAGCACGCTGCTGATATACAGCGCCTTTAAGTCCGTTTGCCATTCTGCTGGGGTAGGGAGAGATAGTGAGCGGGATGTTGAAGTGGGAAGAGGAAGGGGAGTTCTGCGCATTTGGTAGTGGAAGATCACGAGGAGGACGAGGAAGACGCTGAATGAGAATAACAGCAGCGCGAGGCCGGCAATGACGATATATCCCCCCACGAAGAAATCCTGAAGAGTGCCAAGGGACATGACGATTGCGCCGGCGCCTTGCACTAGTATCCCTAGGATATCGCCCGTCACGAAAATCACTGTTAGCCATCGAGGGGGGATTGTGGATAGGTGTTGTGAGTTGAGGGCGAAAATGAGTCGGCCGAAGGACATGTAGATCGTGGCGGCGAGGAGGGCGGGCGCGAGCAGGGGCCCGGAGCCTTGAAGGATGAAGAGGCTGAGGGTGTAGTTCGGCGTTTGCAGGCTGGAGGCGATGCGGGTGCTGTAGCCTAGGACTTCGCCTGATAAAAAGAACTTAGCGCGACGGGAAGAAGTGAGTGGGAAAAAATGGAAAAGGGAAGAGAAGGGAAAGGGGAGAGAGAAACAGGAGGAGTGGAAGGGGAGAAAAAAGAAGACATACAGAGACCGCCGAGAACGAGAGGGATGACGATCCAGCATTTTGTGCGGGCGAGTTGGAAGATGTGTAGAGCTGTGGTTGCGCTGAAGAGGAGGATGAAGACTGCGGCGGTGGGGATGGAAGGGACGTAGTGGTAGAATTGGAAGTAGGTGCCTGTTTGGATGTGCATTTTCCAGAGGATATGAGTGAAATGGACTCGCGCCAAAAAAAAAAATTTATATGTAATAAGATATTTGGAGTCGTGTGGACCTGATTTCAGAGCGGAATTGATGATGATATATAATTATATGGACCATCTCTGGACATCTGGCTATATCAAATGCGACAAGCCTTTTGATCCAATTCTTCGTATGGCATGTATAAATTTCCGCTTCTAGATTTAACTTCTAACTTCAAAGTAACAGTCCCTGTCAAGATTATTTGGCTGTACCACAGAGATCCCTGCATGTTCGTACACCTTGCCTCTTTTGACCTAGACCGCGCGCATGCCGCTGCCCCCACCCGGTATGATAGAAGCGGTAAGGTGTACGCGATACTTAAAATATCCTTTCCCTCCCTCTTGTAGACCTCTTGACATCCTTTATCTACAGCACAGCATGCGTGCAATACCTATGCTGCTAATTCGTTACCCTTGAAGAAAACCGGCTCCGCCATCCTGCAAGTGATATCCCATTCGCAGGGACCTTCTCGTAAATCTTATTTCTCATTCGCTAAAGAGAACTTATGCCGTCGCGGAGATTCCACACGAAGAACCGCACGGGTTGTGTCCAATGTAAGGCACGGAAAATGAAAGTAAGTAGAAACTGTGGATGGACCGCTTATTGGGACTTGAAGAGTAACTAGGATCTTATATTCTAGTGCGATGAAGGCAAGCCCAGCTGCTCTAAATGTTTAAAACGGCGCGTTTCTTGTTCCTTCAATGATGGCGGGCCGTCGCTGTACGTTATTCATAGTACGCCCTATGGGCGGCAAGATAAGCCATCTTCATTCCCTCTGAATACTTTATTACCAGATGGTGTAAAATCCTTCCCGATGCTGTTCGATATACCATTCAAAGATCATGTTTTCAATTTAAAGGTCAATCCCGGAACAGACACTCGGCTCTCTCTGCCATCCTCCATGGCGGGTGAAAACTACGGAATGAGATTGATCCACTTCTTCACCATATCGACATGCGAAGCAATATCAGACTCTCCTGCAGAAGTCCATCTCTGGCGTGAAGTAGTCCCGCAACTGGCTCTCTCCTACGACTTCCTTCTCTGCGGCCTTCTCTCTATAACGTCTCTGCATCTTGCTCTTCTCAATCCCTCAAACGACCACACCGCAGCTGCTATTTGGTATCACTCCAAAGCACTAGAGCTCTTCCGTCCACACCTTGAAGCAATCACGCCCTCGAACGTTTCCGCGATCTTCTGCTTCTCATGTCTCATCCCGCTCTACGCCTTCGGTATCCATAACGCGGCACAATCCCCCCTCAATCCCATCGACGAGTTACTTCAAGTATTCACACTGCTCCGCGGCATCTCCATCATCGTCAGAGAGGGCATGTACTGGCTAGAGAGAGGCCATTTCCCTTCTCTGCGTCTACCCGAACCCTCATCCGATCCGCGGACCACGCTCTCTACCGAGGTCCAAAGCGCCTTGGCGGAGCTATCACAATATAATCTTAGTCATACTGCCAACGACAAAATGAAAGAGATCTTCGTCAGGTGCATATCAATGCTTCGAAATACCTTTATGCTAGTATATGAGAACCCCAGCGCCAAGAAAACCGTGCTGCCCTTTCCGATCATGGTTCCGCAGGAGTTCATGCAGAGCCTGAGAGATAGGGAACCGATGGCCTTGGCTATTTTGGCAAACTATGCTGTTGTCCTGCATTGGTTTGGGAAGCATATCTGGTTGAGGGAATGGGGCAGGCAGACTATGATGGCTGTGAAGGGGGTTCTGGCGGGGCGGAAGTGTGAAGGTTGTATTAAGTGGGCCGTGGCTGAGGTTCAGGATTTGAATGGGTGGCCTGTATCACATTTACCCTAGATAAAAACTGTCGACTTCGAACCGGTGCGTCCATGTTGACGAATAAAACAGGTTGTACCATGACCTGCTACCATAGAATATGCAGTTCCGTCTCTACCATGCCTTCTCTTGCAAGTCTATCGACGCGTGATTCGTTCTCTGTCACATCGTGTGCGTATGCGTCTCCAAGTAAGGCGTACTCGCTATTTTCACCACGATGCTTCAGATGCCGCAAGACAAAGCAACGGTCTGCACCTGAGAACACGACGATAGGATCCCCTACCTTGGCACCTTTCGGCTCTATGCTAAAAGCCTTGCTCGTTGTAGTGAAGAAGCACTTATTAGCTAAATTGTGTGTATAGATCTAGTAATCCCTCACTTTGCCATTTTTGTACAAGGCCCAGGCACATAATACTTTCTCGTGCTAATTCTACCTATATGCGACTTCTTATCATGCTAGCGATTCGTGCGAGACGGGGAAATGCGCTCCAACGAATCCCGCAATTCATCAAGATATTTTTCTAAACTGCAAGCTCCTGGATGATTCATAGAGTATGGCCGACTAAGGAGTAGCATCAGCGCCGTAAACTCTTTGGAAATGCTGCTCGAGGTCCTGCAAATGATTGCCGTGTTTTTCAATTATCTCCTTTATGAAGCCTAAGAGAGATTCTATTAGTTCTATGCTTCTGGTAGTTATGTATATTGGCTCACGGTGCATCTTTCAATTAACTCATACAACCCTACTCGCGCAAGTAAATAAGACCAATCTCTACACTAACGCACACAAAGCTTCAACGGTGTCGGATTTCATTATTGCCAAATCCTTATCCATCTCTTTGTACTTTTCCTTCCTGTAAAGGCTATTGTTTGATAATCCTAGAAACCCACGTAAGCTAGCCACGCTCTCATTCTTCTGTAACTCTTTATACAGATGGGCCATGGCTATCTTGTCTTCTCTTCGACCTATTTGGATTCCAAGCTTTGTCTTTCGATCTTTCCCTTGCTAGGCGGATTCTTTCCTCGTTACCTTTGTTTGCGAAGAGTCGTCTGCGAGATCCATTGCAGTTGAATCCTAACACATTGTCAGGTAGATTAGTTCTTAGTCCTACCATGACAGTAAATAATTTGAATAATGATAAAATTGACTGGTAAATCAGTTAGGGAAATGTCGTGTCTTATATTAGATTTGTCTTATCTCTTTGATTATTTAAGGTCTGGGAGTCAATTATTTTTGGGTAGAGGGCAGAAGCTTGTGATCTCCCGAACGGCCAGTTGGGAGATCGTAGTCGAAAACAGTTTTCGGTATTCTTACATAGGCACGATTGAGCGCAGTAGACACTAGGTGAAAGTTCTCTATCATTAGATTTCTACCATCAATTTCCTCTTATCATGGCCTATTCCTGGCTTAAGCCGATAAAGCCTCTCGAGCGCGATTTCTAAATCTAAAGTCTGGGATAATTATCGTTTGATGTTCAAGTAGGCAGTCCTCTGTACAGATTGTCCGTATATCCATGAGCGAGTCCGGAGTTGCACTTGGTCTGGATGTTCAAGACGGCGGCGACTGCCCATAGACTCAGCAGCCTCACCGGCCGGGCGGCCATTCACCAAAGCCCAGTCCACTAGACGAGTCTAATTGATTTGTATCAGCGTCGAATAGAGCCTGTACGGGCATGTGAGGGTATGGTCCCGCCTGACCAGCCGGCTCATTCATCGAACTCCAGTTCATCGCCCACCAGTCTAACTGATTCACATCAACGTCTAACGGAGCTTGTCCGAGCATGTGAGGGTATACTTCCGGGCCCATTTCTGCGTAGCCGGTTTGCCTCGCCAAGCTATACATGTGATTACCAAAGTCCATCGGCATCGACATTAGAAAGCCATCAACGCCCATATCCATAACATAGTGCGGCTGTTCTGTGTTATCAATTGGTACACTTTGCGCTATTTGTGCCACTATGTGTCTGATAGATGACACAAATCTCGGCGGCATTAACGGCTCTCCCAATTGCCTGAACGCTACCTCGCGAGCTTCCCAAGCCTGGAGGACAATTTTGGCGAAAATTTTGAAGAGTGGACTCACCTCTGTATTGAAAACCGAACCGAGCCTCGTAATTATCGCTCATAACTGCCCAAGCATGTTCAGCTTGCCCGTTAATAGTAAAAGAGAGTAGCCAGTTAGACATTGCTGCTACTCTGCCATTTGCCATACTATCAATTTCCTTACCGTAGACCTTATGTAACCTAAGATAAGAACCCCGCCAATGACAGACACAGACGTCACTTACCCTGCAATTCTGCCATACCTATCCTGTATATCCCCCTCACTCAGCCTCTTTCCCTCTTTCATCCACTTTCTCCCCTATTGAATGTAGCCCCATCTCTTACCTCACTATAACTACTACGTTCATATCGCATCCCACCACCACCACTATGCCCTCTCTGATCCAACACCAAAAATCCACCAAACACTGCCCCTGCCCCCGCTGCGATCCCTCTGACAGCCACGAAGCGCTGCTCGAAGCGCGCCTATCCCCCATCGACAAATACTCCTGTCCCGAATGCAAGCGGCGCTTCGCACAGAATCCATCCCTCGAAGCCCACCAGCGCGAGAGCCTGCATGCCTACTGCTACAACTGCGACATCCTCTCTCCTACGAGACAGCTACACGCACTACACATGCAATCGCACGCCCCCATCCCACCGATGACGCCATCTTCCGCGACACAATTCCGGTGCTGCGACTGCGAGCGCGATTTCAAAAATGAAGAGGCACTTGTAGATCATCTTCGTTGTAGCAAGGTACACGGACTGGGGAAGGGGGGCAACAAAAAGAAGAAGAAGAAGAAGAAGAAACAAAAACAACAAGAGGAGGGTAATCAGCGAACGAAGTGCAAGAAGTGCGAAAGGACTTTCAAGAATCGGGGTGCGCTGGGGCGGCATCTGACGTCGGTGCGACATAATCCACTAAGCGACATCAAGTGTGTAGCAGACGCAGAGTGCAAGAAGCAGTTTAATTGCCCGTCGGCACAGTTGCAACATCTGGAGAGTGGGAGATGTGTGTCAGGGATGACGAAGACGAAACTGAATGCAGCTATTGCAGCGAATGATACAGGACGGATTATAACATCAGGAGTCACAGCACAGTGGCTGCTAGAGGATAGCCCGTCTGCGACTTCGACATCTCAGATTCGGAGTCCGATACTCACCCCAACCTCGACCGAATTCCTCGACTCCTATCCACCCTCTGCGATCCTCACACCCACATCCTCTCTCTCAACCAGCACGAACTTCCACTCCATGCTCACCCTTCGGCTTCGCACTCGAAGTGGCTATCAAACATGCCCCCTCTGCCCTCCGTCCTGTACTCGCACATTCAAGCATAGCGCACTTCAGCAACATCTGTCGTCAAGCGTCCACGCTCAGGTATCTATGTCCTTGCCCTTACCAGTACCCGATGAGATATCATTCCATTGCCCGCGGGCCTTGATGGGCGAGGGGAGCAAGATGAAGGCTGTTAGGCAATTCTCGACTGTGAGTGGGCTGGCACAGCATCTTGAGAGTAGTGCTTGTGATGGAGGGAAGGGAACTTTTAGGCGCTTGGTAGAGTATGTGCAGGAGGAGATGAAGGGTATGGGGTTTGGCGGACTGAAATTGTTGAGCTAGAGATTGGTACTGTATTTCTGTGGGTCAACTGTATTCGTTGGGAGGTAAGTAATGAAGTATTTAGGTGTTTGTTTTTGCTTACAGTAATACAGCTATGAGCGAAATCGGTGTCCTACTCGCTAAACACTTAAAGAATAATTTAAGCGCACGGACCAGCTAAAGTTGGTGCGGGATTAGGTTTTATCCGCAAATGGTACTTTGTGGAGTATATACAGAACCCCCCCATGAATTTTCAAAAACAACAGGGATTCCTGGTCGTGCCCAATATAGTTTAGGCTGGAATTATCCGTAGATGCCGCTTTTAGTGTTGTAACTGTAAACAAACAAAGCCACCTCGTTGTTGATAGCGACGACGAGGTGGCTTAAGGATTTCTATAGAAATGTCTTGAAGTTTTAAGAGTGCTTAGTATGATGTCATTGACTACGGCATTCTAAAGGATTCTGTGATGAAAATGCTTGAGGAAACGTGTACAAATAGGCTTGTATCCCTCCAGATTCCTACTCTATCATTCTATTCCTTAAAAACTACTGCGAGAGCACGCTAATAGCCTCCAAGTATGTCTGACTATATCGACACATCTGCCCAAATCGTCCCTGCCTCACTAGAGCTCCTAACGCTCAAGTAGGTGCTTAATGGAGTGGTCTGGGATATTACCACCCCAGCCAACTCCTCCTTTAAAATCCTAGATACGTACAAAGAACTTCTCCGCGATCCTTCTTAAGATTCTATAAGAGAGTAAGGGTTCTCCTTTTCCTTGTCCCTTTATCGCCCTCAGCCTGAAACACCATCCTAGAATTTCAAAGTTCTTTTAAACGACTACGAACTACCCTAGCTTTTTAAAGAAAATCAAGGAAGTTCTTAAAGTTCCAACTAGAATTCTAGAGATTCCTAGCTTCCTACTACTCTTATAAAAGAAGGCATACTAAGATGCTTAAAGGACAATCGAATTCGAGTACAAACTCTACTCAAATTTGCTGTTAAATACAAGAAAATCATAGACGGCTTCAACCTTACACTTAAACAAGTTTATTATATAGCAACACATTAAATTACTCCTTAATACAACCAGGCTGGCTGAAAGCCTTTGCTAAATACTCCTAAACGACATAAGGTTATATAATAGATTTCTAAGTCGCCTTCTTATCGTGTTACAAAATAGAAGGATATTCCTTAATCTCTTAATTTGGGAATTTATTACAGGGTAGATGCAATTACAACTGCCTTAAGGCTTAAGGGGCAAGGAAGGTACGTCTTATAGAAGCAACCTCAATTACAGAAAAACTAAGAAGACTAGTAGGAGTTAGCTTGGGAAACAGTAGATTGGACACTTAAACAATAAGAAAAGATTGTCTAGTCTGATAAAACTTTAGTGACAGGTGGAGTACACATACGAGTTTGGGTTACTTGTAGACTAAGAGATCCTTAGGATCTAGCGTCAATTACTCCATTTTTACGCTAAAAGCGTAAATGGATGTTTTAGGGTTGTTTTGTAGGAAGGAAGAAGGGTCTTAGGATCTTTTAGAATCCAGCTTAGGGAAAGATAAACGCGCAAACATACTAAGAGCATATAATTCTAGTAGTACACGCTGTAAGGGTATGTCACGTGACTGACCGGCGATCAACCTCCCTACCCAGTCACGGGGGATGACGCAATATGCCTTGCAACTGCCGGCTTATTTCCGGCGACTATGACGTGTATTTATACTCTGGCGTATTCCATTATTTTGGAGGCCAGAGAGTAGTCTCTTGTTACAGTAGAGTTCGAAATCGGCTTCATAGCCGAACACTGTCTGATTTTATTTTTGACCCACATTTTAAAATACAGTAACCCCTTATAGCTAGCAT
>Ga0335075_10006027_pt1 | contig 18734 bp, 14 predicted proteins | sample Lox_Sample_24_FD_206723 | JGI IMG/M metagenome (GOLD analysis project Ga0335075, IMG submission 206723) | Soil microbial communities from Loxahatchee National Wildlife Refuge, Florida, United States - Lox_Sample_2.4 | ecosystem: Environmental > Terrestrial > Soil > Wetlands | place: USA... | reverse complement strand
TAGGCGCTGTCGATGGCGTCGGTGACAGGTATCGGATCCTGTCGGTGGCGTCGGTGACAGGTTGGGAGCATGCTGGGGACAGGTCCTCGGTCGTGGAGCGGACGAGGGGAGTCGTCATGGCGGAATCGAAGCAGCCGTCGTCGAGTGCGGGGCCGGACGCCAACGCCGTCTACTCGCTGGGAGCCAGCCGGGATGAGCGCGCCCGGCTGCAGCGTCAGGCCGACGAGCTGCGGCCGGACAGCGCTGCCCTCCTGGACCGGGTTAGCCTGCGGCCTGGGGATAGCGCGATAGACCTCGGCTGCGGCCCGCGCGGCGTCCTGGATCTGCTGGCCGAGCGAGTGTCGCCGGACGGGCGGGTGATCGGCGTGGATGCCGATCCCGTCTCGGTCGCGATGGCGTCCGAGTTCGCCGCCGAGCGCGGCCTCGACGCCGTGCGGGTCTTGGAGGGCGACGCCAGGCATACCGGGCTTCCGTCGGGCGGGTTTGATGGAGCGCACACCCGCACCCTGCTGGTCACCATCCCGGAACCTGCGGAGGTGGTGGCGGAGATGGTCCGGCTGGTCCGTCCCGGCGGGTGGGTGGCGTCGATGGAGTTCGACATGGAGTTCTCGCTGTGTTATCCACCGCATCAGGCCTTCGCGCGGATATGCGAGATCTTCACGGTGGTCTTCAGCCGCAACGGCGCCGATCCGCAGCTCGGGCGCAAGGTCCCGCGGATGTTCCGCGACGCCGGGCTGACCGACGTCGAGGTTGAGGCCAGAGCGCCCCTGTACCCGCAGGGTCATACCCGGCGGACAATTCGGCTCGACTTGGTGCGCGCCATGCGTCCCCAGGTGCTGGAGATGGGGCTGGCGGACGAGGCCGAGCTCGATGAGCTAGACGCCGCGGCCCGCACGCACCTCGCCGACCCATGCACGGTCGTCCAGTCGGGCATTCCCTTCCTCACCTGGGGCCGCAAACCGTCTGGACCGTTACGCTTCGGAAGCGCCCGCACGTCGGTCAGCGTGGGCGCAACCACCTCGACCGTAGCCTTCAGCGCCTCCCGCCGTTTTGACTTTGACCGGTCACTCCGGCTGAGCGGCGTCAGCTTCCGGCGACATCGCCTTGACGATCCGCTCGAGGTCGTCGATGGTGGCGAACTCGACGGTGATCTTGCCCTTCTTGGCGCCCATCTCTACCTTGACCCGAGTCTCGAACAGATCAGAAAGCCGGTCGGACAGATGCCGGAGGGCGGGGGCCACGGGCTTCGCGGCGACGGTCCTGCGGACGGCCTTGGCGGTTCCGTCGTCGCCGCCGAGGGAGACGATCTCCTCCACCGTCCGCACCGAGAGGCCTTCTTCGACGATCCGCTTGGCCAGCCGCTCCTGGGCCAGCGGCGAGTCAAGCCCGAGCAGCGCGCGGGCGTGGCCCGCGCTGAGCACGCCGGCCGCGACGCGCCGCTGAACCGTCGGTGGCAGGCCGAGCAGGCGGAGCGTGTTGCTGATGTGCGGGCGGGAGCGGCCGATCCGCTGGGCGAGCTGTTCGTGGGTCGCCCCGAAGTCGTCGAGCAGCTGCTTGTAGGCCGCCGCTTCCTCAAGGGGGTCGAGCTGCGCGCGGTGCAGGTTCTCGATGAGCGCGTCGCGGAGCATGTCATTGTCGGACGTCTCGCGGACGATGGCCGGGATGTACTCGAGTCCGGCTCGCTGCGACGCCCGCATCCGGCGCTCGCCCATCACGAGCTCGTAGCGCCCGGGGCCAAGCTTCCGTACCACCACCGGCTGCAGCAGGCCGACCTCGGCGATGGAGGCGGCGAGCTCCTCGAGTGCGTCTTCGTCGAAGGTCAGGCGCGGCTGACGGGGGTTAGGCGTGATCGAGCCGATCGCCACTTCCTCGAAGTAGGCGCCATCGACCGGACGGAGTCCGCCGTCGCCGTCGGCCGACGGACGACCGCCGTACGCGTCGACGGGGTAGCCGGCGGTGGTCCCGACCGCGCCCTGCGAATGAGTGGAGTCAACCGCCCCGGCCGATCCGACCGAGCCGACCGCGCCCTGGTTGGTGCGCTGAGCGTCCGGTATTAGTGCTCCGAGGCCCTTGCCGAGACCTCGCCGTTGCTGCGCCACTATTTCTCCTGTGTACGTGCTCGCGTAGCCGCCTGGACGGCCGGAGCTGGGCCTGTGGCGCCCCGGGCCGCGGTCGCCAGTTCCAATGTAACGGCAACCGGAGGTCGGTTGAGCTGCTTCGCTGAGCTTGGTTTCACGTGAAACGATGACGCCCGGTTCGGCTGCGCCGGGGCTGCGTTTCACGTGAAACCAAGCTCGTTAGGTAAAGCGGGGCGAAGCGGGGCGCGCTAGACCGAGACGGCTCCGGTCGTGGCCGCGATGGCGGTCAGGAACTCGTCCACGTCGCTTTCCCGGGTATCGAAGGCGGTCATCCAGCGGACGGTGGAAGTCGACTCATCCCAGACGTGGAACATCCAGTCCCGCCGCAGCGCGGCGACATGACCGGCGTCCAGGCGGGCGAAGACCGCGTCCGCCTGGACGGGGTAGACCACCTCAACCCCGGGGATGGCGGCGAGCCCGTCTGCCAGCCGGGCGGCCATGGCGTTGGCGTGCGCGGCGTTCCGCCGCCAGAGCTCGTCGGCCAGCAGCGCGTTGAACTGCGCCCCGAGAAAGCGCATCTTGGACGAGAGCTGCATGTGCTGCTTGCGCAGGTACCGCGCGTTGACCCCATCCGCCGCGTGCATCACGATGACGGCCTCGACCCCCATGGCGCCGTTCTTGGTGGCGCCGAAGCTCAGCACGTCCGCGCAGGAGGCGATCTCGGCGACCGAGCAGCCGAGGAACGCCGCAGCGTTGGCCAGCCGCGCGCCGTCGAGGTAAACGCGCAACTGGTTGGCCGCGCAGAACTCCTTGATCGCGCGGAGCTCGGCCAGCGAGTAGCACGTGCCGAACTCGGTCGACTGGGTGACGGCGACCACGCCCGGCTGAGCGAAGTGCTCGTCGCCGCGCCCGGCCAGCCGCCCGGCGAGCAGCTCGGGCGTGATCTTGCCGTCGGCCGAGGGGACGGTCAGCAGCTTGGTGCCGAGGATCCGCTCGGCCGCGCCGCACTCGTCGGTGTTAATGTGCGCGGTCTCGGCGCAGATGACGGCCTCGTGCCGGCCAAGCAGGAGACCGAGTCCCATGACGTTCGCGCCGCTGCCGTTGAGGACCAGGTAGGCCTCGCCCTCCGCGCCCGCGAGCCGTCTGAGATCGCCGACGGCCCGCTCGGTCCACGGGTCGGCACCGTAGGCAGTCGCGTCGCCGGCGTTGGCCTCGACGATGGCGCGGATGACCTCCGGGTGGGTGCCCGCGTGGTTGTCGCTGCCAAAACTCTTCCGTGGTGCCTGGCCGGTCATCCGGTCCTCCAAGTGCATAACTAAAGATCAGCGGTCACAGCATTCCCTGCCGGTAAGCGGGGTACCATGCCAAAATAGTGGCTAGTTCACGCTGACCTGATCGGGGAACAGAACGGGATGTCGCGCCGACTTGTGAACATCACACTGGATAATCTCGGCGATCTTCCGCTGAGTTGCCGTTCCTGTGTCTTCTGGGAACTCGATCCGGTGAGCAAGTCCCGTGCCGAGGCCAATGACCCAGCACTGGAAAAGGAGTCCTGGATCTCGTCGGTGCTCCTCGAATGGGGCAGTTGCGGGAAGATCCTCTACGTGGACGGGGTGCCGGCGGCCTACGTGCTTTTCGCGCCGCCGCAGTACGTGCCGCGGTCGGTCGCGTTTCCGACCAGCCCGGTCAGCGCGGACGCGGTGCTGCTGATGACCGCGCGCGTGATCAGCGAATTCTCCGGCGGCGGTCTGGGGCGGATGCTCATTCAGGGCATGGCCAAGGACCTCACCCGCCGCGGCGTCCGCGCGATCGAGGCGTTCGGGGACAAGCAGTGGACCGCGCCCGCGTGCGTTCTCCCCGTCGACTACCTGCTCGCCGTCGGTTTCAAGACCGTCCGCCCGCACCATCGGAACCCGCGCCTGCGGATGGAGCTGCGGACGGCGCTGACCTGGCGCGAGGACGTCGAGGTGGCCCTGGAGCGGCTGCTCGGCTCGATGACGCCCGACCGGGTCCTGCTCCGCCCGAGCCCGGCCCCGGCCGCGGTGAACGCGCGGGCGTGAGCCGTCGGGCAGACCGGTCCCGCCCCGCGCGACGCTACTGAGTAGCGATAACCACGCAGCGCCGGAACTCGGCCAGCGCGCCCGGGTCGCCCTCGACGGTGACGGCGGATGCCTGGTCGGCCCGCTCCCGGTTCCACATCCAGCGCAGGAGCGCGGCCGGGGTTCCGCTGACGGTGACATCGGTCCGGGAGATGTCCGGCATCGTCATGCCCGGCCCGCCGCTCACGCTGAACCGCCCGGGCGAGGTCCCCACCAACCAGGACGCGCCGTCGGCGTTGATCGCGTACGACCGTCCCGGCGAGCCGCCGAGGACCTCCGCGTAGTCGTCGCCCCACTTCTCCACGTCGTGGGCGACGAACACCTTGAGCAGCTCGTCGACCCCGTCAACGGCGAGATCATCGGCGATAGCGGCGACCGGCGCCCCGACCGCGAGCTCGACGTCGACCCGATGGATGACGGTCTCCTGCGCCATCCGCCGCACCCAGAACCCGACGCTCTGATCCGGTTCGTAAAACGTCTCCGAGACATCCTCGGGCTTCCGCTTGCTGAACTCCTGCACGAGATCGGCGTAGGCCCGGTCCAGCAGGGCGACCGGCTCCTCGTCGTTCAGCCCGGCCGGCGGCCAGTCCTGCGGCCGGTGCCCCTCCTGCATCGTCACCGCCTTGTGCAGGTAGACGGCCCCCACATGCTGCACCAGGTCGGCGACGCTCCATTCAGGACAGGTCGGCACCTGCGCCTCGAGATGCCCAGGCGCCACCGCCCGAATCCGCCCGTAATCCCCCGCCAGACATTCAAGAAACCGCGCGTTCTCCATGAAATGAGTCAACCATACGTGACCTACATAGCACGCGATTTCGAGTTATTATCGCGATACGAAAAGAGAAGCGGGGCCCCGATGGCGTACCACCGGGGCCCCGCGACAGCGCTGGAAAGAGCTAAATGAACTCGGCCAGGTCCTTCAGCAAGGCAGACTTCGGCTTGGCGCCCTTGATCTGCTTCACGACCTCCCCGTTCTGAAACACGTTCAGGGTCGGGATGGCGAGGATCTGGTACTTCTGCGCGACGGCCGGGTTCTCGTCGACGTTCAGCTTGACCACGTCGATCTTGTCGGCGTGCTCGCTGGCGATCTCCTCGAGAACCGGCGCGATCATCCGGCACGGGCCGCACCACTCGGCCCAGTAGTCGACGATAACCGGCTTGCTGTTCTTGAGAACCTCCGCCTCGAAGGTCTCGTCGGTGACGGCCCTGGTGGTACCCATTGTGATCACACCTTTTCTGTTGAACTCTCTGCCCTAAAGACTCTGTGCTCTGTCAGCTGACGGTTGCCGCGGCTGCGGTCGCCTCGGCGTCCGCGTGCTCGGCCAGCCAGCGCTCGGCGTCGATCGCCGCGGAGCAGCCGCTGCCGGCCGCGGTGATGGCCTGCCGGTACACGTGGTCCACCACGTCGCCACAGGCGAAGACGCCCTCGACCGCGGTCCTGGTGGACCGGCCCCTGACCTCGAGGTAGCCGTCGTGAGTGATCGGGAGCTGCCCGACGAACAGCTCGCTGCGGGGCGAGTGGCCGATCGCGATGAACGCGCCGCCGACCGGGAGCACGGTCTCCTCGCCGCTCTTGGTGTTCCTGACCTTCAGGCCGCAGAGCTTGCCGTCGCCCACCATCTCGATCGGCTCGCTGTCCCACTGGAACTTGATCTTGGGGTTGGCGGCCGCCCGCTCGGCCATGATCTTCGAGGCGCGGAGCTTGTCGCGGCGGTGCACGATCGTCACCGTCTTGCCGAACCGGGTGAGGAACAGCGCCTCCTCGACCGCCGAGTCGCCGCCGCCGATGACCGCGATGTCCTGCTCGCGGAAGAAGAACCCGTCGCAGGTCGCGCACCAGGAGACGCCGTGCCCGGACAGCTCCTTCTCGCCCGGGACGGAGAGCTCCTTGTACTTGGACCCGGTCGCGATGATCACGGCCTTGGCCAGGTACGTCTCCGTTTCGGTCTTCACCACCTTGGGCGAGACGGTGAGGTCGACCTCGATGACGTCATCGGCCAGCAGCTCGGCCCCGAATCGCTCCGCCTGCTTGCGCAGGTGGTCCATCAGGTCCGGGCCCATGATGCCGTCGGGAAAGCCGGGGAAGTTCTCCACGTCGGTGGTCTGCATGAGCGCGCCGCCGGCGGTCACCGACCCCTCGAACACCAGGGGCGAAAGCTTGGCCCTGGCCGCGTAGATGGCCGCCGTGTACCCCGCGGGTCCGGAACCGATGACGATGACGTCACGTACGTCGCTCACTGCATGCGCCTTTCTCCAAGACTTGCCTACGCCTCAACCGATACTAGGGCGCGGAGATTCCCGGCTAGCCCTTGAGCGGCACTCCCGCGATGAGCTGCGGGTCGCCCGCCGTGCAACCGCGTCTCACCGCCCACGCCTCAGTCGGCACGGCGATGATGTAAGCAGGGATCCCGTCGTAGGTCGCCTTGTCCACCAGGCTCGGCGCGGCGCCGCCGGCGACCTGCGACACGCAGCCGGAGAGCTGGGGAGAGGGCGCCGCGGAACTCAGGCGGCCGCGGGCGGGGCTGCCCAACTCCGCCCGCACCTGGTCGACGAATGTCGATCGCTGATACGCGGTCCCGGTCGAGTAGACCAGGAACCCGGTCTCCGAGCCCGCCGAGGAGGCGGCCTCCGGCAGCGTTCCCGCTGCATGCTCCGTGTCCGACTGCTTCCCGGCGGGACCGGCCGCGGAGGCCGCGGGCTGGTTTGCGGGGGAGCTCTCCGCGCTCGACGAGGTCGAGCTTCCGCTGCTGCGGGTGACCAGGAACCCGAAGCCGGCCAGCACCAGGACGCAGACAAGCGCCCAGCCCGTCGCCTGCAGGGACGGCATCCGCAGCCGTCGGCGCCCGGTGTCCGGCCGCGAGCCCGCAGGCCTGGCGGCCGTGGCCGCGCTCCTGGACCCCCTGGCACCGCGGCGGGGTCTGCGGCGGGCCGGGGTCGACGGGCCGCCCGCGGTCGCGGCGGGGGAAACTTCTTCAGGATTGCCCGAACGGACCGTGCCCTCCGCGTCCTCGGCTCCGGACCCCGCTCCGGGCGCGCCGGCGGGCTCCGTGGCGCCGGTCCGGCCGGACGTGGCCCGCGCGGCCGCCTCGGCCGCGATGGAGGCGCTGATCCGCGCCTCGAAGGAGGCCGGGAGGGCAGGGCTGCGCACCGACGCAAGGAACGAGGACACCTCGGACAGCTCAAGGTCCGAGTGCCCGTCGTCTGAATGCCCCTGGTCAGGAAGCCCGGCGTCGGGGCGCCCGTCGTCCGGATCTTCCCATTCCGGTGGCCACTGCCCGCTCATACGCCTCCTCCCTGCTCAGATGAGACGCCGTCGGCGAGCGGTTGGTTCCCATCGGGCCGATAATTGGCACGCAGATGCGACAGGTGCGGGAGCAGCCGTACCCGCCCGCGCGCGCACCGGCTCTTCACCGTGCCCTCGGAGACGCCGAGGATCACGGCGGCCTCGGCCACCGGGTAGCCGAGCATGTCGACCAGCACCAGCGCGGCCCGTTGGGGCGGCGGCAGCGCGCGCAGCGCGGTATCGACGTCGAGCCGGGTGTCGACGGCATCCGCCCGGCCCGGCTGCCCGCCGCCGCCGCCGGTATCGATTCTCGGCTCGGGCACGGCCAGCTCATCCGGGTCGCCCGACCAGCTGACGGAGCGCCGCGACGCCCGTCGGCGCAGCAGGTCAAGCGAGGCGTTGACCACGATCCGGTGCAGCCAGGTGGTGACGGCGGAATCGCCGCGGAAGTTCTCGGCCCGGCGGAAGGCCGAGATCATCGCCTCCTGGAGCGCGTCCGCGGCGTCGTCCGGGTCGCACACGATGCGGAGCGCGACCGCCCACAGCCGGTCCTTGTGGCGCAGGAACAGCGCCCCGAAGGCCTCCTGGTCCCCGGCCAGGTGGCGGCTGAGCAATTCGGCGTCGGACGCGCCGCCGACGGTCGTCGCGGCGCTCGGGCCGGACCCGAGCCGGGCGGGTCCGGATGTGCCTGTACCACCGTCCGAGGCCACGGCAGCCCGCTCCCGCCCCGCTAGCCCGCCGCCGAGACCGCGGTCCCGCGTATCACGACGTCGTAGATGAGGCCCTGGTAGATCTGCTGTCCCTTGGCCTGGGCGACGGCCTGGGCCGGCGGGTTCACCATCTTCGGCAGGCTGGTCAGCCAGATCAGCACGTACTGGCCGGTGTCGTTGGCGGCGGCGGAGCTCACGGTGAACGTGTGGTTGCCGCTGCCGGTCGCCTGGGGCGAGACCAGCTTGAACGAGGACAGCGCGCCGCTCGACGTCGCCGCCGACGGCCCGGCGTTGCCGAGGTAGATCCCGGCCGTGGTGCTGCCCGGCCCGAACAGCAACTTGACCTGGCTCAGCCGCACCTGCCGGCCCATGTTGATCAGCAGTCCGGTGCCCGGCTTGAGACCGCCGAACTTAGGCGACCCGAAGTAGTAGGAGGTGGCCCAGCCGGTCGTGCTGCTGCCGTCGATGGCGTCGCTCGCCAGCGTCGGGTCCTCGGTGTTGCCCGGCGGGGTCCCGTAGATGTTGAAGGTGCTGTCGTTGACCGGCGTAAGCACGGTTCCGGCCGCCGTGGCGGAGGCCTTGGCGGTGGCGGAGGATTTCGCGCGCGCGCCGGTGCCCGCGTTGGCACTGGGGTTGGACGGCGAGCGCAGGCCGACCGCCCACACGGTGACCGCGATAATCGCCAGCACGACCACGACCACGACCGTCAGCAGCGCCCGGCTCATCCCCCGGCGCGGGCTCCCCTGGTACGGGCCCGGCTGGTACCCGCGCCCGGCCGAGGGGTGCGTGGACTGCCTGCGCTCGGGGTAGGGCGCGGTGCCCTGCTGCCCTCCGGTCCCGCTCTGCCAGGTGTCGGAGTCGTTCGGGCCGGACGGATAGCCGCCGTAGCCGCGCTCGGTGTAGCCGGCCGGGGCCGGCGGCGCGGGCTCCGGAAGCGGGACGGGCGGCGCGACGCTGGCGATGGCGTCCGCGAACGCCGCCGGGGACTGAATCGGCGGTCCCTGCCTGGTGGTCCGCTGCAGCAGGGCGCGGACGATCACGCTGTCGATGGCGGAGGAAACGTCGGCCGAGACCTGCCGCGGCGTGCAGACCACGCCGTCGGAGACGGGGGCGGCGGGCAGCCGGGCCGGCTGTTCCCCCGGCCAGTAGCCGGTCAGCGCGGCGTAGAGCAGCCCGGCGAGGGCGATGGTGTCGGCGATGGCCGGATCGTGCCCGTCGGTGCCGGTCAGCCCGTCGCCTGCTAGCGCGGCGTCGATGCCGAGGCCGGTGATCTTGATGCCGCTTGACCGCGTCCAGCACAGCGCGTCCGGGGTCAGCCGCAGGTGCGCCTGCCCGACGGCGTGCGCGCCGGCCAGCGCGCGGGCCGCCTCGGAGATGAGCGAGCAGGCCCGGCCCGGATCGAGCGGGCCGTCGGTGAGCATGTCGGTCAGCGTCTCGCCGCTCACCCACTCGAGCACCACGTACGCCTGGCCGCCGCCGTCCTCAACGTCGAAGACCTGCGCCATCCTCGGGTCGGTGAGCCGACTGGCAGCGCGGGCGGCGGTCACCACCTGCGAAATTCGGGGGAAGCCGGACGCGAACGTCAGCACCGACACGGGACGCGCGAGCGTCTCGTCGATGGCCTTCCACATGGTCCAGCCGTTCCCGGCGGTGACCTGGTCCACGAGCCGATAGCGTCCGGCGAGTCGGGTACCTGGTTCAGAGGTGTACGTGCTCATACCTAAGCCAAGAGCGGGGCCGACTCTCGGCCTCCTTCCAGCCCCTGAATGTTCACGATCACCGCCTGGCTCGCGTTGGCGCGGACGCCGCGAGCCATCCCCATGTTAGACCCCACCGCCGTCGGCGACTGGCCGGAGACGAGGGACGCCCCTACCGTTATATGCGACTCCACCAAATATCTCACGGTCGTCCGCGAAGTATTCTGTTGAGTTGGCCTGTGTCCGATGTCTGTTCCGCAAAAAGTCATCCTCCCGCCATCTACCCGAACCGCCCCCCGACAGACCGCATTAGGGTGCGGAATTCCTCGATGCCGAGTAGCCGCGCGCAGAGCGCGTAGAGCAGCAGGGCGCCGCCGCCGCCGACCAGCGTGATCACGAAGCCGTAGAGCGGTCCCTGGTGCATGAACGACCCGACGACGGTGATGATCACGAAGATGAACGCGAGGCCCGGCAGCGTGGCGAGCACCATCCGGATCAGCGACCTGGTGATCCGCCACCCGTCCAGGCTGCCGACCCGGCGCAGCAGCAGCGGCCAGGCGATCAGCGCGCCGGTCAGCGACACCAGATCGTAGGCAAAGGCGAGGCCGATCACCGTCTGGGTGTAGGGCAGCGCGGTCACCGCGACCACGGCGCCGATCACGCCGACGAGGAGCATCACCATGCCGATGATGGCCGGCGTCCGGTTCTGGTGGAACGAGTAGAACACCCGGAGCTGGAGCTGGGTGAGCATGAACGGCACCAGGCCGAGCGAGAAGACGCCGAATACCTCGCCGATCTGCCGCGCCTGCGGGATGCTGGTGTGCCCGTGCGCGAACAGGAACTCGCACAGCGGCGCGCCCATCACCCCCAGGAAGACGGCGGCGGGCACCACGATGACCGAGGCGATCCGCACGCCCTTGGAGAAGTCGTCCCTGACGAGCGAGTACCGCCGGTCGCTGGCGTGCCCGCTCATCCGCGGCAGCAGCGCGCTGATGACCGAGATCCCGACGATCGCGTACGGGAGCTGGAAGAGCTGCCAGGCGTTCGAGTAGATCGTGTAATAGGCGGTGGTTCTGACGCCGTGAGACAGGGCCGTGTTGGTGGCGGCGTTCGCCGCCCGCTGCACGACCAGGTTGCCGAGCGCCTGGCTGGCGACGTACCCGAACATCCAGCCGGCCATCCGGCCGATCTCGCGGATTTCGTAGCGTCGCAGGTCCCAGCGCAGCCGCATCGAGAACCCGGCCCGGCGGAGCACGGGGAACAGGCAGATCGACTGGATCACGATGCCGAGCGTGGTGCCGATGGCGAGCAGGTGGACGGCGCCCGATGAGACGGTCAGCGGGTCGGTGTTGTTCTTGGCCACGATGTAGAACAGCCCGCCGACGATGATCACCACGACGTTGTTGATGACCGGCGTCCACATGTTGGCGCCGAACCGGCCCTTGGTGTTCAGGATCGCGCCGAGGAGCGAGTCCATGCCGTAGAAGAAGATCTGCGGTATGAAGAAGTACGCGAAGAGCACCTCGAGGTGGTGCGTGGCGGCGGACTCGGCATAGGCGGGCGACCCCGGCTTTCCGGTGATGCCCCCTGCGTAAAGATCGACCAGCGGCGCCGACAGCAGGGTGGCGGCCGCGGTCACGATCAGCAGCGAGACCACGCCGAGGGTGAAGATCCGCTCGGCGTACGCCTCGCCCCGGTCCGGGTCCTCCTTGGCCGCCCGGACCAGCAGCGGGACCACGACCGCGGTGAAGATGCCGCCGAGCATGAGGTAGTACACGGTGTTCGGCAGCGTGTTGGAGTTGTTGTAGGCGCCGGAGAGGTTGCCGGCCCCGAGGACGACCAGGAGCACGAACGTGCGCAGGAACCCGGTTCCCCGGGACGCGATCGTGCCGAACGCCATCGCCCTGCTCGACCGGGCCAGGTTCGGCGACGTGTCGTCGGCCGTTCGCTGGGGTCCGGTGGCCGGCGCCACGCCGACCGGGCGCTCGAGGATCCTGGTGCGGTTGTCCTGGTCGTCCCGCTGAGCCTGACGGTCGACGGGGGTGAAGCGCGGGGCGGCGGACGGCTCGTACCCGTACTCCTGCGGGACCGGCACCGGCTGGTACCCGGCCGGGGCGGGCGAGAAGAACGCGGTTGGCGGCGGGGCGGTCTCGCGCCGCCTGCCGTCGGCCTGCGCACGTCCCTCCCGGGGGGTGAAGCTCGGCCGCGGCTGCCCGCCGGGAGGTCCGCCCCGGGAGTCCGGGGTGAACGTCGGCTGGACCGGCGCGTCGCGCGAGGGCGCCTGCGGCTGCGTCGCGCGGGCGCCGGTCGGTGGCGCCGGGGCGGAGGGGCGCGCGGCCGGGGGCGGCGGGGCGGGTGAAAACTGCGGCCCGGTCGACGGACCGCCGCCGGGCTGGCGGGTCTCTGCCTGCGGCGGCCCTGGGTAGGGATGCTGCTGCGGGGCCGGCCGGGGGGTGAACCGAGGCTGCGCGGGCGGCGGCGGAGGAGGCGGCGGCTGCCGGGCGTCCGGGTAGGGCTCGTCCGGATACGGCTCGCCCGAATACGGCTCGTCTGGGTACGGCGGGCCGGGGGGCCGTGTCGGCCTGCTCATCCGGTACCTCCCGCGTGCGCCCTGCTGTCAGTTTTTAGGCCGTCGTCGTCGTCGCCCGTCTCGTTCACGCTGACGCGCCGCCGCTTGCGGCGCAACCGCAGCACGGTGGCGAGCACGAGCACGCCGAGCGCCCCGAAAATGATCACCAGGATCAATCGCCCGAACCTGGTGACCTCCACGCTGAGCGGCTCCGACGCCCGCTCCCAGGTCAGCGGCGATCCATCCGTTGCCAGCAACTGTAGCTGCAATGTGGTGGTCCCGATGGTCGTGGAGTGGAGAACCAGCCGGACGCTGCCGGTCAAACCCGGATTCACCACCAGCGGGGCGGCGGGGGAAGTCACCGTCAGCGAGCTGCCGATCTCGGCCGAGGCCCCCACCCGGACCGCGATCGCCAGTCCGTGCCCGGGCAGGTAGAACTGGTCCAGGCCGTTCTGGACCGATGCCAGGGTGTCGCCCGAGGCCCCGGCGAGCACGATCTTCTTGACCGGGATGAGCACCACCGTGTTGCGCAGGTCGGTGATGTAGCTGGTGAGCTCGGTCAGCGCCAGCCAGCCGCCGGGCGAGCCGCGGCCGCGCCAGGCGGACGACTGGGTCACCGCGACGGCCGCCGCCAGCATGGTCAGGTAGGACTTGGGGGGATCGGAGAGGATGGCCTCGAACTGGGTCACGTCCGCGTCGAGGGTCTGCAGTTTGTCGACGTACGCGTCCGATGCCGACAGCTCCTGCCCGCTCACCCGCCGGCCCGGCAGTCGCTCGACCGGCAGCTTGGCGGTCGCGGTGGCGAGCGTGCCCAGATCGGCCACCCGCAGCCAGGGCGCGTTCTTCGTCAGCGACAGCAGCTCGGTCGCCTCGGCCGCCGACGGGTCCCAGCCGGCCGGCGGCGCGACCACCAGGGCGCGGGAGGGCGCGTTCGGTCCCTCGGCGACGATCATCGCGGTCTGCGCGAGGAAATCCTGGGCGGCGGCGAACTGGGCGCCGGCCGACGAGGTGGCCGAGGCGGAGCCGAGGATGGCGGTGATCCCCGAGTCCGCGAGCAGGACCGGCATGCTCGTCCCGGCCGTCGTCTCCGTCCGGGCGAGCGCGTTGTCGTAGGGCGGGGTGGAGGTGGGCAGCTCGTCGCTGTTAAGCACCACCGTGTTGATCCCGCCGGCCTGGGCGAGGCTGGTCAGCACGCCGGCGTCGGCGGTGCCGCCGGCCGGCCACGCCGCCGCCAGCGCCGTGCCGGTCCCGGTGCCGTCGGCGGTCGACCCGAACGTGCCCGGCAGGATCTGGCTCGCCACCGCGTCGCCGAGCTGGTAGGCGGAGGCCAGGTCGGCGTCGAGCCCGGCGTGGCTGAGCGCGGCCGCGTCCACGTCGGCGTAGGGGGTGAGGAAGGCGGGCTGGCCGGCCGTGCCCGCCAGCTCGGACAGCCAGCTCTTGGCGGCGGCGCTGCCCGGCATCGGGCTACGATCGGTGCACTCGGCGTTACCGCCGGTGTAGTAGTCACGGCTCATCACGGTCGCGTCGGAGAGCAGGGCCGGGTCGATCGCCCAGGTCAGGTCGTCGATCGAGGCCCACTGGAGGCCGGCCGTGAGCAGCGTCGACAGCCGGCCGTTGGCGGCGAAGCTGCCGTCCAGCGAGTTCGTCGCCAGCGTCTTCGGGCAGGCGCCCTGCTGCGGCGTGTCGATCAGCGGCCAGATCCAGCCGACCTTGAGCGGCGTGGCCGAGCCGGCGCCGGTCCAGTACGGCAGGAAGGTCCGGCTGGTTCCCTGGTAGCCGTTGGTGGCCGAGCTGGCCATGACCTGCAGCGGGTAATCGCCGAGACTCGGGGGTTCCCCGAAGGAGGTAAACGCCTGGGAGAGGTTGAAGGACACGGTCCAGTGCGCGGTCGCGCCATTGGGCAGCGCCGGGCCCAGCGTCGTGTCGCCGACGGTCTGCAGGGTGACGTCACCGTTCTGGAGCGAGACCGGTCCGCCGCTGGTGAAGGTATCCATCCCCGACCGGGTGAGGAACGTCAGCGGGTACCACTGGAGCTGCACCTGGATGCCGCGGAGAGTCGAGCCGGTATGGTTGGACAGCGTTCCGCTCACGGTGACGGTCGAGGTAGTCGATTTCGCCCACTGGGGGGTCACCCCGGTAATGGAGACGGCGAGCGAGTGCGAGGCAGCCCGGTCCGTTCGAGATGACGGAAGTTGAGCTTTCTGGACCGAGGCCTGCGCGGTCGCGGCGACCAGCACCACGCAGGACAGCGCGAGGAGCGCAGCGATCAGAGGGCGGACGACAGGGCGCACGCTTCGCATGTTATTGCCGTTCGCTGGAAAGGAATGGGCTAGCTACCCTCAATGTCCGTGTCAGAATCAACCTCCGTCGCCCAGAAGGCTACCTTGAGCGCCGACCAGCGAAAGGCCGCCGCAGCGTTGCTGCAGGCCAACACCTCACCGGTCGTGGTCGAGCTCGGCGAGCTGTTCGCCCGGGCCTCCCGCGAGCTGGCGCTCGTCGGCGGGCCGGTGCGGGACGTCTTCCTCGGCGGCCGCCCGTCGGACCTCGACCTGACCACCGACGCCGTGCCCGAGCGGGTGCTCGAGATCGTCCGGACCTGGGCCGACAAGACCTGGACGGTGGGCATCGAGTTCGGCACGATCGGGCTGCGCAAGCGCGACACGATCTTCGAGATCACCACCTACCGCAGCGAGGCGTACCGCGACGAGTCGCGCAAGCCCGACGTGAAGTACGGGACGTCCCTGGTGGCGGACCTGGAGCGGCGGGACTTCACGATCAACGCGATGGCCGCCCGGCTGCCCTCGTTCGAGCTCGTCGACCCCTTCGGCGGGCTCGCGGCGCTGGCCGAGCGGGTGATCAGGACGCCCGGGCGGCCCGAGGACTCGTTCTCCGACGACCCGCTGCGGATCCTGCGGGCGGCCCGGTTCGCCGCCCGGCTCGGGTTCGCGGTCGCGCCCGAGGTGCAGCAGGCGATGCGGGAGCAGGCGGCGCGGCTGTCGATCGTGTCGGTCGAGCGGATCACCGACGAGCTGACCAAGTTGATGCTCACCAGGGCACCCGAGGACGGGCTGGACCTGCTGGTCGCGACCGGGGTGGCCGAGATCGTGCTGCCGGAGCTGCCGGCCCTGCGGATGGAGGTCGACGAGCATCATCGGCACAAGGACGTTTACGCGCACTCGCTGACCGTGCTCCGCCAGGCGATCGACCTGGAGCCCCGGTACGGGCTCGGCCCCGACCTGGTGCTGCGGCTGGCGGCGATCCTGCACGACGTCGGGAAGCCGCGCACCCGGTCGCTGCTGCCGGGCGGGAAGGTGGCCTTCCACCACCACGAGGTGGTCGGGGCCAAGATGGCCCGCAAGCGGCTGACCGAGCTCCGGTTCCCGAAGGAGGTCATCGCCGACGTGTCCAAGCTGGTCGAGCTGCACCTGCGGTTCCACGGCTACGGGGACGGGGAGTGGACCGACTCGGCCGTCCGGCGGTACGTGCGCGACGCGGGTCCGCTGCTGACCCGGCTGCACGCGCTGACCCGGGCGGACTCCACCACCCGGAACGCGCGCAAGGCGGCCAGGCTGGCCGCCACCTACGACGCCCTCGAGGACCGGATCGAGGTGCTGCGGGAGGAGGAGGAGCTCGACAAGATCAGGCCGGAGCTCGACGGCGGCGAGATCATGCGGATCCTCGGGCTGACGCCGGGGCCGCTGGTCGGCAAGGCCTGGGACTTCATGCTCGAGCTGCGGCTGTCGGAGGGCGTGGTCGGCAAGGAGCGGGCTATCGAGGAACTGCTTGCGTGGGCCGAGCGGGAGGGGATTGTTCCGCCTCCCGACTAGCGGATCGCGCGAGCACCGGGTACACGGCCGCTGCGACCAGGTAGAGCACCCCGATGACCAGCACCACCAGGTAGGACTTGCCGTCGGCGGGCAGGAACGGCACCGCGATCGCGGGCCCGAATACGTAGGCCGCGTTGAAGATCATGTCGTAGAGCGAGAACACCCGGCCCATGTACTGGTCGTCCACCGTCTGCTGGACGGTCGTGTCCACGCAGATCTTCACGCACTGGGCAGACAGGCCGAGCGCGAAGCCGAGCACCAGATAGGCGTACTGGTTGAAGGTCGGGCCGAGGATGACCGTCACCAGGCCGCCGATGAGCAGCCAGAGGGTGATCCAGCTGTCCTTGCTGACCCGCTTGACGCCGGGCGGGGTGACGAAGGCGGCCAGCCCGAAGCCGACCGCGCTGGTGATGACCAGCAGCGTCACGTGGCCGAGGGCCTTGTTGCCGTTGCCGCCGTGGAAGAAGTAGTTGCGGTACAGCAGCAGCGCCTCGACCAGCAGGGTGCCGTAGAGGGCACGGTGCACGCCGACCACGCCGAGCGCGTAGGCTGCCTTCCGCCGCTGGTTGAGGTGCTTGAGGCCGTCCACCAGGCCGCGGGCGACGCCGCCGAGCTCGGCCGCCAGCCCGTTGGCCTTCGCCCGGGCCTTCTCGGCCTCGAGCGGGCCGAGCAGATCGGAGTCCATCCGGGTGCCGAGCAGCGCCGCGACCAGGTAGCAGGCGCCGCCGAACCAGAGCACGCAGGCGCTGCCGGTCAGGCCGCCGCCGGTGACGAAGTGAACGCCGAGGCCGACGACGCCGCCGACGAAGCCGAGGATCGTGCCCGCGGTCGGGACGACGGCGTTCGCCATCACCAGCTTGTCGTGGCGGACGACGCGGGGCGTGCCCGCCGAGACGGCGGACAGGAAGAACCGGTTCACCCCGAGCACGGCCAGGGCGCTGATGTAGAGCGGGATGCCGGTCTGACCGGACAGCACCACGAACCCGGCCACCGCCACCATCGCGGCCCGGATGAGCGCCCCGTAGACGATGATCTGCCGCCGTGACCAGCGGTCGATGAACACCCCCGCGAACGGGCCGATCAGCGAGTACGGCAGGTAGAGGACGGCGAACGCGTCGACCGCGGCGACCGGGTTGGGGAAGCTCTGGGCGCTGAAGAACGCGTAGGCGGCGAACCCGGCGTTGAACACGCCGTCCCCGGTCTGGCTGACCAGGCGGCTCGCGAGCAGCTTGCGGAAGTCCCGCTCGGCCAGCACCTCGCGCAGATCCGCGCGGAACGAGGACCGCCTGCCGCCTGCTCCCCCCGAAGTCACGGTCACACGTAATAGCTTAAAGCGGAGGGCCGGAGACCATAAGGTCCCGGCCCTCCAGTTGCGCCTTGACCCGGCGGAACGGCGTGCTAGCGCTCGACCTCGCCCGCGATGAACTGCTGCACCAGGTCGCGGCAGACGTCGTCGCCGAACTGCTCGGGCGGGGACTTCATGAAGTAGGAGCTGGCCGAGATGATCGGGCCGCCGATGCCGCGGTCCTTGGCGATCTTGGCGGCGCGGAGGGCGTCGATGATGACGCCGGCCGAGTTCGGCGAGTCCCAGACCTCGAGCTTGTACTCCAGCGAGAGCGGCACGTCGCCGAAGGACCGGCCCTCCAGGCGGACGTAGGCGAACTTGCGGTCGTCGAGCCACGGCACGTGGTCGGACGGGCCGATGTGCACGTCTGCCTTCGCCATCTCGTGCGGGATCTGCGAGGTGACCGCCTGGGTCTTGGAGATCTTCTTCGACTGCAGGCGCTTGCGCTCCAGCATGTTCATGAAGTCCATGTTGCCGCCGAAGTTGAGCTGGTAGGTGCGCAGCAGCTCGACCCCGCGGTCCTCGAACAGCTTGGCCAGCACGCGGTGCGTGATGGTGGCGCCGACCTGGGACTTGATGTCATCCCCGACGATCGGGACGCCGGCCTCGGTGAACTTGGCCGCCCACTCCGGGTTGGAGGCGATGAACACCGGCAGCGCGTTCACGAACGCGACCTTGGCGTCGATGGCGCACTGGGCGTAGAACTTGGCCGCGACTTCCGAGCCGACCGGCAGGTAGCAGACGAGCACGTCGGCCTGGACCTCGCGCAGGGCCGCGACGACGTCAGCCGGCTGCTCGTCGGACTCGGTGATGATCTCCCGGTAGTACTCGCCGAGGCCGTCAAACGTGTGGCCGCGCTGCACGGTGACGCCGGTCGGCGGCACGTCCGCGAACTTGATCGTGTTGTTCTCGCTGGCGAAGATCGCGTCGGAGAGGTCGATGCCAACCTTCTTGGCGTCCACGTCGAAGGCGGCGACCACCTCGACGTCCGCCACGTGGTAGTCGCCGAACCGCACGTGCATAAGGCCCGGCACGCGGGCATCGTCAGCAGCGTCCTTGTAATACTCAAGGCCCTGGACGAGCGAGCTCGCGCAGTTGCCCACCCCCACGATGGCGACGCGCACTT